>Ga0182021_10000807_pt1 | contig 35003 bp, 27 predicted proteins | sample 612E3MmetaG_FD_120493 | JGI IMG/M metagenome (GOLD analysis project Ga0182021, IMG submission 120493) | Permafrost microbial communities from Stordalen Mire, Sweden - 612E3M metaG (Illumina Assembly) | ecosystem: Environmental > Terrestrial > Soil > Wetlands > Permafrost | place: Sweden...
ACTTCACCACCCGCGAGGGGCCGTCCCTAGAGTCCGGCTCCTAGCGAGGTGGTGCAGCGCGTCGGCAAGTCCTTTGACACTGCACATCACCTCCTTTCGTTCTCGGGCATGGTATCGGGGCCGGCCGAAAGGCGCAACAGGGGGTCGCCAGGCGCACGCGAGGCGAGCCAAGGCGAGTCGAAGCGGCCGCGTCGAAACCTCGATGGGCGTCGGCGATCAGCTCGGGCTCGGCGCGGGACTGCCGCTCGGCGCGGGACTGCCGCTCGGCGCGGGACTGCCGCTCGGCGCGGGACTGCCGCTCGGCGCGGGACTGCCGCTCGGCGCGGGGCTGGGCGAAGCCGCCGTTTCGGGCGGGTAGCCCAGGGCGACCAGACCCGCATCGAGCACGGGATCGGTGCCCGCCCGGGCCCCGTCGGTCGTGGCGGCCACGTCCGGCACGAGTCCCTTGCCCTGGATCCAGACCTTGTCGGGCGTCAGCCAGCGGGCGACGGTCAGGTGGACGCCGCCGTCGTTGTTGGAGAGAGGCAACCACTCCTGCGCCACGCCCTTGCCGTAGGTCTTCGTGCCGACCAGGGGCGCGCGCCCGCGGGCCTGCAGCGCTCCGGCGAGGATCTCCGCGGCCGAGGCGGTGTTGCCATCCACCAGCACGACCAGCTTGATCGAAGGGTCGGTGGCGCGGCCGCCCGGATTGGCCGCGATCTCGGTCTCCGTCCCGCTCGCATCCTGCTGGTAGACGATCGCGCCGGACGAAATGAACTCGCTGGCGATCTCCACCGCGTCCGGCACATAGCCGCCGCCGTTGCCGCGGAGGTCGAGGATGAAGTTGCGCCGTCCGGTCGCGAGAGCATTCTTGAGCGCCAGATCGAACTGCGAGGCGGCGGGATCGTTGATGCCGCTTACCGAGATGTAGGACACGGCGCCGTTGGCGAGTGTCTTGGAGGCCACCTCACACTGGTTGTAGATCGTGCGCACGATCGACCGCTGGATCGAAGTGCTGCCGCGGAGCAGGGTGAGCGTCACCGTCGTGCCGCTCGTCCCTTTGATGAGCGCCGTTGCCTGGTCGATCGTGAGACCGTCCAGGGAAGTGCCGCCGACCGACGCGATCACGTCGCCGGCCTGAATGCCGGCCGCCGCAGCGGGCGATCCGCAGACCGGCGCAACCACGGCCAGCTCGCAGCCGTTGCCGATCGCCGAGCAGCTGGTGCCGGAGTTGGGGTCGATCGGCTGGAGCTGGACCTCGACTCCGATTCCCTGGGCCTGGCCTCCAACGCTCAGCAGCGAGTTCTCGAAGTCGGACGGGGCCTGGTAGTACGACCACGGGTCGTTGAGGCTCTCCATCATGCCCTTTATCGCGGCCTGGACGAGCTGATCCCCAGAGGGCCTGGGGGACCCGGCATAGTCCTTCTGGATCAGCGAGTAGACGTCCCAGAACGGGTCGAATTGGGCTTCCTGCGACGCGGGCGTTCCCGGTGTCGTCGCCACCCGCGCGCCGAGTGTGTAGCCACCGATGAACAGGGCGCTTCCGACGAGGATGGCCACGATGAGCAGGCTCAGGTGCGACGGTTCGAACGTCCGCGGTCTGCGAGCTTCGTGGCCGGCCGGACCGTCGGCCTCCGGGATAAATGCGCGATCGGATTCCGGAGCGGCCGGCTGCTCCAGTGCCGGGCCGGACGCCGGGCCTGTCGACGGCCGATCGGCTGGATCGGGTTGGTGCCGATGGAGGGGGTTCTTCGGCGCGGGCATGGAATCGAACCTCGAGAGCTGGATGCGGGCCGGACGCGATGCCGGGTCAGCGCTTCAGGTAGCTGCGTACGGACACGTAGGAACCGACGAAGCCGATCCCGACGCCCGTTCCAAGCACCATGAGGGCCACATTCTGGCCGACCATGGCGGTGGCCTGAACCGGCAGGACGTTGAAGAAGTCTGACAGCATGCTCGCCAGGGGAGCCTGAACCACAAGCAATAGGCCGATCGTGATGATCGCCCCCAAGAGTCCTACGAACGCCCCCTCGAGGACGAACGGCCAGCGTATGAATGCGTCGGATGCGCCGACCAGGCGCATGATCTCGATCTCCTCGGCGCGCGCCACGACGGCCAGACGGATCGTGTTGACGATGATGAACAGCACCGTCAGGCCGACGATCACCACGACGACGATCCCGCCGGTACTCACGACGCTGATGACCGAGGTCATCTGGCTGACCGTCTTGGCGATGTCCTGGACGCTATCCACGGCTGTCTGGCCGCGCAGGTAGGTGGCCACGTCGATGTAGTCACTGGGGTCCCGCAAGCTGATTTCGAACGAGGCCGGCAGTGGGTTTTCGGGCAAAGACTCGACCAGAGTCGCCACACCGGGTTCGCGCTTCTGGAAGTCCTTGAGGGCCTGGTCCTTGGAGATGTACGAGACGGTCTTGACCTGGGGCATGGCCTGCAGGTCCGATGTGAGCCGCGTGACGTCCTGAGTGGTCGCCGAATCGCTGAGGTAGGCCACGACCTGGACTTCGCCCTGGACGTAGGTGAGCGTGGCGTTGAGGCCGAGGTACAGGATGACCACGCCACTCAGCAGCGTGAGCATCAGTACCATCGAGGCGGTTGCGGCGAGGCTCATCAGGGAGTTGCGCCAGAACCCCTGCCAGGCCCGTTTGAGGCTGAACGCAACGAAGGCGATCACTCAGTCCTCCCGGTGGTAGGCGGCGCCGGTCTCGTCGCGAACGACGCGGCCGTCCTCGAGGCCGACCACTCTCTTGCGGAGGGCGGTGACCACCTCGGCGTTGTGGGTCGCCATCATGACCGTGACGCCCATCTCGTTGATGCGCAGCAGCAGCTGAATGATCTCCCAGCTGATGAGCGGGTCGAGGTTCCCGGTCGGTTCGTCGGCGATGAAGAGGTGCGGGTCGTGGACGAGGGCGCGCGCTATCGCGGTCCGCTGTTGCTCGCCGCCGGAGAGCTCCGCGGGCCGCTGATCCGCCTGCGCTGAGAGGCCCACGACGCGCAGGACGCGCTCCACCGCGGGCTTGATGCGTGCCCGAGGCGTGCCCGTGACCTCCAGGGCGAAGGCGACGTTGTCGCGCACGGACTTGTTGGGCAGAAGCTTGAAATCCTGGAAGACGATCCCAATCCGGCGGCGCATCCTGGGCACCTCTCGGCGACCGAGTCGGGCCAGGTCGCGACCGTCGACCAGGACCTTGCCCCTGGTCGGCAGCTCCTCTCGGATGAGGAGGCGGATCAGGGTGGACTTGCCGGCGCCCGAAGGGCCGACGAGGAAGACGAAGTCGCCCTCCGGAACGGAGAGGTTGACGTCACGAAGCGCGGACTTGCCGTTGGCGTAGGTCTTGGTGACGCCGCGAAGGGCGATGACGGGGGTGCCGTCCGCGACGGGGTCTGTCGGCCGCGGCCTGGCCACAACTGGCCGGCGAGGCATGCCGTTTGCGGATCCGGATGGTACCGAGCTCACATTGCGAGGCTAGCACCGATGGCGTCGTCCGGCAGATCGCCGACGCGCGGCGATCGCGGCCCAGCGGAGCGATCGCGGCCTAGCGGAGGCTACAGCAGCGCCAGGCTAGCCGGCATGTAGCGTTCGAAGGCGGCGAAGGGGCGGGTCCAGCAGAACATTGCCGGGAAGCCCTCGATTCGGAGGCCGGCTCTGAGCATCGCGACCATGGCCCGGTCGTTGGCGCCGGGGACCCACACGCTGGTCGCGCCTCGCGGCTCGATGGACCTCATGAGGTGCCCGATGACGGGCGCCATCAAGGTTTCGTCCAACAGCGCCACCGGCCCGAACCGCCCCACCTGGGACGAGTACCCGTAGCCCAGAGGCTCGCCGGTGCTGGTCCGGTAGAGGAAACCGGTTCGGCCCTGGACCCGCAGGAAGTCGTGGTCGGACTGGTGCGCGTAGCCGAGCACGTCGCGGTCGATGGCATCGATCGTCTGGCGGAGCTCGGCCTTGCCGGGCGCGGCAGGGTTCCGGTGCGAAACCAGCTCGGGCGGCTCGAGCGCGATGGCTTCGATCCCCTCAGGCAGAGTCGGCAGCACCGACGGCGAGCTGGGCCGGCCGACGAGGTTGAAGACCGGCAGCCGGGCGACGATCCCCAGCTTTCCGTAAAGAGCATTGGAGATCGGCTGGGCGCTGTCGGTACAGGTCGCCAGCACGCCCGGCCGTCGGGCGATCTTCGTTCCGTCAGCCATGTCGTCGGCCGCCCCGTCCGCGCCCGCCTCAGGCGCGGAAGGCAGAACGAGCGACAGGAGCGCCCGCCCGATGCCCCGATGCTGCTCTTCCGGCAGCACGTACAACTGCGAAAGGAACCAGACGTGCTCGCGCTGCAGGCCGATGCCGAAACCCACGATCCGTTCGCGCCGTCCGCCCGGAGCGGATTTCAGCGCGACCCGAAAGTGGCCTGGGTCCGTCGCCAGGAGGTGCTCGCCCAGGCGCATGGCAGGCTCGAGAACCGGTGGCGGCAGTGGATGGCCGAGGCGCGCCATGTAGTCGTTCACGGACGCGTGCCAGACCAGTGCGCAATCGGCCAGCTCTTCAGGTCGTGGCGGACGGTAGGTGATTCCTTGCGTCATCGGTCGTCGGGCCCGGGGCGGCTGCCGGCGACGACGGCTCCGGTGGCTTCGCGTTCGAGCTCAGCCTGCATGAACGTGTCCAGATCGCCGTCGAGGACCGCCGCCGTGTTGCCGGTCTCGACCTCCGTGCGGTGGTCCTTCACCATCTGATATGGGTGGAGGACGTAGCTGCGGATCTGGTTGCCCCAGCCAGCCTCGACGTGTTCGCCGCGAAGCTTGCGGATCTCGGCCTCGTGCTCCTCGACCGCGCGCTCCAGGAGGCGAGCCTGGAGGATCTTCGCCGCGGTCTCCTTGTTCTGCGTCTGCGAGCGCTCGTTCTGGCTCTGGGACACGATGCCCGTGGGTATGTGCGTCAGACGCACGGCCGAGTCCGTCTTGTTGACGTGCTGACCGCCGGCGCCGGTGGCGCGGAAGGTGTCCATGCGGATCTCGTCCCAATTGAGCTCCACCTCGAGCTCGCTCTCGACTTCGGGCAGCACCTCGACCAGGGCGAAAGTCGTGTGCCGCCGCTTCTGTGAGTCGAATGGGCTGATTCGAACCAGGCGGTGGACGCCGCGCTCTGCCTTGAGATAGCCGTAGGCGGCCCGCCCGTCAACGGCGACGGTGACGCTCTTGATCCCGGTCTCCTCGCCCTCGGTCTGGTCGAGGATCTCGGTGGCGAAGCGATGGCGCTCGGCCCAGCGCAGATACATACGCAGCAGCATCTCGGCCCAGTCGGTGGCCTCCGTGCCGCCGGCGCCCGCGCTGATCGTCAACAGGGCGTTGCGCTGATCGTATTCGCCGCCGAAGAGAAGCTCGCGACGGGCCCGCCCGTATTCCTCGGCCAGTTGCTGGGCCTCCGTGTCGACGTCCGTGAGGACGCTCTGGTCGTTCTCTTCCTGGGCCAGCTCGAGCAGCTCGGCCGTTGAGCGGGCGCGGGATTCCAGGTTTCGCCAGAGCTCGAGTTCCTCGCGAAGACCCTCCGCTTCGCGCAGCACCTTCTTGGCCGCGCGCTGATCTTCCCAGAACGCGGGCTCGCCAACGGCAGCATCCAGCTCGGCTAGACGGCCTTCCTTGGTTGAAAGGTCAAAGACGCCCCGAGGTCGCCTGGATCCTCTGGACCAGGTCGCGGATCTCGGCGGGTTCCACTAATCCCGGCCTCGAACGTCCTGGAGAAGGATCGGACGGAGCTCGATGAGACGCAGCGCGCTCTTGCTCCGGGCGACGACGGGGTTCACGCAGGGGCAGTAGATGTTGTGAGGGCAGACGCCGCAATTCCCATCGCAGTCAAGCGCAGCCGCGTAACTACAGTTACGGCAGTCACGCTCGCAGGCGATCAGGTCGATGAACGCCGCTTCCTCTGCCTGCTTCAACTCTCTCCTCGTTGTGTGGCGGCACAACCCCTCAATCTGCCCGCAACGACCTGACGGGGACCGCGGCGGGTTGTCTCGCGGCGAGTATACGGGCTCAATTCGGCGTAGCCAAGGGGTCAATTCATCAGATTGGCGGGAAATCACCGCATAGTGCGGGTTGCCGCCCGGATTGGCCCGAAGCGCCACCCAAAAGGGCGGCAACTGCCGCGGCGCCGGGACCGCCGCTAGCCTGCGTCCGGCGCCTCGAAGAGCTCCGGCTAGCTCGGAGCCGGGCTCGGGGAGGCGCTCGCCGAAGACGCGGCCGATGGCGACCCGCCCGACGAGGCGGCCTGCGGGTACAGCGGCGCGCCCCCCAGGAATGTGTACTCGCCCAGGGCGCCCAGCTCGTGCACGAGGGCGTCGAAGTGCATGGGCTCCTCATTGTCCGCCGGGCTGGTCGAGGTCGGCGAGCCCCAGGCCTCGATGCCCTGATCCTGGGCCAGCCTCAGGACGCGCAGCATGTGGGTGCGGTCCGAGACGAAGAGGGCGGTGTGGAGCCCGTGCTGGTCGAACAGGGCGCGGACGTTGCGAATCGACTCCAGGGTCGTGCCGCCGGTCGTCTCGGCGAGGATGGCGCTCGCGGGCACGTCTCGGGCTTCGGCGTAGCTGCGCTCGGTGGCTGCCTCGGTGACGCGGTCGCCGGGAAGCTTGCCGCCCGTGACAACGAACCAGGGCGCATAGCCTTGCTTGTACAGGTCGATGGCGTGATCGAGGCGCGCCGCCAGCACCGCGGAAGGACGGCCGTTGTACTGGGCCGCGCCGAGGACGACGATGGCGTCCACGGGCCGGCGGTTGTCCTGCTGGCCCACCTCCCAGACGCGGTAGACCGTGAAGGCGGTCAGCCCGATGCCACCGATGACGAAGGCCATTGCGACGAGCGCCAGATCCCGAACGCGCGCCTTCCAGGTCACTGGCCGTGGCACTTCTTGTACTTCTTGCCGGAGCCGCACCAGCAGTGGTCGTTGCGACCCATGCGCACGCCGGCGGGCGAGTAGCCGGGGCGGACGGTGCCGCTGCCGTTGCCGCCCGCTCCACTCGAGCTCGAGCCGCCGACCGGTCGTCCGGAAGGCAACGCCCTGGGCAGCGCGCGTCCTCCGGCAGCGGCGATGGCAGCAGCAGCGGCAGCGATGCTCGTTGCCCCGCCCGCACTCACTCCGGAAGCGCCGGCGGCGGCCGCCCCGGCCGGCTCCTCGGGCCCGCGATTCTCGATTCCCTCGGGCGGAGGTGGTGCCTGGCGGACGAGCGAGACGCGGAAGATGGTGGTCGCGACCTGGTGCCGGATGAGCGTGCTCATCTCCCCGAAGAGGCCGAAGGCCTCCTTCTTGAACGCGTTCAGCGGGTCTTCCTGGGCGAACCCTCGCAGGCCGATGCCCTGGCGCATGGCATCGACTTCGGTCAGGTGCTCGACCCAGACGGAATCTATGGTCCGCAGCAGGACGAGGCGTTCGAGAAGAGGCCAGTCGTCGCCGATCTCCTTTTCCTTGGCCTCCAGGCGCTCCGCGGCGATGTCCTTGAGGTTGATGGCGACGGCCTCGCGGGTGACCATCTCCTCCAAGGCTTCGGGCTTGGTCTCGTCGCTACCCAGCCCCATGTTCGTCAGCGCGGTGGACAGAGCCTCGAAGTCCCAATCGCGCACGGAGACGATGGCCGGCAGGTGGCGGTCGACGAGGACGTCCATCTCGTGCTCGAGGAAGGACTGGATCGTGTCCGCCATGTCCTCGTTGTTGAGGACCTTGTCGCGCTCTTCGTAGATCGTCTCGCGCTGCTTGTTGATCACGTCGTCGTACTCGACGACGCGCTTGCGGATGTCGAAGTTGTAGCCCTCGACTCGGCTCTGGGCGCTCTCGATCGTCTTCGACACGAGGCGCGACTCGATGGCCGTGTCCTCGTCCAGGCCGAGGCGCTCCATCAGACCGGCGACCCGCTCGGAGGCGAAGCGCTTCATCAGGTCGTCTTCGAGCGAGAGGTAGAAGCGCGACGACCCGGGGTCGCCCTGGCGGCCGGCGCGGCCTCGCAGCTGGTTGTCGATGCGGCGCGAGTCGTGGCGCTCGGTGCCGATTATGTGCAGGCCGCCGGCGACGACGACGCGCTCATGCTCTTCGTCGCAAATCGCCTTGGCTTCGGCGAACGCGGCGTCGTATGTCTCCTTGTCCACCTCGGCCGGGTTGAGGCCCTGGCGGTGGAGGATCTCCGAGGCCAGTCCGGCGGGGTCGCCGCCGAGCTTGATGTCGGTGCCACGGCCGGCCATGTTCGTGGCGATGGTGACGGCACCGATCCGCCCGGCCTGGGCCACGATCGGCGCTTCCTTCTCGTGGAACTTGGCGTTGAGAACCTCGTGCTTGACCCCGCGCCGCTTGAGCATGTCGGCCAGATGCTCGGACTTCTCCACCGACACGGTGCCGACCAGGACCGGCCGTCCGGCGTCGTGCATCTCGACGATCTCGTCGATCAGGGCCAGGTACTTGCCGGTCTCGTTGCGAAAGACGAGGTCCGCCTCGTCGTCGCGGACCATCGGCTCGTGAGTCGGCACGGCCACGACTTCGAGCTTGTAGATCTTGTGCAGCTCTTCGGCCTCGGTCATAGCCGTGCCGGTCATGCCCGAGAGCTTGGTGTAGAGCCGGAAGTAGTTCTGGAAGGTGATCGTGGCCAGGGTCACGCTCTCGCGCTGAACGTGCACGCCTTCCTTGGCTTCGATCGCCTGATGAAGACCCTCGCTCCAGCGGCGGCCGGGCATCTGGCGACCGGTGAACTCGTCGACGATGACGATCTCGCCGTCCTTGATGATGTAGTCGCGGTCGCGCTTGTAGAGGGCGTGCGCCCGCAGGGCCGACTCGAAGTAGCGAGCCAGCGTCGGGTCGTCGTCGTAGAGGTTCTTGATGCCGAGGAGCTTCTCCATCTTGGAGATGCCTTCCTCGGTCGGAGAAACGGCCTTGTCCTTGAGATCGACGAAGTAGTCGCCGCCCTCTTCGTCGCCCTCCGGCCGGCCGACCAGGCGAGGCACGAGCCGGGCGAAGAGGGAATACTTGTCGGCGGACTCCTCGGCCTGGCCGCTGATGATGAGCGGCGTGCGGGCTTCGTCGATGAGGATGTTGTCGACCTCGTCGACGATGGCGAAGAAGCGCTCGCGCTGGACCCGCTGCTCCATCTCCGTGACCATGTTGTCACGCAGGTAGTCGAACCCGAACTCGTTGTTGGTACCGTAGGTGATGTCGGCGGCGTAGGCCTCGCGTCGCGAGCACGGCCGCAGGTTGATCAGCCGCTCGTCGTTCGTGGGGTAGCCCGGCTCGAACACGTACGACGTGTCGTGGGTGATGATCCCGACCGAGAGGCCCAGGAAGTGGTAGATGGGCCCCATCCACTGGGCGTCGCGGCGGGCCAGGTAGTCGTTGACGGTGACGAGGTGGACGCCCCTGCCGGTCAGGCCGTTCAACGCTGCGGCCAGCGGCGCGACCAGCGTCTTGCCTTCGCCCGTCCGCATCTCGGCGATGCGGCCCTGGTGCAGGACGATGCCGCCGACCAGCTGGACGTCGAAGTGGCGCATCTGGAGGGTCCGCCGCATCGCCTCGCGGGTCGCCGCGAAGACCTCCGGTAGAACCTCGTCCATGGACGCCTGGAGTCGATCGTGCTCGCGCTGGAGGCGCTCCTTCTTGAACTCGCGACGGCGCTCCAACTCGGGGTGATGGCGCTCGTCGTCGGAAGGTTCCTCGGCCTCGCCGGCGTCGCGGATGTCGTCGCGGATGTCGTCGATCAGGGCGCGTATCTCCGCGTCGGAGTGCGCCTTCATCTCCGGCTCCAGCTCGTTGGCCCGGTCGACCAGGGGCTGGACGCGCCGGAGCTCGCGGTCGTTCGAGTCGACGAAACGGCTCAGGAAGCCAAGCATTGGAGCTCACGATCGTTGGTGGCCCGCGCGGCGGGCCTAAGGCCTGGGCGTCGGCCGGGGCCGGTGCGCCCCTCGGCGTCCGCCGACGGCAGCCACGCGGTAACGCCGACGGCTGGGCGGAAAGTATAGGCCAGCCGGCCGCCAGGTCGGCTCCGTCTGGTCGCCGCGTGCATGCCCCGCATCCTCATTACCGCCAGAAGTGCGTCGAGTAGCCCAGCAGCAGAAGGACGAAGGTCAGCGCGGCGAGGGCGGCCCAGAAGAGGACCGCGACACGCGTGGTGGTGGGATTCATCTCCGTGTTGCGCATCGCGGCGGCACGCCAGCGGCGAGACCGTAGACTCGTGCGCCAGTCGCGGCCGCTCTGCGGAGCGGGCCGCAGGCCGCCCTGGCTGTCGGGTCGGTGCAACTGCAGAGTCATTGCTGGGTGGTCTCCTGCGTGCGCGGCCCGGCGTTCGGCCGGTCAGCGTCCCGAGACATCGACTGCCCGCGTGGGCGGCGCAAGGGTCGCCGGCTCGCCCGATCGGCCGTTGTCGCCTTCGCCGGGCGTTCTGTCGGGCTGGTTGTCGACGTCCCAGAGAAGCATTTCCTGGGTGAAGTGGACTTCGCTCGTGAAGAGGGCGCCGACGGATTGGCCGCGGTGAATGCGGACGATCGCTTCAGCGATGAGCGGGGCGAGCGAGATGACCTTGACCTTGCCGCCGCGCTTCTCCGGCGAGATCGGGATGGAGTCGCTGACCACGACCTCGCGCAGCTCCGACTGAGCGATGCGCTGGACGGCGGGGTCCGAGAGGACCGCGTGAGTGGCGCAGGCGTACAACTCGGTCACGCCCTCGCGCTGGAGCGCGTTGACGATCTGGATCAGCGTGCCGGCGGTGTCGATCTCGTCGTCGACGATGATGGCCCGCTTGCCTCGGACGTCGCCGATGACATTGAGGACCTCGGTCCGGTCCTGGTTGCCGATGCGGCGCTTCTCGACGATCGCTAGGGGTGCGTCCATCAGCTCGGCGAAGGTGCGGGCGCGCTTGGCGAATCCCAGGTCCGTGACCACCACCAGGTTGTCCAGATGCTTCTGCAGGAAGTGTCCTGAAAGCAGGTGGACCGCGGTCAGCTCGTCTACCGGGATGTTGAAGAAGCCCTGAATCTGGCCCTGATGGAGATCCACGGTGAGGAGGCGGTTTGCACCGGCCACGGTCATCATGTCCGCGATCAGGCGAGCGGTGATGGGCACGCGCGGCTGGTCCTTCTTGTCCGAGCGGCCGTAGCCGTAGTACGGCACGACGGCGGTGATCCGGCCGGCGCTGGCCCGCTTGAAGGCGTCGATCATGATCAGCAATTCCATGATCGACTGATTGACCGGGCGCGAGGTCGGCTGGATCAGGAAGACGTCCTTCTCGCGGGCGTTGTCGATGATCCGGACGAAGATGTTCTCGTTGGCGAATTGGAAGACTTCCGCCCGGCCCAAGTCGATGTTGAGGTAGCGGCAGATGTTGCGGGCCAGCTCCGGGTTGGCGTTCCCGGTATAGATATCGAACTGGTCCGCCCCGACTGCTGACTTGCGTATCTCGCTGCCGCTCACCTGGTGGCTCCGCCTTCGGGGCTGGGAGGTGTCCCTCCCGGGGCACCATTGTCCGCCAAGCCACCGCGTTGTGCCAGGCCGGCCCGGAATGCGGCGATGCCGACGACCTTGTCACCCGCGTTCAGGCGCATGACGATCACGCCCCTGGCTCCGGACGAGTAGCGGTTGATGGTGTTCGTTTCCGTCCGAACGACCTGACCGCCGGCGCTGATGAGAAGCAGCTCCTCATCCAGCTCGGTGACCTGCTGGACGGCAGCCACGTCGCCGGTCCTCTTGCCTTCGAGCGAGATGAGCCGGACGCCCTGGCTGCCACGGTGCATCGGCCGGAACTCGGTCAGAGGGACGCGCTTGCCGTAGCCGGTTTCGGTCAGAACGAGGAGATCGGCCGTGGGCTGGACCACGCTCATGCCGACGACGTGGTCGGTGGGGCTGGCCAGCCGGATGCCGATGACGCCGGCGGCAGGGCGACCCATGGGCCGAACCTCGTTCTCCGGGAAGCGGGCGATCTTGCCCTGAGCCGTGGCGACGATGACGTCGTCCTTGCCCGTGGCCACGTCCACCCAGGCGAGCTCGTCGTCGGGCGCGATGGTGATGGCGATGATGCCGCTGGAGCGAACCTTCTCGAACTGTTCGAGCGGGGTCTTCTTGACGATGCCGTTGCGGGTGGCCATGACCAGGAACTTGCCGGCGACGAAGTCCGACAGGGTGATCGTGGCCATCGGCACCTCGCCGGGTTCCACCTGGACGCCGGGCAGGTTGATGATCGCAATTCCCTTGGCCTGGCGACTGGCATCGACGATGGTGTGGACCTTGGCCGAGAAGACGCGGCCGCGGTTGGTGAAGAAGAGCGCCCAGTCGTGCGTGTTGGCGACGAGGAGGTGCTCGACGGCGTCCTCCTCGCGGGTGACGTGCCCGATGATCCCCTTGCCGCCGCGCGCCTGACGGCGGTAGGCGGCCACGGGCTGGCGCTTGATGTAGCCCCGGCGGCTGATCGTGATGACGACGTCCTCGTCCGCGATCAGGTCCTCGTCGGTCATATCGCGGCTGGAGTCGTCGGCGATCCTGGTTCGGCGGGCGCCGGCGTACTTCAGCTTTATGGCGCTGAGCTCGTCCTTGATCACGGCTGAGATGCGCGACGGGTTGGCGAGGATCTCCTCCAGCTCGGCGATCAGCTGGATGACCTCGAGGTATTCGTCCTCGATCTTCTTGCGCTCGAGGGCGGCCAGGCGAGCCAGGCGCATGTCCAGGATTGCCTGGGCCTGGATCTCCGTCAGCCCGAAGCGGGAGATGAGGTTGTTTCGGGCGGTCTCCACGTCGGCGGACTGGCGGATGGTCCGGATCACCTCGTCCAGGTTGTCCAGGGCGATCTTGAGGCCTTCCAAGATGTGAGCCCGAGCCCGAGCCTTCTCGAGGTCGAACTCGGTCCTGCGGCGGACGATCTGCCGGCGGTAGTCGATGTAGTGCTGCAGAACGGCCTTGAGGGACAGGGTCTGCGGCTGTCCGTCGACGAGGGCGAGCATGTTCGTGTTGAACGCGGTCTGCATCGCCGTGTGCTTGAACAGGTTGTTCAGGACCCGGTGCGGGTCTGCGTCGCGCTTGATCTCGACGTAGATGCGCATGCCGTCCCGGTCCGACTCGTCGCGCAAGTCGGCGATGCCGTCGAGCTTCTTGGCTCCAACCAGCTCAGCCATCTTCTCGAGCAGGGCGGCCTTGTTCACCATGTACGGCAGCTCGGTGACGATGATCGCCATCCGCCCGAGGCGGGTCTCCTCGAAGGCGACCTGAGCCCGCACGACGACGCGGCCGCGGCCGTGGGCGTACATCTCGCGGATGGCGTCGACCGTCTCGTTCTCGCCGGTGATGGCATTGCGCCGCGTCTCGAAGCGGAACATCGTGCCGCCGGTCGGGAAGTCGGGGCCGAGGACGAACTTGCAGAGGTCGTCGGAGGTCAGCTCCGGGTCGTCGATCAGCTGGCGTGCGGCGTCGCAGACCTCGCCCAGGTGATGGGGCGGGATGTTGGTCGCCATGCCGACGGCGATCCCCGACGAGCCGTTGACGAGCAGGTTCGGGAGCTTGGCCGGCAGGACTGTCGGCTCCTTCTGGGTGCCGTCGTAGTTCTCGACGAAGTCGACGGTGTTCTTGTCGATGTCGGCCAGCATCTCCGCCGCGATCCCGGTCAGGCGGGCCTCGGTGTAGCGCATCGCCGCCGCGCTGTCGCCGTCGATCGATCCGAAGTTGCCCTGGCCGTCGACCAGCGGATAGCGCATCGAGAAGTCCTGGGCCAGGCGGACCAGGGTGTCGTAGATGGCCGCGTCGCCGTGCGGGTGGTACTTGCCCATCACGTCGCCGACGATGGCCGCGCACTTGCGATACGACGATGTGGCCGACAGGCCCATCTCGCCCATGGTGAAGAGGATGCGGCGATGGACCGGCTTCAGGCCGTCGCGGACATCGGGCAGCGCCCGCGCCACGATGACGCTCATGGCGTAGTCGAGGTAGCTCGTCCGCATCTCGTCTTCGATGTGGACGATGCGGACCCGGCCCAGGTCGTCGGTCACGGTGCGCTAGTCCTCCGGAGTTGGGCGGCACCCGGCGTGGTGCCGGGAGCGAGGAAGGCGGCCGCGGTGGCGGCAGCGCGGGATGTAGAGGGGGCGCCGGGTCCGCGGCGAATGCCTTCCAGGCTGGCTCGCAGATATGCGGCGGCATCGTCGGGAAGCTTCGCCAACGAATCCCGGACGACCCAGGCGCGATGGCCGTCGCCGGTCGCTCGGGCCCGCTGCGTCTCCGATTCCAGGAACCGGGTCGTGGCCTCGGGATCCAGCTGGGCGAACGTTCGCAATGCCCAAGAGAGGGCCTTCTGCACGTCGGGCTCTTTGTCGCCGATCAGCTGACCTGTGAGAGCGAGGCCTCGCTCGATGACGATCGGGCTCTCGCCGCCTGGGATACCGCGGACGTGCGGGATCGCTGCCAGCGTGGAGCCGACCAGACGGCGCTCCCAGCGTGACGGCGAATAGACGAGCTGCTCGATCTCGGCCCAACGGCGGGCGTCGCGCAGGATCCCCTCGCCGTAGGGATGCGCCAGCGTGTCGACGGTGATCCACTCGTCGGCCTCGCGGGCGGCGCGGCGCAGGAGCTGCCACGTCCGTTCCGGGTCCGTGGGCAGCAGGCGTCCGAGGTTCCAGATGCCGAACCAGCGGATCTCGCGCAGCTCCTGGCGCAGGAGGCGGTCCATCGCGTCGAGCAGGAGTGAGGTCGAGGTCTGGCGCGTGCCGCGCTTGAAGGTTTTGTGGGCGGCCTCCATCAGGGGCAGGCGCACGCCGAGAATCGGCCCCAGGCCGGGAGCGACCGAGCGCGAACCGTCGGCGTAGACCGGATCCGCGAGATCCTCGAAGCCTTGCTCGATGGCGGCGACGAAGGCGTCCGGGTCGTGAACGAGATCCGCCAGTTGCTCGCCGAGCGTGGTTGCCCGGGCTAGGTGCTCCGCCACGAAGCGGTTCGAGGCGGCAGTGATGGCGGAGGTCGCGGCAGGGCTCATTCCGACCCACCCTCGCCAAAGCCGTAGCGCTCCTTGAGCTCGCGCTTGCGGGCGTCGGTGGCGGCCACGTACGTCGCCTGCGCCGTCGCGAGCTCGGCGCCGGTGGCGGCATCGAGGATGCGTCCGGCCGTGGTCTGAATGCGGCGTCGCGACTCGGCGATCCAACCTTCGGCGCGGATTGCCTGGCCCACCGTCACGGGCTTCCGGAAGTCGACGCTCATCCGGGCAGTAACGCCCCAGCTGTCCTGCGACACCAGAGCCCAGGCCATGACCTCGTCCAGGATGGTGCAGAGGATGCCGCCGTGGATGATGCCTTCCCAGCCTTCGAAACGGCGCGGCATCTCCAGCTCGGTCCAGCACCGGCCCGGCTCCAGGCTGAGCTTCAGATGCAGGCCGACCTCGCTGAGCTCGCCGCAGGCAAAGCAGTTGTGGGGCCTGATCCGGAAGTCCTCGTACCGAAGCACCGCAGGCTGGATGGTCGGCTGAGTGGCTCCCGCCGGCGCGCCGACCGCGGTTTCCCCCGCCGGCGCCGGGGACTGCGCCGAAACCCGATCAGACATCGAGGTTCTGTACCTTTCGGGCCTCGGTCTTGATGAAGTCCTTGCGGGGCTCGACGCGCTCGCCCATCAGCATCGTGAAGACGGCGTCCGCTTCGGCCGCGTCCTCGACCTCGGTCCGCAGAAGCGTCCGCGTCTCGGGGTTCATCGTCGTTTCCCAGAGCTGATCGGCGTTCATCTCGCCGAGGCCCTTGAAGCGCTGGACCGTGATGTTCTTGACGGCCAGCTTCTTGACGATCGCGTCTCGCTCCGGCTCCGATTGGGCGTACTGGGTTTGCTTGCCGGTGCTTACCCGGAAGAGCGGCGGCTGGGCGATGAAAAGGTAGCCGTTCTCGATGACCTGCGGCATGTGCCGGTAGAAGAAGGTCAGGAGGAGGGTTCTGATGTGGGCTCCGTCCACGTCGGCGTCGGTCATGATGATGATCCGGTGGTAGCGGAGCTTGGCCAGGTCCAGCGAGTCGCCGATGCCGGCGCCAAGGGCGATGACCAGCGGCCGGATGTTCTCGCTCGAAACGATCTTGTCGAGGCGAGCCTTCTCGACGTTGAGGAGCTTGCCTCGCAATGGCAGGATTGCCTGGAAGCGGCGGTCACGTCCTTGTTTGGCCGAGCCGCCGGCCGAGTCGCCCTCGACGAGGTACAGCTCGCTCTTGGCGGGGTCGCGCTCCTGACAGTCGGCAAGCTTGCCCGGCAGGGACATGCCCTCGAGGGCGCCCTTGCGGATGACCAGGTCCCGGGCCTTGCGCGCGGCCTCGCGGGCTCGGGCCGCGATGAGCGATTTCTCGACGATGCGCCGGCCGTCGCCGGGGTTTTCGTCGAGGTACTGGTTGATCCCGTCCGCCACGGCGGCGTCGACCTGGCCGCGGACCTCGGCATTGTTGAGCTTGACCTTAGTCTGGCTCTCGAACTGCGGCCGGGTCAGCTTGACGCTCACGACCGCGGTCAGACCCTCGCGCACGTCGTCGCCGCTCAGGTTGGCGTCGGCCTCCTTGAGGATGCCAGCCCGCCGGGCATAGTCATTCAAGGAACGAGTTAGGGCGGTCCGGAAGCCGCTGAGGTGGGTACCGCCGTCCGCCGTGTTGATGTTGTTGGCGAAGGCGAAGACGTTCTCGGCGTACGAGTCGTTGTACTGGAGCGCGACCTCGATGACGGTCGAATCCTCGCGCCGCTCGATGTAGATCGGGCGCGCATTAAGCGTTTCCTTGTTCTTGTTCAGGTGGCGGACGAAGGAAACGACCCCTCCCTCAAAATAGAACGCGCGTTCCCTATCGGCACGATCGTCGATCAGGCGGATCCACAGACCCTTGTTCAGGTAGGCCGACTCGCGCAGGCGCTGGGCGATCGTGTCGAAGGAGAACTCGATCGTCTCGAACACAGTCGCGTCCGGCTTGAACAGCGTTTTGGTGCCCGTCCGGTCGCCCTGGGGCCCGAGTCGGCGAACCGGCGTTGTGGCAGCGCCGCGCGAGTACTCCTGAGTCCAGATGTAACCGTCTCTCGCCGACTCGACCCGCAGCCATTCGGACAGCGCATTTACAACGCTGACGCCGACGCCGTGCAGTCCGCTCGAGACCTTATAGCCGCCGCCGCCGAACTTCCCGCCGGCGTGGAGAACGGTGTGCACGATTTCTAGTGCATCCTTGCCGCTTGTGTGCTTGCCGACGGGAACGCCTCTGCCGTTGTCCTCGACTTCGACCGACCCGTCCTCGAGAACCCGAACTTCGATTCGGGTCGCATGGCCAGCCATGGCCTCGTCGATCGAGTTGTCGACAACCTCCCACACGAGATGGTGCAGGCCGTGCGTGTCGGTCGAACCAATGAACATGCCGGGGGTTTGGCGAACTGGAGCGAGGCCCTCCAGAACCTGGATGCTCTCAGCGTTGTAGTCGCTGGTCGCCTTCTTGGCGCGGCGACCGCTGGCCGTCTGCGGCGCGGCCGGTTGTCCGTTGGATGTGCGCCGCGGGAGTTCCTGGGTCAAGCGTTTCCTCCGGTCAGACGGTCGAAGAGGCGGGAGAATTCCTCGTCGCTGTAGTACTCGATGACGATACGTCCGCCCTTGCGGGACCTTGCCACGGAGACCTTAGTTCCGAGGGCGCGGCGCAGATGCTCCTCCAGGCCTTCCATCTCTCCGTCGACGGGAGCAGGGGAGGCGGTGCTCGTGGCCGGGCGGTCGCGCAGTCTCCGGACCAGTTCCTCGGTCTGACGAACGGACAAGCCGCGAGCGACGATCGCGTCCACGAGTTGACGCTGGACGGCGGGCGTCGTGCCCACGAGAGTTCGGGCGTGTCCCTCAGTTATGTCGCCGGCGGCCAGTGCGTCCTGGACGACCTGCTCGAGTTCGAGCAGGCGAAGCGTGTTGGCGATCGTCGGCCTGGCCTTGCCGACCCTGGTTGCGATCTCGTCCTGGGTCAGCTTGAACTCGTCGGCCAGCTGGCGATAGGCATGGGCCTCCTCCATGGCGTTCAGGTCGGCGCGCTGAACGTTTTCGACGATGGCGATGGCAAGCTGATCTTTCGCGGCCATCTGTCGGACGATCGCCGGGACGCGGTCAAGGCCAGCGAGCTGAGCGGCGCGGACACGTCGCTCACCGGCCACGAGCTGGTACCCGTCGAGAGTTTCGGTCACGAGCACCGGCTGGAGGACGCCGTGGATGGCGATGCTGGCCGCGAGCTGCTCAAGGGCATGCTGCTCGACGCGCTGCCGCGGCTGGTAGGGATTGCCACGGATGTGCGAGATCGGGATCTCGACGGGAGCCGCTCCGGCCGGGCTGGTTTGCGGGATAAGCGCGCCCAGTCCCTTGCCCAGGCCGATATGGCGCTCCGCGGGAGGAGCCATCACCTCTCGCCTCCAAGCGGGGCGCGGGTTTCCGGGTCATCGGCGCGAGCCGTGCCGTCGACGACGAGGCGAGCAAGTTCCGGACGGACGGGCCGCCCGTCGCGCGCTCGCATCTCCGCCGCGAGAGCGGCGTAGGCCTCGGCGCCCTTGGAGTCGGGTCGGTAGAGCGCGATCGGGAGACCGTAGCTCGGTGCCTCCGAGAGGCGGACGCTGCGCGGGATGATCGTGTCGAAGACCGTCGGACCGAGGTATTTGCGGACTTCTGCGTCGACTTCCGCAGACAAGTTCGTCCGCGGGTCGTACATGGTCAGCACCACGCCTTTGATCGCGAGGTCCGGATTGAGATGATTCCGGACGAGATTGATAGTCGCAATCAGCTGCGAAAGCCCTTCGAGCGCGTAGTACTCGCACTGGATTGGGATCACCACGGCGTCGGCGGCGGTCAGGGCGTTGACGGTCAGTAACCCCAGTGAGGGCGGGCAGTCCAGCACGATGTAGTCATAGGTAGAGACGAGCTCGGTGAGAATGCGGGCAAGACGGCGCTCGCGCTGAGGGAGCGGCGCCAGCTCGACCTCGGCTCCGGCCAGCGAGATCGACGAAGGCACGATCGATAGGTTCGGAACGCTCGTCGAAACGACCAGGTCCGTGACCCTGGCGTCCTCGATTATCGCCTCGTAGACGGAGTGTCCGATCTCGCCGCGATCCAGCCCGAAGCCGCTTGTGGCATTGCCCTGGGGGTCAAGATCGATTACGAGAACGGAGTCTCCGGCGAGGGCCAGGTACGTAGCCAGATTGACTACAGTGGTGGTCTTGCCGACGCCACCCTTCTGGTTGGCGCAGGCGATGATCTGACCCACTAAGGTCCCCATTTCGCTGCTCGGAATGCTCGAATTCTAGCATTTTGGGCCGGTTTCCGAATTCCGGAGGGCCCTCCAACACCGAGCCGGGCACCGCGTCTGTCTGACAGCCGGCTGCCTATCGGTGTTGGCCGACACGGTACTGGCGCGGTCTTTGCGCGGCCTTACTTCCCGCTTTACCGCAGCCGATCGGCGGCCCTCCCTAAGGCCAGCCGCTGGCGCCATAACGGGACTGCCGACCGCGTAAGCTGTCAGCCGGCGTTTCACGTGAAACAGCGCTTTGCCGAGAGTCCCAGATGCGGGCCAGTCCGCTAACGCCGTCGTTCCCCTCGCCCTCGGGCCCGTTCTCGGTCGTGGCCCCCGCTGGACGAATCAGCCGCTCGTCGCGGAACTCTCGCTCCCTCGTGATACGGCTCAGAGCCGGCCGGCCGAACGAGCGGCCGGCTTGACGAACGGTAAGGGTCCCCTCGGCGGGGCCGGTCCCGCGCAGCCGGACATGGGTGCCTGACCGCGTCCGAAAGGCAATCCCTCGGCTCCGTGGCCGGGCGAGGGCATCACTTGAACGGAACGACCTTGGTTGGTCGCGGGCGAGTCCCCGACGCGCCCGGCAAGCACTGGCTTCGGCGGAGAGCCGAACACGGGCTGTTGCCTTCGGGCAACACGACGACTGGCAGAACGTTGCCCCTCCCTGCGCCTGACGCCCGACGCGCGACTAGGTGGGCTCCCCGACCGACCAATGAACCATCCCCTGCGCGTCGGAGCCAGGCGTGGAGGCTCGACGGCGGACCTTGCCGGGCCGTTTGTTCAGGATTGTCTCTCGGCCTATACTCCGCAAGTTGTTCCGCCACCCGGCCCCTCTTCTGGCCGGAACGCCCCCCACGTCAACCTCAAGACAGGCCTAAATGGGTCCCGTACTCGCCGCGGTCGGCGCTGCAATAGCGGCCCTCATGGAAGTGACGGTCGCCTCGCGGATCCACCTTGCCGACGCACAACCTCAAATCGTCTTCGTAATCGCCATCCTCCTCACGCTGATCATCGGCTTTGAGGAAGGAATGACCTGGGCATTCGTCGGCGGGCTGTTCGTCGATCTTCTGACCCTCCGACCGCTTGGGTCGACCGTTTTCGGCCTGCTCGTGGTCGTCGGATTGGCGGCGGCGGTCAGCCCAATTCTGGCTCGCATTCGATTCGCCAGCCCGCTGGTTGGCATCATCGTGTTCACCCCCGTGTTCATCGTCCTTTCGACCGTGACGATTGGCCTGCTTCGGCCTCCGCCTCCCGCCCTGCGCGTGTCCAACGTCGCAGCGGCAATGTTGATAAACGTCACCTTCGGAGCATTGGTGGCCCCTCTGTTCATAGCCGTCCGCAGGCGGTGGGAGCAGAAGGAGCGCCTGAGCTGGTGAGGAGGCGCCCGTGAGCGTCCGAATTGATCAACTGCCCGTTACCGCCAAGAACGTTTACAGGTTCGGCTCGTTCGGGCTGGCGATCATCGTCGCCGTCGCAGCCCTGAGCGTGCGGATGTTCGACTTGCAAGTCATCCAGCGCCAGCCGAACTACGTGATCCCCGCGGGGCAGTCGGCCGAGACGATTCCGGTGCCGTCCAGTCGCGGACTGATCTACGACGCGACCAATACCGCTCTGGTTCTTAATCTCCCGAACTTCGTCGTCCAGATTGTTCCCGGACTCCTCCCGGTCGATCAGAAAGCCGTCGTCGTACGAAGGCTGGCGTCCTTGCTGACCATGGATCCCGTGGCGATCGACCAGGAGCTCGACAGCGCAACCGGCTCCCTTTACGACCCAATCGAGATCGCTTCGAAAGTCGATACGAATGTGGCGCGCGTCATCGACGAGAACAGTGATCTCTTGCCGGGCGTGCGGGTCGTGTCGCAGCCGTTGCGCCAGTACACCAACGGGAACCGCCCGCAGCCGCTCTTCAGCGGGATTCTGGGCTACACCGGTACGATCAACGGGGAGCCCAGTGCCCTCCAAAAGGACGCCGGGTACTCGGAGGGCGACGTAGTCGGGTCGGCCGGCCTCGAGAGCTCGTATGAACCGGAGTTGCGAGGCACACCCGGCAAGGAGACAGTAGCCCTCGACAGCAGCGGCCTGGCGATCCCGGGGTTGACGACGTCAGTCACACCTCCCATTCCCGGGGATTCGCTGACTCTGAGCATCAGCGCCCAGGAGCAGTACTGGGCTTACAACGCCCTCCTGTGGGGGATCGAGAGGACTAAGGTGAAGCTGGGCGGCGTGATCATCGTCGAGAACCCACAGAACGGCGAGATCCTGGCCATGGTCAGCCTGCCGAGCTACGACAACAACATGTTCGCCGAGGGGATCAGCCAGGCCGACTACCAGAAGATGCTCAGCGACCCGGCCATGCCGCTGATCAACAAGGGCATCAGCGAGCAGTACCCGCCCGGCTCCACCTACAAGCTGGTCACCGGGACGGCTGGGCTCCAGGGAGACCCGCTAACTGGTCAAGCGCCCTCAATCACGGCCAACTCCACGATCCTGTCGCAGCCCTACATTCAGATCGGCACCGAGCAGTTCAAGGAATGGAACGGAACGGGCTGGGGACCTTTGAACATCATCATGGGTCTGGCGCACTCGAGCGACACCTTCTTCTACCAGCTGGCAGAGAAAGTCGGCCTGACGTCTCTCACGGACTGGGCGAAGCTATACGGGTTCGGAGCCCCGACCGGAATCGATCTACCGGGCGAGGTGAGCGGCATCGTCCCGGACAACCAGTGGAAGCAAGCCGCGTACGGGCCCGGCCAGACGATGTACACAGGCGAGATCCTCCAGGCGGGCATCGGGCAGGGCTTCGATGCCACCACGCCTTTGCAGCTCTTGAACGCGTACTGCGCTCTGGCCAATGGCGGGAATCTGTGGCAGCCGACCGTGGTCAAGTCCATCACGTCTCCGGACGGCACCGTGACACCTGTGACACCGACCCTGATACGCAAGATACCGGCCTCGGCGCAGACGCTGGAGACGATGCGTCAAGGAACGCGGGCGGTCGTTACCAGTCAGCACACATACAACATGGTCGACCTCCCGATCATGGTCGCCGGCAAGACCGGCACAGCCGAGTTCGGCACAAGAGATAAGAAAGGGCGATTGCCCTACCACGAGTGGTTCGTGGGGTACACGCCAGCCGACGCGTTCCACGGCAACTTCAACGGCACCGACTCGCAGCTGGCTGTGGTCGCCTTCCTTTACGGCGCCGACTCGTGGGGTGACGTCTCCACCGAGATCGTGAAGTACTACCTCTGGGAGCACTATCACCTCAAGGGCAGCCCGCTAACCCAGAACCTGCCCGGCCACGTGAACCTGTGGGCCTCCAAGATTACGAACAACTACCTCGGCACGGCCAGCAACCACTGATCGAAAAGACCGATTGATGAACATCTTCCGCTCGGAGCCGATGAGGGTCCGGTCTTGGGCTCCCAGGGCCGCGTCACTGACGTGGCGCCTCTATGACTTCCAGCTGACCACGTACGCGATCCTTCTGCTGTTGTTCGGTCTCGCGATGGCCTACAGCAACAGCGTTGGGGCGACACACACGTCCCTTTCGCCAGACTCTACATTTGTGCGCTATTTGATGTGGTCCGTCATCGCCATCGTGGTGTTCCTGATCGCCACGATATTCGACTACAGGTGGCTCCGGACCTTCGCTTGGCCGATCTACGTCCTGAACGTCGGACTGCTCGTAATGACGCTGCGGTTCGGGTCCAGCACGGGCAGTGCGGGCACGTCGGCTCGCTGGATCGTGATCGCCGGATTCCAGCTGCAATTCAGCGAGCTGGCCAAGATCCTGATGATCATCGTGTTCGCGGCGTTCTTGGCAGGCCGTGAGAAACAGCTTAGGTCGGTCTGGACGGTGATCGGGGCGATCATCGTCCTAGTACCGCCGTGGATTCTGGTCATGCTCCAACCCGACCTCGGAACGTCGCTGGTGCTGGTGGGGACGCTTGCCGGCATGTTGTTCATGTCCGGTGTGAGCCTGCGCTGGCTCGGAACGCTGGCCGCCGCGGTGGTAGGCGCCATCCCCTTCGTCTGGCAGAGACTGGTCCCCTACCAACAAGCTCGGATTCTGGCCCTGCTCAATCAGGGTCAGGATCCGCGAGGCAGTGGCTACCAGCTCATCCAGGCCAAGACGGCGGTCAACGCCGGAGGGATCTTCGGCAAGGGCCTCACCAACGGAACCGTGAATTTGCCTGTGCAGACGACCGACTTCGTATGGGGCGTCCTGGCGGAGGAGCTCGGGTTCCTCGGCTCGATGGTCGTCCTGGCGCTCTTCGTCGCCTTGATGTGGCGGCTGCTCGTCTGCTCGTGGCGCTCGAACGACCAGTTTGCCATCCTCCTGGGTTGCGGCCTGGCGTCGATGATGCTGTTCCAGGTCTTTGTCAACGTCGGGATGGTGCTCGGCCTGGTGCCCATTACCGGCATCCCGCTGCCCTTCATCACATATGGTGGCGCGTCCCTGGTGAGCCTTATGGGCGGGCTCGGGGTCCTGCAAAGCACTAACTTGAGACGCGAGCCACCTGCCTGGTAGCGGGCGCAGCTGGAGTCTGGCAGGGAAGGAGATACGCCCGCCCGGGGGGACCGCTTGAGAACCGGGGAAGCGCGAACCCCTGGGGACAGTGGGGCTTCGACCCGCCGTTGCCCGGCGAAGCCGCCGCGCGTAGACTCGGCCACTCCGCTCCGATACCTCGCTTTCGGCCGGAGCGATAGCCGCCCGCCCGTCCAACCCCGTCACGAGCGATGACCACGATCCTGCCCGCCGACCCGACGTTGCCCAGCCCCGACCACGGTGCGCCGCAGTACGCTCCGTTGCCGCTCCCCCCGCTTGGCGTGGAGCGGGTGCTCAGCCGCGTTCGCAAACCCGGCCGCTACGCCGGCGGGGAGTGGAATTCCGTCCAGAAAGACTGGGCGTCCGTGGCCCTGAAGTGGTGCTTCGCCTATCCCGATCTGTACGAGATCGGGATGAGCAACCTCGGTCTGCGGATCCTCTACGAAATCCTCAATGACCGTCCCGACCGACTGGCCGAACGCTGCTTCGCGCCCGACGTCGACCTCCAGACCCAGCTTCGATCGGCCCGAATCCCGCTCTGGAGCCTGGAGACCAGGCGGGCCCTGCGCGAATTCGACGTCATTGGCGTGAGCCTCGGCTACGAGCTGACCTACACGAACTTGCTGGACATGCTCGATTTGGGCGGCGTGCCTCTGACGACCGAGGGTCGGACGGAAGGCGACCCGCTCGTGATCGCCGGTGGCTCGAGCGTGCTCAATCCGGAGCCGATCGCCGACAGCCTCGACGCCGTCCTCCTGGGCGAGGGCGAGGATGCCGTGCTGGAGATCGGCGACGCCCTGGAGCGGGTGGGTTGGCCCCGCCGCCTGGGTCCCGACGGAGTGTGGCGCCGGGGTGCGGCCCGCGCCGACGCCCTCAAGGCCCTTGCCCGCATCCCCGGCGTCTACGTTCCTTCTCTCTATCGTCCGCACTACAACTCCGACGGAACCTTCGCGCGCCTTGAGCCGCTCGATGCCGCTGCGCCGGCGCGGATCACCGGCCGCATCGCCGCCGACTTCGAAACCGAAGTCCACGGCATCCGCCAGCTCGTGCCCAACATCGCCATCGTCTTCGACCGCGCCCAGCTGGAGGTGATGCGCGGCTGCACTCGCGGCTGTCGCTTCTGCCAGGCCGGCATGAATTACCGCCCGCTGCGTGAGCGCGCACCGGACGTGGCGGTCGCGGCCGCCCAGGCGATCCTGCAGGCGACCGGTTACGAGGAGATCGGCCTGGCCAGCCTTTCGACCGCCGACTACACGTACGTGAACGAGGTCGTCACGACCCTTCACCGCCTGCGCCCCCAGACGACCATCTCGCTGCCGAGCACCCGCGTGGACGCCTTTACCGTGGAGCTGGTCGACGCCATCGTTCCCAACGGGCGGCGCGGCGGGTTCACGTTCGCCCCGGAGGCGGGCAGCCAGCGGCTGCGAGACATGATCAACAAGGGCGTTACCGACGAGGAGATCGCTCGCTGCGCCGAGTTGGCTTTCCGTCGCGGCTGGAGCGCCCTCAAGCTCTACTTCATGATCGGTTTGCCGGGCGAAACGATGGACGACGTCCTGGCGATTGGGGACATCTGCCGGAAGACTCTCGAGGTCGGCCGTCGGTACCACGGCGGGAAAGCCCAGGTGAAGGCGAACGTTTCGACCTTCGTGCCCAAGGTGGCGACGCCGTTCATGTGGTCCGGCCAGGACACGACTTCCGAAATAGAGGCCAAGGTGGCCGCCCTCCGCAAGACGCTGCACGGTCGAGGTCTGGACCTGCGCTGGAGCGAGCCTCGAAGTTCGATCCTGGAGGCCGCGCTGGGTCGGGGCGATCGCCGGCTCAATGCCGTCGTGCGCCGGGCCTGGCGCAACGGCGCTCGCTTCGACGGCTGGGACGAGCACTTCAGCTACGAGCGCTGGCTGGCAGCCTTCCACGCCGAGGGGCTCGATCCGGCCTGGTATGCCCAGCGCGACATTCCCCTCGACGAGGCGCTGCCGTGGGATCACCTCAACTGTGGCGTGACCCGCGAGTTCCTGGCCCGTGACTACCGCCGGGCGCTCTCGGGCAAGAGCGTGGCTGACTGCCATTGGGGTCCGTGTTACAACTGTGGCGTGCCGGCGGCGACGAGTTTCGAATGCCAGACCGGTGAAGATGGTCCTCGGCAGCTGCTGGTGCGGCCCGGGACCGGCGAAACCGCGCCAGGCGACGGCGTGGCGGCCGAAACGAAGATGGGCCGCTGGCGCTACGTCGGGCCGCCGGGTGACCCGCGCCGGCAGGGTTCGGTGGACGGCGCGGTCGAACGCGGCAACGGGGCCGCCGGCCGGGCGACGCCGGAGGCCGCGGCCACTTCTTGGCCATACAACCTCATGGGGACGAAAGTGCAGTCGAAGAGCGCAGGACTCTCGGGTCTGGCGTCGCTGGTGGAGGCGGCCGGCGGCGAGTCCACGGGGTGAATCCGACAAGCCTCCTGTCGATCGCGACCACAGCGAACAGCCTGACCAATGCGACCGCCGCCACGGCCACAGCCGCCGATACCGGCGAAACGACCCTCGAGCTGATCCGCCTCTTCGTCCTGCTGGTCGGGGCGGCGGCGCTCGTGACGCTCCTGGCTCGCCGCATCAACCTGCCCTACACGGTGGCGCTCGTGGCTTTCGGGATGGTGGCCGGCGCCCTCTTCTCTCCGCTTCGAGTCGAGATCACGCCCCAGCTCGTTCTGGTCGTCCTGCTGCCGGCCCTGATCTTCGAGGCCTCTTACCAGATCGACTTCGGCAAGCTGCGGCCGTCGCTGCTGGGTGTCTCGCTGCTGGCGGGGCCGGGTGTTCTCGTGAGCGCCGGGCTTGTGGCGCTGTTCCTGCACCTGGGCGCCGGGCTGCCGGCCGATCAAGCCTTCGTAGTTGGCGCGATGCTCGCCGCCACCGACCCGGCGGCCGTCATAGCCACGTTCAAGAGGCTTGCGTCGCCCCGGCGGTTGTCCACTCTGGTTGAGGCGGAGAGCCTCTTCAACGACGGCACGGGCATCGTGGCCTTCACGATCGCCGTCGGTCTCGTGACCAGCACGACCGCGACCTCGCCACTGCAAACCGGCGTGACCTTCGTCTCGGTGGTGGTCGTCAGCGCCGCGATCGGCGCGGTGACCGGCTGGGTGGCCTCTCGGATTCTCCCCAACGTGGGCGACCACCTGATCGAGATCAGCCTCTCCGTCGTGCTGGCTTACGGCACTTACCTGGCCGCTGACGCGATCCATCAATCTGGCGTGATCGCCACTTCGGTGGCCGGGATCGTGCTGGGCAACTACGGCCGGCGGCTCGGGTTGTCGCAGCGGACCGAGGAGGCGCTCGACACGGTCTGGGAGTTCGTCGCCTTCCTGGCCACAGCCTTCGTGTTCCTGGTCGTCGGGTTCGCGATCTCGCTGCGCTCTCTGGCGGACGTCGCGGTCCCGATCGCGTGGGCGGTGGCGGCGGTCTTCGCCGGCCGAGCGATCATCGTCTACGGCTTCCTTGGGGCGCTCCGCCTGTTGCGGCGGCGGCGGTCGAACGACCGGCGAGGGACGGCCGACACGCCCGAGCTCGCCGACGACCGCCGCGGCGACGAGGGCGATCTCCCGGTCGGCTGGCTTCACGTCATCTACTGGTCGGGGCTGCGCGGGGCGGTTTCGACGGCGCTCGCCCTCTCGCTTCCGGCCGACCTGCCGAACCGGGCGATGCTCCAGGGGATCACCTTCGGGGTCGTCCTCTTCACCCTGCTCGTCCAGACGACAACGGCCGAGCTCGTGGTCGACCGCTGGGGATCCAAGCCGCCCCGTCCGTCGAGGTCGAGGTCGAGGTCGAAGGCGAAGGCGAAGGCGAAGTCGAAGGCGGCCGAACCGGCAGTCGAGCCTGCGCTCGAACGGGAGCCCGAACCCGCGGTCGAAATGGCGGTCGAAATGGCGGTCGAACGCCAGCCCGAACCCGCGGCCGAACCCGCGGCCGGGCAGGCGCCTTCGGGGCAGTCGAGCCGATGAGCGAGTCGAAGCAGCGCTGGCGGATCGTCTTCGCCCGCGAGGACGACGCCAGGTTCCTCTCACACCTGGACGCCATCCATCTGTGGGAGCGGGCCTTCCGCCGAGGCGAGATTCCCGTCGCGACCAGCGAGGGGTTCAGCCCCCGGGCGCGGCTCATCTTCGCGGCCCCGCTGCCGCTGGGGATGCTGGCCGAGCACGAGCTGGCCGATCTCTTCCTGTCGGAGCGGCTGACCCGCCCCGATCTCCGCGTACGTCTGGCCGAAGGGATGCCGCGCGGTTATCGCCTCATCGACCTCCACGACGAATGGGTCGGCGGGCCGGCTGTAGCGACGCGGCTGGTCGCCGCCGACTATCGGATGACCCTGCTCGGCGTGGCAGCCGACCGGCTGGAGGGTGCGGCCCGGCGCCTCCTCGCGGCCTCGACGCTGCGCCGTGAGAAGCACCGCGAGAAGAAGGTCACCGCCTACGACCTGCGGCCGCTCCTGCTCGATCTCCAGGTTCGCCCGACCGATGCCACGGCCGGTGATCCTGATGCCGTCGGCCTCGCGTCCGCCGGGCTGTGGATGCGCCTGCGCAACAGCCAGGACCTGGGCAGCGGTCGCGCCGACGAGGTCGCCGCCGCCCTCGCCGACGAGCTCGGGATGGCCGCCATCGCGCCGCCGGGGTCGGGCGAGACCGAGGCCGAAGAGCTAAGCGCCCCGGGCCCGTCGATCGAGCTGTCTCCCGGGCAGCCGTCTCTCGAGATGGCTCGACCCGTTCGCGAACGTCTCTGGCTCGCGGACGAACTGGCGATCTGAGCGGCGCGGACGGAGTCGGCGGATTCGGTCGTGGCCGAACGGTCTACCCGCCGCCGACCCCATTTCGCGTTTGACGCGATGGGGCTCGGGCCGTAAACTCGCAATTCGCGCCCCGGCCTGTCCGGGGGCGTATTCGTGTCATGCACCGTGGGCGGACGCCCCGTCAACCTTCCCGAGGACCCATGTACGCAGTCATCGAGACCGGCGGCAAGCAGTACACAGTCGAGCTCGGCACCGAGCTCGAGGTGGAGCTGCTCGATGTCGAGCCGGGCCAGGAGATCAACCTCGAGCGCGTCCTGCTGGTCGCGGACGGCGAGTCGACGGCGGTCGGTCAGCCCATCGTGGCAGACGCGGCAGTCAGCGCTCGCGTCCTGCGCCAGGACCGCGGCGTGAAGACGATTTCGTTCAAGTACCGGCCCAAGGCTCGCCGGCGCGTCAAGAAGGGGCATCGCCAGGAGCTGACGATTCTCAAGATCACCGAGGTTCGGCTGGGCTCCAAGAGCGCCGCCGCGGAAGCCAAGGTCGTCGAAGCCAAGGCCGAGGCTGAGCGCGAGAAGGTCGCCAAGGCGGCCTCTCGCCAGGCGGCGGAAGACGCAATCCTCGCCGCCCAGCTCAAGGCGCGCGAGAAGGCCGCCGCAGCGGCCGCCCCCAAGAAGGAAACCCCGGCCAAGGCAGCCCCTAAGGCTGCCGCCGAGAAGCCCGCGAAGGCCGCACCCGCGAAGGCCGCACCCGCGAAGGCCGCACCCGCGAAGGCCGCACCCGCGAAGGCCGCACCCGCGAAGCCCGCCGCCGCGAAGCCCGCGAAGGCGGACGCGGCTACTCCGGCCAAGCGCCCCGCCCCGACGAAGAAGGACAAATAAGAGATGGCCCACAAGAAGGCAGGCTCGAGCTCCAAGAACGGCCGCGACAGCGTCGGCCAGCGTCTCGGCTGCAAGGCCGGAGACGGCCAGTTCGTGACCGCCGGGTCGATAATCGTCCGGCAGCGCGGCATGACCTTCAAGGCCGGCTCCAATGCCGGCCTGGCGCACGACTACAGCGTCTTCGCCAAGATCGATGGGACCGTGCACTACGAGCACGAGACCCGCACGAAGAAGCGAATCAGCATCGAGGCCCTGGCGGGCGAATAGCTCGCGGGACAAGTCCTGCGGCCGGCTCCCGCCGACCGCATATCGGACGACCACCGGCGGGAGACCGTTCGGAAGGCGCCCGGGAGAACACATGAAGCCGAAGATCCACCCGAAATACCAGCAGGCGACGGTTCTCTGCGCCTCGTGCAAAACGACCTTCGAGGTCGGCTCCACCCGGCCCGAGTTGCGCGTCGACGTCTGCAACAGCTGCCACCCGTTCTTCACGGGCAAGCAAATGATCCTCGACACCGCGGGTCAGGTCGAGCGCTTCCAGCGCCGCCTCGAGCGCACGCAACGCGCCTGACCGGCGCGGGGCGCATCGCCCGCTGCGCCGGCCTTGCCGATCCGGTTTCAACATGGCCTCGCGCCCTGCTTCGGCCTGTCCGCCGCCGGCGGCTGAGCCCTCTCGGCCGCTCGGCTAGACTTTCCTCATGAAACGCTTCCACTACGGCGGCCAGGCGCTCATTGAAGGCGTCCTGATGCGCGGCCGCTCTGCGCTCGCTGTCGCTCTGCGGCACCCCGATGGTTCGATCGTCTGGGCCACCGAGCGGCTCGACCTCGGCCTGCGTGCCCGTCGGGCGATGCGCCTGCCGTTCCTTCGCGGCCTGGTGGTCCTGTACGACACTCTGGTCACCGGGACGCGCTGGCTCGTTCGCTCCGCCACTCTCCAGGCGCTCGCCGCGGAAGAGGCCAAGAAGAACGCCGCGGGCGCAGGCGGCGCGGCCGGGGGAGCAAGTGGCGCGGCCGGGACGGTGCTCCATTCGGTATTGAGGCTGCCGCTCGTGCCGATCCTCGGCGCCGCTTCCGACGAAACGCCAGGTTCCGCCGGCTCCGGCTCCGGCTCCGGCTCAGGCTCTGGCTCCGGCTCGATCTACACCGATCCCGACGCTACTCCGCCGGCGTCCAGTTCGCCCGCCGCCGAAGAAGGTCTGGGCAAGGGCTGGGCCGTCGCGGTCGGCGGCATGCTCGTCGTCGCGCTGGTTTTCGGCGTAGGTATCTTCTTCCTGCTGCCGCTCTTCCTCGCTCAGGCCACCGTCGGTCGCGTGGACCAGGGCTTCGGGCTGCAGCTCTCGGAGGGCCTGATCCGGGTCGTCATCTTCATCGGCTATCTGCTGCTGGTGTCGCGGGCGCCGGACGTGCGCCGCACGTTCCAATACCACGGCGCCGAGCACATGTCGATCCATACCCTCGAGGCCGGCGATCCGCTGACCGTCGCGGCGGCCCGCAAGTATCCGACGGCGCATCCGCGCTGCGGCACCGAGTTCCTCGTCGTCGTCCTGCTCATCTCGATCCTGGCGTTCGCCGTTGTCGGCAAGCTGGCGCCGGTGTGGCTGGTCGTCTCGCGCATCGTCTTGATTCCCGTCATCGCCGCCGTCAGCTATGAACTGCTCCAGCTCGGCGCCCGACACCGCGACCGCGCCCTGGTGCGATGGCTCTGGTCGCCGGGGATCTGGGTCCAGATGATCACCACCAGCCAGCCCAGCGACGACATGATCGAAGTCGCGCTGGTCTCGCTAGAGCGCGCCCTGATCGCAGACGGCAACGAGATCCCGCCCGGCAGCGCCGTGCTGGCGTGCCGCCCGCTTTCGCCGGCCGCGGACCTGGGCGCGGTTGCCGGTGGCGCCGAGGACGCAGGCGGCCCGGAGGCGGCCCCATGATCGACGCCAAGCTCATCGAAATCGCCGCCCAGTACGACGCCATGAACGCCGAGCTGCTGCGGCCCGAAACGGCCGCGGACCCGGCGGCGCTCAAGCGCCTGGGCAAGGAGCTGGCCCAGATCGAGCCGGTGGTCTCCACCTGGCGCGACCTGAGCGGGATCCGCAAGGAGCTCGCCGAAGCGTTGGAGATGCGCGACTCGGGCGACGATGAGATGCACGACATGGCCCAGGAAGAGGTCCGCAAGCTGGAGTCGCGCGAGAACGAGCTCATCGAGCGGCTGCGCGTCCTGCTGCTCCCGCGCGACCCCAACGACGAGAAGAGCGTGATCCTGGAGATCCGCGCCGGCACGGGCGGTGACGAGGCCAAGCTCTTCGCGGCCGAGCTGCTGCGGATGTACCTGCGGTTCGCCGAACGCCACCGCATGCCGGCCGAGGTCCTGCACGCCGAAGAGAACGGCATCGGCGGCATCGGCGAGGCGATCGTCGAGATCGCGTCGCGAGGCGCCTACAGCCGACTCAAGTTCGAGGCGGGCGTCCACCGCGTCCAGCGCATCCCCGTCACGGAGTCGAGCGGCCGCATCCACACCTCGACGGCGACCGTGGCGGTGATGCCCGAGGCCGAGGAAGTCGATATCGAGATCGACGAAAAGGACATCCGCGTCGACGTCTACCGCTCCACCGGTCACGGCGGCCAGTCGGTTAACACGACCGACTCGGCGGTCCGCATCACCCACATGCCGAGCGGCCTCGTCGTCGCCATCCAGGACGAGAAGAGCCAGATCAAGAACAAAGCCAAGGCGATGGCAATCCTGCGCAGCCGCCTTCTCGATCGCGAACGAGCCAAGGCCGCCGCGACGGAGTCGGCGCTGAGGAAGAGCATGGTCGGCTCGGGCGAGCGGTCCGAGAAGGTCCGGACCTACAACTTCCCGCAGGATCGGCTGACCGATCACCGCATCGGGCTGGACCTGCACAATCTGCCCGGGGTGATGGACGGCGACATCGACAAGCTGATCGACGCGCTGAGCAACACCTACCAGGCTCAGCTGCTCGCGTCGCTGGGCGACGGATCGCCAGCGTGACGAGTATGCCGCGCGCATCGATCGAGCCGCGGCGGTAGCGGCGCGACCGAAATGGCGACGCTGGGCGAGCTCCTGAACTCGGGCACGGCCCGGCTGCGCAAGGCCGGGTCGGCGAGCGCCCGCCTGGACGCCGAGCTGCTGCTCGGCTGGGCCATCGGAGCCGAACGTACAGCGTTGCTCGCCCATCCGGAAGCGCCGGTCGGGGCGGACGCCGCCGCCGCGTTCGAAGGAGCGGTGGTTCGGCGCGAGGCCGGCGAACCCGTGGCGTATATCCGGGGCCTGAAGGAGTTCTACGGACTGGCGTTCGCCGTCGACCGAAGGGCCCTCATCCCGCGGCCCGAGACGGAGCTGCTCGTCGCCGAGGCCGAGCGCGACGTGGCCTGGCGTCTGACGTCGGCACCGCGGCCGGCCGGTACTCCCGCTGTGCGGATAGTGGATGTGGGCACGGGTTCCGGCGCGATCGCGATCGCACTGGCGACACTGTTGCGGCGGCGGCGGATGCTGCCTGAAGTCTCGATCTTCGCGGTCGACTGCACCGCCGATGCCCTTGGCCTGGCGCGCGAGAACGCGGTCGCCCATGCCGTCGCGGACGAGGTCGTCTTTTGCGAGGCCGACCTGCTGCCGGAGGCCGAACCGCCTTTCGACTTGGTCCTGGCGAACCTGCCCTACATTCCGTCGGCCGAGATCGAGCGACTGCCGGTGGCCGCCTCGTTCGAGCCTCGAACGGCTCTCGACGGCGGGCCCGACGGGCTGGCAGTCATTCGACGCCTGCTGGCCGCCCTTCCGTCGGCGCTGACTCCACAAGGGACCGCGCTGCTGGAAATCGGGTTCGACCAGGGAGCGGCGGTGGAGCACGCTGTCGCCGAGCTGCCGGGGAGCTGGACATGCCGTGTCCAGGCCGACCTCTCGGGGCGACCCCGCCTGGCCAACGTGGAGCGGGCTGCCGTCCGGACCACCGTTGACTCGACCGCCGTTGACTCGACCGCCGTTGACTCGACCAGCGCATATCCGACCCGTCGCGGCCCCGCCCACCCGGGCGCAACCGGAGCGCGCTGATGCCCGAGCCTGCCCTCCCGATCCGCCTGATCGCCCTGGACATCGACGGCACGCTCGTCGACCAGGACCTGGTCATCGGCGAGCGGACGCTTGCGGCCATCGGCGAAGCCAGGCGGCGGGGGATTGCCGTGTCGCTGGTCACGGGCCGGTTGGCCACGAGCGCCATGCCCTTTGCCGAGACGCTCGGCCTCACCGGCCCGCTCGTGGCCCAGCAGGGCGCGCTCATCCGGGCGATGCCCGCGCCGGGCTCCCGCGGCGTGGGCCGGCTGCTCTACCACCGGCCGCTCCGCCCCGAGGTCACCATGGAGATCGTGCGCTGGTGCCGGGAACGGGACATGGCGCCGCACTTCAACCACCTCGAATGGATGGTCGTCGCATCGAATGAGGAGCGCCTCAAGGAGTACCGGCTGTTGGTGGGCGATCGCCTTCGCATCGTGCCGGACATCCTGGCCCGGGCGGCGCACCCGGTCACGAAGGTCGTGGCGATCGGCGAGGGGGAACATTCGCTGGACGTCCTTGCCGCGGGGCGCGCCCATTTCGCCGGGCGGGCCGAAGTGACGCTGAGCCACCCGCGCTTCCTGGAATTCCTGGCGCCGGGTGTCTCCAAGGGAGCGGCCATCCGGTGGCTGGCGCGGCGTCTGGGCGTGCCACTCGCGCAGGCGATGGCGATCGGCGACCAGTACAACGATCTGGAGATGATCGCCGGGGTGGGGCACGGGGTCGCGATGCCGAGCGCTCCGGCGGCCGTCCAGGCAGCGGCGCGGTACGTTGCGCCGCCGGTATCGGAAGAAGGCGCGGCGCAGATGATCGAGCGGATCGCGCTGGACGGGTGGCGAGGCGGTGGGGCTGTGGCACGCGGCGCCGACGCGGCGGCCCGCCGAGCGACCAAAGTGGAGCGGCGGTGACGGCCCGGCTGCTCCCCGACGATGAAGCCGGGCGCGCGGCGGCGATCGAAGTCCTGCGAAGCGGCGGCCTGGTCGCGATGCCTACGGACACGGTCTACGGGATCGGCGTCGCGCTGGATGCGGAGGACGGTCTGGCTCGGCTCTTCGCGGCGAAGGATCGGCCGCTCGATCGGGCGGTCGTGCTGCTGGTCGCCGACCTCGAACAGGCGGCATCGGTGGGCGTGCTTTCGCCGCCGGCTCGACTGCTGGCCGATCGCTTCTGGCCCGGTGGTCTGACGCTCGTTTTGCGGCAGGTTCCCGATGCCGGGCTGCCCGCCGCGCTCACCGGCGGCGCCGCTACGATCGGCGTTCGCATCCCCGACCACGAATCTCCCCGGGCGTTGGCGCGCGCGCTCGGCCCGCTGCCCGTGACCTCGGCCAACCTCTCGGGCCAGCCCGACGCCCGCGACGCCGCCGCCGTCCTTGTCCATCTCGGCTCCCGGATCGACCTGGTGTTGGACGGCGGACCCGCCCGCGGCGGCGTGCCGTCGACGGTTGTCGATTGCTCAGGGAAACTGCCGCGAATTCTTCGCGCGGGCGTCATCGCGCCCGATGCCGTTTTCACGCTCCTCGCCGCGGCCGGCCTGGCCCAC
>Ga0182021_10000808_pt1 | contig 35002 bp, 33 predicted proteins | sample 612E3MmetaG_FD_120493 | JGI IMG/M metagenome (GOLD analysis project Ga0182021, IMG submission 120493) | Permafrost microbial communities from Stordalen Mire, Sweden - 612E3M metaG (Illumina Assembly) | ecosystem: Environmental > Terrestrial > Soil > Wetlands > Permafrost | place: Sweden...
ACCTTCGAGTGGATGTGCGCGCTAAGGGCGGTGACGAGCGAAGACTTTATGACCGCGGACTGGGCCCGGCTGCCCCACGAATTACTCGACCGCATTGCGCAACGAATCGTGAGGGAGGTTCGGGGCATCAATAGGGTGGTGTTTGATATCACTTCCAAGCCGCCCGCGACCATCGAGTACGAATAGTGGCCAAGCGCAACGAACCCGTCCGCAAGTCGGTGAAGGACACCCTGGAGGATCTGCTGGCGGGTCACCGCGAGGCGGCCTTCAGTGGACCGGAGTCGGCCCTGAAGTATCTGCGCCGCACTTTCGACGGGCAGGCCAGCCTGCCCAATGCGGTGAAGGCTGTCGCCTACGACCTGAGCGCGGACGCCCAGGCCCAGTGCGGTCAGTGGGAGGCCTGCACCGAGTCGGTGAAGCTGACTCTGGGCTACCTGTCGGACCTGGAAGCGGCCTTCCCGCACGAGTACCGGAGGATGCTGGAAGGGCTGTCCTGTTTCGAACGGGGTATCCAGGCTCACAGCGAACTGGGCGACTTTCACGGGGCCCTGGAGCTCTGCGAGCGGGCCATCACCTTGGGGCTGGGCGCGCACTATTCGGCGAAGCGGGATTCTCTGGACTGGGCACGCTGAATCTTGAACTTGCAAGACCGGCTAAGTTCCCTGGACGGGGTGATGACCCGGGGTTCTTGCCTGTGCGATCATCTGAAAGTAACGCCATTCAGCGGAGACACCGTTGAGACAGCATCCGGGGAGGCTATGGCCGAATCGATCCAGGTGTTGCCCGAGCAGGCCAGTGTCCTCGTCGTGGATGACCTGGCCATCATTCGCCTTTCGCTCCGGCATATCCTGACCAAGGCGGGCTACTGCTGCCGCGAGGCGGAAGATGTATCCGGCGCCCTGGCCGTACTGGACAAGGAGTCCATCGACCTGGTGCTTTGCGACATCCAGATGCCGGGCGCCTCTGGGCTGGATCTGGTGAAGGCGCTCCGGCACCGGATTCCCGATACTTCCGTGGTCATGGTCAGCTCCCTCGAGGATGCGGAGACGGCCATCACGTGCTTGCAGCAGGGCGCCTTCGGCTATGTGCTGAAGCCCTACCAGCCCCGCGAGATCCTGATCCAGGTGAACGGGGCCCTGCGCCGGCGGATGCTGGAGATCGCCTTCCGGGACCGGGAGGCCCAGCTGGCCCAGAAGGTGCGGGAACAGACGGTGGAGATCCGGAATTCCCGCGAGGAGATCGCGCTCCGGCTCATTTCGGCCAGTGAGCACCGCGACAACGAAACAGGCATGCACGTGCGCCGCATCGGCCTCTATGCCGCGGAGATGGCCCGCCTCCTGGGCTGGGAACAGCCGGGCGTGGAGACCATCCAATCGGCGGCCCCCATGCACGACATCGGCAAGATCGGCGTGCCGGATGCGATCCTCCAGAAGCCAGGCGGCCTCACCGAGCACGAGTGGGTGATCATGAGGCAGCACACGGCCATGGGGGCCACCATCCTCAAGGGTTCGACGGTGCCCTTTATCCGGATGGGCGCCACCATCGCCATCAGCCATCACGAGAAGTGGGACGGGACCGGTTATCCCCGGGGCCTGCAGGGCGAGGCCATCCCGATGGAGGCGCGCATCACCGCCCTGGTCGACGTCTACGACGCCCTCAGCAACCGCCGCCACTACAAAGAACCCTGGCCCGAGGAGCAGGTGGTGGCGCTGATCCATAAGGGCAGAGGCGCGCACTTTGACCCGCTCCTGGTTGAGCTCTTCCTGGCGAACCTGGAGCGGTTCCGGATCATCCTCATGGCGAATCCCGACGAGGCCCACGACGTGGAACCGGGGATCTGATCTGACTCTGTGGGTGGGAGTCGCAGCCGGATAACCACCCTCTGGGAGTGAATTTCTTCTGTGCCTTTCAATCAGATGAAGCAGGTGTAGGCTGGGGGCCCGTGGAGGCCGCCATGAAGCTCACCGACTACCGGACCCTCGGACGTTCGGGACTGCGAGTCAGCCCGCTCTGCCTTGGCACCATGACCTTCGGCAGCGACTGGGGCTGGGGTGCCGATGTGGCCGAAAGTCGCACCATGCTGGATTGCTACCTGGAGGCCGGAGGTAACTTCATTGACACGGCCAACATCTATACGAAGGGCCACAGCGAAGCGATCCTTGGGGACTACTTCGCCGAGCGGGGAGGCCGGAACCGGGCCGTACTGGCCACCAAGTTCTGCGGCAGCCTCTACCGGGGGGATCCCAATGCGGGCGGGGCGGGCCGGAAGGCCATCCAGCAGCAGCTGGAGCAGAGCCTGCGGCGCCTGCGCACGGACTACGTGGACCTCTACTGGATGCACTTCCACGATCCTCACACCCCAATCGAGGAAACCATGCGCGTCCTGGATGACCTGGTGCGGGCCGGAAAGGTCCGGTACCTCGGTGTCTCGGACACTCCGGCCTGGAAGGTGGCGCAGGGCCAAGCCGAAGCCCTCTGCCGGGGATGGTCTCCCTTCGTGGCCCTGCAGATCGAGTATTCGCTGATCGAACGCACAGTGGAGCATGATCTGCTGCCCATGGCTCAGGCGAACGGACTCGGCGTCACCCCATGGTCCCCCCTGAGGGGTGGTCTGCTGACGGGCAAGTACGGGCGGAACCGGCAACCGCAGGGGGAAGGCCGCCATGTGCCCGGGGTGTCGAAGAGCCTCACGGATCGCAACTACACCATCATCGAGACCGCTGAGGCCGTGGCGGCCGAACTGGGCAGCGGCGTGGCCCAGGTGGCCTTGGCCTGGGTGCTCTCAAGGCCGGGCGTGGCCAGTCCCATCCTGGGGGCCCGGACCCTTGCTCAACTCAAGGACAACCTGCAGGCTCTGGATCTGCAATTGCCACCAGAGATGGTCACTCGCCTGGATGCGGTCAGCGAACCGGCGCCCATCTTCCCCCATGGCTTCCTGGCCAACACGAAGCACATGATGCAGAGCGGGGCCACCATCAACGGCGTCACCTCCGATCCCTGGTCATTGGCCCCGAGTTCCGATCAAGAACGCTGGTGATGCTGAATTTCGCTTAAGAACAAAGATTCACCATCAAGACACCAACCACGCAGAAACACCATGGGCTTGAAAAAGTTCATGCTGGGCCTCACTGAATCATCGGAAAGGCAATTGGCCATCGGAAACACAAAGAATACATAGATGCGATGCCAGAGCTTCCGGGCCTGGTCGGAATGGAAGGATCCACCGGTGAGAAACGGTGAGGAACAGTGAACAAGAAGGACGCAGTCTCACCAGCCCTCATCGTTCCTCACCGGTTGAAAACAATTTTGCCCTTTCTGGTTATCGGCGAGGCTCAGCCCGAGTTCTTTCAAGAGTAAAAAGCTGAAGCCCATGCCCGAAGCAGTACCCCTGAGAACAGCCATCGACTCGCATTTTTAAATCTGTGTGAATCGGTGGAATCTATGGACCTAAGCCCTTTTCTGCGTCATCTGCGGTTAAACACTCGCCTGGCTGTGTGTGACCGATAATCGGGAAAGATTTAGCTTTTCCGCTACGAGTATCTAAGGTCTCGATGGAACCCTAGGCCTGGATGGGATCGGCTTCGGGGGGAGTGGCGGGCTTGTGTCTGCCAGAGATGGTGAATTCGCCCAGCATCATGGGCACGGCCGCCTTCAGCATGCAGGTGAAGACCAGCGCGCCCAGGGAGAAGATGCCTGCGGCCACCGTGATTTCCGTGAGAGAGGGCCGGTAGACGTAGATCTCGCCGAGGGTGTCGGGTGTGAGGCCGGGGATGATGAGACCCATGCCTTTCTCGATGTAGACGCTGGAATAGATGAGCACGCAGCCGATGTTCAGCGTGATCCAGTTCGTCCTGGTCTTGGGAATGAGGAACAGCAGGAAGGCCACGAAGCCCGTGATGATGGAGGCCCAGGCGAAGGGCACCAGGGTGTGGTAATGGACGCCATTCTTTTCAATCCCGAACAGCAGGTACTGGAAATAGATCATGTGTTCGGTGCCGGAGTAGAGTTCCTTGAAGGACTCGGCCGCCGTCAGGAAGAGGTTGAAGCCCATGGTGTAGGCCATGAGTTCGGCGATCTTGAAGATGGCCTCATCAGTGATCTTCAACCGGGTGGTCTTGCGCAGCACTTGGAGGAGGATGAGCAGGACCGCGGGTCCCGAACAGAAGGCGGAGGCCAGGAAGCGCGGGGCGAGGATGGCCGAGTTCCAGAAGGGGCGGGCGGCCAGGCCGTTGTACAGGTAGGCCGTGACGGTGTGGATGCTGACGGCCATGGGGATGGACAGGAGCACCAGGGGAAGCACCAGGGCTTTCTTGTAGTGCTTCTCCACATAGGCGCTGAAGAGCAGGTAGGTCACCACGAACCAGTTCAGCAGCAGGTAGAGGTTGAGGACGATCACGTCCCAGGCCAGCAGGGAGCTGGGCCAGTTGAGGCGGCCCACCAGGGGCATGATGTGCCAGAACCGGTCCGGGCGGCCGATGTCCACCATGACGAAACCGAGGCACATGACCAGGGCGGTGATCGCCAGCATCTCGCCCAGGATGGTGATCTCCTTGATGGGGGCCCAGTCATAGATGTAGGCCGGGATCACGAGCATGATCGAGGCCGCAGCGACGCCCACCAGGAAGGTGAAGTTGCCGATGTAGAAACCCCAGGAGACCTGGTCCCGCATGTTCGTGATGATGAGGCCGTGGTTCATCTGTCCCGTATAGGCGAAGGCGCCCAGGGCGATGAGCAGGAGAAGGAACCCGATCCAGGCGTAGTAGAGCCGACTTCCCGTAGTCATGAGGCCCAGGGTGTCGGTGATGAAGGTCTTGAAATTCCTTATGTTGACCATGGCCTCACACCCCGTAGAAGTAGAAGAAGTTGGGTTGGGTGTTCAGGTCTTCCTTGAACTTGAAGACGCGCTTGTTCTCCAGGATTTCCCGGATCTCGCTCTTGGCATCCAGGAGGTTGCCGAACTTGCGGGAGCCTGTAGGGCAGATCTCCACACAGGCGGGATAGAGCCCCTTCCGGGTGCGCTGGATGCAGAAGGTGCATTTCTCAACCACGCCCTTAGGACGGGGACGATTGCCCAGGTAGTGAGTGTTGGGATTCACGTCGGCGGCATCGATGTGCGGCTCACCCCAGTTGAAGTGGCGGGCGCCGTAGGGGCAGGCGGCCATGCAGTAGCGGCAGCCGATGCACCAGTTGTAGTCCACCACCACGATGCCGTCCTTCTCCCTCCAGGTAGCCCCGACGGGGCAGACCTTCACGCAGGGCGGCCGCTTGCACTGCTGGCACTGCACGGGCATGTAGAAGTGGCCTTCGCGGGGCACCTCCTCCGGGTTGTAGTACTGCTCGGCGTGCTGGATATTGACGCCTTCCTCCTTGTCCATTTCGAGGACGCGGATCCACTGGATCTGGGGGTCCCTGGACTGGTTGTTTTCCTTCACGCAGGCGTAGACGCAGCGGCGGCAGCCGATGCAGCGGCTGAGGTCCAGCGCATAGCCGAAGATCACGCCTGGCATGGCCGGCTCGTTCCCCACCTTGACGGCCTTGTGGTACTTCTCCTCGTACTCGCGCTCCAGGCGGGCGATGATGGTCTTGAGCTCGTCCTTGGAAAGTTCGCGGAAGTTGTGCTGGAGGAACTCCTCCTTGCTGAGTTTCCCGCAACCGGTGAGGGCCATGGCGACGGTGGCCACCGCAGTGCCCAGGAATTCGCGCCGGCTGCCGCAGGCACCGGATTCGGGAACACCAGTGGGAGGTTGGATGGGTTTTATGTCCGTCATTGGGAACCCCCTTTCGCCATCTTGATGTCGTCGGGTCGGGTGGGTGGTGGCATGGGTTTCAAAGGCTTGAAATGGGGCGAATGGGGATTGTGGCAATTGACGCAGAGCAGGTACTGTTTCTGCCCGTTCCAGCTGCCGGTGCGCTTGCCATGGATGCCCAACCGCCAGTCCCGCAACTTGTCGCCGTGGCACTGGCCACAGAGCAGGTAGGAGGCGGTGAATGCGACCGGCTCCCCGCCAGCCAGGTGGAGGCGGTCCCGGTTCTGGGCATCGTGGCAGTCCAGGCACCAGCGGTTTGGACCGTGGTGGAGGATCTCCTGGATCTCGCTATGCATGCCCAGCTCCCGGCGATGTGTGTCGACCTTCATGGACTTGCCGTCGTGGCAGGAGGTGCAGGGGAAGATCCCCTCCGAGAAGGGGGGCTTCGGCACCTGGATGCCTTCCGGGGCGCTGGCATCACCCTTCTTTTCAGGTGGGCTCGCGAAGGCGGTCGCTGTCAGAAGGAGCAGTGCCAGGCCCGCGAATTGGATCGGGCGTGTGTTCATGGGTGGACCTCCGGCTTGAGTGGATTCGGTTCTTGGGCTCGATCATGGGGAGCGGAGCCCTTCAGCAGCCGCGGCGCGAGCATGAGCGTGACGCCGTAGCAGATGAAGCCGAGGAAGAGGGTCAGGGGCCGTCCCACGGCCACGTCCTCGAAGAGGAATTTCAGGGCGGTGACGACCAACAGGGGATAGACCAGCCAGCGCAGTTCCAGGACCGGGGACCTCCGGCCGCACCAGGCTAGCAGGATGGCCAGGGCCGACAGCACCCCGGTGCGGACGGCGGCGAGGAGGCCCGGATCCGCCGATCCCGCTGAGGAAACGGCGTAGCCGACCTGGATGGCCAAGGCACCGATGCCCCCTGCTGCCACGGCCCCCAGAAGCAGGATCAGGGGATGGGCCGAGGCCATGATGGGACCGGAGGGACGATGCAGGCTGAAGAGGGCCACCGCGACCACTAGGAAGGCCAGGCTGAGGAGGCCAGGCAGCGGCAGGAACGTGGCCACTCCCATAGGCGCCAGGAAGGCCCGGAAGGACCATGCAAGCAGGCCCCCTGCCAGGGCCGAGGCCACAAGGTAGATGCTGCTCTGGAGGATGAGCACCGGCCGCTGCACCCGCAGGCCGACCAGTAGCGCACCCAAACCCAAGGCGCCACAGAGGAGGGAGAAGAAAGCCATGGGCAGCACCAGCGGGCCACCCAGCAGCAGCAAGCTGAGCCCCAGGAACATGAAGAAGCGGAAGCTCGACCTGATCTCTTTCCGGTCTTCTTGGAAGGAGAGGGCGGCGGCATAGCTGCCGATGGCCGCCAGGGAGCACACCGCGCCGAGCAGGCCCGCGCCGGACCCTGTGGTCAGTGCGACGCGGAGGGCGCCTCCATATCCCAGGAGCAGGACCAGCACAGTCTGGACGACCTCGAAGGTGGTCACCTTGCCTCGTTGTTGGAGCATGCGCAGGGCGAAGCTGCCGAGGTAGCACAGGGCCAAGGCCATCGCGAACAGCATGGTCCTGCCCGGCGTGATGCCGCGATAGGCCTCCGGGATCCCCCCGGGCCAGGTGGCCAGTGCTATGAGGATGAAGACGCCGAGATCGGCCACGAGCGCCGTAGGCCAGCGGAGGCCCTGCCAGCGACGCCCCTGGGTGAGCCAGAGGGCGGTGATCCCGAGGATGAGGAACACGGCCAGGAAGGGCTCGACGGAACGTCGGGAGGACATCAGGGCCAGACCCGAACCCAGCGAAACGATGGTGGCCAGCCAGATGATGGGCTGGAGATCCCGCCGCCACGCCACCGCGCCATGCAGGCAGGTGGCGGCCAGCAGCAGACCAGCGGCCAGAGGCGGCGTCAGGATGCCGAACCGGGCCGTGGATTCCACGATCAGCGGATAGACGATCAGGATGGAGGCCAGGGCATGGAAGCTGGCATCCAACGGATGTTTGGCGCGATCGGCGAGAAGGGCCCAGGTGATGGCGTAGGCCAAGCCCAAGGCAACGCCCCACCCATGGGGGAGGGTGCCGGTATCCACCAGGGACCGGATGAAAGTCGCTCCTCCCAGGATCAGGCAGGTCCGGCCCAGGAGCCCCATGATCCTCACTGGATTGGTCAGAACGGCAGGCGGGACGGCGGCGGATGAAAGCACGGTTTCCAGGGAAACCTTTTGTTCGGGGAGGGCCGATTCCATGCGCGAGACCCGGGCTTCCAATCGAGCCACGGTTTCTGTCAGCGCGACCAGGCGTGACTCGAGTGCCTCCGGCAAGGCATTCGCCGGATTGCGCTCGGGCGGGAGGACCTCGGCTGTGGACATCGTTGAAACCTCGGAGTGAGGTGGATTCGACTGTGAAATCAGAAGGGTTGTGATACCTCATGCCACGCCTTGGACATGGAGGCGTCAAGCGAATTAAAAGCATTCCAAATGACGCATAATGAAAACAATGAATGGTGTTAGAACATAATTTCTTGCTGGACCGTTCCCCGCGCCTTGGGTGCCCATGAAAAAACAGTGGGCTCGTCTCGCGCGCTGGCCCCACCGCGGGTTCAAAGGTGTGCCGGGGGTCACAGCCCCGGTGCCGCATCTGCCAAACTGAAACCTGGAGTTTCATTTGTCCTTCCCACACCTCCGCCATAGTTTTCTGCTCGGTTGCCTGCTCGCCCTCGCGGTGGCTCTGGGGGCCCAGGACACCACGGTGGTGGTGCTGCGCCACGCGGAACGCCAGTCCCTCCTGGACAGCAATTCCCGTCTGTCGGAGGCGGGTCTGCGCCGGGCCCAACACCTGGTCCCCCTGCTCGAGGCCCTCCGGCCCTCTGTGCTCTACGCCTCGGATCTGGAACGCACTCAGCAGACCCTCGCCCCAGTGGCGGCCAAGCTTGGCATGAAGCCCCTCATCCGCCCCAAGGGCGGCAGTGAGGCGCTGGCCGCGGAGATCCTCCGGGATCAGCGCGGGAAGACGGTAGTCGTCTGCTGGCACCACGATCTGATGGCGAAGCTCGTCCGGGCCCTGGGTGTGAAGGGGCCCCTGCCCTACCTGTCTTTCGATAGCTACGACTGGCTCTGGATCGTGCACATCCCCGCGAAGGGCGAGGCCACGTTGGAGGAGCGACTGCAGTCAACGCCAAGTGCGACCATAGTGTCCCAGGGCCATCAGCACTTCCTCCGCGGCGCGGAGCCCGTGGTCCTGGGCTTCTTCGAACAGGGCCAGGCCGCTGAGTTCCGTGTGGGCGAAGTGGACACCGCCGAAGGGCGTCGCTAGCGCGAGGAAGTCCGGATCCCAGAGGAGACCGGGCGCCGAGCGCACCATGGCATGGCCCCAGCGCATCACATCCAGGCGCGCCACCAGCTGCTCCAGATCCGGATGGGCCTTGCGCAGATCATCCATGACCATGCGCGCGCAGGCCGGCCAGTCCAGGGCGCGCAGCCGAGCGCGCTCGGCATCACAGTCAGGTCCGGTGAAGGGCCGGTACCAGGTCCAGACCGTGGGGCCATAGTCCCGCAGGCTCTGGTGCGTGGCCATCACATAGCCCAGGGCCTCGCTGTCCCGGGGCACGTTGTCCCAGGCCGGCGGGAAGCTCGACTCCTTCGGCCGGGCGCGGAGCGTGAGGTTGGCCACCATCCAGGGGGCGTTGCGGATGCGGGTGGAAGCGGGCCGGGCCGAATGGAGCCCCTCGACCACGTGTCGGGCCACATGCTGGGGTCCGGCGAAGATCACCCGTCGTGCGCGGAAGCCGAGGCGCCGCTGATTCAAGGCATCCCAGGCGGTGACCCGCAGACCGTCCTTCTCTGCGCGGATCGACGTGGCCATCACGCCGCAGTTCAGCCGGGCACCGGCGACTTGGCGCAGGTGGTCGATGAGGAATCCGTTGCCCTGGGGCCAGGTGAGCAGGGGACGGGAATCCTCGCCGGGGCCCTGCTTGCGGGCGGCGAAGTAGAAGAGGCCCGCCCAGGCGCTGGTGGTGTCGAGGCGGGAACCATAGTCGTCCCGGCAGGCGTAATCCAGCAGCCAGCGCAGGCGGGGCGAACTGAGGCCACGAGCGTCCAGCCAGGCCTCGAAGGAGAGTTGGTCCAGGGCGCGGGTTTCCGGCAGGTCCGAGCAGCGCGACCTCGGGATGCTGAAGGCGGGGCGGCCCTTTCTGTCCCTGAAGGCCGCCCAGCGGTCCACCTCCTGGAAGAAGGCGTGGTACTGGCGTTCATCCTCGGCGCTGGCCCCGGCCCTCAGGTAGAGTCCCTCCCACCATTGGCCGTAGGCGAAAAGACGCTCTTCGGGGGCGCGCACCGTGGCCTCCTCCGGGAAGACGGGATCGCCCTTGGCGTCGAAGCCTTCGAGGACGCCGCATTCCTGCAGCAGCCGCAGCACCGCGTGGTTGCCGCGATCGGGCACGGGGATGTAGTGCGCGGCCCAGGGGAAGGCACTCACGTGGTTCTGCCCGGATCTGGAGGTTCCGCCGGGCTCCGGCTCCAGCTCCAGCACGTGGAAGTCGTCGAGCCCCTCGCCGGCCAGCCGCCAGGCGGCGCTGAGCCCCGCCACCCCGCCACCCACGACGAGCACGGAGACAGGTTCGAAGCGGTCCGGATCGGGGAAGGCACCGCCCCGCAGCCAGTGGCCCAGGGCCAGGTCCGGGCCCACCAACTCGCCGGAAAAGGGGAACTCTGGCTTGGGGCGGCAGGCCAGGGGCAGCGCCGAAGCCGCTGAGGCGGCGAGGAAATCCCGGCGCTTCATCGCCTCGAACTCACGACCACCGCCGCCACTCCCGGGCGTAGAGGTGGACAAGGACCTGGTTGTCCAGGCGGTTCACCTGCACGGGCACGCGATCCATGTCCTTGGGGAAGGCGAACATGGCGGTGGTGGCCGCGTCGGACAGATGGCGCAGGCCCGGTAGCACATGGGTCGGCACCTCGAAGTCCTGCTTCGAGGCCAGGGCGAAGCCCCACACGCCGAAGGAGGGCACCGCCAGGTGGTAGGGCCGCACCTTCAGGCCGGCGGCCTCCATGGTGGCGGCGATGCACCAGAAGGACTCCCGGGCCATGAGGGGCGAGGTGCTCTGCACGGTGATCATGGCCTCGTCCGTGAGGCGGCGCTGCAGGAGGCGGTAGAAGCGGGAGGTGTAGAGCTTTCCCAGGGCGTAGGTGTTGGGATCCGGAAAGTCGACGAAGGCCAGGTCGAAGGGCGATCCGGTGGTTTCCTGGAGCCACACCATGGCGTCGGCGTTGATCACTTTTACGCGGGGATCGTCAAGGGAGGCGCCGTTGAGCTGGCGCACCATGGGTTGCTGCCGGGCCATGTCGGTCATGGCCGGGTCCAGGTCCACCAGCACCACCTCCTGCACGGATGGGTGTTTCAGCACTTCGCGCACGGCAAGGCCATCCCCTCCGCCGCAGATCAGGATGCGCTTCGCGTCGGGCCGGAGGCCGAAGGCCGGATGCACCAGGGCCTCGTGGTAGCGGTACTCGTCGGCGCTCGAGAACTGCAGGTTGCCGTTGAGGAAGAGCTGGAAGCTGCCCCGGCCTCGGGTGAGCACGATGCGCTGGTAGGGGCTGTCGCGAGCGTAGACGATGTCGTCCGCGAAGATCTCTTCTTCGACCGCCAGGGTGAACTTCCCGGCGAAACCCAGGCCCACCGCCAGGAGGACCATGACGGCCAGGCAGCGCAGCCGGATCATCCGGGTGGGTCCCAGTTGGGACTGCAGCAGGTGGGTGGACCAGAGGCCCACGGCGGCGTTCAGCAAGCCGAAGAGCAGGCTGGTGCGCACCAGGCCCAGCTTGGGCATGAGCAGCAGCGGGAACAGCAGCGAGGCGAAGAGGGCGCCGATGTAGTCGAGGGTGAGCACCCCTGCCACCAGGTCCTTGAAGCGCACCTGGTCCTTGAGGATGCGCATGAGAATGGGGATCTCCAGCCCCACCAGCGTGCCCACGGCCAGCACCACGGCGTAGAGCACGACCCGGAAGGCGTGGGTGTGGGCGAAGGCCTGGAAGAGGATGGGCGCCGAGAAGCCGCCCACCAGGGCCACCGCCAGCTCCAGGTCCACGAAGCGCCGTGCCAGGCCGCGATGCAGGAACTTGGACAGCCAAGAGCCCAGGCCCATGGCGCTGAGGTAGACACCGATCACCGTGGAGAACTGGGTGACCGAATCCCCCAGCAGGTAGCTCGACAGCGTCCCCGCCACCAGCTCGTAGATCAGCCCGCAACTGGCGATGAGCAGCACGCTGATGAACAGCAGCGGCGCCCTCAGCGTGGGCTGCTGAGGCAGGTCATCCATGAATGGCGGCGGCGATGATGATGCTGATGCCCAGGATGAGACAGCCGAGGACGATGCCCAGAGCGGTGTTCTGGTCATCCTCGAACTCCTTGCGGAGAGAGAAGGGCAGCACCCTCATGAGCACGAGCCAGACCAGGCCGAGGATGACGAGGCCCAGGAGGGAGAAGACGGCAGCGACGAGAAGCTGATCCATCAGGTGTGAGACGTTCATCACTTGCCTCCGTGAAAGCCATTGTTGTGAAGGAAGGTCCGGTAGGCGCCGGGCGTCTGGCGGATGCTGGGCGGCAGATCGACGCGGCGCCGCTGGCCGAAGAACTCGCGACCAAAGAATCCGTTCGCCACCATGAGGCTGAAGCCGGCGCTGAGGAAGAGCAGGTAGACGATCCGCATGGCTCAGTCACCTCCACCAGAAGACTCAGAGTGCCTAACATAACCCCCATGGGGCCGCGCGAGGGTCGCCGGGCGAGCGAGGCGAGGAATGCGAGTCAAAGCGTAGCGGGTACTACGCGCGACGAGCGTGACGCTGGATCGCGACGCCCGCCGGCCCTCGCCTGGAGGGATGAAGCCAGGCAGGCGCTCCGCGGCGTCAGGTCCCTTGAACAACGAACCACGTTGCCCTGCGGGCCCTTCCTTGCGGTGCATCCTGCCTGGCTTCATCGCGGCCTCCTCGGGGTTTTGTTAGGCACTCTTAGGCGCGTACATGCTCTCCTGCCAGCGCCGCCCCTCGAAGGACACCATGGGGAAGATCATGATCAGGGGCACCAGCAGGATGGCCAGCAGGGCCAGGCCGGGATAGAGCCAGCGCATGACCCCCTGGCGCAACTGCACGTCGATGGCGTTGACGGGCGGGATCTTCCCATTCCACTGGGGAGCCAGGCGCAGCACGTAGCTGCCGGGAGGAACGGCGCTGAGGAACACGGTCTCGGTCTGGCCGCCCTCGGTCCAGGATTCACCGCCATCCACGCCATGGTAGTAGCTGCTTTCCAGGAGGAAGAGCTCGGCCACGCCCGTGGTCTCGCTCACCAGGGCTCCCTCCAGCTCGATCCAGTTGTTGTTCACGGGAGCGCTGAGAGTGACCGCAAGATTCTGATGTCCATCCTTGATCTCGATGGGATCCGAGAAGAAGACTGGTTCCTGCGGTTCTTCCGCAGGGGCGCCCTGAGGGGCCGGTGCCGCGGACCGTCCCGCGGGAATCCCCCGGCGAACCGCTGCACCCGCCACCGGCCGCAGGCCCGGAGTCAATTCGAAGAGATCGATCTGCCGGTGAAATAACTCCTCATTGCGATGGGTCACGGATTCCACCATGACCAGGATGAGCAGCAGTCCCAGGGCCCCCACGATCCACAGGGCGGATTTCGACAGCGCCGCCCGGTGCGGATTGGGCTGAAAGGAACCAATGCCCTGGGGCGGAGGGGGGGCGCCTTCGAGCTTGAAGGCGGACCAGACCTCGCCCGGTTCGAGGTAGGTGGACAGGCTCCAGTTCACCTCCTCACCGCCACCTGGATGCGATTGCCGCTCCCGGGTGAGGCTGCGGGGCGGGGCCACGAACTCGGTCACCAGCACCCGCTCGCCTTGCTCCACGGTCCAGTAGAACTCACCCCACACGCCCTCGACCACGGCCTGCACATCCTGGAAGCGGCGCCAGTCCTGGCCGTGGGTCCGCAGATTCCTCTGGCCCTCGCTGGCCTGGGGCACGTCGCCGGGAGCCACGGCCGTGGCCAGACTCCAGTGGCCTTCGCTTTCCTCTAGCCATTTGAAGCCATGGTGGCTGTCGAGGAGCAGGTATTCGGTCCAGGGGTAGGGCAGGCCATCGATGGTGCAGCTGCGGCGCAGCTGGCCGATGCAGGTGACCTTCTCACCTTTCAAGAAGCCTTCGGCGCCGAGAGGGAGGACCACCTCCTGGTGCGGCTGCTTCAGGCTCTTCAGGAAGGCGAGCTTGCCGTTCTCCGCCGTGAGTAGGCTGCCGCAGCTGGGACAGCCCACCCGCTGGGTCTGGTCCGGCGCATGGAGGGCCAGGGCGCCACCGCACTTGGGGCAATTCAGGTTCTGGGTGCCCACCTTCAGCGGTTTCCGTGTGCCACCCTGGAGGTGCAGATCCGCCAGGGGGATCTCACGGCCCAGGAAGAAGAGGGGGGGGTCCTCGCCGTAGTCCAGGGTAGCGAAGGCGCCGTTCTTTCCCGAGAGATCCGCGTAGTGGTAGGTGGCGCCCGGTTCCACGGCCCAGGGGATCTCGCCCTCGGCGCTGTGGAAGGTGGCTGCGCTGACCTCGCCCACCGTCCAGAGACCATCCGGGCCGAGGTCCACGGGGCCGCCCGCCTGGAGGCTGTCCACCGAGGGCAGCGCGCCATGCGGGGTCTGAGTGAAGGTCAGGTAGAAGCGGCCCTGGGCCTCTGCCAGCCAGCCCCAGCGGCCATCATCGAGGGCAAGGTACCACTCGTCCCACACGCCGCCGAGGGGATGCTTGAGCTGGACACGACCCGCGAGTGTGAACCCCCGACCTGCATAGGTACCAGAACTCCCCAGGCCCAGGGGCGAGCCCGTATCCACGAGATCGGCCACCTTGCCGATCAGCTCGGGGTCCCGGTCCCGCCGGGCGGCCAGGGCCTTACAGTAGGTGCAGACAGCCACCATGGTCCCGGGCCGGAAGCTCAGGGCGGCACCGCAGCTGGGGCAGGAGGCGAGTGTGCTCATGGGTTCCGGTGATTATGCAGGTCTGTCAGATCAGAGGGAAGATGCGACCCAGGCCTTCGCGGAAAAGCGCATCCGGTGTCAACAGGCTGAGCACCAGATGGCCATCCCCGGGCAGGTCGAAGAAGGAACCGGGATGCACCAGGGTCGAGGCGGATTCCAGCAGCCGCAGCGCGCAGGCCTCATCCGTGTCCACGGCCGGGCGCCGCAGCATCATGGACCAGCCGCCTTCCACGGGCGGTCGGGATAGGTGGGGTTGCGCCGCCAGCTCGGCGTCGAGGGTGGCCAGATTGGTGCGAAGGCGGCCCAGCACTTGATCCCGGATCCCGGGGGCCAGGGCCAGCAGGGTCGGCGCGGCGGCCTGCACTGGCGCTGAAACAGACAGGTACTGATCCGCCAGGAAGGCCAGGGCCGACCGGTACTCGGCTGCGCCGGGGCCGTGCAGGGCGATCCAGCCCAGTTTGAGTTGGGGCAGGGCCGCCACCTTGCTGAGGCCCGATAACAGAAAGACCGGGCAGGGCGGATCGGGATCGATGAGGGCGGTGCCCAGGCGGTCGGCGGGCGGCTCCAGGGCGTAGTCCGCAAAGACCTCGTCGACGAGGAGGGCCAGACCATGCCGTGCGCACAGGGCCGTGAGCCCCGCCCACTCGGTCTGCGACAGGAAATGTCCAGTGGGGTTGTTGGGATTCACCACCACCACGGCCCGGGTCCGTGGCGAGACGGCAGCTTCCATGGCCCCGAGATCCAGGTGCCAGCGCTCGTGGAAGTAGGAAGGCACGGTGCGGGCGCGAAGGCCTTCGAGGCGGGCCAGCCAGTCGAACAGGGGGTAGCTGGGGCTGGGCACCAGCACCTCGTCGCCGGGATCTCCCAGCAGCTTGAAGAGCAGGCCGTAGCCCTCGCTGGTGGAGGCCGTGAGCAGCAGGTCCTCGGCCCGGAGGCCGTGGCCATGGTGGGCGGCGATGGCCACGCGGGCCGACCTGGAGCCCAGGGGATCCGGGTCATAGCTGAGCACGGCGGGCTGGGCGAGCGCCGCGAGGATCGCCGCTTCCGGATAGGCGAACCCGCAGCGGGTGGGATTCGACCCCGTGAGGTCCAGGATCCCCCGCCCCTCGGACCGAAGTCGCCCCAGGCCGGCCGTCAGGGCGTTCGGTTCGAAACCACGCGGTAGGCGGGAGGAGAGGCGCATGGGTCCAGGTTAATCGAAGCGCTGAATCACTGCTCCTCGTGTGGTCACTACGGTTGGCGTTTGCCATCCGCGGGATAATCCCTGAAACCACAGGAGGCTCCCATGGCGAAGACGCTCAAGGTTGCGGTGCTGCTGGCCGGCTGCGGCCATCTGGACGGCGCGGAGGTGCGCGAGTCGGTGCTCGCTCTGCTGGCCCTGGACCAGCACGGAGCGGACTACCAGTGCATCGCCCCCAACGCCGATCAATACCACGTCATCAACCACGTCACCGGCCAGCCCGTCCCTGGGGAGGTCCGCAACATCCTGGTGGAGTCCAGCCGCATCGCGCGGAAAGGCCAGTGCCTGGATCTGGCGAAGGCCCGGATCGAGGACTACGACGCTCTGGTGATGCCGGGCGGCTACGGCGTGGCCAAGAACCACTGCTCCTTCGCCTTCAAGGGCGCTGAGGCCGATGTGCGACCGGACGTGGCCGCCTTCGTGCGGGGCTTCTTCGACGCCGGGAAGCCCGTGGGTGCCATCTGTATCGCCCCGGCCCTGGTGGCCCTGACGCTGTCGGGAAGGAAGGCCGCACGGCTCACCCTGGGCACCGATCCTGGCTGTGCCGACGCCATGCACCACCTCGGGCACCTGCACCAGGACACCCCCAGCGCCCGGGAGATCGTCATCGACGAGGCCCTCAAGCTGGTGACCACGCCGGCCTACATGTTCGACGACGCAAGGCTGAGCGATGTATGGGTCGGGATCGAGCGTTGCGTAACTGAGGTATTGAAGCGCTGCTGAACCGCTTCTGGACCAGGGTGATTCGCTCCCTGTGGGACCCCGCTCCGCAGGCTCCCCCGGAGCCTGCTCCGCGACCCACATGGTCGCGAGGGTCGGGATCGAGCGTTGCGTGGCGGAAGTGCTGAAGCGGACCTGATAAGCCCGCCAATCACTTGGCAGGCGTGCCGGTCCAGACTGCCAGGGTGTCGGGTGAGCCCTGGGAGCGAATGCCATTGTCGGTGAGGATCTCCTCGGTGGTGGCCAGCATTTCCTTGCGGGGGAAGATCATGGATTCGCCATCAGTCTGGGCGAAGGCCAGGACGAGGAACTCCTCCTTCATGTCACGCAGAACCTGGACCAGGTGCCGCAGATTTCTGATGGGGACGCCATTGACGCTCTTCACGACCTCAGTGACGGGATTTGAATAGCCCTTGGCGAGCTTGTGGGGCAGGAACGGCGAGGCGACCACGACCAATTCCTCGTCTTGGAAGGCAGGACCCTGGCTGAACCGCGTGACCAGTGGATTTCCACTGTAGATGAAGGCCCCCATCTTCTGGTTGTTGGCGCCGACGAACTGAGTGGTGGCGGACGAGAAGACGAGCGGACCATAGACAAAATAGGATGGGTACGAACCTTGGAGGTCCGGGATGAGCCGGGGATAGCCGGGGGCTACGGGCATCTGGACATTCAGTTCCTTGCCCTTGCGCACCACGGTGAGGGGAACCATCCCCTGTCTTGCCACCTTCTGGATGAGGTACTGGAAGCGCAGCCGGAGGTTTGGTCCGGCCTTGACCATCCCCTGATCATCGATGGGCGTATCTCCGATGCGAGTGATGACATCCCATTCCTGCAGGGGATTAGGCCGGGTGGACTGGAACAGCTCATGCACGACAATGCCCTGGACCGAAGGGCCCAGGTTCAGGAAGGTGCGCAGGGCGGGGTTCTCGAGGGTTTGAAGCTGGTCGTACATGGCCGGTTTGCCGTCGTACCGACCATCCTCGATGTCCTTGAGAAACAGCTCGATCTCTTCGCAGGGAATGATGTAGCCGATGTTTTGCGTGCCGCCCAGGGTGCTGAAGGCCAACCCGATCATCTTCTCGCCCACGACCGCGGGACCGCCGCTGTTGCCCGGGTTGATAGCCGCATCGATCTGGATGCGGAGGCCGGCTACGTGATGGTTGTATCCCGTGAATTCAATGCGGGAAACAATGCCTTTAGTGATGGAGAGGCTCGTGCCGCCAGTGGGGAACCCGTAGGCCATGACGGCGTCCTTGACCTCAGGAAGGAGGTTGGCCCGCTTCAGCGGAGGTCGTGTGTCAAAGAAGGAGTCGTCGTCGAGCTTGAGCACCGCGAGGTCGATGCCGGGAGCTGCGAACTCCACGGTGGCCGAGATCTTGTCGCCCGCCTGGTTGGCCTGCACCTGCACCTGGCTGGCGTAGAGCACGACATGGGCATTGGTGAGGATCCGGTGGCCCTCGATGATCACTCCGGTCCCCGTAGCCTCCTGTGGGGACTGCTTGGTCCAGGGCTTGGACGTGTCCGGCTGCCGGATGGTGGAGAACACTTTGACCACCGAATCCTCGACCCGAAGCGTGGGCTCGGGCGAGGGAGTCTCAGCATGGGCGGGCAGGGGGCAGGAACCTAGGGCGCAAGTCAGCAGCAGGCGCAGGAGGAAGGCGGGGCGGGATGGGCTCATGGCTTGGGATTCCTTGGCAGGGAGAGCTATTCAACACTACCTGCTCGACCTCTGGTGCGTCCAATCAGCGCAGGGGCCAGTTAGTCGTCAAGCCCTTCAAACAGGGGCGTCCCTCTCGTACTCTTGACGGTTCTGAGCACCTCGCCGGTCCAGATTTTTGAGGCGACATCATTGGGGCAATGCGAAGCCGAGATGAGGTGGTAACGATTCGGGATCTAGATGTAGTGGCTTTCTGGAAGCGGACTCGTGCTTACTCCGTGCACCCATGTATAAAGCTTCCGCAATTTCTCCTCGTATTGACCCAGAACCTCCGAGAGATCTTCTGACACGGGGGCCTCGCCAAGCCAATTGCCGACATAGTTCTGAGCACTTGGGTTCTTGATGTTCCTGGCCAGGTCGATGTTTGTTGGGACCATCTCCAGCAGATCGAGCCGCTTCTTGGCCAGGATTTCGGTAGATGGCCAGGAGAAGTGGAGATCTTCAGGATCGACAATCACGGTACCCAAGAACGGGAAGGCCTTTCCCTTGCGCCGCGGCAGGAACGCCTCAATGTTCTGGACGATGTAATTTGCGTCTTTAACCGATAGTAGAATTTGCACGTCAGGATTGCCTTCGAGTCCGAGGTCTTTGAGCTCGCTGTACAGGCAATCCATGATGCTTTGGTCGTAGTCGTTGAAAATGAAAGTGTCGTAGTGCTTCAGCTCCTGCACGGCTCTTAGCGGTGTGCCAGGAAAGCAACTGCTTCCATCTTTGGTCTGGTTCCATCCAGGGCCACAGAAGGGCTCAAAATGAACGATGTGTTCTATTTTCCCGATCGACTTCTGTCCCTTGAAGACCTTTTCAGCAGCCTTGCAATAACGGATGAAGGCCTCGATTTTCGTTTTGGCGTAAAGGCCGTTTTCGCGCGGTATCCGCTCCGGCTTTGAAACGTAGGTTGGTTTGTAGCCATCCCTCCCTTCGATCGTCACAGGGCGACCTCCATTCGTCCCGCCGGAAACTCATCGAAGGTCCGGCCTTGAAGCAGCCGGCCTGCGGATCTTTTCTGAACGCCACCCCACTGCTTGAAGAAAAAGGGAACTCCATGGGCCTTGCATTGATCCTTGATCGACAGTACCCACCCAGGTTCCATCACTCTTGCGCCTGGTCCGCTTTCCCCTCCGACGATGACCCAGTCGATTCCAGACAAGTCAATAGGGCCAAGGTCCTCCAGCAACGGTTCAATGGATAGGAATCGGAGACCCGCTTTGGTTTCCCTCAACGAGTCGATGCGAGGAAGCCCGTGTTTTCGGTCCTCCACGCTGACCCCCAGCCAAATGTGCTCATGGCTTTCAGTCCACGAAAGATGCTTATTGACGACAGCTTTCATACGCTCGTGGCGTTTCGTAAGGATCTGGTAGGTGTGCCAGTCAGCCTCTCGCATGGTCTTGAAGACGGTCTTGATGAAATCGATGGGAACCCCGTCCTGGAAGAGGTCGCTCATGGAATTCACGAATACTCGGCGGGGCCTCTTCCAGCCAAGCGGCTCCTTCAGTTTTCCGGGGACGAGGCGGAGGTCGAATCCTTGCTCGTAGGGATGCCCGGGAATCCCCCGCCACCGCTCGGCAAACACTTCGGCATAGCAATGGGCGCAGCCGGGACTGATTTTCGAGCACCCGCGAACGGGATTCCAGGTGGCATCGGTCCACTCGATCGCGCTGTGGTCGCTCATTTACTCCTCCCGAACCTGCCAATGGACTGCATGGATTGGATCTAAGGCCAGTATAGATTTTTTATAGATTTTCGCTATAATTTCGCTAATTTAAATTTTAATGAGACCTGATCGCTGTTCCGGGCCCGCTCTAGGTTCAGTGCCAAGAGCAGGTCCTCTAGGGCTTGGCCTGCCTTGCGCTTCTTGCAGAGCCTCATCAGCGTGCGCTGGTTCAACTCTGACTCGCCAACACCACAAGGTCCAGCCACCGATCTCCCATCTCATGCAACAACCGCGCAGCTTCGGCAACCATAGATAGAGAAGAATTGGCCACGGATGAACGCAGATTTACACGGATGGATGGCCTTTGCTCTTGATCTTTATCGGTGTTCATCGGTGTGTATCGGTGGTTTTCAAGCTCTTCGCTTTTTCGTTTTCCACCCCCGGTGGGAAAGAAGGATTAGCCACCGATGAACACCGATTAAAGAATGATTCCCTTGATCGGTGTCTATCAGTTCGTACTGATGTTCATCGGCGTTGGCTTCGCCTTGCCCCGAATCCCGCCACCCGATCCGATGGTCATTCCGTGGCCTCGTGCCGTGGGTGCACCATACGCCGCAGGGCAGGCGTGAGGATGTGGCTGGCGGCGAGGATGCGGGCTTCCTCATCCAGCGCCTTGATCCAGGGGGCCGCATGGCCCAGGACGAGGCCGGAGTCAGGCAGGGCGAGGCTTTGATCCAGGGCCCGGAGCACCTGCTCCGCCACCGGCCCGATCTCCCGCCAGCGGGACCCGGCCAGGGCATCGACCTGGGTCGGTCTCAGCGGCGGCTGGATGAGGGCGACGAGACCTTCTAGCCCCAGCTTCGGATGCTGGAGAAAGGCCATCAGCACCGTAACCGCGGGCGCCCGCCACACCAGGGGCCAGAGGGGGCGCGGCGCGTGGATCGCCAGGCTGCGGCGCTCGCCGATGGTGAGGGTCATCCACTGTTGCCGCACCTTCTCTGTGGCCTGCTGCCGGGCCTGGGGATGGGCCGCCGGGTCTGCTGCCACGGCCACCAGGGCCCGCCAGGGCAGGCGCGCCAGCAGCCGCGAGCGGAGATGGGCCGGGGCCTTGGGATGCTGGGCAATCCAGCGCAGCAGCAAGGGCCGCTTTTTCAGCTCGGGCAGGTCCGCGGCGGATTCGAGCCAGCCCCGGGGTGGGTCGGGCTGGCGCAGCAGCCGTAGGAAACGCGGCCACGGAACCTCGGGCGGGAGCCCCCACTGGACAGAGGATGGTTTCACTCCCACAGCCTACAGCCTATAGCTCACCGCCCTTTTAAGAGACACTGTTCCCATGACCACTGAATTCACCATCCTGGGCCGGGGCCGTGCGGGGCGCGCGCTGGCGGAGGCCTGGGGATCGCGCACTGCGTTGGTGGACCACTTGGCGCGTCCTGAAGGCCTGGTGCTGCTGGCGGTGCCGGATCGTGCGGTGCCTGGACTCGCGACGTGTTTCCCCGGGCGGTGCGTCCACTTGGCGGGCAGCCTGCACCTGGAGGGTGTGCCCTGCGCCCATCCCCTCACCAGCTTTGATGGGCATGCCCGGGACTGGACCGGCACGCCGCTGGCCATCACCGGCGCGGTCCCGGACGACCTGCGCCGGGCCTTCGGGGAGTTGGGCTTTGCGGCCTTCGACCTGCCTGCGGAACTGAAGCCGCTCTACCATGCGGCCGCGGTACTGACCTCGGGACATGCGGCCACCCTCTGGCTGGGCGCCGCCTCGCTCCTGCGCGCCCAGGGCGTGGCGCTGCCCGGCCGAGGCTTGCTGCCGCTGGCGGAGGCGACCCTGCGCAATGTGGCGGAACTGGGCGCCGCGGGCCGCACGGGCCCCTTCGTCCGGGGGGACGAGGCCACCATCGCCCGCGACACGGAGGCGCTGCCGGAGCCCTGGCGCGAGATCTTCCTGAAGCTGGGGCACAGCCTCGACTGATGTTCCTGCTCCTGCTCGTCTCGGTCATCTGGGCCCTCTCCTTCGGCCTCACGGCCCAGGTGAGCGGCCTGGGCGCGCCCTTCGTGACCGCGGCCCGCACCGTCCTCGCCGCCCTGGTGTTCCTGCCCTTTCTCCGCGTGAAGGGACTCACCATGAGGCGTGCGCTGGTGTTCGCCGGCATCGGGGCCCTGCAGTTCGGGCTGATGTACCTGCTCTACATTACTTCGTTCCACTGGCTGCGGTCCTCCGAGGTGGCGCTGTTCACCATCTTCACGCCCCTGTTCGTGACCCTGATCAGTGATCTGCTGGAGCGGCGGATGTCCTGGATATTCCTGGCCACGGCCTTGCTGGCGGTGCTGGGGACGGGCATCTGCGTCTGGTCGGGGCTGGCGAGGGCGGGGATCTTCAAGGGCTTCCTGCTCATGCAGGGCGCGAACCTCTGCTTCGCCCTGGGCCAACTCCTCTACCGGCGGCTGGTCCCGACCACCGGCAAGCGGGACCAGGAGCTCATGGGCCTTCTCTACCTGGGGGCGGCGGTGGTGGCCGTGGCCGTGGCCATGCCGTCGGTCCAGTGGGACAGGGTAATCAGCATGAGCCTGCACCAGCTGGTGGTGCTGACCTACCTGGGCGTGGTGGCCTCGGGGCTCGGTTTCTTCCTTTTCAACGCCGGCGCCCGGCGGACGGACATCGGCACCCTGGCCATCTTCAACAACATGAAGATCCCCCTGGCCATCCTCGCTTCCGGCCTGGTTTTCCAGGAGGCCGTGGATTGGCCCCGGCTGGCCCTGGGCGGGGCCGTCATCGCCTGCGCGCTCGGACTGAATGGCCTTGCCGGGACACGCTCCTGAACCGACACCACGAGGCCGGCGATCTCTGGTCCAGCAGGTGGGTTAACCCCCAGTAAGCCTGTTCGTGGCATCCTGAGGAGACTTCAGAGGCAGCCTATGTCCACCGTTCCAGACCATGGTCTCAAAGAGATGGTGCCGGTCTTCGGGCCTGAGGCCCTGGGTGTGGGCGCTCACGGCAGTTTCCCCGCGGCCCTGGTACGACTGAGCGGCGAGGGTGATCTCAAGGCCCGGCTCCTGCTGTCCGCCCTGTCCCACTTCGCGGCCAAGGGCTACGACGGGGTGCAGGTGAAGGAGGTCGCCGAGGAGGCTGGTGTTTCCAAGCCCACGCTCTACTATCACTTTGGCAGCAAGGAAGGACTCTTTCGGCAGCTCTGCCTCGTGGCCCTGGCCAGCATGGCCGTGCGCATCCAGGCTCTGGTGGAGCCTTTCCTCGCCTCGCCGATCAAGGGCCCCAAGGCCCAGGAGGCGGCCTGCCTGAGGCTCTCCCGGTCCTACCTCGACCTGCTACTCGAAAGCCAGGAGTTCACCGGGTTCATCCTCCGTTCCATCGCGGTGCCCTCTCCGGATTCGGGCTTCCGGGACCTGATGCCCCTGGTGGAGAAGGGGCTGAGCCCTCTGGGCTTGTTCATGCACCATGTGTTCGGCACCAATCTAGAACAGGCTCGCAAGGAAGTGCTGCTGTTCACCTCCCTGGTGGGTTCGCTCATCGAGGAGAAACTGCGCGACCCGCAGTACCAGATCACCGATGACGAAGTGACGTGGGTCTCCCGCCGCTGGCTGCACGGCGTGCTCGGCTAGCGCATCCATGGCGGAACCAGCCCCGATCCGAGCCATCCTGCGTCCCCTGGACCTGGCCCAGCACCTCTTCGAAGTCGAGCTGAGTTTCCCGGCGGAGGCCATGGCCCAGGGCGCGGTCGCGGCGATGCCCGCCTGGACGCCGGGATCCTATCTCGTGCGGGACTACGCCCGGTTCGTGGATCGGGTGCGGGTCCTGGATGGCCGCAAGGAACGGCCCCTGGACAAGTTGGACAAGCAGCGCTGGCGGCTTCCCGCATCAAGTCGGGACCTCGTGATTCGCTACCGCGTCTATGGCAACGACCTGACCGTGCGCACCAACCACGTGGACGCCACCCACGCCCAGATCATTCCGGCGGCGACCTTTCTCTACCTCGAAGGACAACTGGATCGACCCGTGGAGGTCTGCTTCGAGGGCTTTCCTCCTGCATGGAAGGTGGCCTCCGCGCTGCCGCTGAAGAAGGGGGCCCACTTCGCCTGCGATTTCGATGCGCTCGTGGATGCGCCTTTCGAACTGGGGACCTTCCGATCCCACGATTTCCACAGTGGCGGCACCACCTTCCTGCTGACCATAACCGGAGTGCACAACGGCGATGAGGGCCGCATTACGGAGGCCACGCAGAAGATCGTCGAGGCCGCGAGCGCGATCTTCGGTGGCTTCCCCTTCAAGCGCTACGTGTTCATGCTCACCTTCGCGCCCAAGCTGCGCGGAGGCCTGGAACACAGGGATTGCACCAGCCTCATCTCGGATAGCCACGCCTTCGACCGGCCGGAAGGCTACTACTCGCTCTACCAACTCATGGCGCACGAATTCTTCCACGCCTGGAACGTGAAGCGCCTCCACGACCCCGTGCTCGGGCCCTTCGACTACAGCCGCGAGAACCCCACGAGGCTGCTCTGGTTCCACGAGGGACTGACGGCCTACATGGAGCACGTCCTCGTCCTGCGGGCGGGTGTGGTGCCCTGGAGCCACACCTCGAAGGAATTGGCCCGCTGCTGGAGCGAACAGGTGCAGCGGCCGGGCCGCCTGGAGCAGAGCCTAGAGGAATCCAGCTGGGATGCCTGGATCCGCCTCTACAAGCCGCACGAGTTCAGCCCCAACAGCTCCGTCAGTTATTACGAGAAGGGCGAGATGGTGGCCTGGCTCATGGATGCTTCCATCCGCGAAGGCAGCAGAGGCAAGGCAGGCCTGGCGGAGCTCTTCGCCCTGCTCTGGAACCGACATGGAGAGAACGGCTTGACCGATGCCGACGTGCGCCGGGCCTACCAGGAGCTTTCCGGAAAGGATCCTGCGCTCTTCTGGAACAATTACATCACCGGTCGTGCCGAGCTGGACGGGGCCCCGCTGCGGCGGGCCTTCGGGCTGAAGCTGGAGGCCCGGGCGCCCTGGGAGCGGCTCTCCCCCGAGGAACAGGACGACCCCGCTGCCCTGCGCCGCGCCCGGGCCTGGACCGGCCTCGTGCTGGCTGCCAACGGACCGACGGTGCAGAACGTGCTCCCCGGCAGCCCAACGGCGGCGGCCGGTCTGAGTTTCGGCATGGAGATCCTGGCGGTGGATGGCTGGCGCACGACGACCGCCACAGAGGTTCAGCGGGGTCTCGCCCAGGTGGGCCCGGGAGGCCGGGCCACCGTCCTTGCCGCGGATCGGGGACGGATTTTTGAGGTCAGCCTGCCCGTGGAGGACAGCCCCGAGCGCAGCCATAGGTTGGTGCCGGACACCAGGGCCGGGGCTGCTCAAAGGGCGGGCTTCGTGGCCGCCTATGGCCAATCCTGGCCTTCCAAGCCGGTGAAACGGGGTCGGCGCCGGTGAAGATCGCCGCGATCATCGCCGCCCATGATGAAGCCGAGTGCATTGCGCTGGTGCTGGAGGGGTTGAAGCCCTTCAGTCTCCACCGCATCCTGGTGGTGGACGATGGCTCCACCGATGGCACCGGCGCCGTGGCCACCGCCGCGGGCGTGGAAGTGATGCGACTGGAATCAGGGCAGGGCGGGGGGAAGGGCCAGGCCATGCGGGCGGGCATGGCGCGGTTGCGGGCCGACGATTTTGATTTCTACCTCTTTCTGGATGCGGACGGTCAGCACGACCCGGCGGATCTCCAGCACTTCCTCGACCACCTGGCGGCCCACTCGGATGCGGACTTCCTCATCGGGTCGCGCTTCCAGGACCGGGCGAAGATCCCGGCCAAGCGCTGGCGGACCAATGCCCTGGGCACCTGGACTCTGGGGCGCATCGCCGGCGTGACCTGGGAGGACAGTCAGAGCGGCTTCCGCATGATCCGGAAGAAGGTGCTCGATCGCCTCGATCTCCGGGCCACAGGCTTCGCCATCGAGATGGAGATCGCCATGAAGGCCGCGGACTGGAAGCTGCACTGGGCCCACATCCCGATCCAGGCCATCTATCGCCCCGGGCCGCACCGGAGCCATTTTCGGGGGGTAATGGATACTTGGTTGATTGCATGGGAGTCCCTGAAATGCTGAACTGGCTTCAACCCGGTCCGGTCTGGTCACTTGGCGCTGCCCCGCAGCGCCAAGCTCGGTCCGGATCCGGGTTGACCTGGCTCATCGCGTGGGAGTCGCTCAAATGCTGAGGACTGGACCCATGATCAACCCCCTGGATTGGGACCTCGGCAATGTACCACCGAGTGTGGCGTGGGGGGGCGTGGACGAGGCTGGGCGGGGGGCCTGGGCAGGGCCGGTGGTGGCGGCCTGCGCGGTGCTGGATGGGGACACGGTCCGAAAGTGGGGCCATGTACTGCGGGGCGTGCGGGACAGCAAGCAACTCAAGCCCGAGCGGCGCGAAGTGCTGGCGGCCGAGCTGAAGGCCATCCTGCCGGCCTTCGGCATCGCGGAAGTGGATCCACTGGCCATCGACCGGGAGAACATCCTCGAGGCCACCATGATGGCCATGCGACAGTCCATGTCGGATCTATCCATCCGGCCGCGGATCCTGCTCATCGATGGCAACCGCGGCCCGAGGACCGGCCTGCCCGAGCGCCTAGTGGTGGATGGCGATGCCCTCAGCTGTGCCATCGGCGCCGCCAGCATCCTGGCCAAGGCACACCGGGACGCGCTGATGATCGCCATGGAGGAGACCCACCCGGGCTATGGCTTCGGGCGGCACAAGGGCTACGGCACGGCCCTGCACCGGGCCAGGATCCAGGAACTGGGCGTGAGCCCGGTTCACCGCATCAGCTATGCGCCCGTGGCGGCACTTCAGCAGGTGGACGAGGAGCTGCGTGACCGCCTGCGTCACAGCCTGGATGCCTGCGGCTCGGTGGAGGCACTGCGGACCTGGGTCGAGCGGGAGCTGCGTCCCTCCTACGGCCGCCTGAAGCTGGTGTGGGTGGAGACCCTGCGTCGCCACTACGCGGACCGGCTGGTACAGCTCGCGGATGCGGAGGGCCTCACCGGGGAGCGGGAATGACGGAGGTGGCCCTGGCCCTCATCCGGCGCGGAGAGCGATGGTTCCTTCAGCGGCGTCATCCGGAGAACCCTGTCCTGCCAGGTCTCTGGGAGTTCCCGGGGGGGAAGTCAGAAGGCGGCGAGCAGCCTCTTGAGACCCTGGAGCGGGAACTGCGCGAGGAGACTGGTCTGGTTCTGCGCACGGCGCGGCCCTGCAGTGTGATCGAGGGCCCTGCGCGCCTGCATCCCTTCCTGGTAGAAGCGGACGGAGATCCGTGCACGGACCTGGCTTGGGGCTGGTTCACGGTCGAGGAAATGCGCAGGCTGCCCATCCCACCCATGAACCGGGCCCTCATCGAGTGGCTGGCCAAGGATCTGCAGGCAGCCGAACTTCGAGTCGATCCATCACATCTGATACGCTGAAGACCCGGAGATGCCATGCCGCGATTCCTCGTTCGGACCTTGCTCTGCGCCCTCGCGGCCTCGGGGCTGTGGGCCCAGCAGACAGAAGTGGTTCTGACGGCCACCAGCAGCACCAAACTGGTGCTGGCCATGAGCACACCCAAGGCCACCGGCCTGGATGACGCCAACGTCGCCGCGGAGTTCACAGCGGTCCTCAAGCGGGATCTGGATGAGACGGGCGTCATGGCCGTGCTCCAGGAACGCCTCCCTGCCGATGGCGCGCCGACGAAAGCATGGAAGGAAGCCGGGGCCCAGTGGTTGTTGAGCACGCACCTGTCGAAGGCCGTCAACGGCGACCTTCAGCTGGAAGCCTCTGCCTTGGATACCGCCGCCGAGAAAGGGGTGTTCAGCCGCACCTACCACGCCAATCGGATCGTGCCCCTCCGTTACCTCGCCCACTACCTCGCCGATGATCTCGTGGGCCGCCTCACGGGCGAGAAGGGCGTGGCCTCCAGCCGCATCGTGTTCGTGCGCCAGGTATCGAATGGCGTGAAAGAGCTCTTCCAGGTGGATCGTGACGGGGCGGATCTGATCCAGCTCACTCGGCACGGCAGCCTTACGCTGTCACCCACGGTGGCAGCGGACGGCCGCCTGGCCTATGTCACCTACAAGTCGGGTCCCCCGGAGATCTGGGGCCAGCGCAAGAAGGATGGGCCTCACGAAAGGCTCTACCCGACCAGCGGAGCCGGGGGCATGCTCTCCTCGCCGGTGTGGTCCCCGGATGGCAAACGCTTGGCCTTCGTGCAGGGCGACCGCCGCGGCAACAGCGACATCATGGTGCTGGACCTCGCCACGGGGCGGGCTCGGCGCCTGACTGACAGCAACGGGATCAACACCGAACCGACCTGGAACCCGAACGGGAACCAGCTTGCGTTCACCTCGGATCGAGAAGGAGGGCCCCAGGTCTTCCTTATGCAGGATGACGGCTCGAACCTCCGTCGCCTGACGGGCGAAGGCCTCTACAATGCCAGCCCCACCTGGAGCCCGAATGGCGCCATGGTGGCCTATGTATCCCGATTCGAGGGGAAGTTCGATCTGTTCGTCTACAAGTTGGGCGAAGGGAAGGCCTACCAGATCACCACAGGCGTCAGCACTTCTGAATCGCCCGCCTGGTCGCCTGATGAACGCCATCTCGTGTTTACCAGCAACCGCTTCGGTTCGTCCCAGATCTTCACCACCGATCTTTCGGGCCGCCAGGTTGTCCGTTTGACCGAACTGGCAGGCTGCCAGAGTCCCCGCTGGATCCGTGGTCGATAAAAATTAGCAATTTTCTAATCACAACCCTTCTATACTCAATCTCATTCAGGAGGAACTGCCCATGCGATACGGTATCTACGTTGTCCCTGCGGCCATCGTACTCACTCTTGGCAGCCTTGCCTGCAAGCCACCCAAGACTGCCGAGCAGATCAAGGCTGAGACTCAGGCCGCCTTCAACGAGGGCTATCAGGCGTTCAAGGATGGGAAGGCCCGCACGACCAACCCCTACGTGAGCGACAAGGAGAATCCGCTCAAGATGCAGGGTTGGTACGATGGTTGGGACAAGGCCAAGGCTGACCAGGAAGCCGCTGACAAGGCCGCCGCTGACGCCAAGGCCGCCGCTGACGCCAAGGCCGCCGCTGACGCCAGGGCTGCCGCCGACCGCGCTGCCGCCGAGGAAGCCGCCCGCAAGGCTGCCCAGGCCCAGAAGGAGACGATCCAGACTGCCGCCGCCAGGGTCCTCGTGAACATCCACTTCGACTTCGACAAGGCCGAGATCAAGGAGAACGATCGCGCCATCCTCCAGGGCATCGCGGACTTCATGAAGGCCTTCCCTGTGGCCAAGGTGGAGATTGCCGGCAACTGCGATGAGCGCGGCACCAACGAATACAACCTCGCCCTCGGCAACAAGCGCGCTGCCGCCGCCCTCGCCTACCTGAAGACCCTGGGCGTGGACGAGGCCCGCTTCACCACCATCAGCTATGGCAAGGAGAAACCCCTCTGCACCGAGGCCACGGAGGCCTGCTGGAGCCAGAATCGCCGCGACGAGTTCAAGCTCAAGTAGGAGACAGGAAGCCATATCGCGCGAAGCGGGGGCAGCAGCCCCCGCTTTTCGTTTAGGATGTGGATAGTCACGGAGTCCCCATGAGCGCCCGAATGATGATGCTTCCCGCCCTGGCTGCCCTGCTTACCATCGGCTGCGGATCTGAGGAAGAGCTCCGCCGCGTGGAGCAGGAAGTGGGTGATCTCAAGCTGGAGGTCTTCAAGCTGCGTCAGGTGGTGGAGGACGGCAACAAAAAGGCCCTATCCGACCAGCAGGCCGCTGCCGAGGCCCGCACCCAGGACCGCCGCTTCCAGGCCGATCTTCAGGACAGCCTGCGGCAGGTGCAGGACACCACCCGCGCCCTGAACAACCGGCTCAACAGCCAGCAACCGAAGGTCGGAAGCCGCCCAGCCACCGAGCCACAGCCCTCTACCGTGGCCGAGGATGAACGGGCCTTCAACGCCGCCGTCCTGGACTACAACCGCGGCAACTACCCCCTCGCGGCCGAGGGCCTCGAGCTCTTCCTGAACACCTACCGCCAGAGCGCGAAACGGCCCGAGGCGCTGTTCTTCCTGGGCCTCTGTTACTACAACCAGCGCGCTTTCGACAAGGCCCAGTCCGCCTTCGACCGGATCATCAAGGATCACGCGGCCTCGCCCCAGTTCCTGCCCGCCAAGCTCAAGCGCGCCCAATGCCTGCTCAAGCAGGGCCTCAAGCCCGCCGCCGTGATTGCCTTCCGGGAACTGGTGGATGGATTTTCCGGCAGCGCCGAAGCTCGCACCGCCCAGCAGGAACTGAGCGATCTGGGACTCTGAAGTGGGGGCCGAAATCTGGCGCGTCCCCGTCCGTGTGGACTTCGCTGGCGGGACGCTGGACCTATGGCCCATCTACGCCATGATGGGCGGCTGTCTCACCGTGAACGCCGCCGTGGATCTGTGGATCAGCATCGAGATCGGGCGGAGCGGCCCGGGCCACCGGCTGGCGAGCCGGGATCTGGGGATCGATCTGGCCTTCGAGTCGTGGCCGGCGGAGCCGCCTGTGGGGCTTTCGTGGGCATGGCGGGTCCTTTCGGTGTCGGGGAAGCCACCCTCCTTGGTGGTCATTCACAGCCCGGTGCCCCAGGGCTCGGGGCTCGGGGTTTCCTCCTGCCTGGGCGTCGGACTCCTAGGGGCGGGCCTCGGTGAGGAGGCCGGTGAAAGTCTTGCATCCAAAGTCCCAATTTTGCGGGACTTGGAAAGTATGGAGCTTCAAACTCCCACCGGCTGGCAGGACTACTATCCGGCCGCGCTGGGGGGGGCTCTGGCCCTGCACTGGGACGGCCCCGCCCCGCGCTGGGAGCGGCTGAAACCTCACCCCAGCCTGCTGGCGGATCTAGTGGTGTTCTACACAGGAAAGCCGCACCACTCCGGCATGACGAACTGGGAGGCCTACAAGCGCTTCATCGAAGGTGACGCCCAGACGCGACAATCCCTGTTTGACATCCGGGAGATCGCCCGGGACATGGCCCAGGCACTGCCTTCCGACCCGGCAGCGGTGGCCGAACTGCTGGAGCGGGAGGGCCGGGCCAGGGTGAGGCTCTCCCCCGCCGTGGAGACCGATGCCATGCGAGCCGTGCGGGACCGTGGCCGCCGCGAGGGCTGGTATGCCGGCATGAAGCCCTGTGGCGCGGGCGGAGGCGGCTGCTGTCTGCTGGTGGTCAGGGACGGACGGCGGGAGGCCGCCGAGGAGGCACTGCGGGACATGAATCTGCCCGCGCTGGACCTCCGGATCACGCCGAAGGGGCTGCACAGGCTCTGATCAGCATTGCCCGTTCCGGCGCCTCCATCGGGACCTGGCCTAGAGTCTCCAGCAGGTCGCGGAGACGCTGGTCCCGTTTTCCCATGGGCAGCCCGCGGAGCTCCGTCCGGGGCACCCAGGCGAGTCCCTCTGCCAGTGCGAAGCGGAATTCCAGGTGAATGTGCAGGGGACTCACGGCCTCCCGTCGGTGGGTGTAAACCTGGGTCCAGCCGGGCCAAGCGGTGGTGTTGGGATGGGCATTGGGCTGTGGAATACAGGTTGTGGCCTCGAACGTGGGCCAGCGCCAGAGGCCTGCCAGCAGGCCCCCGGCGGCGGGTGGGTGCAGCAGGAAGTTATCCTCGGCTTCCAGGGCCAGCAGCCACAGGGAACTTTCTTTCGGCTTTCTCCGCTTCGCCACGGGGGGGATCTCGCTGGTACGTCCCGTGAGCTGAGCGGCGCAGCGACCGGACAACGGACAGACGGCGCAGGTCGGTGTGGGTGCGCAGATGGTGGCGCCGAGTTCCATGAGCGCCTGGGTCATGCGGGAGGGACCATGGGCCTCAAGGGCTGGAAGGAGCCAAGTCCGTAGGCCCTTGGCGAGGGGTTTCGGATCCCCCTCGATCAGCAGCAGGCGCGCCAACACCCGGAAGGCATTGCCATCAAGGGCGGGCGTGGGCCACTGGAAGGCGATGGCGCCCACTGCGGCGGCGGTGTAGGGACCGAGGCCTGGCAATTCGGATAAACCCTCCAGGTCGCCGGGCCAACCTTCCGCTGCGATAGAGCCCGCGGCGGCCTTCAGGAAGCGCGCCCGACGGTAGTAGCCAAGGCCCTCCCAGGCCTTGTGGGCCGCGTCCTGATGGGCGTCCGCGAGAGCCCGAGGATCCGGGAACTCCTCCAGCCAGCGTGTGAAATACGGAATCACTGTGGTCACCTGGGTCTGCTGCAGCATCAACTCGGAAACCAGCACGGCGTAGGGATCAGGGTGCGGCGCATCTAGATCCGCTGCCCGCCAGGGCAGGTCCCGCCGCACCCGGTCGAACCAGGGAGAGAGGGGCGCGAGGAATTCCGGTGACGAGGGCCAGGACATGGAAATGAAGCTACCAGTTACTGCCGAGAGGAAGCAGAAGCCTGGCTTGGCCGGGATTCTGCGCGGGGATCCGGGGGTGTTCGCGCAGCGTGGAACCCCCGGATTAATATTAAAAGAGCGCCTGGAGGCGCTCTTTCATTCTTGGTGCCCGCGAGCAGACTCGAACTGCTACGGCTTGTGGCCACCACCCCCTCAAGATGGCGTGTCTACCAATTTCACCACGCGGGCAACGTGGAAGGTCAAGTGTCGCTCAAAGCGCGGATGCGGTCAATGACCGGTTTTGCGAAGCCTACTTCTTCGCGGGGACAGGCACCGCGGGCACTGAAACCGGCGCGGACGCGGGGACGGGAACCATGGGCGCTGGGGCTGCGGCCCCGGGCTTGTCCTGGGTCTTCTCCAGCACGGAGCGATTCTGGCGGATGATCAGGACTTCGATGAACAACGTGGTGGCCAGGAATCCACCGGCCAGCCAGTAGGTGGTCTTGGACAGGAAGGGCGTAGCGCCCTGGGCGCCGAAGGCTGAATTGGCGCCGCCGCCACCGAAGGAAGCCCCGAGGCCGCCCTTGGTGCCGGGCTGCAGCAGGATCGTCCCGATGAGGAGGATGCCGAAAACGATGAGAAGCGTGAGGGCGAGGCCGTTCATGGAAACTCCAACCATCTAGTCTGCCATGACCGGCTAGTTACATCCAGAGCCCAGTGAGGCTGGGGGCCTGGAGGGCGCGGTGAACAGCCCCGGCCTGTTCCACCAGGCGGATGAAATCCGAGGGCAGGAGGGCCTGGGGGCCGTCGCTGAGGGCTTTCTCGGGGTGGCAGTGGGTCTCAACCAGGAGGCCGTCTGCACCCGCGGCCACACCCGCCAATCCACAGGGTATCACCAGGTCGCGGCGCCCCGTGGCGTGGCTGGGGTCCACCATCACTGGCAAGTGGGTAAGGGCCTTGGCCGCGGGAACCACGCTGATGTCCAGGGTGTTGCGGGCGTGATCGGACCAGGTGCGGATGCCCCGCTCGCAGAGCACCACGTTGCGGTTGCCCTCGCCCAGCACGTACTCGGCGGCATAGAGCCACTCCTCCAGGGTGGCCGAGGGGCCACGCTTGAGCAGCACCGGCTTTTCGCAGCGGCCGGCCCGGCGCAGCAGGGCGAAATTCTGCATGTTGCGGGCGCCGATCTGCACCATGTCGGCGCTGTGCTCCACGGCATCGAAGGTCTCGACCTCCGTGGCCTCGGTGACGATGCCCAGATCGAACTCGGCACGGACTTCCTCAAGCAGGCACAAGCCTTCGGACCCCAGGCCCTGGAAGGAATAGGGGCTGGTGCGGGGCTTGTAGGCCCCCGCCCGCAGCAGCTTCACGCCGGCCTCGGCCACGTAGCGCGCTACGGTGAATATCTGTTCGCGGCTCTCCACCCCGCAGGGACCGCCCACCAGCGCCAGATCCGGTCCTCCGATCCTCACGCCGCGCACATCCACGATGGTCCGCCCCGCCACAGCATCGGCACTGGCCAGCTTGTAGGGGCTGGTGATGGGCACCACCCTGCGCACGCCCGCCATGGGTTCGATGCGGTCGGCCTTCAGGACCTTGGATGCATTCGGCGCCACGATGCTCAGGGATTCCGGCGCCTGGTTCACCTGGCAGCGAAGGCCCGCGGCCTCCAGCAATGCCAGAACCTCCCTCACCTGGTCCGGCGTGGCTTGGGTTTCCATAAGGATGAGCATGGGGTTGCCTCGGGAAGGCCATTCTATCGGGCTCCTGGACACCTTCCCGCCCCCGGACGCACACTAGGCGGAGAGGTACCCCATGCGACGAGTCCCCTTATTGTTCATCGCTCCCGTTCTTCTTGTCCTCGGTTGCGTCCGGCCCGAAGTGGATGCTTTCCGGTTGCGGCCCACCCCAGTCCGGGTCACTGTGACCCTCCCGACGCGCCTGGAGGATCGTGAAGGCTTCCAGAAGGAGTACGCCTCCGCCCTGCGGGCGCGGCTCTCCACCCGCCTGGTGGTGGTGGCCGAAGGCGTGAAGCCTCCCGCAGGGGCCGCGGAACTCCAGGTGGACATCCAGGACATTTCGCCCGGTCCCGGGTCGCCCAGCCCGGCGGCCGTCGGCCTTGCTACCGGCGTCACCGTGGGTGCCCTCAGCGCCGCCTCAGGCAACCGGGGCTGGGGCGTCATGGATGGCCTGTTCTGGGGTCTCTGGGTCGGTGGCAGTGTCGCGGCGCATCAGGAGCGGGTACAGCATCGCCTCGGCTACCAGCCCCAGGCGGTGCGGGCGGAGGTGAGGCTCCTGCAGCCGGGGAACCCCGAGCCGTTGTGGGTCGACTCCATTGAACCCAGGGAAGTGGTGGAGGCCATGGATCCCCTCCCGTGGGGTTACCGCGATGACGACGGCCGTATCCGGGAAGAGGAGGCCAAGGGGCTCGCCCGGGTGGTTGTGCAGAAGCTGTCCAGCTACTTCCACCTGACGCGATTCTCCGAGCAGCGATTCTACGGGGAGGCTCCCCCCAGGAGGAGCGAGGCCCTAGCACCGAGTCCGGTGGAACCCCCATCTCCGCCACCGACAGAGCCACCGCCCCCGCCCCCCACAAAT
>Ga0182021_10000809_pt1 | contig 34997 bp, 25 predicted proteins | sample 612E3MmetaG_FD_120493 | JGI IMG/M metagenome (GOLD analysis project Ga0182021, IMG submission 120493) | Permafrost microbial communities from Stordalen Mire, Sweden - 612E3M metaG (Illumina Assembly) | ecosystem: Environmental > Terrestrial > Soil > Wetlands > Permafrost | place: Sweden...
CCACCGGAAGCCCGGTCCTCGCAAATAAACCAGGCTGAGCTAGTCTGCAGGGGGCTTAGCTATGGACAACGCGCAGATCTACGAGCTCCTTGATAGGTGGAATCCCCGACAGTCATTTGACCCAGGCCCCTGTTTGCATGAGCGGTTCGAAGCCGTGGCGGCGGCGCAGCCCGAAGCAGTGGCGCTGGTTTTCGACGATCGTCGTCTGACCTATGCCGATCTCAATCATCGCGCCAATCAGTTGGCCCACGCTCTCGTCGCCCGAGGCGTGGGGCCGGATGTCTTGGTGGGCTTGTGCGCCGAGCGATCGCTGAATCTGGTGGTGGGACTTCTGGGAATTCTCAAAGCCGGTGGCGCGTATGTTCCGCTCGATCCCAGCTATCCCGCCGATCGGCTTCGCCACATGTTGGAGGACTCAGCCATCGCGGTTCTCGTCACGCAAGATCGTGCGGCGCCGGATCTTCAGGCGGCGGCCGTGGCCAAAGGGGCAGCGGTGGTGCGGCTCGATGGCGAGCTTCCCAACAACACGGCCAATCCGGTCCATCGTACCCGATCCGACAACCTGGCCTACGTTATCTACACCTCCGGTTCCACGGGCAAACCGAAGGGCGCACCCATCACCCACGGCAACGTCACCCGACTCTTTGCTGCCACCGACGCATGGTTCGACTTTGCCGCCACCGACGTCTGGACGCTTTTTCATTCCTACGCATTCGATTTCTCGGTCTGGGAATTGTGGGGCGCTCTTCTCTACGGTGGGCGGCTGGTTGTGGTGCCGTACTTGACCAGCCGATCCCCCGACACGTTCTACGCCATGCTTGGCTCGCAAGGGGTGACCGTTCTCAACCAAACGCCATCCGCGTTCCGCCAGCTCGTGCAAGCCGAGATCGACGCCCCCGTGAAACAGAACCTCGCCCTGCGCACGGTGATCTTCGGCGGCGAGGCGCTGGAGTTGCAGGGGCTGCGCCCTTGGTTCGAGCGCCACGGTGACAAAAAACCGCGCCTGGTCAACATGTACGGCATCACCGAAACCTGCGTTCACGTTACCTACCGGCCCATCACCTGGAAGGATGTGCGCGAAGGGCAGGGCAGCGTGATCGGCGAGCCCATCCCAGATTTGCAGATCTATCTCTTCGACGAAAAGCAGAATCTGGTACCTGTGGGCGAGCCAGGCGAGATCTACGTAGGCGGGGCAGGCCTGGGGCGGGGATATCTCAATCGTCCCGAGCTGACGGCGGAACGCTTTCCCACCCTATCGCTGGCCGGTCGGCCGCCAGAACGCCTGTACCGCAGCGGCGATCTCGCTCGACGTCTACCGAACGGCGATCTGGAGTACCTCGGCCGCATCGATCACCAGGTCAAGTTGCGCGGTTTCCGCGTGGAACTGGCCGAGATTGAGTCAGTCCTGGCACAGGACGCGGATGTACGCGAAGTGGTTGTACTGGCCCGGCAAGACGAACCTGGGGACCAGAGGCTGGTCGCCTATCTGTCGATCCGCGCGCAGGCCGATGTGGACGAGACCAGCGTGACCGAGCGGTTGCGCGCGTTGGCCAGGTCCCGTCTGCCCGAGTACATGGTGCCGTCCGCGTTCGTGTTCCTCGCTGCCTTGCCTCTCACCGAGAATGGCAAAGTCGACCGGCGCGCGCTGCCGGCACCCAAGAGCGCGCGGGGCGATCGGGACCGCCCATTCGCTGCGCCCCAGACGGAGAAGGAACGAGCAATCGCCGAAGTCTGGCAGCAGATCTTGCGTCTCGATCGCGTCGGCGCGGATGAGAGCTTCTTCGATTTGGGCGGGACATCCTTGCTGGCTGTTCGGGCGGCAGGCGAGTTGCGGCGGCGATTGGGGGTGGATGTGCCCGTGGTCAAAATGTTCGAACATCCCGTGCTGCAAGACCTGGCGCGCGTGTTGGGGCACGCCGGGAAAGGCGACGGCAGCGAGTCGTCGGTAGCGAGACCGCGCCGGCGCGCCCAGGCGCAGGGCCAGGGGGAACGTGACGTCGCCATCATCGGCATGGCGGGGCGATTCCCGGGCGCGCCCGACGTGGCGACGTTGTGGCAGCACTTGCTCGATGGCGTGGATTCGGTGACGTTCTTCACCCCCGACGAACTGGATCCTCGCGAGCGCGCAGCGAGCGCGCTGCCAGACTACGTAAGGGCGCGGGGCATTCTGGCCGACGCGGACAAGTTCGATGCGGGGTTCTTCGGCGAGAACGCGCGCATCGCAGACATTATCGATCCGCAGCAGCGTGTGTTGCTCGAGCTGGCGTGGGCGGCTTTGGAAGACGCAGGCGTGGTCTCTGAGCGCTATGATGGTCTCATCGGCGTCTACGCGGGCACGGGTCACAATACCTACTTCATCAGGAACGTCCTGCGTGCCCCCGAGCGCATTGAAGCCGTCGGCGACCTGCAAACTCTGCTCGCGAATGACAAGGACTTTGTCGCCACCCGAATCGCCCACAAGTTGAACCTGCGCGGACCCGCGCTCAGCCTGCACACCGCTTGCTCGACCTCGCTGGTGGCAACCAGCGTGGCGGTGCACGGATTGCGCGCCTACGAATGTGACATCGCCCTGGCCGGCGCCGTGTCAGTGACGGTTCCTCAGGCGAGTGGTCACACCTATCAGGAAGGCGCCATGTTGTCCGCCGACGGCTACACCCGAACGTTTGACGCCAAGGCCACCGGTACGGTTTTCAGCGATGGGGGCGGCATGGTGGTGCTCAAACGACTGGCCGATGCGCGCGCTGACGGTGATCGCATCTATGCCGTCATTCGTGGCGCTGCCACCAACAACGACGGCGCGGGCAAGGCCAGCTTCATGGCCCCGAGCGTTTCCGGCCAGGCCGCCGTTATTGTGGCCGCGCAGGAGGATGCAGGCGTCGATCCCGGATCCATTGGCTATGTGGAGACGCATGGCACGGCGACTCCGCTTGGCGATCCCATTGAAGTCGAAGCCCTCACTCGAGCCTTCCGGGTTGGCACGGCGAAGAATGGATACTGTGGCATCGGCTCTGTCAAGAGCAACCTGGGCCACTTGACCGCCGGCGCTGGCGTCACCGGGCTGATCAAAACCGCGCTTTGCCTTTCCTCACGGACGCTGGTTCCTTCCATACATTTCGAGTCTCCCAATTCCAATATCGATCTTGCCAACTCTCCCTTCCGCGTGCAGACCGCACGAACGGCGTGGCCGCCGCTCGACGCCAACACACCCCTGCGCGCGGGCGTTAGTGCGTTTGGCGTGGGCGGCACCAACGCCCACGTCGTTCTCGAAGAAGCGCCGCCACCGCCGCCGGCCGGCCCCCAGCGCGCGTTCCACTTGCTGATCCTCTCGGCGAAGAGCGAAGGGGCGCTGGAAGAAGCAACCCAGCGTATGAAAGCGTGGCTCGGCGCCAACCCCGAGGCGAATCTTGCGGATGTGGCGCACACACTGCAGGAGCGACGAACTGCCTTTCCTCGCCGCCGCTTTGTGGTGGCGTCGGATGCAGCAGATGCGGCGGCGAAACTTGAGAAGCTGCCGCCGACCTGCTCGGGCACACGCGTCGCCGAGCCGCGGGCGCCCGAGGTGGCCTTCCTGTTTCCTGGGCAGGGCAGCCAGTATGTGAACATGGGGCGCGGTTTGTACCAGAGCGAACCTGTGGTCCGCCAAGCCATCGATGCATGCTCGGAGATCCTGCGCGAACCGCTCGGGGAAGATCTGCGCGGTGTCCTTTTTGCCTCGCCCGGGACAGAGACCGAGGCGCAAGCGAAACTGCAACAGACGCGCTACACGCAGCCCGCACTTTTTGTCGTCGAGTACGCGCTCGCCATGTGGTGGCAGAGCCTGGGTGTGAGGCCCGTCGGCATGCTGGGGCACAGCGTTGGTGAGTTCGTAGCTGCACACCTGGCCGGCGTGTTTGGATTGGAAGATGGTCTACGCTTGGTCGCCGAGCGGGCGGCGTTGATGCAGTCGATGCCCTCGGGGGCCATGCTGGCGGTGCGCGCGCCGGCCGCTCAAATCGAGGCGCGACTGTCCGAGCCACTGGCGCTGGCCGCGAGCAATGGCCCGGCCTTGTGCGTGGTGGCGGGTCCGCACGAAGCGGTCGCGGCTTTTGCCAAGCTCCTGGAAGGGGAGCGCATTGCCAGCCGCGCTCTGCAGACGTCTCACGCCTTCCACTCTCCCATGATGGAGCCGGTGGTGGCCCCGCTGGCTGCGTTTGTGCGCAAGCTCACCTTGTCGCCGCCTCAGATTCCCTTTGTCTCCAGCGTCTCCGGAAACTGGATCACGGCGGAGCAAGCCACCTCTTTCGACTATTGGGCACGCCATCTCCGGGTGCCGGTGCGCTTCGCTGAGGGGCTGACGACCCTGTGGTCGGATCCCTCTCGCGTGCTGCTCGAGGCCGGCCCGCGCGCCACCAACGCCACGATGGCCAAGCAGGTGGCCAAGGATTCCGCACGCCAGCTGGCCGTCGCGTCGCTGTCCGACCAGCCGGAGGCGGAGCTAGAGTCGCTGCTGCGCGCGATCGGCACTTTGTGGAGCGCAGGCGTGGCCGTGGACTTCCGCGCGCTCAATGCGATCGGGGTTCGCCACCACGTCTCGCTGCCCACCTATCCTTTCGAGCGGCAGCGGCACTGGATTGAGCCCAGCCACGAGGCAGTGTGCGCGCAACCCGCCGCGGCCTCCGCCCCCGCGGCTCCGTCCGTCCCCGAAAACGCCGCCGCGATTTCGGGCGATGGAAGTCTGGCGTGGCTTCTTGAGCAGCAGAGGAAAGTGATGGCCGCGCAGCTCGCACTGTTGCAGACGCGCAAATCCGGGCGCTGAACTTGCGCCACTCGCACAGAGACGGCGGCCTTGGGAGGCCCTCGGTCAGGTGGCGCGCCTACCGCTCGACCACCACCACCTGTCGCTTGCCCGTCGCCGCGATCGGGATCTCGGGCACAAGATCGAGCTTGACGGGCACGCCGGGGAGGTACCGCTCCCAGGTCTGTCGAAGCACCGATTCGATCTGCCCGTCGAAGCTGGGCGTGGGCACAACACGCAACGTGACTGAGCGGTCGCGGTGCTGCACCACTTGAAACTGACGGATGCCGTGGGCCAGGTGGGCGATCACGACGTTGAAGACCAAGCCGTTCACGCGCACGCCCGAGCCGTCGACCAGGGTCTCAGTAGCGCGACCCTCGACGGACGCGAGGCGTGGGTGTGCGCGCCCACAGGGACAGGTGCCAGGCTCAGCCGGCACTGCCAGATCTCCGTTCGCGTATCGGATGAACGGCATGGCAAGGTTGGTAAGATCGGTGATGACGACTTCACCCACTTCGCCCGGACGCGCCGGTCGGTCCCCGCCCGCCGGATCTCGCACAACCACCTCGACGACCAGGGTCTCCATCGAGACATGCAGGCCGGCGTGTGCTGGGCACTCGGCCGCCATAAGCATCACCTCGCGGGATCCGTAGGTCTCGAACACTGCCGGCCCGAACGCCAGCTCGACGACCGGACGGTCGGTCGGCAAGAGGCGCTCGGCGCCGCAGATCACTGGGATGGTACCCCAGTCCTTGAGCCCGTGCTCGACCACGTGGCGCGCGAGATCCGCGCCGGCTTGGCTGTAGCAGACCAGCACCTCGGGCTTCTTGCGGCGGATGATTTCGACTACTGTGTTCAGTTCCTCGGCACCGCGGTGCCCGCAGTCCACATAGTACTCGCGCCGGAGCGCCCGGTCGGCCCGGATCTTGAAGCCCTTGAGGCGCGACGCCAGCGTTGGCCGCCGGTTTCCGGCGGGAGGGCCGGCGCCCCAGTAATACAGGGCCCGCTGCCCCAGGTGGCAGCCGGCCCAACCGTATCCGCGCAACCTCGTGGCCTGCCGCCAGTACTCGGACTCGCGCTCGTAGCCGAACACAAGGGGACGCCCCATGGTGCCGCTGGTGTTCTTGTGCACCTCTACCGTCGCGCCAGCCGTTGCCGTGCGCTCCTGTACGGTGTCGCGCGCCTCCTCGCGCCCCAGAATCGGCAGCTTCGCGAGATCCGCGGCGCCATGGATCGACTCGGGGCGGATCCCTGCCGCTTCGAACCGACTACGGTAGTACGGGACGTTGGCGTAGGCATGCCTGAGCAGCCGCTGGAGCGCGCATGCCTGGATGGCTTCGAGATCAGAGAGAGGTTGCCACTGCGTCTTCTCCAGGTACGCGAGGTGGCGCAGCGTGGGCCGCCTGCGCAGTCCGCTCTCCCATGCTGGAAATAGCACGCGCGCGAAAAGTTCCCGATAGAGATCCATGACGACGGCCGGAGTCTAGGACGGGAAGGTTGTTTCGGCTACAGTGTTCGACCGTGCCGGAGCATCGCCGTCATGGAAAACGATATTCGAGAAGCACGGCGGGGCGATCTGATCGCGCGCGAGAGATCTGGCCTTCATGTCTTGTCAGACTTGTCGGTGTCTGACAACATCCGCCTGATGGTCGTCTTGCATCTCACTCTGTCGGTGGCGAGAGGGGGGCGACGGCAGGCGATTGCCTCGCTCGTGGAGGGGTTGAGGGCGATGGGCACAACTTGTCATATCGCGACGCTCGAGGATTTGGGCTGTGACATAGGGGACCTTGGCGATCTTGGCGGACGCGTGGCGACGTTGGGAAGGCAAGGCCTCGTGGACCTGGGAGCCTTGCGCCGCCTCCAGTCCCTGTGTCGGACTCTCGGGGTGCACATCATTCACGCCCATGATGCTGCGAGCCAATTCGCAGGCGCGGTGGCGAGGCTTACACGACCCTGGACGAAGCTCCTGATGACGTTTCATCGTTCACTGAATTTCGAATCCGCACGCTGGCGCGACCGGATGCGCAATGCTCTCTGCGCCTCGCTGTCCGGTGCAATTGTGGCTGCCTCCCGTGAGCGGCAACAGCATTTCCTGGCGACCAACTGGGTTCGACGGAAGAAAGTCGTCAGGATCCCATTCGGTGTCGACTTGGCACGCTTCCATCCAGATCCTGACGATCGAGGTTTCCTTCGTGCCGAGCTCGGCTTGTCACCCGAAACCATCGTCGTCGGCGCTGCCGGTCACTTCGGGGAGGAGAAGGGCATCGAACGTGTCATTGCGTCCTGGCACGCCTTGGGTCCACTACCCTTTCCCGCCGCTCTGGTCGTGTTCGGAACAGGAACGCTCGCTCAGCGGACCGCGCTTGAGCAACTTGCAGCGAGACCCGCCAGTGCTGGTCCCGTCTTGCTGGCAGGATTCCGTGATGATCTTCATCGTTGTTTCCGCGGACTCGACCTGTTTGTCCACGCTCCACAAATGGAAGCCTTCGGCCTCGTCGTCGTTGAGGCCATGGCTTCGGGTGTGCCGGTCGTTTCTGTCGAAGTAGGCGGAGTCATGGACCTGGTGGCCCAGGGTCTCACGGGCCTGCTCGCGCCAACGCGTGCTCCAGAGGCAATCGCCGACGCCGCCAGAACCCTCCTGCTGGACGCTGAGCGCCGTCGCGAGATGGGCGCTGCCGCCAGAACGTTGGCCGAACGTGAGTTCGGGCTGGATACCTGCGCGCGGCGGTACTACAGTTTGTACGAAGACATTCTGCGGGGAGAATTGCCGACAACGGATTTCAGCGTCGAGGGAGTTTCAAGCCGATGAATGCAAGCCGTGTGGTCATTCTGCAGCCGCCGAGCCCGCCAGGACTGAACGTAAAAAGGGATCTCGCCGGTGGGTTCGCTGTTGCCAACGTGACTTCGCGCCAGGGCTACGGTCATGACTCGTCCTACCCGACCATGCCACACTTGTCGCTCCTGTACCTGGCCGCGCTGCTCGAGCGGGACGGACACGTTGTCACGTTTGTGGACGGCGCAGCCGAGCAGCTGGACGAGGCTGGTGTTCAGAAACGGCTCAAGGATGCGCGCGCTGAGGTCATCGTCTTCCTGGTAAGCCTGCCAAGCCTGTATGGCGATTGTGCACTCGCGAAGAAACTGCGATCGGAGAACCCGAGCGCTTCGTTCTTTGGAGTCGGGGTCGTCTGCCGTGCCCTTGATGAAGAAGTACTCGAGCGAGGCGCGTTCGACTGCGTGGTACGGGGAGACATGGAGGTCGTTGTCCCGCGCCTCTTGAAGAACTTGGCAACGGCGTCCTCCGACCTCGAACCGGGCACCAGCCGCTTGGTTGAAGGCAAAGTGCAGCGTTCCCAAGAGATTCCGCGGTTGACCGACCTGAGCTCACTGCCGCGGCCCGCCTACCATCTAGCCCCGATGGATCGCTACTGGTACCAGGTGTTCGGAGAGGGGCGCCGGTATGCGACGGTACAAGCGACCAAGGGTTGTCCCTATGGCTGCTACTACTGCCCGTATCCGTATGGCTTCGGCAGGCAGCTGCTCTGGCGTCGTCCAGAAGACATCGTCGACGAGGTCCAGTACCTGATCGAGAAATTTGGCTGCCAGGCGATCTACTTTCGGGACCAGGTGTTCTCGCTCGACAAGGAACGGGTCACCCGCCTCTGCGAGGAGATCATCCGGAGGGGTCTCCGCTTCGAGTGGGTTGTCGAGACAAGACTGGACTGCGTCGATGGACCGGTCCTCGCGGCCATGAAGGCCGCAGGCTGCCGCCGAATTCACTTCGGCCTTGAAACGGGGGATCCTGCGGCCTTCGGGCGGGGCGGCGGAAAGGACGGGGTGACAGGAGGCGTGGAGGAGTTGAGCGCGCGTATCACGCTTGCGGAACGTTCAGGAATCGCCGCGCACGCGTTCATCCTCTTGGGCCTCTTGGGCGAAAGTTGGTCCACCATCAGCAGCACACGCGCCTTGATCGAGCGGGTCAGGCCGACAACCTTGCAGGTGGCGATTGTCACGCCGTACCCGGGAACGGAACTCTTCAGAATTGCGGATGAGCGAGGGCTGTTGTTGACTCGTGACTGGTCGAAGTATACCGGATTCGATCCCGTCATGCGGACCGAGGCAATGTCCTCGGATGAGCTCTTGCATGCGCAGGCGATGCTGGTCAAGGCTCACCGGCGTGCAGTCCGTTGGCGAAAAGCCCGCCTGGCCATCGCGCGTGGCGCTCGATACATCTTGGACGGCTCACTTCCAACGAGACTGAGGCTGCGATATGGACCACGCTTGCGCCGGGTCTTTCGAGGCCACCAGCAAACACATCACCAGTGAGTGGCCAGACACGGGATCCCCCCAACATCATGTCGAACTCAGGATTGTCACTAGTTGGATTCGAGGGTTTCATTCGCCTTGCAGTACCGGAACACGGGTCAGGCGCGCTCTCTCCGGTTCAAGAACAAAACGGGACGATCTGGAGAGCGCCGGGCTTCCATCTGGAATGTCCCGGCGGCTGCCACCAGGCCGTGTCGGCGACAGGTTGGGTGGTCTTCAGTATGGGCGAGGCCAATTGCGCGGAGCTGGTTGGCCAGGCCCTTGACGCTGCTTTTCCTGCCGGACCTGCGTTTGTTCCCCCGACGGCACTTGGCCGTGAGCTCGCCTGGCGTCTTCTTCCCTCTGCGGCGGTCGTGGCTGTGCACCCCGCTACAGGCCGAGCCTCGTTGTTGCGTGATGGTGCCGGCTTCAGACCCATCTACTACTCTCTCTCCGGCAATCTCCTTCGCTTTTCATCGGGCGTGCGCAAGCTGCGGGAAGAATCAGGCGTTTCAGGCATCAACACCGACAAGGTGTCGGAGATGCTCCTCTTCGGACACCGATGCGGAGAACGCACAATCTGGCAAGGCCTTAACACGGTCACGCCGGGGCGGATGCTCGTCTTTCGGCCGGACTCGAGACCCGAGCACTGGCAGTTCTGGACCCGTGAGCATTTCTTCGATTTGTCCGAGCGGCACAGGCTTGAGCGCCAGCCGGTTGAGAAGACTCTCGAAGAAATCCAGGAAGCCCTCGACGCCGCATTGATGCCGCTCGGAAGCCTGGGTCCCCTGGTGGTCACCTCCGGTGGCGGCGTGGATTCGAGTCTTCTCGGCGCCTACCTGAAGCGACAGAAGCGAGACGTCCAGTTCCGCTGCGTCAACAAGCCCGAGGCTGCCAGACGCGAGGAGGATTGGATGCGGCCCTTGTGTCGCAAACTTGACATCCCTTGCGAGTATTCGCACCTGACGCGTGACCGGTTCCTTTCGGGGCTGATCGAGATGCTGGTTCGCAGCGGTCAGCCTCTCGTCGGTCCAAACTTCGTGGGTACGTACATCCTCCGGAAGGAGAGTGTGGCTTCGGGCCTCATGCACTATGTTGTCGGCGAGGGCTGCGACGCATCCTTCGGCGGCTGGAGCGCTTTCCACCATCTCTCGCCTCGCTTTCGGCTGCTACGGGTTCTGTCGCACCTACCACATCGCTATCGTCTCTGGCTGACCAGGGCGCTGGCTGATGAGCCTTCATGGTTGTTCAATACGACGGTCGTCGTGGAAGGGGCAGAGCTGGCAAGCAATGCCGGCGGACACCTGGAGCGTGCTGAAGCGCTTCTGAACGCTCTTCAGGGGACCTATCCTGGCCAGTCGCAGGCCCAGCGCATGGCCGACATCGTGACCTGGTCGGATTTCAGGCTCGATCCCAGCTATCACAATCACGCGTTTTTTGAGCACGAAGATTGGGGCGGGGGCCGCTCGCATTTTCCCTTTGTTCACCCCAAACTCCTGCGCCTCGCCATTCACTTGCCGCATTGGCTGAAACGTAGGAGGGGCCAGAACAAGTGGATCTGGCGAGTCTTCGCCAGTCGATATTTGGGACGAGACGTCGCGTTTCGTCGTAAATACAGTTTTCCCATGCCAACCGCGGCGTGGCTCAGCGCTGCGCCGCAGCTGATCCGGGGAGGCTTTCTCGAAGACCTACTCTGTGCGAAGGTTGGCGACCTGTTCGAAGCGATGGCGCCCGACAATCCCTCGCGTTGGACGTTAGTCAACGTCGAGTTGTGGGGCCGGCTGCACTGCTGGAAGGAGTCGCCCGAGCGTCTTCTGAGCGACCTTGTCCAGTAGGACACGAGCGATGGCGCGTTTCATTGGGCCGTAGAGAGGAAGCTCCAGGTCGCGTCGGGCCAATCACTGGGTAATGAGTGGCCTAGCCCAGCATAGCTGCATTCCACGAACTGATGGGTGCAGTTTTGGTAGGCTACGCAAGGTGAAGGTGTTGTCGGAGATGAAATGGCGGAGCAGGAATCTAGAGCTTGATAGAGTTGGGAGGTGACGGCGAAGTCTGCCGCCGAATATGCGGAATCGCCGGCTACGTCATGCGTAAATCGAATAGCGGCCGTTACGGTCTGACAAGGATAGTTGCCGTAGGTCTTGTAGTTGCTCGTATTGGAGAAATCGTTGCTGCAAGAGGCAGCGGCAACCCCACGGAGCCTATTCCCGCGGCAGCACGCTAATGCAGTCACAAAATCACAGCCCCAAGAGAATCCCGCTACGAACACACGATTGGGATCCACACAGTATTTCGCCTGAATTGCGGCAAGCATATTGTCGAAGAATGCCACGTCATAGCCCTTGCATGTCTCATCCCAGCCAATTCCGTAGTTTTGGTAGGCCACACCCTGCGGGAAAACGAATATTGAGCTGCCGGAGGCGCCGGTTGCGGTTTGAAGCCCATACCCAATAGCGGTTCCTTCCGATCCGCCGGCGCCGTGAAATACGAATGTGAGCGCCAATGGAACACCGGACTGATAGGTCGTTGGAACCAGAACTTCAAAGTCGCGCGTGGTGCCGCGGCTGTCCGTGGTTGACAGATGGAAGTCGCCTGTAGCTTGGCCCGTGACTGAACAACCCGCGCCGGTCGAAGGCGACCCGCCTGTGGCGGGCAGCGAACTTCCGGTCCCGCCGAGGCTGCCGCCAGCGGCTGAAGTGGCCCCACCAGTGCGGGAGCGCCGTCCGCCTGTCGCACCACCCGTTGTGGGTTGTCCTCCAGATTGCGCAGTGGACCCGCCCGAACCTGCTGAAGGCGACCCGCCTGTGGCGGGCAGCGAACTTCCGGTCCCGCCGAGGCTGCCGCCAGTGGCCGACGTGACCCCACCGCTGCGGGCACGGCGCCCGCCTGTTGTCGACTGCCCTCCAGATTGCGCAGTGGACCCGCCCGAACCTGCTGAAGACAACCCGCCTGTGGCGGGCAGCAAACCTCCGGTTCCGCCGAGGCTGCCGCCAATAGCTGATGTGCGACCACCGCTACTGGCAAGCATCCCGCCTGTCGCAATCGATCCGCCCGTAGTCGAATACCCTCCAGATTGCGCAGTGAACCCGCCCGAGGCTGAGGATGCGCCAGCGCTGCTTGTACCGCCGCCAAGAGTGGTTTGGCTCGCGGAGTCTGTCTCACTGCTGCAGCTGGCGAGTACTGGAAGCAAAATGACTATCGGCGCGAGTGCGATTGTCTCTGCAAAATGGTTGATACCTAGGCGATGTAATCTCATGTTGACCTCACCAGTTCGCGACTTTTGTATCAATCGTCACAAGCGCGAGATACTATAGCAGAGCCGGTTTTCTGCGGGGGCAGTCGAAGGGCGCTAGCGTTACTCGTGAGGATGTGCCCGAGCCTGCTCCGCATGGGACCTCGCTGCGAGTATCGTCCGTGGGCCGAGCTGATGCGGGGGCTCCGCCCGTCCCCCCGCGAAGACCTACGGCCATCGACCTGCGTGAATGAGAACGCCCGCTGCGCGCGGTCTCTCGATCGTGGGCAGGGAGGGCGACGGGGTGCACTCGGTGTTTCTGGCTGGCTCGACAAGCGCAAGTTCCCATGGCCACGGATTTGGCAGTGTAGCTCGTCCACACCGGAGCAGCCGCACTCAACGGGACGCCACCAATTGGACGGCTACGATTTGTTTGTCCATGTTGACCTTCCCGCCACGAAAGCCCCCACAACTCGCTGTCTACGTCGGGCCGGGGCCGGCCGAGGCTTCGCGCTGACTAGCCATCCGAAGCGCCAGCACACACAGCAGGTTCTGCTCTTGCTTCCGCGGTGCCGAAAGGCTAGCGTGCCGAACCATGTCATTCGTGCGGGAATCGATCCTCAAGGCGATCACACTTGCACAAGACACGCTGCGCCCTGGCGGAAGCATCACTAGCGGGCTGGACTACGCCGAGTATGTGCGCTGGCAGGTCGACTCGTCCGGCGCGCTCTTCGGAAAGTTCCCCGGGTTCGATGTCCGCGGCAAGACGGTTCTCGAGATCGGCTGCGGTACGGGTGGCCGCGCCGCATACATGGCGACCCAGGGTGCGCGACGCGTGGTAGGGATCGACATCAACGCCGAGGAGGTCGCGCTCGCCTCCACGCATTGCTTCGCCCTCCTACCCGAGACCCGCGGGGTCCTGGAGTTCCACGTCTCGCGTGAGGACGAACTCCTGCCGCTCGGCGAGTTCGATCTGGTTGTCCTCGTCGACACGATGGAGCACGTGGTTTCGCCAGCCAAGATGATGCGTCTCGCGCATCACTACACGCGCCCCGGAGGGGAGTTCTTCTTCAGCTCGATCGGGTGGTATCATCACATGGGGTCGCACACCGGGCTCATTCCGTTCGTGAACGTCTTCTTCGATGACGCCACTATCCTCAACGTGATCCGTTGGAGGGTCAGTCGGCCCTCGTACGTCCCCAGGAGGTACGACTCGTCTCCTGCCGCGGAACGGTGGCGCGGCGTTCACGATCTCCGCGACCGGCCCGGGGAGCACCTGAACAAGATGACGGTCGCCGACATGCGACGGCTCGTGCGACACAGTATCTTTGCCGAAGGGGAGCTGCACATTATTGGCTTCGGCCAGCGGCACGCCTGGCTCAAGGTCCTCGATCCGCTCCGGCACCTCCCGTGGGTCCAGGAGTGCTACCACTCGCTCGTCGTCGCCAGATTTCGCAAGTGAGACCCCTGCGGTCCGGCTCCGGCGCGCGGAACGCTCCTGTTTGCCGTCGTTGCGGCTGTACCGCGGCGGCGTAGCATTGGCTCGTGCACGCGGCCCAGGATCTGTACTTCGATCAAGAGCGAGTGCCTGAGACGAATAGTGCCGATGGGCGAGGGGTATCTCCGTCGAGGCGGACGAGCGCTACTTGCGGACGCGGATCACGACAGCGCCGGCGTAGCGCTTGAGCGCGGGCGCGAGGTTCAGGACGGCGAAGTCGAGCTTGTGCACCAGCGGGTACGCGACCTGCGGGACCAAGCGGCGAGCCCGGAAGAGCAGGTTGTACGGATACAAGCGTACCTCGGAGAAGGCGCGCGTCGCCGCATCGATGTCTTTCCACTTCAGGTTCTCCTCGTGGTCGGTGACGTGGGTGACCGCACCACCGAACGCCATCGCCCGCCTAAGCATCCACGTCTTGACCACTTCGATCAGCGGGCTGTTGCCCATCGGCTCGAGGAACACGCCGATGCCACCTGGCCGCAGCACGCGCCGCACCTCGGCGAGCCCCTTGGCGATCCCTATGTGGTGGAGAATACCGAGGCCGTGCACGAGGTCGAAACGGTTGTCGGGAAACGTGGTTTCGTCGGCACGCATCTTGAGTGCGCTGATGGCGAGATTGTGGTGCGCGGCGCGGCGCTTGAGGGTCGCGATGCCGACCTCGGCGATGTCGATCCCGGTGACCTTCGCGCCGAGCTTGGCGAAGTAGACCGACTCCTCACCCATGCCGCAGCCCATGTCCAGCATGTCTTTGCCGGCGACATCGCCGAGCTGGACCACCGCCATCTGCCGCCAGTCCCACAGCTCTGTCGGGTGGGCGTACCTCGTCCACATCCGGGGCTTGAGTTCCAGGTCGTCGGCGTGCTTCGCGTAGTCCCGGTTAGCAAACTCCGCCTCTTCGCGGAGAACTTCGTCCATCTCAGATCTCTCCACCATTGCGCCATGATACACGGTGGGCGCGCGCCGCCGCAAGGCGCAGAGCTGGGGGGGTAGTGTCCGAGTCTGCCCCTCGGCGTCCTATTTTTTTGGTGACAGGTGAATTGGGAAGTCGGCTCAGTTCCAGACCGGCCCGGAGTCCGTGACGGTCATGCCCTGTACGTCGCTTCGGAACTGTGAGCTAGAACCGGCGATGGTGATCGACCCTCCCGAAGAGGTGATCCCCTTCTGAAAGACGATCACCACGTCGGAACCGCTGCCGGGATGCAGGGTGACGGTGAAGGTGCCGTCGGTGGAGCTGGCGGGGTTCGAGTCCAAGACCGAAGCGGTCAGGTTGGACGCGCTCGCCTCGCGCCCCTGGAGCACATGGAGAAAGTAGCTCTGTGCTGCCCCGGAGGTATCTTCCTCCATGCGGTAGATACCCATTGAATCGCACCCCGAGCACGAGGCTTCGTTCACCACGCGCCGTGCGTCTGTTTTCGTCGGCAGGAGGGTGGTCACGTGCAGGTCTTGCGAACCGTTCACCGCGTCGACATTGTTGTTGTCAACCAACGTCGGGCTGTTCTCGAAGTGGATCAAGAAGGTCTTGACCACCTTGGCAGCCGTGGCGCCGCCCGAGATATCCTGGGACGTCAATCGATCGAAGACTATTGTGGTTTCCAGCGAGCGGACAAAGACCAGCTCGCGCTCCACATGCGCCAGACCGGGGTTGTCGTAGGTGGGATAATTTGAAGTCGGGTGATATGAGGACGTCAGGTCCACGTCGGCGTAGGCGTAGCCAGAGCTGCTTTCCAGTCGTTGGATCACCGGCGCTCCCAGGGACCTCGTGTGCCAGTTGATGCTCATCCCGTTGACAAACAGCGTGTTGTGGGCTTCTGGATGGCTGATGTCGGTGCTGCCGGTATTGCCGAAGTTGGCTATGTTGTTGGAATACCCGCACGCCTCTCTTGTCAGCCACCGGCCGTTGCGCCAAATCTGGAAATTGCCAAAGTCCTCGTGATTATGCGTCATAATCGCAGGCTCGCCGAGCTGCCACTGAAAGACAGTCGAGGTGGTATCCCAATTCCTGTGCCCGTACATGTAACCGACACCAGAACCATAGAAGTCCAACGGCAAAGTGCTGAACGCCTGTGGTGTGATGGCGCTATTCGTTTCGGGCAGCGTGAGATGGGTCTGACCAGGGGTGATTTGATTGATCCATTGCTTGGCGTAGGCCCCTGCTGGGACGGCGGCGTAGTAGTTGGCCGCCACGGTCATGAAGTCACCGTAGTAGAAGACCTTGGGACGGTTGCCAGAATAGTATGAGTGCTCGTCGTCACCGAAGGTGAAAAACTCCCAGTCGTCTATGTTGACGCTGCGATTGTGTGTTAGGGCAGGCAGCGTGGCATACAGGAGCCAGAACAGGCTCTCCTTGAAGAAGTTGTTCTCCGCAAACAGGTCGCGTCCGGCGCTCACGCTGGTGGCGATCGGCACCAGCGAATAGGAGGTCGTCGTGGGCCCGTAGTCGTGTCCTTCCTGCGTGATGCCGCCGCGGTCAGCTGTAGCTTCCAGACTCACCACCGCCGCCCAGCGCGTCTGCAACGCATAGTCAACGAAGCTATCAGCCTGCGCGTTGTCCCCGTGGGTCGCGACGCCCCACTCGAACTCGTTTCGGATGTTGCCCCAGAAATAGTTGTTCTGGGTCATCCAATCGCCGTTGTAGAGCCCTCCCCATGCCTGCTGCTCCGTGTTGCCGAGGCAGGTGTTGAGGTTCGAGATCATTGAAGTCTTCTGCGCTGTGCTCAACTGGTCGTAGCACCAGTCGTAGGTGATTGCGACAGCCTCGCCGTAGTTCCTGAGCCAGTCCGATCCGGCGCTCGTCGCCAGCGGGACGTCGGGCGGCGAGGCGGCCAGCGAGGTGGCCCAGGTGATGGCGGGCGTGCAGTCCGAACCTGTAGTGGCGTGCATCAGGGCGACATCAAACGCCGTCTGATAGTTGCCCGCCGCTGGGGAACCGGGCTTGTAAGGATGTGCAGCGAAGTAGCTGACCGCCCGAGCAAGCCGATTCGAGTCGTTGAACCACAGCCGGGGGTGGGCAGTAGGGATGGACATGCCATCAATCAAGAATGGCTCAGAGGGAGCGACGGTCAGCGACAGGGTCACGGTTGCGCTCCTCTGCTTGCTGTCGGCTGCGGCTATCTGGACGTTGAATGTCCCGGCGGCCTTCGGAATGCCGGAGATCGCGCCATTGGTCAGCGACAGACCGAGCGGGAGCCCCGTGACCGACCAATTGTATGGAGCCGTTCCACCGGCTGCACCCAATGCAACGGGGCCGTACGAGACGCCCACCTGCGCACTCACAAGCGAAGTAGTCAGAATCTGAATTGGGGAGCCAAGTGCCACACATGCCACCGCGCCCGCAGCACAGGTCATACCGGAGCTAGTACACGCAGCAAGACCGGTGACGAAGTAGCAGCCGGTGTGCTCGTCGAGCGTGCATGTGCCGAGTTGGCCCGAGCCCGCAGGGTCGCAAATAGGACCAAACCCCGTGCAGGTGTTGTCGCACAGACACAACAACGTCTGGGAGTCACAGTGTTGGCCGGTTTGGCACGCGGGGCACTGAGTCTTGCCTCCGGTGGTCACTCTTCCAGAGGAGCATCCCGCCAGGGCAATCACCGCGAAGCAAGCCGCTGTCGTGCGAGTCAACATCGATTCCTCCTTTCGTGTCGGAGAGCCATGGTGCAAGCAGATCAAAGACGACGCAGTTTACCGTATCTGAACCCCTCCAGGGTGCGTATTTGGGAGGATCCCCGCGAGCGGGACTCGGCTCCATCAGTCTCTGCTGCTACCACGGTCCTTTCTGTGGGCACATCGAGCCCCTCGTACCAGATAGACTTCTTATCGACGGCTACCGCGAGCAGCTTGAATGTCGCGGTAGAGTTCGACGTAGTTCTGGACCATACGCTCGATGGAGAAGCACTCGACGACGCGACGCCGGGCGGACTCACCCATGGCGCGGGCCACCTCGGGGGCTTTCCATTGGGCCAGGATTGCGGAGGCGAGGGCGGGCGCGTCCCGCGGGGGCACCAGGTATCCGTTTTGTCCCTCCGACACGATTTCTGGATTGCCGCCGACTGTGGTGGCCACGACCGGCAGCGCACAAGAACACGCCTCCAGCATGGTCAACGAGATTCCCTCGGCGTAGGAAGGCTGCACGTAGATATCCAAGAGTGGATAGATGGCCTCCACGTCTGCGCGATTGCCAAGGAAGGCGACGCGATCGCGCAGGCCCAGACGCGACGTCTCTTGCTCAAGACTGCCTCGGTCTTCCCCGTCGCCGACGATCACGAGCGCGGCCCGCGGCGCTTGCGCCGCGACTGTCGCGAATGCCGTCAGCAGCGTTCGAATCCCCTTCCCGTCTACCAGCCGGCAGACTGTCCCGAGCAACGGGCTGCCTGAAAGTCCGACGATACGACGCCTCTGCTCCTCCCGGTCGCCCTCAACTGGGCGAAAGCGGTTCGTATCGATGCCATTTAGGATGAGACGGGTGCGCCCCGGCGGAAAACCATAGAAGGCCTGAAAGCCCTGCTGAACGTCTGCCGAAACCGCGACCACCACGTGGGACAGTCGCCAGCACCATCCGGCCACACGGCTGCTTCCATGCACGAGTGGCCAACCTGCGCCGTGTTTGGTGGTAACCACGGCCGGCACCCCAACCAGCCTGGCGGCCAGGCCACCGTTCACGTGCGAGAGAAAGTTGTGAAGGTGAACGACATCCGGGCGCTTGCGCCGAAACAGGCGAGCCAGCGCAGAAATCGACGCGAGCTGACTGTTGCGCTCCGACGCCGAAATCACGGTCCTGGGAATTCCCAGGTAGCGGTCCCAGTGCTCCAGTTCGTCACCGGGCTGAAGGGCGCAGACGTGAACCTCCATCCCCGGGAGCCGCTGCATCTGCAGACACATCTCGAGAACCAGCGTCTCCAGCCCGCCGGTCTGGATCGCGCGCACCACGTGCACCACATTGAGTGCTCTGTTGTTCACTCCCGACTCTCTGGATGGGTGCGCCGCCGGGTCATCTGAACGGAGGATTCTCCCGGCAGTAGCGAATGACCTCATCGGTGAACGGGCCGAAGAACGGTTCCCCTGCGTACTGGGCGAAACGAATCGTGTGGCCGTTGATGTTGACCTCGATGAAGCGCCACCGACCCTCAGCGTCCAGACAGACGTCGAAGCCCACTACTCGGGCCAGATAGACTTGCTGCGCCATCTCTCGCACGAGTCCCTTCAATTCCTCGAATCGGGGCACCACGTCGTGTGCCTCGAAGTCAAACCCAGTATCCGGGTGCCGCGAGTACTTGGCACCATACTTGTCCACGGCGTAGCGATTCAGCGCGCCATCGGCCCGCACAAAGCGCACGATTCCACCCTGCGTTTCGTTGTCGAGCGACCCAGCCCTTCCCATCCGGAGGGCGGTATTGAGAATATGAATCTCGTTGTTCGTCACTGATTTGTAGGTGTTCACGCGCATGGTGTTGAGGCCGTGATCCTGAAAGCGACGAAAGAACTCATGCTGCCTGAGCTTGCGTTGCACGACAAAATTCGTCTGCCTCACCATGGCCGCCCGCAGGGCTTCCCTGCTTTCCGGAAAAAGCACACCACGGCCGCCGCTGCCCATGCTGGGCTTCATCACCAACGGGAAGTCAGCACCGTCGATGACCGCCCCGACCCGCGTCGGGTCGAGCACGTGGTACTCGCGATCGTAGAACTCACCGTCAATGTTGTGGAGAAGGACCTCGGGAAAGCGGCCACCGGGCAGCCAGCGGTCATAGAAGTTCTTGTTACCCAGAAATCGACAAATGTCATAGCGATTCAGGACCGGCTCGATCTCCGAGACGAAGACCTCTTCGGGCACGATCTGTGGGCTGGTGTGCCCCGCAATGCCATAGCAAACCCTCAGAGTCTCTCGACTGACGTCCGGGCGCAGTTGGCGCCAGAGGGCCACGTGCTCTGCCTCCAAGGCGGGAGGGCACGGGCGACTGTACTCGGGATGCAGTGAGAAGACTTTTCGGTGGCGACTGCGCCAATCGGCCCGGGACAGCTGCCGTATCCGCCAGTGCTTTAGTGTGTTCTTGAGCCTGGCTCCCATTTGTTGAAGCTTTTCGTTCATCACGCACTTCAGTCGCGCATCCGAGGGCCTGATTCGCTAGCTACTCCATGCAGATCCACAAGGGCGAGCCAGCCCCTACGCCGCAACGGCTCTCGAGTAGATAACGCACGGTACTGAGAGGCCTGGATTTCCGGCACATCCTTGTCCATAGCGAGCGGTGTCTATATCCCCAACCCGACGGGTAAAGTCAAGCAACGCGGGCACCATGCCAATACTGCTATTCGCTGGAGCGTCGAATGCCCTCGCGCACGCCCACTCGGGGCTTCCAGCCTAGCAGCTGCCAGGCAGAGTCGCTCTCGTAGTGCAACCGTGCCAAAGCCGACTGGAGCCGATAGAGCGCGATCGGCGATGGTCGGCCCAAGGCACCGAGCGGCAGCTCGCTCAGCTTACCCAGCGCAAAGACCACGGCCCGAGGGATCCGAAGGATCTTGCCGCCTGCCCCGACTGCATTGAGCACGTCCTGCTGGTTCAGGTGCTCGGGATCAACGATCTGGATCACTTCACCCTGATTCAGCCGCCGGCTGCAGGCCGCCATGATCGCATCGACGACGTCATCGACGTAGACGAGCGGGAGCTCGAGCTGGCCATCTCCCAAGACGAGCCAACGGCTCCCAAGCCGCCGAGCCACCGCGCCGTTCAGCAAAGGAATGCCACCACCGAAGATCTGGCCTGGTCGTAGAACGACGCACGGCAGGCCCTCGCGGGCTGCGCTGCGTACCCGATTTTCGGCTTCCAGCTTGGCGCGGGTGTAGGCGCCCCGTTCCTCGGCTCGCGGCTCGACGGAAGTGCCTTCCGTAACAGCTCCCTTGCCTGATGAGCCTGCCCAGTCGACGACGGACAGGGAAGAAATGTGGATCATCTGCGCCACGTGGTGTTTCCGGCAAGCATCGATGACATTCTGGGTGCCAACCACAGTCGCACCCAGGTGCTCGGGCCAGCCCCCTTTCATGGCAGCGCCGGCATGAATTACGGTTGTGGCACCCACGACTGCACGGTCGACCGCAGCAGGGTCACCCAGATTACCGAAGCAGTATTCCACTCCATCCAGCGGACGGCGCGGGACACGTCGCACGAGTGCCCGCACCTTCTTGCCATCTGCCACCAGACGGCGCACCACGGCCGATCCCAACGAGCCAGACGCGCCGGTGACCAGAAAATCCACCCTTGGGGACAAAGAAAACTTGGCCAGGGTCGCCGCGTGCTCGGCCTCTGCGGCCCGAGCTACCTGCTCCACCCAGCGCACGACCTCGGCAGCGTCTTCCACCCTCACCGGAGGTGGCTCACCGGCGGCTAGGCGGCGATAGAAATCCGCGACGAGATCTCGTAGCCCCTGGTACGCTTTTACTTTCTTGCTGACGAACTTCCACACACCGATCGGAACATCCACCAAGGGTTGCACCGAGTCCGTCAGCGCATTGACCAGCCGCTCAGCTGCCTTGGGCAGCGGGGTGGTGCCGCGCTTGCCATGAAACATGGCAAATAGATCGACCCGCAGCACACCACGCGTACCGTGGATGATGATCTGGCTCTGCATGGGCTTCGTGTTCCACGAGAGCTGGAACTGACCCAGACCTCGCTGGCAGCGTAGCTGCGCTCGCCACTCGTCGAAAGCGAGGTTGGGATCCCCGCCCAAGCTGGCCCATTCTGCTTGGACCTCTTCAATGGGCCCGAGCAGGGCCTGGATCAAGTATAGGCAGTGCACTCCCAGGTCGCGAAACGGGTAGCCCGCATCGCGGTAGTGTGGGGGCAGAGGCCCTCCCTCGAACGGCGGATACTCCGAGCCGCGCAAGATGTCCACCGAGACCACCTGCCCCAGTGCTCCGGAGCGCACTTTGTCTAGCGCGCGCCGCACTTGCGGATCGTAGAGCAGGGAGTGATTCACACTGGCGGTGAGCCCCTTCTCTCGGGCCAGTTGGGCAATGGCCAGCGCATCTTCCACGCTTTCCGCCACCGGCTTCTCCACCAACACGTGGCAGCCGCGCTCCAGGGCTTCCAGCGCAACCCGAGCGTGTGAAGAAGGCGGTGTCAGCACGTGGATCACGTTGGCCCCGGCCGCCACCAATGCCTCCATAGACGCGAATGATTGGGTTTCCCATTTCTCAGCGGCCGCTTCTGCCTTCTTGGCGTCAAGGTCAGTAACCCCAACCAGGTCGACGTTTGGCAGGGCCTTGACAGCTGCTACGTGGAACTCGCAGATGTTGCCGGCACCGACCATTCCGACGGCGGGGCGTGGATTGTTCATGTTCTCCCTCTCTTGCGCGCAGCTATGTCGCTGACCATACGCTCGATTTCGGCGACGCGCGCCTGCCAGGTTTCAGATTCCATGGAGCGCGAGCGCTGTTGCCGAAGCTCCAGCGAGTTTTCCACCAAGGCGCGCTCGACCGCGGCCAGGAAGCCCTGGTGGTCATCTGCAACTGCGCACAAGTGCCCATAGCGACGCACTTCCGGAACCCCGGTGGACACGACAGACAGCCCGGCCGAAAGGTATTCTCGCAGCTTGATGGGATTGACGAATGGCATTCGCTCGTCAATTCGGTACGGGATCAGGCCAACGTCGAAGCCCTTGCAGTAGGCCGGAAGGTCGCGATGTTCCCGGCGACCCAGCAGATGCACGTTGGGCAGGCCGGCCACCTTGCTCGTATCCACCATGATCTGGCCGACCAGCACCAGGCTCCATTCCGGATGCGACCGTGCGAGGTAGGCAATCAGGTCGAGATCCACCCAGTCTTGGATGGTGCCGTAGAACCCAATCACAGGGCGGGGCATACCGGCTATGTCAGCGGGAATGCGAGTCTCCGAAGCCAGCGCCTGGGCGAACAACGCGTGGTCCACGCCGTGGGGCGACACGAACGTATTGGGATTGGCTGCGCGCTTTCGATCTGCTAGAGCGTGGGTCACCGCGAAGACGCAGTCGGTACGCTCGAGCAGGCGCCGTTCGGCCGCCTGCGTGGACTCCAAGTTGATATAGGAGAACATCGACCATTCGTCGACGCAGTAGTACACGGCTAGCGACTCGCCGAAAGCCCCGACATAGTCCGCGACGTTCGGCAGGAACGTCCAGAGGTGAAACTCGGACAACTGGAGCCGCGCTCTAAGTGAGGCGATGGTCGCAGCTAGGATTTGGCGATTCACTTTTCGCGCCAATGCGTTGTGGGGCAACGGCACCACGATCGGAGTGAACACCCACAGGTCATTCTCAACATTGACAGGGCCTCTGGCGAAGGCCGCTAGCTTGCGAACGACTTTGCCCAGGTCGCGACCGCTCGTGAGCTTAGGTGTCCGCGTCGCAACCGAGTTGAGCCACAGAACCCGCCGACTGCGGGCCAGCTCGCGCAACACATGGTGGTTCGACGTGGGGGTTTCGTCCCAATCTTTGGCGAAAGCTATGATAGCGGGTGGGGAACCCAAGGCGGCGAGAGTATAGTGGTCTCCTTGTCACGCGGCAACACGTCACAGTATTGAGAACTTCTTACGGCAGGTCCATTCTGGCGGGTCGTAGGATAGACTATGGACTTGTCCGCTTCATCGTCTTGCCAACCTCAAGAGCGGCGCAACCCCGTCCGGCAACTGGCACGGCGTGCGCTGGCTTTTTCTCTGCCGCGGGCGCTGTACATCACCCACGGCCCACGTTCTTCGCGCTGTGTGTGTGTCACCTTCGACGACGGCCCCCACCCGGAACTAACCCCACGTCTGCTCGATGTCCTTGCCAAGGAAGCGATCAAGGCCACCTTCTTCGTGGTCGGCCAAAGGGCCGAGAAGTACCCCGAGATCGTGCGGAGGATTGAGGCGGAAGGGCACGTCGTTGGCCACCATTCCAACTCGCACCCTGATCCCGTTCACACTTCCACCCTGGGAATGCACCGGGAGGTTCTAGCCGCGAGCCGCGTTCTCCGGGAGATCCTGGGCCATCCCGTGCGCCTCTATCGACCGCCACATGGAAAATTGCGGCTCGCCGACCTGCCCCTCATCTGGTCGCTGCAACAAACTATCGTGCTCTGGAACGTGGATCCCAAGGACTTCGCCCAGCCCTCGGCGGTGCATCTCGCCGATTGGTTCGCATCCCGACCGCTGCGGGGTGGCGATCTGATCCTGCTGCACGACTCGTCTCCCCATGCCTGGGTGGCCCTGCCCACCATCGCTGCGGGGGTCCGCCGCTCGGGCCTGCATTTCGGCAGTCTGGAGCAGTGGACCCGATGGCTGCCGATGGGGCCGCGATGACCCTTGCCATTCGCTGGGAGAAGTTCCGTGCGGCTGTGCACAGAACGCCTGACCCATGGCGAGCTGTTCTGCCTGGTCAGGCCTCGGTCCAGCGTGCCATAATAACAAGGTGCGCGCTGGCCCGCGACACGTCCACACGAGCGACACCACCATGCCTGAGCAGAGAAGCGACAATACCCCCACCTACGGGTACCGCCAGGGTGCCCAGGCGCCATCGCCTGACTCATCTCAGGCCGGTCCTGGGGTGCCCTCTCGCAGTCGCTCCATTCCGGAACAACCCGTGGCGGCGACAAGACCGGAGACCGCAACTCCACCAAGGGCGGCTGCCCTCGCGGCCAGCCTGGCCGCTGTGGTGCAGGCAGTGGTTCCAGCAGAGCTGCGGTCGGCCAACGTCGCGGTAGCAGGGCAGGCGGCTCGCCCCATACAGCCGGCAGCGGGGATCGAAGTCGCCCCTGCGCGTGTCATGGTGAGCCGGTTTGCCCTGCCGGCGAGGATCGATCCGCATCTGTCGGTGCTGCAGCCCGAAGCCACTACCCGCGCGGCCGGGTTCCGCGCTTTGCGCCACCGTTTGACAGAACAGAAGGATCCGCGCGTGATCCTGGTGACCAGCGCGGAAGACGGTGAGGGCAAGACTAGCTGCGCAGCCAATCTGGCGCTGGCTCTGGCCGAATCGGGGCGCTTCAAGGTTCTGCTTGTAGAGGCCAATCTTCGCCGACCCAGGCTGGCGTCGATCTTCGGCTTCCAACCGGGACGCTGCTTGCTCGCCCAGTTGGCGATCCATCGTGAGCAAGTGGACGCCCCTTGGGTGGTCACCGAGATTCAGCCCGTCGGCTTGCAGATGCTCGTTGTCGCGCCGGGCGGCGCGGCGGATGCGGTCTTGCACGGGCCCACGTTTGCGGCGTCTCTCGCTCGTTTGCGTCTCGTCTACGACTACGTAGTCCTCGACGGACCGTCGATTCTCACCAGCGCCGATGCATCGATCATCCAGGACTCGGTCGACGCCGCGGTGCTGGTCTTGCGCTCCGGCGTGGCTCGCAACCGTACTGTCCAGCGGGCGCTCAGCCAGTTGTCCGCGGACATGGTGGCAGGGCTGGTCCTAATGGACAGCCCCACCTCCTAGATATCCGAGCATCGGCGTGGCTTCAGGGCGGCGGCACCTCGGCCAGTAGGGTGGGCAGACCGAAACGCTGCACGTCGCTTGCGCGATACAACCTGTCGTCCCGCAGAACCAGTCCCAGGCCAGTAGCCAGTGCCATGAGCAAGGAAGCAAACACGCCCGCCAGAAGGACTTTGAGCCGCGGCGATCGGATGGGCGCGGCCGGCCTGAAGGCCGGATCCAGCACCACCAGGTCGCCCCATTTGCTCTGCGATTCAAGTAGCGATTGCATCTCGGCTTGAAACTGTCGATTTTCCAGCAGAGAAAGGCGCTCGCGGCTCTCACGCGCTCGCCACTCCAGCTCGACGTACTCGGAGCGCATGTGGCCCTGCATGGCTGGATCACCAGAGAATTCAGGGCGCGCGATTGCGCTGCGCGGACGGGAGCGCGTGGCCCGAATCTGCTTCTCCAGCAACGCCAACTGCTCTCGTACTATTTGCGCCTCGGCCGGCTCGGCTCCGGGTGCCGCCGGTGCCTGGGTGGCGAAGGCCGGCACTTGCAGCGGAATCGCAGCCTTCTCGTCCAGATGGCGCAAGCGAGCCTTGGCGGTTTCCACGCGCACCATGGCCCGCTTCACGCCAGGGTACTCCTCGGTGAACTGGGACTGCTTGTCAGCCAGATCATGCTGGGCGGTGGCGAGCTCGGTTTCCGCCCGCAAGCGGGCTTCGGCCAGATCTTGGGGGACGCTGGCCCTCGAGGGATCGGATGAGGCCGCGGGCCGCCCCTGAATCTGGCTCAGTCGCTCGCGCAACTGCAAGGCTTGCATCTCCAGCCCCAGTGACGCCGTCGAGGGTGCGGAGCCGTCGTCGAATGCAGTGCCCGTGCGGGCGGTATTGACCTGGATTGCTTCAGGATGCTGGGCAGCGAAGAATGCCAGCTCCGATTCGCGCTTGCGCAGCTCTTCCTCGGCGCGCTTCTTTTCACCGTCGAGGAAACTCTTGGTCTCCTCCGCCTTCTGCGCAGACACATCCATTTGCGCCCGGATCAGCAACTGTGAAGCGCGCGCCGCGACCTGTTTGGCCAAGTCCGGGTCCGTAGCTTCAAAGGCGATGCGGAAGCTATAGCCCTCGCGTGGTGCGCTGAAGAAGAGGTCATGTTTCTGCAACTCCTCGGCGGCACCCACAAGCCCAAAGCGGGCCACAGTGCCCGGATAGAGGCCGAATTCACTGACCAACTTTTCCAGCAGAGCGTGCGAAAACAACCTCTCCTGCAAGCTAGCTGCGATCCGGCGCGGAGAGGGCATTTCTCGCTGTACCGCCGGATTTGAGGAACTCCGGTCCTGATAGAGCAGTACCGCTTCCGATCGATAGATCGGCCGGCTCATGTATGCCCAATATCCCGTGGCCGCCAGCCCAAGCAACACGATCGCGATGAAGCTGCGCGATTTGAGCGTGCGCCCAGCGATGGTCAGGATCATCCTGAAGTCAATCGACACATGTTGGTTGGGCGGACGCATGGTGACCAACTATACTACCACCCGAGGAAGGCGCCTTTGCTGGCTCGGCACCCGTCCGAGCAGGCGCAGTCCCGCCCGACGCAGATCCTGCTCGTCGCGGATCGTCGGATCGAAGGCCCCGACTAGGATGACGGCGAGAGGCAGGGACAGGATCGAAGCCAGGACAGCCTGCCGCACGAGCCTTTCCGACTTCGCCGGAGTGTGCCAGGGCGGAATTCCCGGGTCAACGACCTGGACCCGGGTACCAATCTGCTGAGCTGTTCGAAGATGGAGCTGGGCTTCAAGGAGCTGGGCGGCAATGGGTCGAGATGCCTTCTCGGAGGACTCGAGCGCCCGCGCAAGCTGCTTCACGCGCAACAGCGAGCCAAGATCCGGCCGCGCCGGAAGAGTGCGTTCGGCTTGCTCGAGCAAATCGCGCTGGCGCGCCGACTCGGAAGACGCGCTGCCCACCGCAACCCGCAACCCATCGATCTGAGCCATCAACGTCTGCGTTTCGTGCGCGGTTTGGGTTTCGGCCACCAGTTCGCCTAGGTCGCGCGCCACGGAAAGGGCCAGTGCGGGATCCGGTGCCGAGAACCCAATGGTCACGCGCGCTGTACGAGGCGGATCCGCGCGCTGACGATAGCCCTCAAAATAGTCGTGCCACGTGTGGACCTTGACCAGCTTGCGAATGCGGGACAGGGCGGCCGCGCGATCCGATGCCCCCAGCCGTCGCACGAGATCACGCTTTGCGATCAGGTCATCTAGGCGAGCATCCGCAAAAGCGACATCCTTGATGAAGGCGCGCAACTCCCCGCGCGGGCGGGGACGTCCGTCGGGTGAGAAGGCTCCCTCGGTGATCAGCAGGCCCACCTCGGCCTCGTACAGCTTGGGCCGCCGCGCCTGCGCCGCGAAAATCATCAAGGCAAGCCCCGCGGCCAGGCACGCGGTCGCCACAGGCCGACAGCGCGAGCGGGCCAAGAGGCGCCGCACCTGCCGGTGCCCGACGATGATCAGCGACTCTTCCTGATCGAGCCAAGTCATGGGATCAGAACGCGGTCCAGGCGAAGGAGACGGAAAATAGCCAGCGGCTGGCCACGCACGCCCGTGGTGGTCAGGCTACCCCCGTAGGCGCGCACGGCCTTGAACAGAGAAACTATGGCGCCCACACCGGAGCTGTCGATGAGGCGAAGGGCTGACAGGTCGACCTCCACTCGCGCAGGTTTGCCCTCGGCGATAGTGTTGAGGGATGCCCTGATGTCGGTAACCGACACCGCATCAAGCTCACCCTCGATGCGAAGCACCGTGACATCGTTCGCTGCGCTGGTGGAGAAGAGCATACCTGGATCACCACATAGGATAGGTTAGACGCGCTGGGCAGGGCCCCTGCGGCGGGAATTAGGGCTCGCCTCGTGAGGCTCGTCAAGGCGTTTGAAGAGGGTCAAGACATTGGGAGGACCGGGCACGTAGGTAACTTCGTCGACGAACGACCGCATGATGAACACCCCGAGGCCCGATTCGGGCAGTGCATCCAGGTCGGGAAGGCGAGCCCCAGCCGGATCGAAACTTGCACCTGTGTCCGCAAGCACAACCCGGATCCAGTCCGAGCCTTGTTCGATTTCCATGCGGATCGTGCCCGGCTCACGCCCGGCATACCCGTGCAAGGCAATGTTGTTGTATGCTTCGCCCACGGCAGAAACAAGATGGGCAGAGAACAACGAAGCACGCGAACTACGCGCCCGAGCGCCCGGCGCGATCAGTTTGCAAGTAGCGGACAACGTGCGCAGCATGATGTCCCGGTACTGGATCACGCCAGGCACTTCCAGCCGTACGATGATGCATCCCTGCATGCGCGTGAAGCTAATGGTACCGGGCAAGATGTTGCACTGCTTTCCTAGAATGGTCGGACGGTCATGAGAATCTCAGTTCGGATTGCCAAGCGCGCATTGGATGTTGTTGCCTCCAGTGTCGGCCTGGCTCTCACCATTCCATTATACCCGATAATCGCCGCGGTGATCTATGCGGAGTCTCCCGGGCCGGTGCTGTTCCGACAACGCCGCGCCGGGCGCCTGCTGGGTCCCGACCTGGGTTCTCGCAATCGTTTTCGCTTTGAAGAATTCGACATGATCAAATTCCGCACCATGTGCCTGGACGCGGAGGCCACCACGGGCGCGGTGATTGCCGAAGAACATGACAAGCGTGTAACCCGGGTCGGACGTTTTCTCCGTGGTACGCGCCTCGACGAACTTCCGCAGCTGTGGAACATCCTACGCGGCGAAATGAGCCTGGTGGGGCCGCGGCCGGAGCGACCCGAAATCATCGTCGATCTGGCGTTGGCCATACCGTTCTTCGAGGAGCGCATGCGCGGCGTGAAGCCCGGACTGACCGGGCTGGCCCAGGTGTCGCTGGGCTACACCGGCAGTCCGCTGCCGGGCAGCGACATCGAATCCGTCACCCGCGCGCTGACCAATCCGTTCAAGGTCGACGGGGCCGAGGGCGCGATGGCGGACGACATGCGCATCAAGGCCATGTTCGATTTTGCCTACGGCGCGGCGGTTGAGAATTTCTTCTCCTACCTGCGGACCGAAATCTCAATCCTCCTGCGCACTCCGCTGGCCGTGTTCAGGAGAACCGGGCGTTGAGCGGCCTGGAGTTCGTCGCCGCAGGTGCCCTGATCCTTCTCGCCTACACCTACTTCGGCTATCCCCTGCTACTGGGTCTGCTGGCGCGCCTGTTCCCCTGGCGTCCGCGCCCCGACCCGACCTGGGAGCCCACGGTCAGCCTGTGCGTGGCTGCCTACAACGCTGAGGCGTACATCGAGGCGAAGCTACAGAGCTTGGTGAGCCAAGTTTACCCAGCTGGCAAGGTGGAGATTGTGGTCTATTCCGACGGCAGCACCGATACAACGGAGTCGATCGTGGCCGCTTGGGCGCAGCGAGATCCTCGCATCCACCTCATTCGCGGCGCGACCCGCCAGGGCAAGCCGACCGCGCTCAACCGCATGCGTGAGCAGGCCACGGGTGATGTTGTGGTTATCACCGACGCGCGCCAAACGCTGGATTCCGGTGCGCTGCGCGCCTTGCTGTCGTTGCTGGCAGCCCCGGAAGTCGGCTGTGTGACTGGCAACCTGGTGGTCGATGGCATGGCAGGCAGCGGCGCCTACTGGCGTTACGAAAACTGGATCCGCAAGCAGGAATCACGCTTTAGGAGTGTCGTGGGGATGACCGGGCCCCTGTCCGCACTGCGCCGGCGCGACCTGGGACCGCTGCCGATCGATTTGGTACTGGACGACCTGTGGATCCCCATGCAGCTGCGCCTGCGCGGCGCACGTGTGCTGTTGGCCGAAGACGCCATCGCCCGCGACCAAGCGTTTGCCGACGAGCGCGAGTTCGGTCGCAAGGCGAGAACCCTGGCCGGCAACTACCAGCTCTTTTCGCGCATGCCCCGTCTGTTGTTGCCGGTGGTGAATCCATCGTGGTTCGAAACGGTTTCGCACAAAATCACCCGCCTGCTCTGTCCCTGGGCCATGCTGGCGCTGTTGCTGGCGTGCGCAGCCGGTGCAGCAGGACCGATGTCGCAGGGCTTGCCGAGAGCAGTCATGCGCTGGCTGCTGCTGGCGCAGGTCGTGTTCTACGCCATGGCGGCGCTAGGAGCCCGCGCCGGTCGGATAGGAGTCCTGGCGCGAACCTTCGTGGTGCTCAACGCCGCAGCGGTGGTGGGACTCTGGCGCTTCGCCACGAGCCGGCAGAAGATCACGTGGTAGGGCGTGAAGTCTACTGAAGCCCGCGCGCTCGAAGGTAGCCCTGAAGGATCGCCAGCCATAATATGGCGCCCCCGGTGACGGCAAGAAGATCGCGTACGCCGAAAGTGACCCGGAACTCGGGATCGTGATTGCGGGCGGCCAGGTAGTAGGCACCAGGCAGGGCCATGAAGGCCCACACAACCGGGTGATAGGCCAGCGAGAGGAAGGTAGCACCCACCGCTATCCCGCACAGGGAAGCGAGCAACGCACGTGCCCACAAATACGCCACGGACGCCTCGGGGTGACCTTGGTAGCGACGCATGGCCGTCACAACGATCTTGAAGTCTGTGTAGAGCACACTTGTCCAAAGCACCAGCCCCACGAAACCCAGCTCGGCCGCTGCCAGAACAAAGGTGTTGTGCGCTGTGATGTAGAAGTGCTCGACGAAATCCGAATTCCCAATACCCCACAACGGCGAGGAGCGAAACATTTGCATGCCAGCGCTCCACGCCTCCAGACGTTCCAGCGACGACGACTCCGCGTCGCTGCCCGAACGTCCGCCCAGCAGCAACGCGGGCGCGGCCAGGGTCGCCGCAATAAGCAAACTTTTCCAACTCGGCCGCTCCACCAGATACACCACCACCACTGCCAGAAATACCAACTGTCCCGTGCGCGATTCGGTCCAAATGATGACTGGCAATGCTATCGCGAAGGAGGCGGCCAGCAGCAGAAGGCGCGCGACGGAGCGTCGCATGGAGACAAAAGCCATAGCGAAAGGCAGTGCGAGAGCCAGCGCCATGGACAGTTCGTTGGGGTCTTCGAGGATGCCCAGGTAGCGTACCCGACCATGGGCGACGGACGTGGTGTGGAATGGCCCTGGCCGCTCGCATAGATAGTCCTCGCCTGGCTCCTCCTCATCACGACACTCGGACGCCGCTTCACACGGTCGCCCGTCGGACCGGCCGGATGTATCGCCAGGAGTGCTGGCATTCAGAAGGATGCACTCGAGGGGATTGCGCGCTTGCATGAACACGACTACTCCAAGAAACAACGAGATGGCCAGAATGACCAGCGCCGTGCCCTGCAAGGCGCGAAAGCTCTGAATGCCCTGGGCAATCAGGATGAAGAGCAACAGGTTGACCGTGGTAGGGATCACCACCGACGCTACCCCACCCCCGGTCAGCACCGGCGACAGGAGCATCCAGCACGACAGCGGAAACACCAGCCGCAGCTGCGGGCACGCCTGGGGTCGCACCCTTCCCAAACGGATGTCCAGCAGCAGACCGGAGCATCCGACCAGGAAGAGCAGGTTCATCACCGGCAAGGGGCGCAGCCAGGACGAGATCTCGTGCACTCTCGTGTAGACTGTGACGAGCAGAGCGAACAGCCCTGGCAGGGTGAACATGGCCGGCAGATCCTCTACGAGGACGGAAGAAAACAAAAGCCAAACCGAAGAGGATTCCGAGTTCTCACGCGATTTTCCCGCGCCACTTCCCTATCGCACGCTGCGCATGAATGAGATAGGCTGTTTTGGATGCGCAATGCTCTTCTCGCAGCTCTTGGACTAGCGCTCTCGTTTTCCGGATGTGGCGGCACCATACGCTATGACTATGCCCACGAACCAGATCCGCGCCGCGAGGAGTACGTCATCGGAGCAGCAGACGTCCTGCACATCACCGTGTGGCAGACGCCCGATCTGTCGATCAACGCGACGGTGCGTCCCGACGGCACCATCACCATGCCCCTCATCGGTGATGTGGCCGCGGCCGGACGTACCCCTTCTGCCGTGCGGACCGAGATCACGACCCGCCTCAAGTCCTTCGTCAAGGACGAGGCGCTCACGGTTTCGGTGGCCGTGGCCGAGGTCAAGAGCTACGAGTTCACGGTGGCCGGCAACGCAGAGAAGCCCGGTCTGTACATCGCCAGCCACTTCGTCACAGTCATCGAGGCCGTGGCCATGGCTGGCGGACCGAGTCGCTTCGCGGCACTCAACAAGGTCGTGCTCATCCGCCCCACACCGAGGGGACCCCGGCGCATTCCCATCGACCTCGGCGCTATCTACGCTGGCACTCGTCCCGAGATGAATATCGTTCTCATTCGGGGTGACACGCTTCACCTGCCCTGAGACAGGGCAGGGACGGCCCGCACCGGCGGCGGCGCTAGGCGAAAATCACGAAAAGCGTGGGGATCGCCGCTGCGGCCGTCGACCGCCGCCAACACGACGTTGTACATCTCGCGTGCGGTCACGTAGTGCAGCTTCCAGCGGACGCCATCGTTGAAGCGGGTAGTAAGTTCGCGGTGTAGCGCGCGCCCGGGTTCGCCCAGCAGCGCCGCCGCCTCGGCCTCAGGAGCCCCGTGCGTGTGGACCTTGACGAAGACCCAGTCCGGGCGACCCTCGACGTGAATGTTCTGTGCGACCCAGCTGGCCACGCGCGCAGGGGTGGCGGGATCCCGTGCGGTCACGGCCGAGTTCTCGACACGCAGAGGAATACGCGCCAGGCGCGGCACCAGCGCCAGCGGGCCCTCAACCATCAGGATGCGGTCGTCGTATCGCTCGCCCACCCGGGCTCGCCTTCCCCTTTCATAGCAACGCGCGCGCCGCAGGTCACCCTCGGGCCAGTAGATCCGGTTCACGATGTTCGGTTGTGGCTCCTCGGGCGCCGAAGGAAACGTGAAGTCCGCGTAACATCCGGTTTCGAACAGAACCACCAGCTCATCGTCCACACCACAATAGCGGCCGTCGCGACGGCTGTTGGCCAGAGCCCAATCGCCATGGATGAAGGCGTACCGGATGCGACCCGTGGCATCGCGAGAGAAGTGGCCATGGCTGCCAATCTTGTCGAGCGATTGGAGCAGTTTTTCACGCAGGCTGGCACGGCTATCGCCGTCATGGTGTAGGTGCAGCTCGACCTCGCCGTGCCCGGCCCGGGTCAGGGCGGCCAGACGGTCAAGCAGTCGGGGATCGTATTGGTCACCCGGGAAGAAGAAACTGTGGCGCGGCGACAAGCCGTCGGCGTCGCGGAACGCGTCGACCACACGTGGGTAGGCCTCCTCCCACAGGCGCACACGCGCTTCACCTACGTCGAGAGGCGCCCGCCCCCACAGCGGTTCGTAGTGGTCGCAAAACGCGAACAACAGGTGGCGCAGCCCCGCCTCTTTCCGTGTCTGCACCCGCTCGATCCGATGGCTGAGATAGCCACGCAGCCAGGTGTGCAGGTTCTTCTCGCGTAGCCTTGCGAGCAAGGCCGTCATAGTAGCCGAAAAAGCCAAAGGATCTTTCTCCTACGCCAGTCCGACTGGCTTGCCCTCTGCCATGTCAACGAGCACCACGCCCTGTATGCGTTCCGGCGGCAGCCGGCGCCGCACCCGAGCCAGCGTGAATTCATTGGTCCGACCCGCGGCCACGAACAGCACCACGTCCAATCCGGGGACGATGGCCGACTGGTCCAGGCCAAGGATGTCCAGGCCCGACAGATCGAGCAAGACCCGAGCGTAGCGGTCTCGAACCAGCGCCAGTGTCCGCTCGATCACAGCACCTGCGTCCGCTCCGCTAAGCCACCCCGGCGTGAGAACATCAAAACCGTCATCGGCGGGGGAGATGGACAAGGGGGGCTCGCTTGGCGAAACGTCCGTGCGCCAAAGCGCCCGGGGCGCCACGAGTCCGACTTTGACCCCGATGGCCGCCAAGGCCGCTGCCAGTTGGCGAGCCGGTCCTTCGAGCCCCATGTCCGTCGGAACGGGCCAGAGTCCGCTTGCCGGCCGGTCGAGCTGCGCCAGATGGTGCGCCACGGCCAAATAGGCCTGCCGCGCAGACACTTCATCGTGAGGCTGGGTGCTTGCATCGGTCGAGGGTCCCTTCTCGCGCATTGGAAACAGCATACCGCAACGGCATCGCCATCTCATGCTAGTCTCCATCGAATTCATGGCGGGACGGCTTTCGCATATAGCGTGCCTGGCATTCATGGCTGTCCTTCTTGGGATGGCACGACAGGGTCATGCGCAGCTGGGATACCGTTTGTTCGCTGGCAGTTCCATAGGCATAAGCGACACCTCATCGCCGGCGGGCACGACAGCAGGGCCGCAGCCCGACGGTTTCGTGATGGCTCGGGCGGGCGCTCAGCTCGACTACGCAGGCCGGCTGGCCCAGGATCGGGCGGCGTACTCGTTCATGGCCACCTGGTGGCTCCGGGGTACGCAGGGCTCCTCGCTCACCCATATACTGAATCTATCGAGCGTGATCCAGACCAGTGCCGCCACGCAAGTCATGCTGGGGGCAAGCGCCACGCTGAGTCAGCTATCTCTGGGCGATACGGTTGCAGCGGCGAACCCGCAGACATTCGGGGCCATTCCCGCCGGAACCCAGGAGTTCGCAGCCTTCGATGCTTACGATATCTTTGCTTGGCAGCTCAACAGCGCGTGGCGCCTGGACCAGATGCTGGACGGGCGCCTTTATCGTCCGATAGGCGACAACCCAGGAACGGCTCAGAATGAGAGCCTGGTGCTGGCGTTGGGAATTGCGCGGACATGGCTACGCGACCAAGCAGGCCTGCGCACCCGCGTA
>Ga0182021_10000810_pt1 | contig 34963 bp, 26 predicted proteins | sample 612E3MmetaG_FD_120493 | JGI IMG/M metagenome (GOLD analysis project Ga0182021, IMG submission 120493) | Permafrost microbial communities from Stordalen Mire, Sweden - 612E3M metaG (Illumina Assembly) | ecosystem: Environmental > Terrestrial > Soil > Wetlands > Permafrost | place: Sweden...
CTCAACGCTCGCCCGTATGGGGAGGCACAGCCAGGCTCTGGCCGAGTCTGAAAAGCTGCGCCTGTATGCGCACTCCGCTGAGCACCAAATGGAGGCTCTTGTCCTGGCTTACGTCTATGCGGTCTCGGGGAAACCTGTGGAGGCCCGGAAGATCTTGGAAGACTTCAACACCTTCAGCAAGACGAGGTACGTCGATGCATTCTGGGTCGCTCGGGTGTACGCCGGGCTGGGAGAGAAAGACAAAGCCTTGGGATACCTGGAAAGAGCGTATCGGGAGCACTCGGGCACCATGTGGGCTCTCAAAATGGATCCCGAGTGCGACCCCCTGCGCTCCGACCCGCGCTTCCAGGATCTCCTGCGCCGCATGAATTTCCCGCAATGAAGATTGGCCCACCGGTGATACAATTAGGCGGCTGATAGCCCCCATGACACCGGATCGCTGGCGGCAGGTCGAGCAACTCTACCACTCCGCTCTCGAGCGGGAGTCGAGCGCGCGGGATGCGTTCCTGCGAGAGGCCTGCGGGGAGGACGAGGAACTGCGCCGCGAGGTGCGGTCTCTCCTCGATCAGACCGAAAGTGGGCTGCTAAATCATCCTTTGCAGTTAGGCCCCTATCGGATCGTGGGCGTCATCGGCGCGGGCGGGATGGGCACGGTCTACCAGGCCCGGGACACGCGCCTGGGACGCATGGTCGCCATCAAAGTCTCCGAGGCGCGGTTCGGCGACCGGTTCGAGCGTGAAGCCCGCGCCGTGGCGGCGCTCAACCATCCCAACATTTGCACCCTCTACGACGTGGGACCGAACTACCTGGTGATGGAGTACATCGAGGGTAGTCCGCTCAAGGGTCCGATGCCGCTGGACCAGGCGCTGAAGGCCGCCGCGCAGATCGCCGATGCCCTGCATGCCGCGCATCTCAAGGGGATCGTGCATCGGGACCTGAAACCCGGCAACGTGCTGGTGACGAAATCGGGGGTGAAGGTGCTGGATTTCGGCCTGGCCAAGATGGTGGAGCCTCCCCCCGGCGAGGAAGAATCCACCCGAACCGCGGAGCCGCCGACGGAAGAGGGCACCATCGTGGGCACCACGCCGTACATGTCGCCCGAGCAGGCCGGGGGCAAGCCGGTGGATGCCCGCAGCGACATTTTCTCTTTCGGCGCAGTGCTCTACGAAATGGTGACCGGGCGGCGCGCCTTTCGCGGCGATACCAGGCTCGCGATTCTCTCCGCCATTCTCAAGGACGAGCCGGAGCCGGCCAGTTCGGTCCGTCAAGAGGTTCCGCACGAGCTGGACAGGATCGTCGCGCAATGCCTGCGCAAAGACCCCGAGCGGCGCTTCCAGCACATGGACGACGTCAGGGTCGCGCTGGAACAACTGAAGGAAGACTCGGATAAAGGGACGGCGGCGACGCCGGCTTCCATCCCGCCGAAAAGACGTCCGAGGCCATTGACCGGGCCGCTGCTCGGTGCCGGCATTGTCCTCGTGCTGCTGGCGGTCTTGCTTCTGGCGCTGAATGCCGGCGGAGCGCGCGACCGCCTAATGGCCACAAAACCCGCGCCCACGCTGAACCCCAAGCGGGTCGCGGTGGCGGTCTTCGAGAACCGTACGGGAGACGCGTCGTTGGACAACCTCGGCAAGATGACGACGGAATCGGTCAACGAGGGACTGCTGCGGATTCCCACTATTCAGGTGGTTCCGGCTTCCACGGTTTTCGAGTTGGCGGCCTCGGGGACGAGGCTCAGCCAGGCGCGAGACCCGCTGCGAGCGCTGGCAGAGGCAACCGGCTCCGGAACGGTGGTCTCGGGCGCCTTTTATCTCCAGGGCCAGACGCTCCAGGTCCGGGCCACCATCATGGACGTGGCGGCTAACAAGCCGCTCTATGCGGTGGAACCGGCCAGTGGACCGAGGGAGAAGGCCATGGAGGTGGTGGAGAGCGTGCAGCAGCGGCTGACCGATGCGGTCGGAGCCCGGTACCTCGAACCGTATTTCGACCTTCTGGTCGAGGAATCAAAGCCGCCTCCTTTCGAGGCGCTGAAGGAGTTTGCTGCCGGCCGCGAGCTTTTCGACTCGAATCTCGCCGCGGCCGTCGTTCACCTCAAGCGCGCCCTGGAAATCGACCCCGAGTTCGTCACGCCCAACTTGCTCCTCGCCCAGTCGATCGATAACCAGGGCAAGCACCGGGAGGCCATGGCGCAACTCGACAGCATCGAAAAGAAGCACGCGCGCTTGACCCCCATAGTGCGTCGCCGCCTGGATGCGATTCGAGCTAATTTTTCCGGGAATCTGGAAGAGACCTACAGTGCTAACAAGGATATCGTGAAGCTTACCCAAGGTAACCTCTGGGACGCTGTGTCCGTTGCGCTTGCCGCAAGCTGGAGTAACCGTCCGCGGGAAGCCGTCGAAGTTTTTAGGACCGTTCGGGGGGAGGAGGAGTTTGCCCCATCGAAGCCTTTTGGCGCATATTTCCTATTGGAGTGGACCGGCGCGCTGCATCTGTTGGGAAAGCACGAGGAGGAACTGCGGGAAGCACGCTGGGGGCGTGGCATGTACCCGCATATTCTCAATGTCCGCGCCTACGAGGCTCGGGCGCTGGCCGCGCTGGGGCGGATGGACGAGATGGAAAAGCTGATTGACGACATGCTGACCTTGCCTTCCGAATGGGCCTTTCCCAGTTGTTGTTTGCTCCGTGCGGCGCCCGCCTACGTCATGCTGGTGGCGGCCGAGGAACTGCGCGCTCACGGCAATCGCGAAGAATCGTTGAAGATGGCCGGCCGCGCGGTGGAGTGGTACCGCGGCCGCACCGGCCAGGAAGCCAGGCTGGAAGACACCCGCTCGGGGTTGGGCGATGCCTTGTACCAGGCGGAGCGATGGGAGGAAGCCAGAGCCGTTTTCGCCGCCCTCGCCGCCGAGCATGCGGACAACATCTTCTACAAGGGCCGGCTGGGGGCACTGGCTGCGCGCCGGGGCGACCGAGCCACGGCGCAAAGGATTGCCGAAGAGTTGCGGCGCCTGGAGACGCCGTACCTGTTCGGAAATCACACCTCCCGCAGTGCCCGCATCATCGCCCTGCTGGGCGACAAAGAGGGGGCGGTGGCCTTGCTGCGCGAGTCGGTTGCCCAGGGAGCGGGAAACGGTGATCTGCCGGACTCCTATGGGTACGGATTCATCTTCCGGCACTCGATGGACCTCGAGCCGCTGCACGGTTTCCCGCCGTTTGAGGACTTGATCAAGCCCAAAGGGTGATCGAAAGCGCCCAGCCGGCGCAGCCGCCAAGACCATCGGCGGACCCGTCATCCGTCACGCCTGCCGGCTTAATGCCGCACGAAGGCGTGATACACTCCGCCGCCGTCCACGTAAAACCCGGTGACCGCGCCCTGTGCGTTATTGGTCATGGGGAACGTGCCCAGACCGGAGCCCTTGCCCGCGCCCGGAGCGTCGAAGAAAGTGTACTTGCCGTCAACGGCGCGCAGGAAACCGTGAGACACACCGCTGGCGTCCGTGTAATATCCCGTGGCTACGCCTGTCGGGTCGATCCCCTCGACCTGCGTACCTTGGCCGGCGCCCGTGCCCGCGCCCGGAATGTCAAACATCGTGAGCGTCCCGTCGGCAGCGCGCAGCAAGCCGTGATAGACACCGTTGTTATCCTGGGAGGTCCCCGCCGTTACCCCCGCCGGGTTGATGGCCCAGGTGAAAGTACCCTGGCCGGAGCCCGTGCCCGCGTTCGGAGCGTCGAACGTGGTGATCTTGCCAGCAGGGTCGCGCACGTAGCCGTGAGCCGCACCGTTCTGGTCAAAGTAGAACCCCGTCATCGCGCCAGCCGGGTTGACGCACTGGGCCCAGGAAGTCGTCGTGCCCAGACCAGGGCCGGTGGCAGCGGCTGGAACATCGAACTCGGTGATGGCGCCGTTGCCAGCGCGCACGAAGCCGTGACTCATACCGGTGGCGTCCACGTACCAGCCCGCAATCACTCCCCCCGACGGGCTCAGGCTCCCGGCAAAGGTGCCCTGCCCGTTGCCCTTGCCCGCGCCCGGAACGTCGAACATGGTGAATGTGCCGTCGGCAGCGAGCAGGAAGCTGTGGGCCACACCGTAGGCGTTAATGACATATCCCGTGACCGCCCCCGAGTCGTCCATGCCAACGGCGTAGGTGCCAAGATTGGCCGAAACGGTCGGAAACGGGACTCCCGCACTGGGAGAGCCCGCCCCCGGGCCGTCGAACATAACCACCCTGCCGTTCGTATCGCGCACGTAGGCGCGCATCGCATTGCTGGAGCCCGCGTACAACCCCGCGATTTGCCCCGCCGCGTTGATCGCGATGCCCTCCGTGCCGTAGCCGCCGGTAGTGCCTGCGCCCGGAGCGTCGATGGTGGTGATGATGGGCTGCTGGGCAATGGCGGAAACGCCCAGCGCCAGTAAGCACACGGCCTGCGAAGCGCACCGCATGAAGTTCTTTCGCGTTTTCATGGTCTTCTCCTTTCAGGAGGAAATGGCGGCCGCGCCGCCGTCTCTTCCCTCATAGGGCTAACCGGAAAATCGAGGCGGGAAGGATAATCGATTTGAAGATTTTCTTGTGCCGCGGGCACGCGCCATGTTCCCGGAGTGTTCGCGGCAAGTCGAACCGCTCTAGCAGGACCCCAGTGAAGAGGAGACACCCCAACCCCTGGGCTCAAAATCGTGGCGGGATTGGCGGGGTTTTCCCTCCGCGCTCTTTGGTCTTCTCTGCGCTTATCTCTGCGGTGAAAAACACGCGTCCCGCTATTTGCGCGCCTTGCCTCGCGCTGAGGAACAAGTCAGACGGCCGCAGTACTAAGACGCGTTCTTGCGCGGCCGGGTCAGCAGAGCCCTGGCAGCTACAGCCGCCAGCAGGATCCCACATAACGCGAGCCCCCATTCAGAGAGGGTAGGTACGGATGCTGGCGCTGGCGCTGGTGCTGGCGCTGGCGCTGGCGCCGACACCACCCGCCCGATCTTGTTGCCGTAGAACTCGGCAAACCACAGGTTGCCGTCCGGCCCGCTCGCAATCCCATAGGTGCCGGAGCCGGCCGTCGGGATAGCGAATTCGGTGATTGCGCCGGCCGGGGTAATCCGCCCGATCCTGTTGCCCAAGTATTCCGTAAACCACAGGTTGCCGTCCGGTCCGCCCGCTATTCCGAAGGGGTCAGTTCCGGCCGTCGGGATAGTGAACTCGGTGATTACGCCGGCCGGGGTAATCCGCCCGATTTTGTTGCCCGTGCGCTCCGTAAACCACAGGTTGCCGTCCGGTCCGCCCGCTATTCCCTCGCTTTGGGCGCCGGCCGTCGGGATAGTGAATTCGGTGATTACGCCGGCCGGGGTAATTCGCCCGATCTTGTTGCCCCAGTATTCCGCAAACCACACGTTGCCATCCGGTCCGCTCGCTATTCCATAGGGCATCGCCTCCCCCGTCGGGATGGTGAATTCGGTAATTGCGCCGGCCGGGGTAATCCGCCCGATCTTGTTGCCCAAGAATTCCGCGAATTCCGTAAACCACAGGTTACCGTCCGGTCCGCCCGCAATTCCGAAGGGGACAGCTCCGGCCGTCGGGATAGTGAATTCGGTGATTACGCCGGCCGGGGTAATCCGCCCGATCTTGTTGCTGGTGGACTCCGTAAACCACAAGTTGCCGTCCGGTCCGCTCGCTATTCCACGGCTTTGGGCGCTGTCCGTCGGGATAGTGAATTCAGTGATTACGCCGGCCGGGGTAATCCGCCCGATTTTGTTGCCCGTGCCCTCCGTAAACCACAGGTTGCCGTCCGGTCCGCCCGCTATTCCGAAGCTGTTGGCGTTAGCCGTCGGGATGGTGAACTCGTTGATGGTAACCTGGCCAAACGAGACAGCGGCTAGAGCGAGGAGAATTCCCGCGGCCCGGAAAGCGCTGTTTCCCGGAAGCCGGCGTTGGAGCCCAAAATTGCGCGTGGAGGTAGTTTGGAGCGCGAGCATGTAGATATCCCTTTCGGTAAGGCGGCGGCCACTGCCAACCATGGAAGAATTCACTCGGGACCGCAGCGTCGTTTTCGAGCCCTCTCAGAATAGCATTACTGGGAACAAGACGGCTGACTAAGAACCCGCCGATCCGCGGAGCGCGGTGCGCGGTGCTCCAACGGAAGGCGCCCGGCAACAACTTCCTGATGGTGGTGGGCGCCATACTGGTGCTCGCCGCGATCGCGTCGCTTTTCAAAAGATAGGCCGGATCTCCGGCGGGCGCGCCCGAACGCGCCGTCCCGCTACTTGCCCGCCTTGCCGCCCGCCAATGCCTCCACCAGGTGGACCCGCGTGCCCTCCAGACACTCGGCCATCACCGTCAACAACTTCTCGAAGAAGGCGCAGCCGAAGTACGGGTTGCTGCGGCAGGCGTCGCGGATGGTGGAGAGCTCGTACTCCAGCACCCGCACCGGATCCAGCGCCCGCGCCTGGAAGGGTCTCTTGCGATTGAGCACGGTGGACCAGCCTATGACATCGCTGGCATACAGGGTTTGCACGCAGTAGGTTTGCCCGGCCACAGTGGCTTCCAGGGCGATTCGTCCGGAGAGAATCACGTAGAACACCTTGCTATCCTGGTTCTCCCGAAAGATGACCTCATCTTTGTTGAAATGAACTTCGGAGCCCAGGTTGGTCAGTTTTTCCATGTGCCGGGGCAGGAATTCCTCGAAAAAGGAACATTGCGAAAGCTCGGTCAGAGTATCGGTTGTCATGGGAGTTTACTCCTTCCCGCCGGGGGATATCCCGTTGGGAAATGATTGTGAATGAGCGCCTGAGGCTCCGCCGCGACGCGCGGTTGCCCGCCCGATCGGCCGATTCCCGCTGCTGCCGGCCCGCTGCACGCGGCTTCACCTCGGAGATGTATTGACAGTATTACACTCCCGAAAATCGCCGGAGTCAATGAGTTATGTAAATATTTTTTGTCCCCCCTTATATTCCGGGTCCGTTTATCTTATAATCCCCAGTGGGTAGATTCCCGTACGCCACAAGGAGGCCGCGGTGAAGATTCTCAAGCTGCCGAAAGAGAAACTCGATCTCTTCGCATCCGTCGTCCAGCAGTTCGGCGAGTTGCACGCGCCGGTGGAGCAGGACGGCAAATACGCTTTCAAACGCCTCACGCGGTGGAGCGATGCGCGTCTGGAATACGACCGCACCATTCTTCCACCCAAGAAATATTACCTTCCACCGCGTGAAACCCTGTTCCGGTACCGCCCGGGCGAGGGCTTCGTGCCGCACACCGATGGCCTGGATCAGCGCATCATCCTGTTCGGCGTGCACGCCTGCGACGTCTACGCGATCAATATCCTGGACCGCGTGTTCGCCGGCAAGTACCAGGATCCGTACTATCAGGCGCGGCGCAAGAATATCGCCATCATCGGCATCGATTGTGCCCCGGACAAGCAGTGCTTCTGCCGGTCCATGCGCGCCGATTTCGTGGACCACGGCTTCGACCTGTTCTTCTACGACACGGGCGACTACTATCAGGCGCTGGTGGGCACCGCGCTCGGCGACGACATGGTGCTGGCCACCGGCAACCTGTTCGAGCCCGTGGACGCCGCCGATATCGATGCCTACAAACAGCGCTCGCTCGACAAGCGCCGCGCTTTCCAGCTCGAAGTCGAGATTCGCGACCTTCCCGAGATTTTCGAGATGGAGTACCAGAGCGAAATGTGGGAAGAGTTGGGCGCCAAGTGCCTCTCCTGCGGCAGTTGCAGCATGGTCTGTCCCACCTGTTATTGCTACGACGTCGCCGACGATGTGGAGTTGGGCTCCCGCGCCGGCAAGCGCACCCGCTCCTGGGACTCCTGCCTGTTCGCCAGCCACGCCCTGGTCGGCAGCGGAGAGAATTTCCGCGGCACCCGCGAGGCGCGCATCAAGTTCCGCTTCTATCACAAGCAGCGCGGCTTTGTGGCGGAGTACGGCCGGCCGAGTTGCGTGGGTTGCGGGCGCTGCACCAGCGCCTGCCCGGTGCACATCGACGTGGTCGAAGTGATCGACCGCCTGCGGAGGGTTCAAGATGTTGCTAGCTGATGAAGTCGCCACTTACCATCCCGTGCTCAGCGGCAATCCTTATCAGCCGCACATGGCACGCATCGTCCGCATCTATAAGATGGTGGACAACAACCACCTGTTCACGCTGCGCTTCATGGAAGACCACCTGGCGCATTCCTTCCGCCACCAGCCCGGCCAGTTCATCATGCTGAGCGTGCCCGGCGCCGGCGAGATGCCGATTTCCATCTCGTCGTCCCCCTCCCGCCCGGAGGTGCTGGAGTTGTGCGTGCGCCGCGTGGGACGCGTCACCAGCGCCCTCTACCGCCTCAAGACCAACGATGTGGTGGGCGTGCGCGGCCCTTACGGGAACGGCTACCCCATGCAGGAGATCATGGGTAACGACGTCCTGCTGGCGGCCGGCGGTCTCGGCATGGCGCCCTTGCGCTCGCTATTGTGGTACGCCTTGGACCACCGCGACAAGTTCAACAACATCACCCTGATGTACGGCGCCAAGCGGCCCGAGGACATGCTCTTCCGCGAAGAGCTCCTGGCCCTGGTGGACCGCACCGACATCAATTGCCTGCTGACCGTGGATGCGGACGCCACCGGGGCGTGGAAGAATCATGTCGGCCGCCTGCCCGCACTCTTCGACCACGCCAAGATCGACCCTCTGCGAACTTATGCCGCCGTCTGCGGCCCCCCGGTGGTATACAAGTTCATTTTGCAGCGGCTGCTCGATCTCGGCTTCCCTAAGAACCGCATCCTTATGTCGCTGGAACGCCGCATGAAATGTGGCGTTGGCAAGTGCGGCCACTGCTCCATCGGGTACAAGTACACGTGTCTGCAAGGCCCCATCTTCACCTACTGGGACGCCCTCAACTTGCCGGAGATGATCTGATGAGCAAACCAACCGTGGGTATTTTCGGTCTCACGGGCTGCGCCGGAGACCAACTCGTCATCCTCAATTGCGAAGACCGCTTGATGGACATCGTGGCCCTGCTGGATGTCCGCGACTTCCTGATGGCATCGTCGGAGAACGACGCCGGCTGCCAGCTCGATATCGCCCTGGTGGAAGGCGCCGTGCTGACGCGCCACGATGCCGAGCGGCTCAAGACCATCCGCAAACGATCCAAAGCCCTGGTGGCGCTGGGAACCTGCGCCGTGTGGGGTGGCGTGGCGGCCATGGACCGCGGCCGCGATCGCGCCCGCCTGCTGGACGAAGTCTACGGCGAGGGACATCCCGATTACGATTCCACGCCGGCCCAGGCCCTCCACGAGGTCGTCAAGGTGGACCTCAACATCACCGGCTGTCCCATCGAGAAGGAGGAATTCGTGGCGGCCATCGCCGCCCTGCTGAACGGCGACGCGCCGCTGGCCGCCGAGTATCCGGTCTGCACCGAATGCCGCATGCGGGAAAACAACTGCCTGCTGACCGAGCACGGCGAACTCTGCTGCGGTCCCCTGACCGCGGCCGGTTGCGCCGCGCGCTGTCCGGAACTGCGCATCGCCTGCGTGGGCTGCCGCGGCCCGGTGGCGGACGCCAACTCGGCCAGCCTGATGGCGGAGTTCGAGCAACGCGGCTTCGACCGCCAGGATATCGCCGCCCGCTTGCGAACCTTCGCCCCACAAGGAGTCGCCTCATGAGCACCATTCGTATCGAGCATCTGGCCCGCGTCGAAGGCCACGGCGGCATCACTGTCGAGCTGGATGGCGACATGATCAAGGACGTGCGCTTCGACATCTTCGAAGGCCCTCGCCTGCTGGAATCGCTGATCCATGGCAAACGCTTCGACGAGGTGGCGACGATTCTTTCCCGCATCTGCTCCATCTGTTCGGTGGCCCACACCCTCACCTCGCTTAAAGCCACGGAGAATGCGTTTGGCATTCAGGTGAGCCCGCAAACCGAGCTGCTTCGCGAGCTGATGTTTCGCGGCGAGAGCATAGAGAGCCACGCCCTGCACCTGTTTCTGCTGGCGGCTCCCGATTACCTGAACTATCCCAGCGCCATCGCCATGGCGGCGGATCGGCCGGCGCCGGTGCTGCTCGGCTTGCGCCTCAAGAAACTCGGGAACCGGATTCAGGAAACCATCGGCGGGCGCGCCGTCCACCCCGTGAACGCCGTGCCCGGAGGCTTCGGCAAGGCGCCCGGCTTCGACGACTTGATCGGCCTGCGCAGCGCCCTGATCGAGGGCATGGGCGATACCGATGCGGTCATCGACCTGGTTGCTACCCTGCCGGCGGCGGACTACTGTCACTCCGACACGTTCTACGCCGCCCTGCGCTCGCCCAACCTCGATAGCTACTATGCGGGCGATGAGGTCATGGTGGTCTCCAACGGCAACCGCGCCATCGTGCCCGCCGCCGATTATCGTTCCCTCACCAACGAGAAAACCGTCCCGCACTCTAACGCCAAGCACTCCACCTTCCGCGGCAACCCTTTCATGGTGGGCTCCCTGGCGCGTCTCACCGTCAATCCGCGGCGTCTCACCGGGCGCCTGGCGGTGGCCATGAAGCGGCTCAAATTCGTGTTGCCCGCCGACAATCCGATGGACAACAACAAGGCGCAGGCGCTGGAGTTGATCAACGATATCGAACGGGCGCTGGAGATCATCGAGCGCCTGCTGCGCGACGGCGTCAAGGACGAACGCGCCGTGCCGGTGCACCCTCGCGCCGGAACCGGCACCGCCATCACCGAGGCGCCGCGCGGCCTGCTCATCCACAGCTACCAGTACGATGAGGAGGGCCGCATCGTGGCGGCGGACGTCATCACGCCGACCGCCCTCAATGCCGCCAGCATTGAGCAGCACTTCCGCCGCGCCGTTGAGCAATCCACCGAGCGCGACGAGGCGGCGCTCGGCAAACGCCTGCAAATGATCGCCCGAGCTTACGACCCCTGCATCTCCTGCTCCGTCCACCTCGTGCGGAAGTGAGCTCGACTGCCAAGGTGGGACAGGCTTCAGCCTGTCAGCGCCCGCTTGCGGGCGCATTGTTGCACCGCGCAGGACTTGACGTGCGTATCGTGGCGCAGGCACTCCTGCCTGCCGCGTCGGCACTCCTGCCGACGCTTACCTTCGGCACTGTGTCGCGTCCGCGAACAGGTGTCGAGACGAGTCTCGACACGGCAGGCAAGAGTGCCTGCGCCACGCTTGCCGACGGGGTGCGAGAAATGCGGCTGAGATGAAACCGCTGCTCATCGTCGGACTCGGCAACCCGCTGATGGGCGACGACGGCGTGGGCGCCGTGCTGGCGGAATCGCTGGCCGGCCGCGCGGACGCGGATGTCCTCATCGGCGGCACTGACCTGCTCCGCTGCGCCGCCGAGATGGAGGGCCGGAAGCGCGTCATCCTGATCGATGCCGTGGAGAGCGATACGCCGGGAACGATGGTCGTGACCGACGAAGATCCGCCCGAAGGGCCATCGGCGGCCGCGCACACTCTGTCCGCCCCATCCGCCGTGCGCCTGTTGCGCCAGTTGATGCCCGAAGTGCGCTTCACCTGGATCCTGGTGGGCGTCCGTTCCGCGCGTATGGGCGAAGGGCTGTCGCCGGAGTTGGCCGCCGCCCTGCCGCGTCTGCGGGGGCGCTTGATGGAGTTGGCGGCTATGCCCTGAAAGGCGGCGTCGCGCAAGGTGATCTTGAAATGGGAATCAGGTGTCGCCGTCACAGCCACCACGCAGGCGTGACCCAGCCAGATGCACTCGCCGACTCTCCTGGCGGCCAGTTTCCGAGAACCCCACTTCACGACCACAACCGTTGACGGCGTATATGCGAGGTACCATGTAGGGGGGTACACCTTGCTCCAATCTAGAGTGCTCGCGGTAGATCGGTGCACGGCTCCTATTTGCAATCTGCTGATCCCATTGTGGCTGCTGGTATTCGGAGGTGCCTACGCGGCTCAAAGCGACGCACTGCCTGATGCACCTGAGCGCGATCGAATTCTCAAACTCATGCGGGAGTATGCCGCGAGCTACCATCTCCCCGATGTGATGTACGATCAGATGCTCACGTTATCCCGCCGACCCAGCGGGTCAGAGACGTGGCGCACGGTTTGGATGAACGAGAGCCGGCGGGTTGCGCACGATGGGCGCGAATACCTTTGCTGCCGACTGGGGAAACACAACAAGCCGGTACCAAACCAGTGGGTGCAGTCTTGGTATGTTCCCGGCAGCGACACCTTCCCTTGGGACGGGAGTAAAGCCAGTCTCGTGTGGAACCGGTGGGATGTTGTGCGGGGGCACAGAGTGGCGGTGTTCGATTACAGCGTGACCCAGCAGGACTCGCACTGGATCATGCCATACTTCCGCGATAAGGCAGTGATTCCGCGCTTGGATGGCGCTCCGTACTCCGGGCCGGTAACGGACCTGCGCAATTCCGCGGTTCTGCCCTATGCAGGAAGCATGTGGGTCGACCCTTCCACAGGCGCGATCTGGCGCTTGTCCATGCAGATCGGCGCATTCCCGGCCCGCTTCAAGATCAAACATTCATCCGCAGTAACGGATTTCGACCTGGTGACCTTGGGGACAACACAGTATCTGCTGAAGGTAGCGGATGTCGAGGTTTTGCCTTACAGTGCCGACACGGACCGATGTGAACGCCTTTACGGTAACTACCGTAAGTTCGAGGCGGATTCCTCAGTTACCTTTTTCGGAGTAGACTCCACCATCAACTACCGTCACTAACGGCCGCCGCGCCACTCCCTGTCCCTGCGATTCCCTGATCCGGGAGTCTCACATTCAGGCAAAGGATTTGCCAGCGGGGCTTTGTAAAACGGCGTACCGGTAGACTGGCGAGCCCACCGAGGAGGTGAGAATCCTTCAATTGGACGACCCGGCTCTGCTAGAGGCAGGCCGAACGATCGCGCGGCGGATCGTACTGCGTCCACGCCAGGCCGGGAGCGGCTTCCGAGCACACCCTCATCGCACACACAAGTAGGGCACCCAATCCTGCCTTGCGTGCCCTCTGTGCAACCTCGCCCGCCCCACAAAGCCGGGCAGCGGCGGCCTTAGCTCGCCGCCTTCAACAGGCACATCCGGCGCGCCGCACGACGGGCCTTCAGCCGCTCGTTGGCCTTCTTTTGCTTCTCCGCGGATACCACGGTCTGACATGCGTCGCAGCGTTTCCGGATTCGCGATCGCGTCACGAATTCAGCGGCGCAACGGCGGCACTTCTTCGTCATGGTCTCCTCTAACGGGAGAATCCCCGGCTTCTTCGGAAGCAGGTGGGAATAATGGAAATCGCAATGATTCATGTCAGGCACCTCTCGGAATTGGCGACTTGGCAGTTCCGGAAATTCGACGATAAACGGTGGGTGTTATGGCCCAAAAATATTCTCGGGTGCATAAAAACCCGACACCCCAGTCCGGGCGCGGAATCTCGGCCTGCTAGCGCAGGCCTAATCGGATCTGCATATAACAAAAGCACTTCCATCGGCATGACGGCATCTTGACGGAGTTTTTGCTGCGGGCTCCTTACTGATACTGTCATGGTTCTAACACTTTCTCTGCACGCGGCGAACCACCTCATACGGCGCTCGGGGAAACCGGAAGGTACACATCCGTTGCCCCCAGCAGTTCCCACCGCAGGTGGTTCACATAAAAAAGTAGAATCGGCTCCACGTACACGCCGTGAAATTTCTCGTGCACGCGCTCTTCCCATCCATCGGTGAAATACGGCTTGGCCTCCACGTCCTTGGCGAAGAATCCATTCTCATGGGGCACACCCACGAAATCCAGCACCGCCGCGATCATGTCGATATGCGAAACCAGGATGGCCTGCGCCAGATCCTTGGCAAAATCCTCGTCCCCGGCCGCGATGCGCTCCCAGAACTTCGGCACGGCTTTGCGCAGACCCTCCGTGTTCACTTTCGCCAGGTGCGCGCGTACCTTGAAGCCCTCGTAGATCTGGTACGTTTTCAGCTTGCCGATGGAGATGCCGCGGATGAGTTGTGCAAACGCATCCTGGCCCAGGCCCAGGTATACCTCGGAAATCTGCATTAAGTGAAAGCGTATCATGTACGGCCTGCTTCCGGGAGGAGGGGGTCCGCTTTTCCGCTTTTCCGTTTTCCACGGGTTCCCGAGTGCGGTAGACTGGATAGGTTTGGTCAAAATGGGAAACGTAATCATCCTCGGCTCACAGTGGGGCGACGAAGGCAAAGGCAAGATCGTCGATCTCTTCTCCGAACGCTTCGATATTGTGGCGCGCTATCAGGGCGGCCACAATGCCGGCCACACGGTCTTCATCGGCGATCGGAAGTTCGTCCTCAAACTGATCCCGAGCGGCATTCTGCGCCCCGGCAAGCAGGCCGTCATCGGCAACGGACTGGTCATCGACCCCGCCGCGCTGCTGACCGAGATCGAGACGTTGGAATCGGCCGGCGTCGCCGTGGCCGCCAATCTCTTCATCAGCAATCGCGCCCACGTGCTGTTTCCAGCCCATCGCATGATGGAGAAGATGTCGGAAGGCCGCCAGGACCGCGTTTCCATCGGCACCACCTCGCGCGGTATCGGCCCCTGCTACGAGGACAAGATCGCCCGCCGCGGCATCCGCGTCGCCGACCTCCTCGATACCGGAGTTTTCCGCGCGCAGTACGATTCCGTCATGCAGGAGAAGGTCGTCATCGCCCGGGCTCTCGGCATCCCGAGCGAACTCGATCTCCCTGCCATCCGCGCCGAGTACGAGGCGTTCGCCGAGCGCATACGCCCCATGGTCTGCGATACCGGGGTGCTGCTCAACAACGCCATCCGCGACGGCAAGAGCGTCATGTTCGAAGGCGCGCAGGGCACCATGCTCGATATCGATCACGGCACGTATCCTTTCGTCACCTCCTCCAGCGCCAGCGCCGGCGGGGCGTGTACCGGCACCGGTGTCGCGCCGACGCGCATTCACGGCGTCATCGGCGTCTCCAAGGCCTACATCACGCGCGTCGGCGGCGGACCCTTCCCCACCGAGGCCCTCGACAGCGCCGGCGAAAAGATACGCGCGCGCGGCAAGGAATTCGGCGCCGTCACCGGCCGCCCGCGGCGCTGCGGCTGGTTCGACGCGCCACTTTTGCGCTACACCGCCACCATCAACGGCTTCGATAGCGTGGTCGTGACCAAGCTCGACGTGCTGGATGAGTTCGACCCGATCCCCGTCTGCGTGGGCTATCGCATCGCCGGCAAGGACATCGACGGCATGCCGCCCACGGTGGCCGAGATCGCCAAAATCGAGCCCGTATATCAGAACGTGCCCGGCTGGAACACTTCCACCTTCGGCATCGCTAACTACGACGAGCTGCCGCCCAAGGCCAAAGACTACATCGCTTTCCTGGAAGCCCGCACGGGAGTCGAAGTGGGCTGCATCTCCACCGGCCCCGAACGCAATCAGACCATCGTCCGCCAAGGCTCCCGCTTCCAGAAACTGATCTAGGTGGGGTAAGCTTTAGCTTGCCAACGCCCGCTTGCGGGCGTATCCGCGCAACGGCCCTCGGCGTGCAAATCTGCCCGCTGGAGGCCCCAATCATGCTGAAACTACGATCGCGGCGCGTCTCGCGCTGCGTCATTCCAACCCAGCTCGTCCTTCTCGCGCTCCTCGCCGGCCCGCTCCCGGCCGCCGATCTCACCCTTCAGATCTCTACCGAAACCGCTCCCCCCGGCGGATGGGCCCAAATCAAAATCTCGTCCCCAACGCCGCAACTCATTTCGTCCGGGCGCCTCGTAATGAAATTCGATTCTGCCGTTTTTGGACCCATTTCGAGCGTGGCGGTCTTCAGCGCGCAGGGTGACGCGGTAGGGATCGCCACCGTTAGCGGCCAATCGCTGGATGTGTTCGTGTCCTCGCCCGCCGGCGGAATCGGCCAGTTGCCTCATCTTCCGGTACTGACGGTGACCATCCCGATCCTGGCGACCGCACCCGCCGGCACGGTAAGCCCCATCACGCTCGATGCCAGCCCCGTCCCACCTGGAGTTCAGTGGACCGACCCGCAACGCAACATTTATTCCGTGACCGTCGCGCCCGGAACCGTGACGGTGGGAGGCAGCCTCTCCGTCCAGAACCTGGTGCCCGGCGGCGGGCTCCTGCCTGCCGGCAAGGTGGTACGCATCAATGGGACCGGATTCAGCGCGTCCACGGCAGTCACCATCGACGGAGTCAGCGTCTCGAACACCCAATTCGCCGGAACCGGAGAAATCGATCTGACCCTGGGCGGCGCCGCCGATCTCACCGGCAAGCGAGTCGTGCTGCGCAATCCGGATGGGGCGCAGGTCGAGTTCTTCTCAGCCATTCCGAGCGCCCCCGACCTGGGGACGGACTATCTTGCTCCGGGTGTTCAGCCGCTGCTCCCCATGCAGACATGGACTTCGGCGGGTGTAACTTTCACCGAACGGGGAGGCGTGATCGCCCTTCAGAATCCGAATCCCACCGCCGTGGACGTGATTCTGCAAACCACCAGCGTCATTTCCGTGCTCGACGGCCAGACCACGGCGACCATTCCTCCCGGCGCGCTGAATTACTATGCCACCAGGGCGACTGGGCGCCCCGGGGAGAATGGTTTCCGGGTGTTCGCATCGGCTCCGCTACGCATGCTCGGAATCGGTTATGCCTTGGCTAGTCTCTACCTGCCACCAGTTCTCCCAACCCTCCCGCCACTACAGCAGTTGACGGCACACCCGGCGGCGGTATCGTTCCTTTGGCAGATCGGGACCGCGATGCCGGCGCCAGTGAGCGTCTTTCTCGATGCGCCCCTCGGTGCGCAGTTCGCCTTTCGAGCGACCTCCCCGCCGTCGCCATTCTCCGTCACGCTGACCCAAACCACCGCACCCGCGACGCTCACGGTCACAGTGAATCCAGCGGGCTTGAGCGCGGGGACCTACACTGCGAACATCATTCTGATCCCCGAGGGTCCCAATGCGACGGCCACCACCATTCCCCTTTCGCTGACCGTCAGCCTCGCGGCGTTAGTGGTGCCGAGTCCCCTGAACCTGGCCTTCTGGGGTCCGGATAACTATTCGCAACGATTGAACGTTGCGAGCAACGGCAATCCCGTCGCTTTCACCTTGACTGCCAGTGATGGCGCAGGGCCGCACTGGCTGACCGTAAGTCCATCCGGCGCAACAACTCCTGCTCAGCTCACGGTTACTGCCAATTCCACCAGTCTGGGGGAAGGCGTCTACCACGGGCAGATCGTGATCACCGGCCCAAACAACGTGGTGAGCGTGCCGGTTGAGTTGACCGTGTCTGCGTCGCTCTACTACAACGTCTCGCCAGCGTCGGTGACGTTTTCGGTGCCGGCGGGTTCGAGCCCTCCTCCATCGCAAACCGTCATTGTCGCCGGAGCAGGCTCCAGCGCGGCGCTCTCGGTATCGATCCGCTCAGGTGGGGCATGGTTAAGCGCTACCCAAACCCCTTCCGGACCGTCGGCGTTAGGCGTGGTAATCACCGCAAACCCCGCCGGATTGAACGCTGGAATCTACACGGGTACCGTCACCTTGACCTATCCGGCGTCACCGATCCGCTCTGCAATTCCGGTGACGCTGGCGATCTGGGACAAAGAGCCGGTGTTAGCGGTGACTCCGCCAAGCGTGACGTTCACCATCCCGTTAGACGATGCCTACCAGATGTCCCATAGTCTTCAATTTCAAGTCGATTCCGGTGTTCCTCTCGACTTCACGGTGATCGGGGCAGCTGTGTTGCCTGGGCCGTACACGACGCCTGCCTCGATTCCCGTAAACTCTGTTACCAGTGCCCAACTCAGCAGCTACCAATACAATGTCACCATCACCGCAGGCAGCCAGAAGGTCGTGGTGCCGGTGACCACCATCATCACCACCGGTCCGCTGGCGCCGCCCTTCGTCGGCGCCGTGGTCAACTCGGCCTCGCAGCTCCCCGCGTCGGTGGCGCCCGGCGAGATCCTCACCATCTATGGATTCGGCGCCGGACCATCCAACATCGCGGGCTTCACGCTGGATCCATCCGGCAAAGTCGCCACCAGCCTCAACGGCGCGCAGGTCCTGTTCGACGGTCGCCCCGCGCCGATGATCTATGGCTCCGCCTCGCAGGCCAATGTGATCGTGCCGTACGAAGTCGCTGGCCAGGCGGCCACCACCATGGCGCTCCAATTCGGCGGCCTCACCTCGCCGGCATGGGTCGTTCCCGTGGCCGCGTCGGCTCCCGGCATCTTCACGCTCGCCTCTTCCGGGCTGGGTCCGGCTGCGGTGCTGAATCAGGACAACTCGGTGAACTCCGCCTCCAACCCGGCTGCGCGCGGCAGCATCGTCCAGATCTTTGCCACCGGCGAAGGCCAGACATCGCCGGCCGGTGTGACGGGCAGCGTGATCGGAACCAATTTGAAGACACCGGTTCTAGAGGTGAAGGTCACCATCGGCGGGCAGGATGCGGTAGTGCCGTATGCCGGCTCGGCGGGCGCTTCCATCGCCGGCCTGTTCCAGGTGAACGCCGTCGTTCCCCCGTCCGTGTCGCCCGGCGCGGCGGTCCCTATCATCGTCTCCGTTGGCGGCGTCCCCTCGCAGACCGGTGCGACCATCGCGGTCCAGTAGGACAGGCCTCCCGGCCTGTCCATTGTGGCGCAGGCTTCTCGGTGAGCTGGTCCGTTATGTCATTTCACACCATTTTTCGTTGTAAACAAAACACTTAGCTATCATGACCCTTGCCACCCCGCGTATACTGAACACAGGTAGGCATGTCTTCTCCCAACCCACTTTCCTCGTCGCCGTCCGGCGCCGTGCGCGCGCCCCTCGCCCCGCCCGCACCCGCACTCCCCGCGTCCCCAAACGAAAAATACCAGACGAACCCATTTCGGATCAAAAATATCTCTTTATCAATGCCTTACGGAGGAATCAAGAACCCATCCAAACCACCCGAACCCAACCCATTTTCAGCCCTGGCAGGCGCCGCCAACCCGCGTGGTATAATTCAATTTAGCCATCACTCTGTCCCCGAGGTTAAATCCACTTGGCATTAGTAGAAGGTTGCAAGCACTCGCTCGAAATTTCCATCCCCGTTGAAGTGGTAGAAAGCGAGACCTCTCGCGTCGTCGATGACATTCAGAAGCGCGCCAAACTTCAGGGCTTCCGCCCCGGCAAGGCACCCGCCAACCTGATCCGCAAGCAGTTTGCCGGCGACGTCCGGCAGAAGGTGCTGGAGAATCTCATCCCCGTCCACCTGCAAAAGCAGCTCGACGCGGAGAACCTCAGCGTCGTCGGCACGCCCGATATCACCGACGTCCATTTCCACGATTTCGCGCCCTTGAAGTTCACCGCCACCTTCGAAGCGTACCCGGAGGTCGTGCTCGGCGAGTACCTCAACGTTGAAGTGCCCTACCAGGATCCCGAGGTTACCGAAGAGGACATCGCCAAGCGTGTCGAGGAGATCCGCGAGCAGAAGGCGCAGTACATCAATATCGATCCGCGCCCGGTGGTGGATGGCGATTTCGCCGTCGTCTCGCTGGAAAGCCTGTCCGGCGTGGAAGGCGAACCGGTGAAAACCGACGAAATGGTGCTCGAAATCGGCGCCGAGGAGACCTTCGCCGCCTTCACTGAGAACCTGCGCGGCCTCACTCCCGGGGACGAGAAGGATTTCGAGGTCGTCTACCCGGAAGACTATGGGTCCGAGAAGCTGGCCGGTAAGACCGTGAAGTTCCATGCCGTTCTCAAAGGCCTGCGCCGCAAGGAACTGCCCGAGCTCGACGATGAGTTCGCCCAGGAACTCGGCGACTATCGCACCGTCGACGAGTTGAAGGAAGCCGTCCGCAAGGCCATCTTCTCCCAGCGCCAATACGAGGCGCAGCAGGAAGCCAAAAACCGGATTATGGACAAACTGGTGGACGCGCACGATTTTCCGGTGCCCGAAGCCTTCGTGGAACGCCAGATCAAGACCCGCGTGGAGCAGCGCCTGCGTGCCATGGCCGAGCAGGGCATCGATCCGCGGAAACTGCAACTGGATTGGGACAAGGTGAAGGAATCGCAGCGCGAAAAGGCCATCCGCGAGGTCAAGGCGTCCATTCTGCTCGGCAAGGTCAGCGAGCGGGAGGCCATTCACGCCAGCCGCGACGAAGTCGATGCCGAGGTCGAAAAGGTCGCCCGCCAGCAGCGCAAGCCGGTGGCCGCGGTGCACATGGAGTTCGAGAAGGATGGCACGCTGAACCGCATCGCCAGCCACATCCAGACGGATAAGACGTTGAACTTCCTGTTCGAGCACGCGCGCAAAACGGCCGAATCCTAGGTGGGGCATGCTTTAGCTTGCCAGCCAGCCGAAGGCTGGCCACGGTGGGGGCCAACGAATACCAACTTGGGATAACATTCGCCTCCCCTGGAACATTGCCAACGAAAGCTCATTCAGGTGATAATAGAAATGACGGTAAGTGTTGTGCCCTACCCTGACGGCGCTGTGCCAACGGCGGAAGAGGAGAAAACTGCGTGAAGCGTGCCGGGTCCGATGATGCTTTACGGTGTTCGTTTTGCCATAAGAGTCAGGATGTCGTCGGAAAACTTATTTCCTCTCCCAGCGACTACCCTCGTGCGTACATCTGCGACGAGTGCATTGCCGTCTGCAACTCGATCCTCGAGGACGACAAGGTCGAAGCCCCCTCCGGGACACCGAACAAGATCCCGAAACCATTGGAAGTGAAGGAGTTCTTGGATCAGTACGTGATCGGGCAGGAAGCCACCAAGAAGAAGTTGGCGGTGGCGGTCTACAACCACTGCAAGCGGATTCACATGAATCGCATGCGCAACACCGAGGTCGAACTGCAGAAATCGAATATTCTGCTGATCGGCCCCACCGGCACTGGCAAGACCCTGATGGCGCAAACTCTGGCCAAGATCCTCGATGTGCCGTTTGCCATCGTCGATGCCACCACCTTGACCGAGGCAGGGTACGTCGGCGAGGACGTGGAGAACATCATCCTCAAGCTCCTCCAGGCGGCCGATGGCGACGTGCAGAAGTGCCAGCAAGGCATAATTTACATCGACGAAATCGATAAGATCTGCCGTAAGGATGAGAACCCGTCCATCACCCGCGATGTTTCGGGCGAGGGCGTGCAGCAGGCGCTTTTGAAGATTCTGGAAGGCACCATTGCCAACGTTCCCCCGCAGGGCGGCCGCAAGCACCCGCACCAGGAATTCACGCCCGTGGACACCACCAATATCTTGTTTATCTGCGGGGGCGCTTTCGTGGGTCTGGAAAAGGTAATCGCGCGCCGCACCGGCAAGAAGAGCATGGGTTTCCTGCCGGAAGAGGAAAAAACTCTCGGCCGTCCTTCCAGCGTCAGCGGACGCCGCGATATCGATCTGCTCGGCCAGACCCAGCCGGTCGATCTGATCAAGTTCGGTTTTATCCCGGAGTTCATCGGCCGTCTGCCGGTGTGCGCCGTGCTGGAGGATCTGGACCGCTCGGCCCTGATTCAGATTCTGACCAGGCCCAAGAACGCCATCATCAAGCAGTATCAGAAGCTCTTTGAATTCGAGAACGTCCGCCTCAGGTTCAGCGAAGAGGCCATCGAAGCCATCGCCGATCTGGCCATGGACCGCAAGGTGGGGGCGCGCGGTTTGCGCATGATTCTCGAAGACCTGATGCTCGATCTCATGTACTACCTGCCTTCCTATAAGAAAGTGCGCGAGTTCCTGGTCACCAAAGAGATGGTGGTCTCGCAGCGAATCAGTCTTACAATATTGGAAAAGGCCGGTTAACCGTAACATCCTGAACATACCGCGCACCGGGGGACTGGGGTTGTACCGATCCCGGTGGGGAGAACAATGCTTACTTCGAAGGAAAAATCCGATACAAAACGTCTGCCGATGATGCCCATCCGCGACGTGGTCATCTTTCCCTACATGATGACCCCGTTCGTGGTGGGGCGCGAATCCAGCGTGCGGGCGCTCGAAGAGGCCATGGCCGGCGACAAGAGAATCTTTCTTGCCACCCAGCACGATGCCTCCGTCGATGAACCCAAACCTAACGAAATTTACAGCGTCGGCACCATCGTCAACATCGTGCAGAGCCTCAAGCTCCCGGACGGCAATATCAAAGTTCTGGTGGAAGGCGTGGAACGCGCCAAAGTAGTTTCCGTTTCCGACGAGGAGGGCTTCTTCCGCGCCACCGTGCGCACCTCCACATACAAAGTGGAAGCCGGCCCCCAACTCGACGCGCTCATCAGCCGCGTCACCGGCCTGTTCGAGCAGTACGTCAAACTCAGCCAGAACCTGAACTACGAGACCATGATCGCGGCCATCCGCGTGGATGAGAGCGGCAAACTCTCCGATACGGTGGGCGCCAACCTGCAGCTCACCATCGAAGAGAAACAGGAGCTGCTGGAAATCTTCGACCCCATCGACCGCCTGACGCGCGTCGCCGAAATGCTCGATATCGAGATTGAAAAGCTCAACGTCGACCGCACCATTCAGGGCCGCGTGAAGCGCCAGATGGAGAAGGCGCAGAAAGAGTATTACCTCAACGAGAAGATCAAGGCCATCCAGAAGGAGCTGGGGCGCGGTGAAAAGAGCGAAATCGATGAGCTGAAGCGGCGCGTCGAGGAAGCCGGCATGACCGCCGACGCGCAGGAGAAGGCCCTGACGGAACTCAAGCGGCTGGAGAACATGCCGCCCATGTCCGCCGAATCCACCGTCAGCCGCAACTATCTCGACTGGCTGCTGGCCGTGCCATGGAAGAAGAAGTCCAAGGAAATCCGCGATCTCAAGTTCGCCGAAGGGGTGCTCGAAAGCGATCACTACGGCCTGGAGAAGATCAAGGAGCGCATCCTGGAGTTTCTGGCCGTGCGCCGCCTGGTGAAGAATCCCAAGGGCTCCATTCTCTGCTTTGTGGGGCCTCCCGGCGTCGGCAAGACCTCGCTCGGCATGTCGATTGCGAAAGCCACCGGACGTAAGTTCATCCGCTTGTCGCTCGGCGGCGTGCGCGATGAAGCGGAAGTCCGCGGCCACCGCCGCACCTACATCGGCGCCCTGCCCGGCCAGATCATCCAGATGATGAAGAAGGCGGGCACACGGAACCCGGTCTTCATGCTGGACGAAGTCGACAAGATGTCGATGGATTTCCGCGGCGACCCGAGCGCGGCCCTGCTCGAAGTGCTCGACCCCGAGCAGAACTTCATGTTCGTGGACCACTACCTGGACGTGGAATACGACCTTAGCCAGGTCTTCTTCATCGCCACCGCCAACGTCATGCACACCGTTCCGCCGGCCCTCCAGGATCGCATGGAAGTGATCCGTCTGTCGGGATACACGGAGTTGGAGAAGATGGAGATCGCCAAGCGGTTCCTGGTGCGCAAACAGTTGGAAGCCACCGGACTTACCGGCGAAGAAATCGATTTCAAGGACGAAGGGCTCGGCAGCCTGATCGAGTACTACACGCGCGAGGCCGGCGTGCGCAATCTGGAGCGCGAAATCGGCAATGTCTGCCGCAAGATCGCCCGGCAAGTGGTCAACCACGATAACGGCAAGGACAAGAATAAGCTCGCCAAGGCGGTGATCGATAGCGCCAAGGTGTCGGAACTGCTCGGACCCTGGAAGTTCCGTGACCTGGTGGCCGACAAGAAGAACGAAATCGGCGCCGCCACCGGCCTGGCGTGGACCGAAGTCGGCGGCCAGCTTCTCACCGTGGAATGCACCCTGATGGAAGGCAAAGGCAAGCTGACCATCACCGGCAAGCTGGGCGAGGTCATGCAGGAATCGGCACAGGCCGCCATGAGCTATATCCGCTCGCGGGCGATGTCGCTCGGCCTGGCGCGCGATTTCTACCGCAGCCTGGATGTCCACATTCACATTCCCGAGGGCGCCATTCCCAAGGACGGTCCCTCGGCCGGCATCACCCTGGCCACCGTCATTTGCAGCGCCCTCACCAAGAATCCGGTGCGCGGCGATCTGGCCATGACCGGCGAAATCACCCTCCGCGGCAAGGTTCTCCCCATCGGCGGCCTCAAGGAGAAGTTGATGGCCGCCCACCGTCATGGCATCCTGGAAGCAATCATGCCGCGGGAGAATGAAAAGGACCTTCCCGACATCCCCGATGCCATCAAGCAGACCATGAAGCTCCACTTCGTGGATTCCATGGACCAGGTTTTGAAGATCGCTCTCGTTCGTGAAATCGTCGCGCTGCCGATTCCGGCGGCCGATCTGGCCGATCTGAAGATGGAAGATCGCAGGCCCGCCGAAGAGACTGTTGCACACTAAGTGAGTTCCTTGAAAGCAGAATTTGTAGTAAGCTCGGGCAAGCCGGACACGTTCCCCTCCGACCGATTGCCGGAGGTCGCATTCTTAGGGAGAAGTAACGTTGGCAAGTCCAGCTTGATTAACGCCCTCACCGGCCATAAGAAGCTGGCGTTCACGAGTAATACACCGGGCCGAACGCAAACCATTAACTTTTACCGCGTCGACGAGGGTTGCTACTTCGTCGATTTGCCGGGCTATGGATATGCCCGGGTCCCCAAGGGGTTTACCGACCAGTGGAAGATTTTGATCGAGCAGTATTTGAACAATCGAGAGACCCTGGTGCTCTCCTGCCTGATTCTGGATACCCGCCGCGGCTGGATGGAGAAAGATCTCGATCTCAAGCGGTGGCTCGAGCATTACGGCAGGCCGTACCTGGTAGTAGCTACCAAGACAGACAAGTTAAATCAGACTGAGCAAGCGCGCGGACTTCGCGCCATCCGCAAGGAAGGCGTGGAGCCGCTGCCGTTCTCGGCCCTCAGCGGCCGGGGAGTGAGGGAAATTTGGCAAGCAATAATGACAACACTTCACCCACGGTAGGCACCAACAACCTGCCGCAGGAACAATCCGACAAGCCCACCGAACAGACACCCACCCGCGAAAGCGCCCCCCCAGAGACAGTCGAAAAGGCGGCAGTCGAAAAGCCGGCAGTCGAAAAGCCGGCTGCCGAAAAGCCGGCTGCCGAAAAGCCGGCTGCCGAAAAGCCGCACCGGCCCGAGCGAGCCTCCAGATCGGCCGCCACGGCTGCGCCACCTGAGGTCAAGGCCGTCGACGCCAAGACAGTTGAGGCCAAACCTGCCGAGCCCAAGACCGCCGCCGAGCCCAAGGCTGCCGCCGAGCCCAAGGCCGCCGCCGAGCCCAAGCCCGCCGCCGAGCCCAAACCCGCCGCCGAGCCCAAACCCGCCGCCGAGCCCAAGCCTGTCACGCCCCCCCTGGCGCCTCCCGCCACCGTGCCACCTCCGGCCGTCGAGCCGCCCGCCCCTCCCCCCATAACTCAGGAAGCCCACCTCGGCGCGCAGCGCCGCAAACAGGGATCCGCCCAGGCCGCCAAGAGTGGCACTCCCACGCTCGACCTGGTCGAGTTGAAGGACATGAGCATTGTGAAGCTCAACCAGGTCGCCAAGGACATGAACATCCCTGGCGCCGCCGGCCTGCGCAAACAGGAGCTGATCTTCAAGATCCTGCAAACCCAGGCCGAAAAGAGCGGCCTCATCTTCAGCGAAGGCGTGCTCGAGTGCCTGCCCGACGGCTTCGGCTTCCTGCGCGCCCCCGAGTACAACTACCTGCCCGGCCCCGACGATGTCTACGTCTCGCCCAGCCAGATCCGCCGTTTCGATCTGCGCACCGGCGACACCATCAGCGGCCAGATCCGCCCGCCCAAGGAAGGCGAGCGGTACTTCGCCCTCATCAAGGTCGATGCCATCAACTTCGAGCCGCCCGAGGAAGCCCGCAACAAGATCTTCTTCGACAACCTGACGCCGCTGTACCCCAACGAGCGGCTCAAGCTGGAAACCGTCAAGGACAATTACTCCGGCCGCGTAATGGATCTGCTCGCCCCCATCGGCAAGGGCCAGCGCGGCCTCATCGTCTCCCCGCCGCGTACCGGCAAGACGATGCTGCTGCAATCGATCGCCAACTCCGTCACCACCAATCATCCCGAGGTCACGTTGATCGTTTTATTGATCGACGAGCGTCCGGAAGAAGTCACCGACATGCAGCGCAGCGTGAAAGGCGAAGTCATCAGTTCCACCTTCGACGAGCCTGCCACGCGCCACGTGCAGGTGGCCGAAATGGTCATCGAAAAGGCCAAGCGCCTGGTGGAGCACAAGCGCAACGTGGTCATCCTGCTGGATTCCATCACGCGCCTGGCGCGCGCCTACAACACCATCGTCCCGCCCTCCGGCAAAGTGCTCTCGGGCGGCGTGGATTCCAACGCGCTGCAGCGTCCCAAGCGCTTCTTCGGCGCCGCGCGCAATATCGAGGAGGGCGGCTCGCTCACCATCATCGCCACCGCGCTCATCGATACCGGCAGCCGCATGGACGACGTGATTTTCGAGGAGTTCAAGGGCACCGGCAACATGGAAATCCACCTGGAACGCAAACTGGTGGACAAGCGCGTCTTCCCCGCCATCGATATCAACAAGAGCGGCACCCGCAAGGAGGAGTTGCTCCTGCCCAAGGACGAGCTCAACCGCGTGTGGATCCTCCGCAAGGTGCTGAATCCGCTTTCGCCCGTGGAGACCATGGAGCTGCTGTTGGACAAGCTGGGCAAGACCAGCTCCAACGCCGTGTTTCTCGGCGCCATGAGCGGCTAACCGCCCCGCATGCCCGCCCGGAAATCCGCCAGCCGGAAGACCAGTACCATCGCCGGCGTTCAACCGGCCACCCCTGGATTGTGGGAGGCGCGCATGCTTCCCTTCTTCCAGCGGTACTCTCTTCCAGTGGCACTGCTGTTCATTGCAATCGCCAGCGCCCGCATCGTCGCGACTTACTCTGAATTGAGCCTGACTTATGACGAGCCGGGACACTTCGCCTGCGGCCTGGAGTATCTCTCCGCGCACGTGTACCAATTGGAATCGCAGCACCCGCCGCTGACCCGGGCGGCCGTCGCGATGGGGCCTTATCTGGCGGGAATCCGGCTGGACCCGTCCCGCAACCTATATCCCCAGATTCCCACCCGCGACAGCCTGGGCCGCCAGGCTCTTCAATCCACCGGGCATCCCGATCGTGCGATCGCCTTGGCACGCCTGGGAAATCTGCCCTTCTTCTGGCTGGCCTGCCTGTTGGTCTATGCCTGGGCAAGGCGCTATTTCGACCGGGGTGTGGCGGTTCTGGCGACGTGCCTGTTTACGCTGCTGCCGCCCGTGCTGGCCCACGCTGGTTTGACCACCACCGATATGGGGCTGTGCGCCTGTCTCACGGCGGCTTTCTACGCTCTGGTGAGCTGGGCTGAATCGCCCACGTGGAAGAGCGGCGCGCTGCTGGGCGTCTCGGCGGCCGCGGCGGCGCTTTCCAAATTCACGGCCTTGCCCTTTTTCCCGTGCGCCGCCGCACTGGCATTGATCTGTTACCTCGCCGCCATTCGGCCCGGTGGAAGGGAATTGCTGCGGTTGGTCAAATCCCGCGCCCCGAGCTTTGCTCTCGCCGCGATTGTCGGCCTGATCGCGATCTGGGCGGGCTACTGGTTCTCTTTCGGATTAGTTCCGCAATGGGGCGTTAGACTTCCGGCTCCCGAGTTCTTTGACGGGATTTTGAAGGCGATGAACCATAACGCGCTCGGACACTCCGCCTATCTGATGGGTGAGAGAAGCCCGAGGGGATGGTGGTATTACTTTCCCGTGATGCTCTCCGTCAAGAGTCCGGCCGCCTTCCTGATCCTGCTGGTTCTGGGCGCGGGTGCTGCTTTCAGCCGCCGCCTCAACCTCCGCCTCTGGATTCCCCTGGCTTACTCCGTGGGTATCCTGATCCCCGCCATGATGGGTTCGGTCAACATTGGCGTACGGCACATCCTGCCGGTCTACTGTGGCTTGGCGATTGTGGCCGCGACCGGACTGGCGCGGCTGTTCCAATGGTCGCCCTCCGCGGGGTCGCTGCCCGCCCTGACGGCGGGATCGCTGGTGATTTGGATGGCGGCATCCGGCGCGCTTTTCCATCCGGATTACCTTTGCTACTTCAACGAATTCGCGCCCGCTGAGCGCGAGAACTTCACGGTGGATTCCGATCTGGATTGGGGGCAGGACATGAGACTGGCCGCCCGGCTGTTGCGCGCCAGGGGCGCCGCCGTGGTGGCAACCAACCAGCCGGACTGGTGGACGATGGCTGCCATCAATGGGCTGCCACCGTGTAAGCCGGTCGACAATTGGAAGCCGTCCGAAGGATGGAGCATGATCGGCCCGACCGTCGCCAGGAACGCGGATTTTCAGGTGACCCTGGGAGGGACCGACTTCGAAAGCCTGGTCAGGGCCGCGCAACCCCGGATCGTATGGTGGGATCGCAAGCCGCCGACGCTGCGGGCCGGCGGCTTGCTGCTCTACTACATTCCTCCCGACTCGCCGCTGTTGCGGTGATGGGGGCAACCGGCCAATAACCATCGCGGGCTATGCCTTCGGACGATTTGGTGTTAAACTCCCCGGATGGCACACGCGCTGGTGGCGATCGGCGGATTGCTGTGGCTAGAGGTGGCGCGATGACGTACGTGCTGATTGCCCTATTCGCCTTCGTGGCTGCGCTTCTGTTCCAGGCGCGCGGCTTGATCGCGGTGATTCTCTCGCACAGCAGCACGCTATCGGGCGACTACGACGGCGCCCTGCGCAAAGTTCGCTGGATCAGCCTGGGCATTCCGAACGTCACGACGCTCCACAAGGAAGGCTTGTTGCTCGATTCGGCGGGCAGACTGAGTGAGGCCGAACGACGGTACCGCCAAGCCCTGGCGATGGCGGTTGGATCGAAATACCGGGTGGAACGGTTGCATGCCTGCCTTGGCAATGTGCTCATGGATCGTGGCCGGTATCGGGAAGCCGAACAGTGCTTTCACCGCGCCATCGAGGCGGGCGATGTTACGGGCAGTTCGCAGGCCTCGTTGGCGGAATTGCGGCTGGTGCAGGGCGTGGAGGCGGAGAAGGCGTTGGAGTATGCCAGCCAGTCGATTGAGCTGCTGAAGCGGCGTCCGGGCAAGCCTGTCGCCGGATCCTTGTTCTCCTACGCGCGCCAGGCATGGGCGCTGGGGTTGCTGGGGCGGGGCGAGGAGGCCCGGGAGGCGCTCGCGCAGTCGTTGAGCGTGTTGGAGCCGAGCGCACTCGGGAGTAGTGAACAGCACTGGCTAACCGGGATGGCACTGGTGGCGATGCAGCAACCCGAAGAAGCGCGGAAGCACTTCCAACTGGGGCACGACGCGGACCCGCGCGGCAAATACGGGCGCCGCTGCGGGAAACACCTCGCCTGAGCTATCGCTCCGCGTCGGCGCGGGCGCGTTCCAGCAGGGCGGTAACGCCGAGTCGCGCGGCCCACGAGTTGACGTACTCCCAATCCATCGCCGTGTTGATCGCGATCAGCCCGCCGATGTCGTTCCACTGGCGGTCGGAGACTTCACCGCCGTCGCGATACCATTGCAGCTTGGCGAGGAGGATGTCCTCCGGGGTCGCCACCAGACAAGGCAGCGCTCCTTCCACCCGGAGTGGAGTCGGCGCTGCCCGTTCCAGTTGCGCATCGTGGAACTCCGTCGAAGCCGGGAAGATGTCGAACTTCATGGCGCTACCTATGTGAATCAAATTGAACGAGCGCCCGTCCTGTACGGCCTGCCGCATCATTTCCGGATCTGCGTACCAGCCGGGTCCGAGGGCTTTGGCAAGCAGTTTGGCCTGGGGCGGAAAAATCAGCGCCACCAGGTCTCCATCGAGGGTTGCGCGCACGACCCCATGGGCGGATGAAGCAAGCGAACCGCCCACCAGGAACCGGATGCCGAGCGCGGTTAGCGCGGCGGTCAACTCGTTGAGGCCCTGTGCCAGGGGGTCCGTCATAGCGCCAGTTCGGCGCCGAACACTTTGGCGTACAAATCGGCGCCGAGTCTCCGCTGCGCCGCCCGCAGGAAGATCTCACGCTCGCCGGCCTGCGGATATCGCTGCCGGAGACCCGCTTCACCGAAACGACGAACAAAGGCCGAGTATTCGAACGTTCGTTGCAGCTTTTCTTCCGGCGACATCTTGCGCATGAGGCCCATGAGGACTTTCCATGCTTCGGGCGATGTGTCGCGGGGCCTCATAGCCAGAGTATAGCGCGGGTGGGGGTTACGGGGAAAGAATCTCCAGGTAGCGGGCGATGGTTTCGATGCCGCGGTAGAAGTTCGGCAGGTAGAACTTCTCATTGGGGGCGTGCAGGTTGTCGTCGGGGAGGCCGAAGCCCATCATGACGCTGGGGATGCCGAGGTAGCGGTCGAAGACGCCGACGATGGGGATGGAGCCGCCGCTGCGTATGTAGACGGTCTGCTGGCCGAATTTCTCCTGGAGCGCCTGGGCGGCGGCGTGGATGAAGGGATTGTCGGGGTTGGTGAGCGAGGGCGCGCCGCTGGAGAGCACCTTCAACCCGGCGGTCACGCCCTTGGGGCAGACGGCTTTCACCGCGGCCTGCATCTGGGCGATGGACTCGTCCACCTGCTGGTCGCCGACCAGGCGGGTGCTGACCTTGGCGACGGCGCGGGCGGGGATGACGGTCTTGGCGCCATCGCCGGTGAAGCCGCCGCGAATCCCGTGCACCTCGATGGTGGGACGGGCCCAGGTGCGGTCGAAGATCGAGAAGCCAGGCTCTCCGGTGAGCGAGGGGGCTCCGATTTCCTTTTCGAGGTAGTCCTTCTCATTGAAGGGGAGACGCGACCAGGCGGCGGATTCCTGCGGCGCGGGCGGCACGACGCGGTCGTAGAAGCCGGGGACGAGGATGTGGCCGTCGCGATCCTTCAGCGCGGTGAGGATCTCGGCGATGGCCATGATGGGGTTGGGCGCGGCGCCGCCGTAGACGCCGGAGTGCAGATCGTGATCGGCGCCCTGGACGCTCAGCTCGTAGTACACCAGGCCGCGCAGGCCGATGCAGATGCTGGGCATCTCAGGCGCGAACATCTCGGTATCGCAGACGACGACGGCGTCGGCGTGCAGGCGCGGCGGCCGGGTCTTGACGTAGGCTTCGATGTGCTCGCCGCCGGTTTCCTCCTCGCCTTCGAGCAGGAACTTCACGTTCACCGGCAGCTTGCCCGTGGTCTTCAGCAGGCCTTCGACGGCCTTGATCTGGATATAGACCTGCCCCTTGTCGTCGCAGGTACCGCGGCCGTATATGTTGTCGCCGCGGACTTCGGGCTCGAAGGGCGGTGACTTCCATTCATCGAGAGGGTCGGGCGGCTGCACGTCGTAGTGGCCATAAAAGAGGATAGTGGGCTGGCCGGGGGCGCCGAGCCATTCGGCGTAGACCAGCGGGTTGCCGTCGCCGGGGTCTTCGATCAATTCGGCGGAGGTCATGCCGGCGGCTAGCAGTTCGTGCAACGCGAACTCGGCGGCGCGCCGTATGTCGGGCTTGTTTTCCGGCAGCGTGCTGATGGAGGGAATGCGGAGGAAGGCCTTTAAGCCCTCCAGGAATTCGGCTTGGTGTTGCTGATAGTAGTTCATGAAATCTCCCTTTCGGAAATGGCCCGTTTACATGATCGCGGTGGGCGGCGCCGGCTCGTCGGGATGGCCGGCGTTGGCCAGCGGAAGGCGGATCATGAGCACCGCAAGGCCCACCAGCACGAGGATGGCGAGCAGGTCGGTTCCCCACCAGGTGAGGTCGGGCAGAATGAGATGGCCCTGGCTTTTCTCGGCGGCGCGGAAGCCCGCCACGACGAGCCCGCAAAGGGCTTCGCCGGCGATCAGGCCGGAGGCGGTCAACACGCCGGTGTTCTCGATGCGGGCTTTCTGTGCGTCGTTGAAGGTGCCCTTGTCGCGCAGTTTGTCGGTGCCCCAGCGGAAGAGGCCGCCGACGAAGATGGCGAAGGTGGTTTCGAGCGGCAGGTACATGCCGACGGAGAACAGCATGGGGCTCTTCACTTCGACCAGGATGAGGCCGAACCCCATGCAGATGCCGACCACCACCAGCGGCCACGCCATGTTGCCGCCGACAATGCCGGTGGCGAGCGATGCCATCAGGCCGGCCTGCGGCGCGGGAAGCTGCGGGGTGCCGAAGGTGTAGGCGCGGTGCAGCCACATGAGGGGGAAGAAGAGCGCCATGCTGGAGACGGCGATACCGAGCAGGTCGCCGATCTGCATCTTGGCGGGCGTGCCACCGAGGATGTGGCCGGCTTTCAAATCCTGCAGCATCTCGCCGGCGACGGCGGAGGAAACGCAGACCACGGCGGCCACGCCGAGCACGGCGGCGATGCCGTAGTTGCCGCGCAGCCCCATGGCCACCATCAGCAGGGCCGCGATCACCACGGTACACAGCGTGAGACCGGAGATGGGGTTGTTGGAGGAGCCGATCATGCCGACCAGGTTGCCGGAGACGGCGGCGAAGAAAAATCCGAGGACGATCATGACGATGGCGGCCACGGCGGCGGGGCCGATCGAGCCGGCAAAGTAGAAGTAGAGGGCGATCATGCAGAGGAATACGGCGCCCAGCCCGCTAAAGACCACCTTGCTCGAGAGGTCACGCTGGGTGCGGCCGGTGGCTTCGTGGGCAGCCGCCGACTTCTTCAGATCGGCGACCGCGCGCTTCATGCCGATGCCGAGGTTCTTGCGCATGCGGAAGAGGGTGAACGAAGCGCCCACCATCATGCCGCCCACGGCGATGGGGCGCACGATGTGGAACCAGATGGCGCCGGCGACCTTGCTCCAGCCCTCATCGCCCGAGACGCCGGGCGCCAGTTGCGGTCCCAGGAAGAAGGCGAGAAGCGGCACCAGCAGTCCCCAGGCGAAGACGCCGCCGGCGAAGTTCAGCGCGCCGAGCCGGGGCCCGATAATGTAGCCCACACCGAGGTAGGCGGGGCTGATGGCGGGGGCGGAGAAGGTGGACATGGCGCCCGCCTGCACCACGGGCGAACCCGGCGCGCGCGTCAGCGTGACCAGACTTTTTCCGAGTTCGCCGACGTGCACCACGAAGTCGCGGCTGGCGGCGAAGACGTTGATGGCTCCCAGGAAGAAGAGCGTCGCGCCGATGCCCATGTTGGCGAAGAGGATCTTGGCGGCGCGCGCGCCCTGCTGTCCGGCCTTGTGGATTTCGGCGGCGGCCACCGATTCGGGGAAGGGAAGGTCGGGATCTTCCACCATGACGCGCCTTAGCAGGGTCACGAAGAGGATGCCCAGGGTGCCGCCGACGGCCATCAGGGCCACCGATTTCCAGTAGCCGTTGGCCAGATCGAAGGCCGGCCACACGCCGGCCAGCACGAAGGCGGGAATGGTGAACACGGCGCCGGCGGCCACCGATTCGCCGATGGAGCCAATGGTTCGGGCCATATTCTCTTCGAGAATCGAGCCCTTCATCAGGCGCAGGATGGCCATGCCGATGACCGCCGCCGGGTAGGTGGCGGCGATGGTCATGCCAGCGCGCAGGCCCAGGTAGAGGTTGGCGGCGCCCAGGATGACGGTCATGATCAGGCCCAGAAGCACGGCGCGGACGGTGAACTCGCGCATGTCCGTCTTGTCCGGCACGTAGGACCGGAATTTCTTGTCCGCTTCAGGAGGCATCATTGTAGTCCGGACCTCACTTTATCACTCAGCGCTTTGCCGTCGACGGTTTTTCCCGCCAGCCTGGCCTGCGCGGCTTTCATCACGACACCCATCTGCTTGATGGAGGTGGCGCCGGTTTCGGCCATGGCAGTGGCGACGGCGGCGTCGATTTCGGCTTCGGTCGCGCCGGCGGGCAGGTAGGCCTCCAGCAGCGCCTTTTCGACCTCTTCCTTTTCGGCCGACTCGACGCGGCCGGCCTTGCGAAACGCCTCGGCGGCATCCACGCGCTGGTTGATGAGGATCTTGAGCACCTGGATCTCGGCGGCTTCGTCGATGGGCTTGGGGGAATCGACCTTCCGTTTCATGAGGGCGGCCTTGAGCATGCGGAGCGTGCTCAACCGCGCGGCGTCGCCCGATTTCATGGCGGCGACCATTTCCTGTTGCACCTGATCAATGAGGGGCATGATGACTGCTATTATACGGCCTCGCATTCGGTGGCCTTTTCCGGCGGCTGCGCGAGATGGAGGCCGGGGAATGGCAGGCGCCAGGGGTTGGGTGGCGGCGGGGGTTGAAAAGCGGACCTGGTGGCGCCCCGTCAAGACGGAGCCGGGCCGGCTTTCAGCCGGCTCTGGCAGCTAACCCCAATACTGTTCACTTTGCGGCAGGTGGGACAGACCGGACAGACCATCGCTTTTCGTGGTCTGTTTGAATGGGCCTTCGGCCCGCGAAACTTCATGAAAAAGGGTGGGGCAGGCTTTAGCTTGCCAGCCGGCCGCAAGGCCGGCCATGCCGGTGGTTTTTCGATCCTGTCATCTTCGGGGCTCGGTAGGAGTTCCGGGGCACGACAGGCCACAAAACCCGATGGCCTGTCCCACCGGGGCACTTGCCAAGCTCCAAAGTGAACAGTATTGAAGCTAACCCGCATTTCTACCACTCCGCCTGCGCCACGGCATACCCGACAGACGCCTGTGAGAAATGCCGGCTGAAGCATGCCCCACAATGCGGCAATCCGGGCTTCTGCCGCTCGCGGTCCGGATACTGCCTTCCGGGAAGCGACGCCATGGCGCCCCTAAGCGCACCGTGCCGATCTTGGCCGCCCCTACTCGTAGCGCAGCACTTCCGCCGGCGCGATCCGGGTGGCATTTCTCGCCGGGTAGAGCGTGGCGAGAAAGCTCACTGCTACCGCCAGACCCGCGATCCAGATGGCGTCCAGCCACTGCGCCTCGAACGGCACGAAGCTCATCGAGTACACCGCTTCCTCCAACGGAATCCAGTGGTACTTCCCGGCGAAGTAGCAGAGCGCGTGTCCCGCCACCAGACCGATGGCAGAACCCACCACGCCGATCAGCACGCCCTGCAGCATGAAGATCCGCCGGATCTGCTCGCGCCTCGCGCCCATCGACATCAGCACCGCGATGTCGCGGTACTTCTCCATCACCATCATTACCAGGGTAATGAAGATATTCAGCGCCCCCACCAGTTCGATCAAGCTGATGACGATAATCGTCACGACCTTCTCCATCTTCAGCGCCCCCAGCAGTTGCTTGTTGCGCTCCATCCAGGTGGTGGTGGTGTAGCGCTCGCCCGCCAC
>Ga0182021_10000811_pt1 | contig 34957 bp, 14 predicted proteins | sample 612E3MmetaG_FD_120493 | JGI IMG/M metagenome (GOLD analysis project Ga0182021, IMG submission 120493) | Permafrost microbial communities from Stordalen Mire, Sweden - 612E3M metaG (Illumina Assembly) | ecosystem: Environmental > Terrestrial > Soil > Wetlands > Permafrost | place: Sweden...
AAAATCCCTCAAGATGTAGAATGCTTTTTTCTTTTCACCGAGATTTGAGAAAAGACCCTTGCGGTTAAAAAAATCTAGTATTCCTGGCAGCGAGCGGCGCGGAGATCTGAAGTCCATCAAAATCCAGGGACTTATTCCCTGAAGTGTTGAAATTTTTTTGAGCATATTAATCTGATGGATATAAACATTTTCCTGAAATTCTTCCGACCAGATTGTTGATGTATCCGCATGAAATCCGAATTTTGCATCGCTGCCAAATTCACTTATTACAAGCGGTTTGTTATAGGCAGAAACCCATTTTATGGAATCGGCTTTTGCAGGCAGCCCATCATACCAGCCTATATATTCATTGCATCCCAGCACATCAAGATATTTACCGAGCGGATCGTCAGTCATAATTGTTTTGGGATCAATGTAGTGAATTTCTGTTGCAGCGGTTATTAAACGTGTTGAATCCAGCATGCGAACTTTTTCTGTGAGCTTTTTCATAAATTCAAGACGCATTTCGCTTCTGGGAGTTTCGTTACCGACAGACCATAAAATTACCGCTGCTCTATTCTTATCTCTATTTATCATTTCCATCAACTGGTTTGATGCATTCTCGAACGTGGAGTTATTTTCCCACTGGATAGTCCAGTAAACGGGAATTTCGGACCAAACAAGAATTCCTTTCCTATCCGCTTCGCGAATCATTGTTTCATTGTGAGGATAATGAGCGAGACGAACAAAATTGCATCCAAGTTCCTGAGCCATTCCCAAAAGCTTTTGAGAATCTTCTAAAGAATAAGCACGTGCGGAACGGAGAGGAGCCTCTTCATGAATTGAAATTCCTTTTAAGAATATTTTTTTACCGTTAAGAAAAATCTCGGAACCATGTGTTTCAATTGAACGAAATCCAATCCGATCTTTAATCTCCTCACTGTCAGATGTTATTGTTACATCATATAATTTCGGATTTTGTGGCGACCACAAAGTAAGATCGGCTTTAATGTTGATATGTCCCATGCCTTTCTCATTTGTCGTTATAGTCTGATCAACTTTCGCCTCCGGAAATTGCAGATGAATTTCCCGATTTAGACTAACTCCGTCCAATTGAACCCATCCAACGATTTGATCAGCCGATCCTTTTTTGAGTTGAATAAAATAATCTCGGATAAATGTTACGGGAGTCTCAATCAGTTTTACATCTCTGGTTATACCGCCGTAGTTCCACCAATCAGTATTAAGAGTCGGTACTCCTTCACGCAGACGTTTGTTGTCTACTTTTACAATTACAAAGTTTTCTCCATTTTTAATTTTGTCGGAGATTTCAAAATTGAACGGAGTAAAACCGCCAACATGTTCTCCAATTTTCTCCCCATTTAAAAAAACAATTGATTGATAATTAGCCGCACCGATATAGAGAAATACACGCGTATTATTTTTTTTCTTGTAGTCGAAAGAATTTTTATACCAAATGGTTCCTTCGTAAAATAAAAATTTTTCTTTCTGAGTATTCCAATCGCCGGGTACGTTCAATGTTTCGGATGCATCGAAATTGTATTCAATTCTTTCACTTTTGTTTTGTGGTTTTGCATTCATGTAATAACCATTCGGATCGGGCTGCTGGCGGTAGTTATAGTAACCGTTTTCATACGGATCGATGATTATGTGCCAAGCACCGTTCAAGTCTATTGTGTTCCTCCCATCAATGTTTGTTATTAGCTCCGTATTTTGGGAAAAGAGCAGGGAAGAAAAAAGAACCGCAAACAAAAAGAAGAATAATCTTTTCATAAAATCTCCGAAAGCCGCCACATTGTTTTTAATTTATAAAAATTAACTGTTATCAAAAATTAATCGGTGATGATTTTGTAAATCAATTCTATTGTCCCTATACAAAACCTCTGTCGCTATTCAAAACCTCGTCCGCCATCAAAGATATCATTCTAAGCAAAAAACATTATTTTTATTCTCCACAAATTAACAAGTAAAAACTCATTATGCTTAAATCTTTACTTTATTTTTGTCTCGGTTTCTTCAAATCAAAGACACAACTCCAATTGGAAATCATCTTCCTTAGAAGCAACTTGAAATTCTAAATAGGTCCACAAAAAAGGTTCAAATCACTAGTTGGGATAAACTCTTCTTTTCCACTATCATCTCTTTCTTTAAGAATTGGAAAGAAAATTTGATAATTATTAAACCTGAGACCTTAATCCGATGGCACAGAAAAAGATTTTATGAGCACCTTATGAGGAATAAAATAAAGTATAGTGGTAGGCCGAGAGCCTCCAACGAAATTATTCAGTTAATTAAACAGATTGCAAACGAGAATCCAATGTGGGGTGTTCCAAGAATACACGGAGAAATTCTTAAGCTCGGTTATGATATTTCTCAAGCCACTGTTTGGAGATATACTCCTAAGGATAAAAATAATACTACAGGGCAACGTTGGAAAACCTTTCTTAAAAATCATGCTTCTGAAATTATTTCAATTGACTTTTTTTGTGTGCCTACTATTAATTTCAAGTTACTTCATGTTCTGGTTTTTCTTTCACATGGAAGAAGAAAAGTAATTCATTTGAATATTACTACACATCCAACATCGTAATGGGCAACACAACAACTAAAGAATGCTTTATACGATTCTGATATTCCTAAATACTTAATTCGAGATCGAGACTGTAGATTCGGTGATATGTTTAAGAATAATGTTTCCAGTTTTGGTATTCGTGAAATTGTAACTGCATATAGATCACCATGGCAAAATGGTTATGTTGAAAGAATTATTGGAAGTATACGGAGAGAATTTCTTGATCATTTAATTGTTATGAATGAAAATCATTTGAGGAAACTTCTGAAAGAATACTTTTATTATTACAACAATCAGCGAACTCATCTTGGGCTGAATAAAGATTCCCCCGAATCGAGAGAAGTTCATGTAATTGAAGAGATTGGGAAAGTTCCTGTTGCAAATGGTTTGCATAACTATTACTTCAGAAAGGCTGCGTAAGCAATTTCTCAAAGTTTTTTATCGAGTTAAGTCTTATTTGACCGACCTAGCTCTATATCTGTTTTGACTAAAAATCATGAAAAAATAAAAATTATATATAAAAATTCCTCCAACACTTTGCTAAAGTCTCAATTTAACTTTTACAAAACGAAGAAATTTATCAGATTTAAATTAAAATTAACATCGGATGGAATATTGAATAGGGACAATGCTCAATTACTACCTTAGATAAGACTATGAATTAATTTATTGATTTTAAAATTACCAAATTTTGATCGCTTAAAATGAGAACTGTGAATAATTTAGATAAGTGACAAATTCAGTGAAAAATTTATTTTCTGTACTTTTCAATATACTTAGAAGGATTCATTCCAAAATATTCTGTAAAGGATGTTGTAAAATAGGAAAGTGAATTGAAGCCAATTGTATACGCGATTTCCGAAATGTTGCTGTCGGATGTAAGAAGTAATTCTGCTGCTTTCTTCAATCGAATGATTCTAATAAATTCTTTTACCGACTGGCCTGATATCGCGTGTATTTTACGATACAGTTGAGTACGGCTCATTCCAATTTCGTAAGCAAAATCATTTACCTCATAGTTGGGATTATTGAGATTTTTTTCAACAATGGAATAGGCCTTATTAAATAATTTCTCGTCAGTCTTAGAGGATGACATTTCAGTCACTGATGCAAACGGTTCTTTTACAAATTTTTCCCTTAATAGAATTCTGGACTCAATTAGATTTTTTATTCTAACTTTTAATAAAGCAGAACTGAACGGCTTGGCTATATAATCGTCGGCACCGCTTTCATAACCTTCAATAGTATGTTCCTCAGAACTTTTTGCCGTAAGCATAATTATCGGAATATGGCTGGTTCTCTCATCATGTTTAAGAATTTTGCATACTTCATAACCATCCATGCCTGGCATCATCACATCGGAAATTATTATATCCGGTATATCATCAAATGCTTTTTCAATTCCAACTTTTCCATCGTGAGTTTCCGAGACATTAAAATTTTCGTTGAGTTCGCTTTTGATGAACGCACGCATGTCGGCATTATCTTCAATAATTAAAACTCTGGGCAATTTTTCGGAATACTGGATTTGTTCTTCCGGCAAATCTGCATCCTCGTAAATTTCTTCAAGAGCGAGATCATCCTTTGTTTCAATTTCTTTAACCTCAGTTTTGGCGTGGTCAAATGACATGTGAGGTAAATACTTTTCATCCAACCACAGCGGTAAAATTACCGTGAATTCCGACCCGCGACCAGGCTCGCTTTCAACAAGAATATGACCCTTGTGCAGGCTGACAAGCTCATATGTTAGAGATAAACCAATGCCGGTGCCCTGAGTAGTTAATTTATTTTTTACCTGATAAAATCTATCGAATATTTTTGATTGAAAATCCTTAGGTATTCCAATGCCGGAATCTTTCACGGTTATTTTAAATGTTTTATCGCTGTTTAGCTGGTCGGAATTTATTCCTCCGACGTCGTTAAAAGTTATAGATACAACTATATTTCCGTTATCGGAAGTATATTTAAACGCGTTTGATAACAGGTTATAAATTATTTTATCAAGTTTGTCAGTATCGAACCAGATTTCATAAGAAGAACGGGAGAAGTTAAAAACAAAATCGATATTGCGCTGTTCCGCATCTTGATTAAAAGCATCAACAATTTCTTTTATAAAACGAACGACATCATTCTTAGTAAGATTTAATTCAAGTTTGGCTTCTTCTATCTTTCTGAAATCCATTAATTGATTAATAAGTCTTAGCAGCCGGTTCGCGTTTCGATAAACCAGCTTCAGTTGTTTTTTTTGCAGTTCGTCTTTTGCACCTTGAAGCAATTTCTCAATTGGGCCAACGATAAGGGTTAAAGGCGTTCTGAATTCATGAGAGACATTTGAGAAGAACTGCATCTTTAAAGAATCAATTTCGTGAAGTTTTTTGATCTCAAGTTCTTCAAGTTCCAACTTTCTTTTTATTCCAGCTTCGTGTAATATCCATTTTCTAAAAGCATACAAAAGAAAAATGACAAGCAAACAATAAAATATATACGCCAAGTTGGTCCGCCAGAACGGCGGTTTAATAATAATCTTAAGGGAAGCACCTTCGGTATTCCAAACTCCATCGTTGTTGGATGCTATTACTCGGAATATATATTTGCCCGGATCAAGATTTGTATAAGTAACTTCCCGTTTCCTCTCAGTTAATGTCCAATCATCCTCAAAGCCTTCAAGTCGATATTTATATTGATTCTTTTCAAGGTTGAGAAAGTTTAAAGCCGCAAACTCCAAAGTGATTACATTCTGATCATAGTCTAGTGTAATTTCCTTTGAGTAAATTATCTGCTGAGGAATAGTATAAGCATCAGAAGAGTTATTGCTTCCAACTTGAACTGATTTATTAAACAGTTTAAAATCCGTTATGTACACCGGCAGTTTAAAATTATTAATTTTTATGCTGTCTGGATGAAAACGAGTCAGACCCTCAGCCCCGCCAAAATACATTTCACCGTTTCGATTTTTAAATGCTGCAAATTTGTTAAAGTCGTCTGTACTAAGACCGTCGCGTGTTGAAAAATTTTTAAAGGTCCCATACTCCACGGAAAACTTAGACAATCCTTTTGATGTGCTCATCCAAAGATTATTATGTTCATCCTCAAGTATGTCTCTAATTAGATTGCTTGGCAGCCCGTCTTTGATATAATATTTTTTTATAGAATTATTTTGAGGATCAAGTCTATTTAATCCGTCAACAGTTCCTATCCATACATAATCTTTAGAATCCACAAAGACAACCAAAGCCAAATCGTTACTAAGGTTAAAACCCTCTTTGTCACTCGAGAGATATTGTTTAACTATTGAATTTTTTTCCGAGAGAACAGAAACACCGCTAACAGTACCAACCCAAACGTTATCGCGCTTATCGCATAAGGCGGAAAAGGTCCAATCACTCACTATTGATGTTGAAGGATTGCTATAGTCGTGCCTATGATGAAAGAACTTACCAGTGTGCGGCACAAGCTTATCCACGCCGCCGCCATGAATTGCTATCCAAAGATTTCCGCGGCTGTCTTCAGAAATGTTTCTTACATCATTACCAGCAATCGATGCGTCATCATTGTCTATATGCTTATAGGTAGTAAACGACCTTGAGGCTGCATTATACTTTTTCAATCCATCCAGATATTTGCCAACCCATATAGTTCCGTCTTTACTTTCAAATATGTCCATTATTGGACCGGGGCCGAGTCCGGTTGAATTATCTCCCTTTATATAAATTTTATGGGAAATATTTTTCGCTAAAAGAATATCAATTCCTCCATCCTCGTAACCTACCCAAATATTATTTTTAGAATCTTCAATAACCGCGGTTACCAAATTATTTGTAAGTCCATTTATAGAGTTAGGATTTTTATACCAATTCTGAAACGGATTATCCAGAATAACGTAATTCAAATCTCCAAGTTTGCTACTAATCCATAAATTACCTTGCTGATCCTGAAAAATGTTAGATAGTAAATTTGAAGAGATACTGTTTCGATCGTATTCATTGAATTGGTAACGGATTTGGTTATTGCCATCAAGCATAACCAATCCTTTGGACTCGGGACTATACCAGAATCTATTATTGTTGTCTTTGAAAATAAAATTTATGTACTGATCATTTTCCCTTTGGTAAGGTTGGCATTTACCAGTGGTTTTATCAAAGATCCAAATTCCCTTACTCCATGTACTTATCCATATCAAGTTTTTATCAAACACCAACGAATTAACCGAGAAATTTGCAGTTTGATTACTAAGTACATCAAATAGTCTGAAATGCTTAAAGGTCATATCGGAAGTATTGAGTGCGCTAAGTATGCCGGTAGAATATGCGATCCACAATATATCATTATCAACTACCAGTCTGTTAATATTATTATCCGCGATTGTTTTCGAGTCGATTTGGCTTCCTGCAGATGCGGTAAAACGTATGAATCCATTTCTATTTGGATCGTATACATGAAGCCCTACCGCAGTGCCTATCCACAGCCTATGCTGTCTATCTTCGGCTAATGTTTTAATATCATTATTTAAGAGCGAAGAATTATCGTTAACATTTGCCGTATAATTAACAAAATTATCTTTCTCTTTATTATAACGGCTTAAACCGCCCCCGAATGTACCAACCCAAACGTTACCTTCACTGTCAGTTAACAAACAGTCTATAACGTTGCTTCTCAGACTAGACGGATCATTCTGGTTATTTTTATAAACTTTAAATGTGTAGCCGTCAAAACGGTTCAGTCCGTCTCCGGTACCAATCCATATAAAACCTTCCTTATCTTGTGTAACACATCGCTGAGAATTTGATGACAGCCCAGTTTTGGTAGAGTATCTTACAAATTTGCAATTGCGGTTCAGAGATTGGGAGTACAATATGTTACAGAATATCCAAAAGATAATAACAAGTCTTGTAAAACTGAAAAATAAATTTATTAGTTGAATAAACTTAGAGATACTAATATTTATCTTTTGTCGCAAAATAAATTCTCCAACAAATAGTGATTAAATATAAAATTCATGATGAATTTTGTATCAAAAACTTTCTTCGGTTCAATCATGACATCAATTTACGAATATTTACATCTCATTATATTTCAAAAATTTAGTTTAAGGAGGACTAAAAAGACTAGTACAAATTCCGTAAAATTTTTAGCTTCTTGTAACTCAAAGTATTCTCTTCAAACATTCAAGCAGGTTATCCAAAGAGTATTATTTGGGAAAATAATTAAAATAATTGGAACACTGGAGTAATCAACTTCATTAATTATATGATTTATTTGAGTTGTCAATTTTGTCTTGTTCGATCCGATCTATGCCAAAAGAGTAACGTTTAATCAGAACCAGATTAAATTTAATGCATATGATATTTATCTTAATGATAAAGAAATGAATTTGTAATGCATATATAATTAGGTGACCTCAATATAATTGTTTTCATTAAATCATCGATTATTCATTCTAATCTTCATGACTGTAGGGAAAATAATTAGATATTGTGTTGTTAGGATATGGAGAAAAATAATTTGAAATCAAGATAAACTTGGATCCAAAATAAGTGAAATTTTTAAGTGTCTTTCGAAAATTTATACAAAAGAATATATAATATGGTTGGGAAAATTCGTTCAATAGTAAGAGCAGTTTTATTTATTACTGCTATCCAGAATATGGTATTTGCTCAAAAGGCTCAAACCGATAAACCTTCACACATTCCATATAAGTGGAAAAATGTACAAATGGTTGGAGGAGGTTTTGTTGACGGCATAATATTTCATCCAACTGAAAAAGGGTTATGCTATTGCCGAACCGATATGGGAGGCGCTTACAGAAGAAATGAAAAAACTTTACGATGGGAACCTCTTTTGGACTGGTTATCGTATGAAGATGTTAACTTGATGGGCATTGAAAGTATTGCGCTAGATCCTTCCGATCCAAATCGTGTTTATCTTGCATGCGGAACTTATACTGCACCACAGGCTCCTAACGGAGCTATTTTATTGTCTGGTGACCGGGGTAAATCGTTTAAACGTACTGATGTTCCATTTAAAATGGGCGCGAATGAAAACGGGCGTGGTAACGGCGAAAGAATGGCTGTTGATCCCAACAATGGAAAAATTATTTATCTCGGCACTAGAAATAATGGATTATGGAAAAGTATTGACAGAGGTGAAAGCTGGAATCAAGTTCTAAATTTCCCTGACATAAAAGAAACACCTCCCGATTCAATTAAAGATCCTAACGAAATACGTCGTTGGGAATTCCAAAATCGCGGTTGTGGTATTGTATTTGTCGATTTCGATTTTCAAAGCGGTAATAAAGAATCTGGAAGCTCAACTCTATTTGTCGGTGTTTCATTGGCGAACCGTGACAACCTTTTTAGAAGTACTGATTATGGAAAAACATGGCAGCCAATTCAAGGACAACCTACAAAGTATCGTCCCATCCACGCAGTAATAGCTTCAGATAAAACGATGTACCTTACTTATGGAGATACTCCCGGACCATCGCGCATGATGAACGGCGGTGTTTGGAAATTTAATTTGATTGATGGCAAGTGGGCTGAAATTACTCCGGATAAACCAAATCCCAAGGACAGAGCCTTTGGATATGCTGGAATTTCTATTGATGCGCAAAATCCAAATGTACTTATAGTTAGTTCATATCACCGTTACAATATTTCAAACGGTGAAGATATTTTTCGTTCTACCGATGGCGGCAAATCATGGAAGCAAGTTTTTGGAACTGGGGGCATTTTCGATCCATCATTGGCGCCTTACACAAAACATACAGGTATTCATTGGTTATTCGATATTGAGATTGATCCTTTTGATTCTAACCATGCAATATTTACTACAGGATACGGCGGACACGAAACATTTAATCTGACCGTTATGGATGCGGGTAAACCAACATTATGGCATGTGATGAATTCGGGTATTGAAGAAACGGTTTCGCTTGACCTTCTTAGTCCGCCTAAAGGTGCACCATTAATTTCTGCGATTGGAGACTACTCTGGGTTTGTTCATTGGGATCTTGATAAACCAGCTACCCAAGGAAATTTTGATAATCCACGATTTGGAAATACTAACAGTTTAGCTTGCGCTGAAAAAAATCCCGATATCCTTGTGCGTGTAGGCAGAGCTACGAATGATAATCCAAATAAAAATATCGGCTATTCAATGGACGGAGGAAAAACGTGGCAGCCAACTGAATCGATGCCGCATCCCCAAAGTATGCTTGGGCACATATCTGTTTCCTCCGATGGAAAAACTTGGATTTGGACGCCAGATCAAATTCATAGTGGGTTTGGTTCTGACAAATCATCTCAATTATTACCAGTTTATTTCACTACAGATAAAGGAACAACATGGAACGAATGTAAAAGTATTCCAAAAAATACACGTGTGATTGCAGACTGCGTTAATCCAAAAACATTTTATGCGATGGATTTGTTTCGAGGAAAACTTTTCATCAGTATCGATGGTGGGAAAATTTTTAAAGAACAAAAGTTGAATCTACCGGATGGACTTCCCAAGAATAATGAAAATCGCGGTGATGGACGCGGTGGACAGGATAAAATTTATGCAACGCCAAACCACGAAGGAGATCTCTGGGTAGCTGCATTCGACGGACTTTATCATTCTATCGATGCCGGGAAAAATATTAGCAAAATAAATAGTGTTCAAGAAATCCATGGCTTCGGATTTGGAAGAGGAAAAACTGAAAAAGATTATCCAACTCTATATTTAATCGGTATCGTAAACGGCTTAAGTGGAATTTTTCGTTCCGACGATATTGCAAAAAGCTGGGTACGCATTAACGACGATCAACATCAGTGGGGATTGGTTTTACAAATAACGGGCGATCCGAAATTGTACGGCCGTGTTTATGTTGGTACGCACGGAAGAGGTACTTTTTACGGTGACCCGGTAAAATAATACATTAAAATAAATTCAGCAGAAATACTAACTTATAGTTTGATTTTTATTCATGCAATTATATTGAGGGCTTAACATGACTAATGACAAATTGAAATCTAACAATAATAAGATTTTTATCTTTATACTAGTTGCTTTATTTTTTGGTCTCAATCATGTTATGCGCGGGCAAAAAAACGAGTGGAATGATTTATCGTTTTATGAAGTTGGAAACGAACCCAAGCATACAACATTTAAATATTTTACCAATAAACAAACGGCTCTCACTTACGATTTCGACAATTCACCCTTCTATAAATCTCTTAACGGCACATGGAAATTTGCATGGTACCGCAAACCAGCTGATCGAATTGTAAATTTTTTTGATACTGATTTCGATGCAAGCAATTGGGGAAAAATAAAAGTACCTGGTGATTGGCAGTTTCAAGGTTATGACGTTCCAATAGATTTTAATAACGGATATCCATTCGAACGTAATGCTCCGAAGGCACCTCAAAATTATAACCCGGTTGGACAATATATTTATGAATTTAAAGTGCCGAAAGTTTGGGACGGTAAACAAATATATCTTCATCTCGCCGGAGTAAATTCTGCATTCTATATTTGGCTTAACGGGAAAAATATCGGTTACCATGAGGACAGCAAAGTGCCTGCTGAATTTAACATAACAAATTATATAACCAAAGGAAGCAACAAAATTGCAATCGAAGTTTATCGCTGGCCCGATGGCAGCTATCTGGAAGACCAAGATTTTTGGAGATTCAGCGGTATTGAACGCGACGTTTATATCTATGCGGCAAATTCAGTTTCAGTAAGAAATATTGAATTGAATTCCAACTTAGATGAAGACTACAAGAATGGTTTGTTCTCTGCAAAAATTTTACTAAATAATTTTGGAAAGAAAAGCGAAAACGTAAATCTTAACATAGAGTTGATTAATCGTGCAAATAAAAACACTGTATACAAAGAAACAAAAAATATTGAAGTCTCCGCTGGTAACAATAAACAACTATTATTCTCAAAAACTATAGAATCTCCTAAACAATGGAGTGCAGAAAAACCAAACTTGTACGATTTATTGATCACCCTTTCCGATGAGAAGGGAAATGTTCAACAAGTAATTCCTCAGAGAGTTGGTTTTAGAACAAGTGAGGTTAAGGATGGGCATTTTCTTATTAACGGAAAACCTGTTTACGTAAAAGGCGTAAACCGCCACGAACACAACGATACAACCGGGCATTACATTACAAAAGAACAAATGCTTGCAGAAGTTCTTTTGTTGAAAAAATTTAATATTAATTCTGTGCGTTGCAGCCATTACCCAACAGACCCATACTTTTATGAATTGTGTGATGAATATGGTTTGTATGTAGTAGATGAAGCAAATATAGAATGTCATGGATTAATTACTTACACACCAACGCCGGAGTATTTTCACAAAGCTACATCGCCTGTTGCTACTGATCCTCAATGGAAAGAAATGCTGCAAGCTAGGGTACAAAGTATGCTTGAACGTGACAAGAATCATCCAAGTATTGTTATTTGGTCGCTTGGCAATGAATCGGGATGGGGAAAAAATTTTGTAGATATTTATCATTGGCTTAAGTTACAAGACAAATCACGCCCGGTTCAGTACGAGCCGTGCTGGCTGGAAAATATGACTGATATTGTTGCACCAATGTATACTGTTGCGCGCCAGCTTATCAATTTCACCAATCTAAATGATCCGAGACCGCTTATAATGTGCGAGTATTCGCACGCAATGAATAACAGTAACGGTAATCTTCAAGACTATTGGGACTTAATTGAATCAAAGCCGCAGCTTCAAGGCGGTTTCATTTGGGACTGGATCGATCAAGGATTTTTACAGACAAACAGCAACGGACAAAAGTATTGGGCTTACGGTGGAGATTTCGGACCTGAGAATGTTCCCAGCGACGGCACTGGTTGTATCAACGGAATTATATTCCCGGATCTAACACCTAAACCAGCATTGTATGAAGTTAAAAAAGTATATCAAAATGTTAAGTTCAAAGCTAATAACTTAGAGAACTATGAATTCACTATAAAAAATAATTTCTTCTTTACAAATCTTTCCGACTTTAATGTTACTTATGAAGTTTCAGGATTGGATAAAATAGTTTCCAAAGGTATTATCGAATTAAAAGATGGACTTGCACCACAAACTGAAACCAAAATTAAGTTGCCGCTTGAAATAAATTACGAACCCGGCATTGAATATTTTGTAAACTTTTATGTGAAAACAAAAGTTGAAAATTATGGATTAGAAAAAGATCACCAAGTTGCATTCGAACAATTCCGTCTTCCATTCTTCAAAAAATATTCTGTCAGAAATTCTGTTCATGAAAATGCTGGCGAATTAGAGCTTAGAAAAACTTATGAGGGTATTACGATCCACCGAAATGATTTTACAATAATTTTCAATCAAAGAACCGGTGAATTGAGCGATTACGTTTACAAAGGTGTATCGCTGTTTCGTAAAAATCTTGTTCCTAATTTTTGGAGAATTCCAACAGATAACGACAAAGGCAACAATATGCCCCTCAGATGCGCTCAATGGAAAGATATTAAATCGAATCAAATAATTAAATCAGTTGATGTCATTAAAGAAACTCCGGATACAATCGTTATCAAAGTTAAATCACTCGTCGATTCAAGCAAAGCAGATTACACAAATTCTTATACAATTCGAAAAGACGGCAGAATTGAAGTGTGGGCTGAAATAAATATTAATGATAAATCTACACCTGAACTTCCCCGCTTTGGAATGAAATTAGCGACAAAAGGATCGCTAAAAAATATTACTTGGTTTGGAAGAGGTCCTCATGAAACATACTGGGATAGAAAAACCGCTGCAATGGTTGGGCTATATTCAGGTTCAGTTATGAATCAATATATACCATACATTTCTCCGCAGGAAAACGGGCACAAAACAGATGTAAGATGGATTTGCCTCCAGGATGATAACGGATTAGGATTGTTAATTTCCGGCAAGCAACTTATTGAATTCAATGCGCACAATTATCTAGATGAAGATTTTGACGGTCGTGTAACGCACACGACTGACGTGCCATTTAAAAATTTAACTGAGCTTTGTATTGATCTTCATCAAATGGGAGTCGGCGGCGATAACAGCTGGGGTCAACCGGTTCATGATGAATACAAACTTCTTGAGAAACATTATAGCTATGGATTTACAATAAAACCTGTTGATGGAAATAAACCGGATGTAATTGAACAAGCGATGAATTTACAATAGATTGAATAATAGGAACATTTGGATTATTCTAATTCATCATCTCTTGAAATCTTAAAGTACTGCTGAAGTAAAATTACTTCAGCAGTATCATTTTTTTCGTAAATACATTAGACCCGGCTTGAAGTCTATAAAAATAGATTCCGCTTGCTAAACCGGCGCCGGAAAAATTGACGTTATAATAACCAGCATCCTGAATTTCATTAACTAAAATGCCAACTTCTCTTCCAAGCACATCATAAATAAAAAGCTGAACTTTAGATTTTTCTTTCAACGAGTACGAAATATTTGTAGTTGGATTGAATGGATTAGGAAAGTTCTGGTTTAATCTATATTCTTTTGGTTTTACTTCACTCTGTTCTACATCTGTTGTTGGAGATGTAAACACTTTGAACTCCCAAAAACTAGCCCAGCATCCAGCAGATAGCCCTGTAATAGTGATTCGAACGTACCTTACTGATTTTGCCGAAAAAATATCCTGCTGAATTTGAGAAGTGCTTGTATTGTTAATTTTATTTACAGCAGTTTTCCATTGAGAATTATCCGACGAGACCTGGATTACATACTTATAATTCTGGCCGTCAAATTCCCACATTAATTCTGAACCAGTAAGATCATTAAGTGAGCCTAAATCAACTTTCCACCAGTGATTAATATTTTCGTTGCCCGCACACCACCGTGTATTTGTATCGCCGTCGTTTCCTTTGTCTGCCGTATTTCCTTTCGAACTTTCTTCACTATCGGAACTTGAACTTTTATTCAACGCAACGTTGTTAACCATGCCTGAAGAGATTATAAGATTAACTGCCGTTCCTAATGGCACATCAAAGCCTGCTTCCGGTACCTGACTAATTACATGATCGGCAGGGAATGCGGTACTTAAAATTCTTGTAACATTTCCAACCACCAAACCACTTTTAACAATAATACTATCCGTAACTGATTGAAGCGAGCCAACCAGGTTCGGAACTTTTACAGTTGCACTCTTAGAAAAAAAAAAATTGCTTAAGTCCATTGCTTTTTGAGAACTGCTTATAGGCAGTATTCGAAAACGATACGAATAAACTTTATCAGAGTACATAGTAAATTCTGGATGAGGACGCGCTCCCCAACTGTTATCTCCGCCCATTCCCATCTGGTGATAATTTAATCGCAATACAATAGAATTATTTTTTACAAGTTCATACGGATGCGCCTTGCTCTCCAATTCCCAAGGAGTATATTGCAATGCATTGAACTCCATATCAGGCATGCCTACAGCCATAAGACCTTTTCCGGAATTATTTGTTAATGTCATCCAACGAATATCGGTTCGGTTTCCGGTTTCCTGTGGTTTGATATATGAAATAAACATACTGTCAACCGTTGTTTTATAAAGTCCAACGTTGGAACCGGTTTTCCTATCCCAATAATTTTCAAAAGGTCCGCGGCCATACCACGTAACGTTATTAAATTCGGATGGCACCTGACAAAGCATTCCAACTTCCGGAATTTCAGGAAGCTGCGGACTACCCGGTACAAGTGTGGATGAAATAACAATATTACCATCGCCGTAAATATCGTAGATTACACTGCCGTTAGATTTTGTTGAAGTTGCATAACTAAAGCTCACAACAATTTGAACTTGTCGAGCTGAAACTTTTTTTATTGATAAAGCTGTAACAGTTCTATTCAGACTTGCATTTCTCCATGTAGCACATCGGCTGGCCATTCCGTTACCTTGATCATTGCTGTTCTGCGCTCTCCAAAAATTTGGGACCAGTCCGGTTTCCAATAGTTTAACGCCGTCAAATACATATGAAGAAATTGTTCCTGTTTTTTTATCAAAGACCAGATTCAATTTAGAATTATTCATTACAATACTGCCGGCTGATACATTTACAGAAAGAGTTGGAATTGTTAACGTATCGATTGCCGGTGGGTCAGGCACTAGATATGGAATTTTAAATTGAGCGGCAGCAATTTCATGACCGGCATCAGCCCAGAGTTCATTTTTTGCTAATTTAAAACTGAAGTTCAACCAATATTCGGCTCCGGGTTTTAAAGTAGGACTGCCAAAATTAATTGTTATAGTCTTACTCGTGCGGGGTTGAATATCAAGATCAGAAGCTGATAATGTTCCGTTCTTAATCATATTATCATCTTCCATAAGCTGCCATGTTCCGTTGAATGCATTCACATTAGTGAAGAGAAAATAATTTTTGATCTCGAACTGTCCTTTCAACGAATCAACTGCGCTCACTTTGATATTCTGATAAACTTTTTTTACTTCATATAATTCCGGTTGGATAGTTCTATCTGCGCATACAAGTCCGTTTGCGCAAAAATCTTTATCATTAGGATTATCTCCCCAATCGCCTCCGTATGAAAAGCCTCCGAAAGAATTTCTTAAACCCTGGTCGACAAAATCCCAAATGAAACCTCCTTGAAGGTTGGGATATTTTTCAATCGCATCCCAGTATTGATAAATATTTCCTTCACTGTTTCCCATAGCATGTGAATATTCGCAAAGAATATACGGCTTAGAGTTTCCGGATACACCGTACTGCGCAACGCTTTCCACAGAAGCATACATGTGGCTTTCAATATCTGCTACCTGGTTATAACCTTCATAATGAACCAACCGAGTTTTATCGTTCTGATGTACCCAGTCAGCCATAGCATTAAAATTACTACCGCTTCCGGCTTCATTTCCCAAAGACCAAATTACAACACACGGGTGATTCTTATCTCTTTCAACCATACTTTTGACTCTGTCAATACAATTGGCTGTCCATTCCGGCTTATCTGCCGGAACAATATTTGCAACTCCATGACTTTCAAGATTTGTTTCGTCAATAATATATATACCATATTGGTCACATAGTTCATACCATCGCGGGTCATTCGGATAATGGCTTGTTCTAACTGCGTTGATGTTAAATCGTTTCATAATGGTGATATCTTTAACCATCAGATTATAATTTATTGTCTTTCCATTATCTGGATCAATTTCATGACGATCAACTCCTTTGAACAAGATTGGCTTTCCGTTGATCTTCATTTGTCCGCCGCTCAATTCAAACTTGCGAAATCCTAACTTGCAGCTTTCCGTTTCAATAATATTTCCGCCTGGATCTTTCAGAACCATAACTAGAGAATAAAGATTTGGAAATTCTGCTGACCACTTTTGCGGATTGGATACAGTCGAGTTTTTAGATAATGAAACCTCTTTGCCTGTGCCAAATATTACTTCTCCTAATTGCAATGATGTTATCTGCCCACCATTGGAATCAAATAAATTTGCTTCAACGGAATATCCTGCAGGAGTTGTTGACGAAAAATATTTGACTTTAGCTTGAACCGTTAGCATGGCATTAGTATAACTGCCGTCAAGATCAGTGATATAATGAAAATCTTCAATATGAACCGACGGTGTAGAAAATAAATATACATCTCTAAAGATTCCGCTTAAACGAATCATATCTTGATCTTCTAGCCAGCTGCCGTCGGACCATCGGTAAACTTGGACAGAAATATTATTTGTGCCTGCTCTTAAATACTTAGTAACATCATACTCTTTTGGAGTAAAAGTGTCTTCACCGTACCCAACATAATTTCCATTAATCCAAACATAAAATGCGGAACCTACTCCCTGAAATGATAAGAAAATTTGTCTGCCGTCCCATGAGCTTGGAAGAGTAAAGTTTCTTCTAAAAGAACCAACCGGGTTGTAAATAATTGGCGCTTGCGGTGGCGGAGGATTTTCGCGACCGGTCCATGGATAAGTAACGTTCGTATAAATCGGGTAATCAAATCCTTGTGTTTGCCAATTGCCTGGTACGGTTATATTACTCCAACTACTCACATCGGCTACGTCATTATAAAAAGTATTATTTCTTTTCGATGGATTGTCTGACCAGGAAAATTTCCACGTTCCTGAAAGCGTCATATAAAATGGCGATTCGGTTCTGTCGTGGTTTAATGATGATTGAACATCATTGAAAGGCATTAACGTTGCATGAGCATCCTCACGGTTGACTTGAAAAATCTCTGGCTTATTATTCCACTCGTCGTTTGTCTGAGCTTTGGTTAAGATAGTGTTAAAGCTAATTATAATTCCTAAGGAAAGCACCGACAAGATTTTTTTCACAATTGCATTCATATTTTCATTATCCAATTTATTTCGTGGTATCAACTATTTAAATACTTCTGAAAAATTCCAATAAATGTCTTTGCAAACGCCCACCTTGCTGAGCCGAAGGCGAGGCAGGAAGTGAAGCAAACTAACATAAACTTTTTAGTAAAAAAATGAGATCGCTTCGTTGTTTTACTACTCGCAATGACTACAAAAAAATAATATTTCAGATGTTCTTATTTAATCAAAATCATTTTCTTTGTATCTACGAAACTTTGCCCTGAGCCTTGCAGATTCGCGGCAGTTAATCTGTAGAAATATATTCCGCTAGGTAAATTTATGCCGTTGAATTTTGCTTCGTAATTCCCAGCAGATTTTTCTTCGTTAACAAGCGTTGCAACTTCCTTACTTAAAAGATCAAAGACTTTCAGTTTTACTGAAATCCCGCCTTGAGAATTGTTTAGAGAGGCTGGAATTGAATATTTTATTGTTGTGCTCGGGTTAAACGGATTGGGATAATTCTGAAACAGATTATACTCAACTGGTAAACTAATATTTTCGTTCACATCCACCGAAGATCCATTTGAGGTTCCTTTTGTAATATTGTTTACTAATTTCCAATCTCCACCATCAGGAACTCTGCTATACGATTCAGTTGTTTTTAATGCTGGAAAGACAACATCATCAATCAATGCATCGCTTCCATCTTCAAGCCAAACTTCTTCTCCGTTACTAGATAAACCAAAATCGAAACTATCGGGCCCATCGGTAACTACAACATAAAATCCCTTGGCAGGAATTGATGTGCCTGAAGGAAATCTTTTTTTCGGTTTTGTTCCGCTTTGACCGCCAATGTCATAGATCTTATAACTACTTATATCTACCGGTTGCGATGAATTGTTATATAGTTCAATCCAGTCGGGTTCAGTTGCAGTTCCTCTTGAATAAATTTCATTCATCTGTACTGTTGACGATTGAGCAAAAGAAATTTTATTCAGTCCGAAAACTAGAATTATAAATACAATAGATTTTGTAACTCCTTTCATATTGCCTCCTTAAATTTTAATAACACAAATCGAATAAGCATCATTTAATCAAGATCATCTTCTTTGTCTGCACAAAACTTTGTCCTGAGCTTTGTGATGGATCAGCGGCAGTTAGCTGGTAGAAATAAATTCCGCTTGGAACATTCAAGCCATCGAATGTAACTTCATGATATCCGGCTGTCTCAAATTTATTCTGTAGCAGATCAGCAACTTCACGCCCAAGAATATCAAACACTTTCAAAGAGACATTACTTTCTTGGGGAAGCGAATATGAAATTGTTGTTTGCGGATTGAACGGATTTGGATAATTTTGATTTAACTCATAGTGACTTGGAATAGCATTGTCCTCATTATTTTCAACCGACACAATGTTGTCGCCGGGTTCAACCATTACATACTGAACTGATCTAGCCGGGGATTTAAATACAATATTATCGCCAATTGTGTATGCGTTTGCTTCGATGCTTTCAAGTCTGTCAATCGGTCCCCATTGAGTACCTGTAGCAGCCTCATCATTAACCATAACTGTCTGCGAAAAATCCTGTGCATCGCCGCCGACCAATGAATAGACATAATATTTTTGGCCGACACCTCTTCCGGGTCTAATCTTCAAAACCTGATCTTTACTGCCCTTATTAACAACAACAACACCTTCATGACCGCCGCTGAACATAGTAACATATGAGAGTATATCGCTGCTTCCTGTAATAGTCACGCCCACGGAATGATCACCCGTAAATTTTTGCAGATAATAGATGTAATAAAAATCGGGTCTTGGCTGCCATCTAAGTGATGAATTATTTCCATAATAAAATAAGCCGTCGCTTTCCCAATTGGCTACAAGCCACCGGCAGGACATACCAAAATTATTTTTAATCATTTCACTGAACAGAGTAACCGCCTGCATCCCATTCGCAATAGAAGTTTTAGCTTGATCTGGCCCGCCGCTATTCCACTCCGTTAAAGCTATTGGTTTAGAAAAAGCTTTTTTGTTTTTAATATCTCCACTTACAAAGGTTACATTTTTGATTATCTCCGAGCGTGCATTGTCGATCTGAGCTTTAAGAGTGGCTGCACTGTTTCCAAAATAATTATGAATTACATAGAAATCTGCTGCATTGCCAACTTCTTTAAAAAATTCTTCGTTCCATTTTCTGTCAACCGCATTCCAGCTATTCGTTCCATCATATTGAATGACTTGACCGCCTATATAAATAGTTACACCTTTCTCTGCAGCTGCGGTTCTCATCGAATCTGCAAATATTTTAAAATGCTGTCCGTATAATTGCCCGTTTACAATCTGTGGTTGGCCGTCTTTATTCCTGCTGGTATCAATCATCCATCCCCCAGACCACGGTCCAGCACTTTCATTACCTATTTCCCAAAATTTTGTACGACCATTATCGTACCTTACCCAATCGGCAGCGTAATGAGCAGCCTGTTCTGCTGGTTTTGCACTTAAACCATAGCGTGCATAGCCATAATTAACAGTTATCAATCCATTCGCGCCAATTTTTTTGCATAAGTCATAATAGCTGTCAACAGTCAAACTATAACTAGAGCTATATTGAGGCCAGAATGCAACCATCTTACCACCATTTTGGCCATCGGGCACTTGTGTAGGCAGATCTCCTGGATTTCCTTTCCAAAAATACTGATCCGACCAACTCCCGCCAGGGAATCGAATTAGCGAGGGTCCCATTTTTTTTAGATGACCGACAATTGTTGAATTATTAACGCTTGATGAAACCCACACAGCCACAGCGTTTCCAAATACATATTTCGATACTTCACCAAGCGTATCAGCCGGATTAATAGTGATAAATACTGTTGCCGCATCAGTTGTTTTATCAACAACGGTGTATGGCGGAATAACTGCTTCTTTTATTTGAAAATCTTCAAGGAAACAATTTGTGTTGCTTTGTCCTAACACAGTAATAAGTGGAAATAAAAATAATGCTATATAAAAAAACGAACGATTAAATATCATGAATACTCCCTTCATATGGGATTTACATTTTTAAATAAAAATTTCTACTACTCTGGAAAATGATTGTTAATTATTTTGTTAAAATCATTTTCTTTGTTTGAATAAAACTGATGCCATTTTTGGCCATCGGATTACCCGCAACGATTGTATAGAAATAAATACCGCTTGCAAGATTTTTTTTATCTGTAATACTGAACAATATTCTATATTCACCCGCATTCTGAAATTCACTGACGAGTTTTGCTACTTCTCTTCCCAAAATATCATACACCTTCAGCGAAACGTTACTGTTGACCGGTAATGAATAATTTATAACCGTCGCTGGATTAAATGGATTAGGATAATTTTGAGATAATGAAAAACCTGCCGGCAATGTTTTAGGATAACTTACATTAACAGTAGTTCGTTTTAATAGGCGAACATTATCAAGTGCGAGCCATGATTGAGGTTCTGAACTTACGTTGTCAAACATTATCCCAAGTTTATGTCCTACTGCGGCAGGATAATCAGAAGCGAAAAATGAAGTTGAATATTCTTGCATTGCATCTGTAATGTTTACACGATTAGACACAATTGGAATTTTAGTAAGCGATCCGTTAAGATAAAAAAGCGTCATTTCTAATAAATCGGCTTGCCAAGTCATTTTAGCATCAATCTTAAGATCAATCGCATCACCTGATTGTATTACATAATTGGATGTTTGATAAACTGAAGTATCTTTTCCCATTAGAAAGCCGGTCCACAATCCATCGGTCGGAGTTTGATCTTGTTCAACTCCTGAATCAAAAACAGGCGCATCGCTACTCCAACCTGGAATATCATATGTAAGACCGGTCCAATTCGGATCGGAACATATTCCATCCCAGCCTTTTATTTTTTCTGTACCCGGCAGTTCAAAACTTGGATTAACAACTGTTATATCTACCGAATCGGCATCGGTCATTATACTTCCACGAAGCTTTGGTATGTTTATATCAAGCCAATCAATTCGTTTTTTGATCCATGTTTTCAGTTTTGTAATTTCTTCATCGTAAGATTTTGAAGGCGGCTCAACCTCTGGCGCTGCATTTGGATCAGAAATTGGGAAAACTGCAAAGTGCCTTTTACTTGCCGTACTAACTTCTGTTTTAATTGAATCCAGGAATAAGTTTATTGTTGTTAGATCCAAAAGATTTGAACGAAGTGCTTTATATCTCTCAATCAATTGGTTTGTAAATTTACCGTCTTGCAGCAGACGGATATGCCAATCGGGAACGGCGTATGACGACTGGCAATCGTTAGTTTTATATCCCCATCCAGAACCATCTGTGTTTCCAAAAATGCATTCTGTGATATTCTTCCATGCCCAATCGAAATCCCATACCGGACCAGCGCGAAGTAAACTGTCTTTGTCGTCACTATTTTTATAGAAAAACCTGCTCTTCTTATAACCGTCAACATTTCGAGATACTTCGCTTACTATGAAGTAATCAATGAAAGAAGGAACATCCACATATTTGGAATATCCGACGGAAGGATCTGTAAAGTTTTTTCCATACAAAGAACCTTCAGCAGCTTTAATGAAATTCTGGATGTAAGTTTTTTGTACAGGTACGATGTCTTCAGGCTTAGGAAAAACATAATTATAGTGTACTTGCCTTTTCGAGTAATAGAACGGAGGGTAGGAAGAAATCCAGTTGTCGTTTCCACTAGAATAATCTACACTAATAATATAACCGCCGGTTAAACTGATTCCTGATTTGTCTTCCGCGGTCATCTTTGAAATATTAACACGATTTTTATCTGGTTTTATTTTTTCACCAAACATATAGATGCCTCGATACTCCGAGTTAACAATCACTTCGCATAATTTCGAACGAGATGCATAATGACCCATTCTCCTAAATAGCTCGTACGAAATAATATTACGAGCAAAAGATTTATCATTGTAATTGGCAATTAAAACCCAATCGTTTTCTTTTGGCATACCAAGCAGGGAGACATTTAAATTATTTCCTAAAGAATCACGCGTTTCTAGTGCGTACGGTTTTTGAGGAAGCAATGCAGAAAAATGTCCTCTAATCTCAATACCAATATAACCGTCATATTCGGGATCAGTATCTGATGGCTTGTTTAATTTACCAGCTCCATGATTGATTACTTTCATTCGTGCAGGTATTTTTGGCTCATCCGGTATTGATTGACCTTTTGTATCAATAATTATTATAGGTAAGTTGGAAGTAAAATCTGCAGAAACATTATTGGTAGAGTTCGGATTTAAATGAACACCAACAAAATTTTGCCCGGTGGTTGAATTGTTAATCTCATCAGTAATCTGCCCAAACATTTTTGAAACAACAATAAGTAAGCAAATAGTATAATAAAAATAAAATAGCGGCCGTTTATACATCATTTTCACGCGAATTATGAGAAATTATCATGAGAGAAAAATGATTATATATTACTTCTGAACTGCGCTTGCATCCATCTTCTTTCCGTAATCAAGCTTATTGTAGTCTGTTAATTGTGGAAATGCCGGCACATAAACCGGGTAAGGAACTTGTTCTTGCGTTGTGAACATATCAATTCTAGTCAGATTTATTTTATTGAATTCTTCAACGTTTATTTCGATTTGGTCCGAATATTTTTTTAACATCGGTTCGATAATAGGATTCAGATAATTCTCTATTATTTCCATTTCTTTTTTCTCCTTTACATCAACTTGTTGTAAGTATTCTAACTTTTGGAAAAAAGCTATGCTCGCATCAGACCATGTCTGTTCATAATGTTTAACTATCTCATTATTATTATAACCGCGCTTGTATGCAATATCAGTTAAATATTTGTCCCTCACAAGATCGGCAATAGCATTTCGCAATCGTTTCGCAAACTTGTTTTTAAAATCACTTTTTCGAAGCACAAGAGGATGTGTATTAACCATTTTTTCAAAATCAGAGACTGTCCAAATCTTTCCATCAACAGTAAATAGAGCTTCGTTTTTTATTTCATCAAAACTATCTCCGAGTTTATGATTGTCGGAAGTTTCTATACCCCTATTGTACTCCAGATTTAGAAATTCACTCTCTGCTTCTTTTTTAGGATTCAAATAAAACGGGGCCAACAATTTTGCAACCTTTTTAAATACATCAGGATTAAAAGATAATTTTTTATTTGACATAACGCCTAAAACAAATTTATCATAAATACTATCAGCTTTATCAAGCGCCAACTTTTCTTCAACGTCATTCCATCGTTCTGCAACATCTTTTTCAGTTATAACAACCTTATCGTCCCAGCCGTCAATCTTTATAAATATATTTGTACTATCATCAATATTTATAGGTCCAACCATTTGATTCTTTTTTAGTTTTGCCGAGAAAAGAGCCTGATGAATTTTTTTTGTCTCTTTGCTGGCCCAGCCAATTTCTTTTATATAAATAGAATCCTTATCACTTAAGTTGCCAAAGATTTTTTGAAATGCCGAGCCACTTCTAGAATATTTTTTGTATAGTTTTTGGGAAAGTTCCGCATCGCGAATATTGAAGAATTCAATTTTATAGCTACGACCTGCTAAAGAAAATGCTTTTTTGATTTTGTTAGTGTCAAGCTTAACTTTTGCATCCCCTTCATAGTACGAAAGCAGCATCCTCATTTTTTGTTCTTTTCTACCAATCATAAGATCATTAAACGTTGGATTCTGTACGAGCTTACCCTGGATATCTGATTGGATTGCGAGTAATTTTTCGGCAATGAGTGAATTGAGAATTATTTTTTTATCTATACCTGTATTTCCTTTGCAGTATCGAGGTCTGATTGTATACTCGGATCGGCTTATAAAATCATCGAGAGTAATTTCTTTATCAGCCACTTTTGCAATTACTATTTTTGTTTTGGCGTTTAAGCTGTCCTTGTTTGCACAGAAATTATTACCGTAAAAAAACAAGATCAACAAAAATATTAGATACCTACTTATATATTTTCTATAAATCATTATGGAATATTCTATTACATTTTTGTTAAGTAAAAAATTTCAGTAATGAGCCGGATCTAAAAGGATCTCTCGAAAAATTAGTTATTCGATTGTTGAAAAGATCGAATACTATTTATACCAAATTTACTTTTTAGAATAGAAGACTTATACCGAATGAATTAACGTTGCCAAGTTCTCCAATATCACGATACGCATATTCAAATTTCAATGCTGTGTTGAATAAAAGATTAGACTGCACACCAAATCCTAGAGTAAGACCGTAACGTGAATTATCCATAAATAAAGCCTTATAACCGCCGCGTAAAATTATTTTACCAAAAGTTGGAATTGAAAATGAGTACTGACCGCCAACATTTACAGACTCACCGTTATTGTTCGGATGAAGTGCATCCACAGTAAGAATAACTTCATGTTGATCTGTTTTAATTGGAGTAACTGAAATACCGATTCTGAATATTAACGGAAGTTCCCACTCCTGCAATCTAAATTGGCCAGATGCATCTTTATAATTTCCGGCTTCACTTGGTGCAACGTCAATGGGATTTAATAAATCGAGACCATCATATTTTAATGTAGTACCGTAATTCGAAATACTCATACCAATACTCATTCCATCCTCATTTTTATCATTCGGAGAAAAGAACGGAGTCTTTATTATAACGCCCATATCAAATGCTAATGCCGTTGCACTTAAATGCCAAATGCTGGAGTTAATAAACTTACCGGATACACCAAAAGAAAACCAGTCAACAAGATTTCGTGCGTATGAAACATATATAGCCATATCTTTAGGTGTAAACATTTCTCCAGTACCTTCTTGCATTGCCATTGTTGTTACTTCCATTTGCCCATAGTCCATTAAGATAACTCCAGCTCCGAATGTTCCGATATTCGGGAGTACAATTCCAACTGCAGTAAAGGAAGTATTCATGTCTGCAATCCAGGGTTGGGTTACAAACATTACTTGACTGCTTTTAAGTCTAGCTAAACCGGCTGGATTCCAATACATTGAGGATACGTCGTTGGACAAGCTGACTTGTGCATCACCCATTGAGCACCCAGCAGTGCCGTAGCCAATCTCTAAAAAATTAGCAACGGTAGTTCCCACACGAGTTGGCTTTTGTGCACAAACTATCATAGGAAAAATCGTAAATGCTATAAGTAAAATTTTTATTCTGTATTTAAGTATTTGTTTCATAATTTCATCTCTTTTATGAATTTCGCAATTAAATGATTCCAGATTTCACGTTTATTTTTATTATTTAATTACAGCAAATTTGCCGATTTTTTTGTCGCCAGTTAATATCGATTCAACCAAATAGACATAAACTCCGGCGGCAATTTCCAAACCTTCACTTGTAAGCAAATTCCAATGATATGTACCGTTATCCGCTTGATTATCAACTGTAAGCTCTTGAATCAACACACCGCTTGAAGTAAATATTTTTATTGTGCTTTGTGACGGGATATGTGTAAATAGTAATTGTCTCTGTTGATTTAATCCAGTATTGCTAATTGCTTGTTCCATTGTATTGGTGACTATATAAGGATTTGGAACGACTCTAATTTTATTCATATCGTTTGCAATTTTCGAATTATCAACTTTATTATCAAAATTCACTTTAAACATTATAGAATCTTTCAATGGTTGATTAAAATCCAGATGGTACACATCGCCAGATTGAGGTAATTCCGGTCCAGGAAAACGAATCCCGAAAACCGTCCCTTTGAAATTCACATCTGAATATCCTACAAGAACGTAATCTACATCTTTATCGTATGTTTTATTACCATTAACATCGTAAACAAGCAGATCCAGCCTTTCGTAATTGCCGTTTTTATCAGGCAGTATCGATTTATTAATTACATAGAAAGGAAAAGATTCTTTCAGCAATACTTTTGCATTAGTTAAAATATTGTTCGATATATCTCTTATTGGAATTCCTGTGTTTTTAGTTGTTTTAGTTTTATAAAGAGAATCGGTAAAAACAATATCATAGTCATACGCAAAATATTGAGAAACGAGTGTATCAATTGTTACTTCAATAGGGGCTCTACCTGTTATCCAACCGCTTCCAAATTCGTTAAACTGGTTTTCAGCCCTTCTGGCAAGGAAAGAAAATTGTAACCCTTGAAATACATCTGATTGAACCCCGCTTGAATTGGGGTACCAATAAGAAAACGAATTTCCGATAAGTGGTTTAACACTGATTGTAAACCAATTGCGTCCAACAGGTTTAGTATAATCTTCATGATAAACAAGCTTATTACTGGAAGTAACATCATAAATTGAATAACCGGAAGTGGTAATAAAATTATCCCGTTTACTTATGTCAGTTCTGTTAAGTGAATGAGCAACAGTATCGGTTTCGAACTTCACTTTATAAACATGATTAGCTTTTACACTATCGGCGTTAAAAATAGAAGGAGTTATCTGAGCGCTTGTTTGCAAATTAAGAGGGTCATCTATTGTAAAGATTGGTTGAACAAAACCTGCTGCAATTTGATTAGGTATAACAACCTGCACATTTCTTCCTGTAAAACGTATGTTTCCGTTTTCATCAAGATCGATTAAAGTATTGTTTTCCGCTGGCGGAATACTTACACCATTTTTCCCAAATTCCGCCATTCCATAATCATAAGCTACCAAAGCATAATAGTAAGTACGACCGTTTTGCACATTCTCATCTATATAATAATGTTTGATACCGGTGTCTTCACCTAAATTGTAACCTAGGCCGTTAAAAAATGTATAAGCTGGAGTACCTTTAATCGAGTCGATCTTATCGCATTGAAAGATCGGTTTTTTACCAGCCGCATTTCCATATACATCAAAAAGAACTTCAGCATCCTGAAAATGTTTATCTGTTGCTTTGTAAAGTTTATATCCTTCAAAATCGTTTGCCCCTCTCAGTAAAGGTTCGCGGGTGAATGTTTCGGCTTTATTATCCCAGGACAAATAAACTTTGCCGTCTTCAGCTTTAGCATTAAGTGTAGGCAAATAAGGAGGTTGAGCAAACCGGTAGTCACTTTGGTAAATACCCTGAACTACTCTTTTCTTAACATATAGGGAAGGTGCTGCATGACCGCTAGAATTTAATCCTCCCAAATCATCATATGAGTTTACTTGAGCGATGGAAAACCTTTCCGTTTGTCCTTTCGGAAAACGAAAGGTACCCGAACCGAAAGCCGAATAAAGATTCGAAGGAGTTCCAAAAAATTCAAGCAATGTATTGCTTGCAATAATATTGTATACATCTTTATCAAACCGCAACTGAGGAGAATTTTGTTGAGGATGTGGAAACATTCTAAATGAAGTTAAGCCGAGCATATCAGATTCATCTATATCGGTTGCGTCAAAATTTGGTTCGCATCCATATCCTTCAAGAAAATCAGGTTTGTGATTACATTCGGTACCATCAGCATCGGGACCAGTGTAATTAATATCACCCGGTCCTACTCCATCCAAGCCAACATCATCACCGGCATCTTCATTAGTATCATACACTCCGTTATGGTTTGCATCAAATCCATCTTTCCAATCTTGATCTTCATCAGCATCCCAATGAAGTTTAAGCTCACTTTCTTTTAAATTATACCAAGACAAGAACTTTTGCAGATTGGTAATTCCGTCGTACGGGCCTACAATCTTTGTAGCAATATTATCTCTTTTTTCATCGGTCAATCCGTCATCATCATTATCTATTCCATCGGTGGGCATACCTGGACTTTCAAGGAATGCCCATCCGCTAACGCAAGGTTTTCCTCCGCCAAATCCCGTTCCGCTTTTAGACCAGGTATATGAAAGGTCCTCAAGTTTGTCAAAAAAACCTAGTTGGTCTTCAAGGCCGCTTATAGGAGCCTTGTTTCCATTTGCTGCATCCAAATAAAAACCAAAAACTGCTCTTGTAAGATCATAATCCGAAATGTTTGTAATATTATATTCGAAGAAAACTGCATCTCTCGCTTGTAAATTATTCCATTGATAACAACGGACCTCACACCGAATTCCTAATCCGCCCCACGGCATACCCTTTTGAACTGTAATATCGTTCGGTGAAATATCACCAATCTTTTTTCCGGGACGCGGATAAAATTTTACCATCGAAATCGGTTGTAAATTTTCCTGATCCTGTGCATCATTGGCAACATAGTATGCTTCAAGATCGGCGTATCTTACTCCTCGTCCAAATCTACCGTTCCATTCTCCGGGCCATTTTTTTTCAAATCCGCGTGAAGGCCATCCGCGAGTAGGCCATGAATTTGGAAGATTGCTCATTGCAGGATAATCATTCAATTCATTAAAGTAACCAAATACAGGATAAAAACCCCAATCCACTGTACCAGTAGGGTTTTGATCCATAAATCCACCCTGCAGAGAAGAACTTTGTGCATACCACAATGTATCAAGATCCGTACGGGTTTGAATATCTGCTTCATTGGTAACTGCGGTTGAGTCATTAGCAATAAATACCATATTGCCAATTATAAGATTTAAAGCATCAAGAGTATTTAAACCGGTTGCGTCATTCGGCCATAAGGATACATCGGGTGATGGCCAGCCACCAAGTGCAATTTTGTTGCTGAACCGAAGAGATACACGGTTGCCATTCATTACACCAATACGTAATGCACCCGGATCGCCGGATTCATCTATAGGTCCTTCATAAGTTTTACTTTGAGCATACATTTGGCCAATTAAAAGAACGGTTAACAATAAAATTTTTACAATATTAAAGCGCATTGCTATCTCCTTAATTTTTCCTTCCTCTTAAGAATTATTAAAAGGTAAAATCTAAACCTATCTTTATTGAACGTGGATTCGAATATTGAGACGGATCCTTATACTGATCGTAAACTGTTGTAAAATTACTTCTATAACTTTCTATGTTTATATCTCTCACGATACCCTGATCTGCTCTTCCGGTTGTGCTGTTTACACTAGTTTCATTTAGAGCATCAAGTAAATTGTATACGAGAATTTTTAATCTTGCTGACGAAGAACCAATTTTGAATAATTCTATAAACGCTTGAAGATCTACAGAAAACTGCGTTGGCATCGTGGAATTGTTAGGATTAAGATGCACAAGTGCAATAGGACTTTCGGAAAGCGGTGACCACGTATACGGTGTGCCGGAATCTAAACGTGCAATCAATGAGAAGTTATAACTTTCGTCATTGTAAGATAGAGCTGCATTTAGCGTATGTCTTTGATCCCACGACATTGGAATTAGAACATTTACAGGGTCTAATCTATTACCGGCCCGGTTAAATGCAAACTGCGGATTATCTGCATCGCCGCGTGTGTACTGCAAAGTATAATTTAATCTTGCGGAAAATGGACCCGAAACAAAATCGTATTTAAGCTCCAATCCTCTTGCGTTGCCATAATCTTTATTGCTGTAGACTCCGTACTTAATAGAATTATATGTTTCAAAGAAATCCGTTCCGAGTAATTGATAAATGTCCCTATAAAAGACCGCGACTTCAAGACTCATATTATCAGCTACTTGCATCCAAAGACCGGTCTCGTACTGAATTGTTTTCTGTGGTTTAACATTCGGGTTACCCATCAATGTTTGATAATCCGATGTGCCTATAACATGATCAAAATTAGTGTATAGTGCATAAAGTGGAGGCATCTGGAAAAAATGACCATATGAAAAACGAAGAAGTGCAACTTCGCCAAGTTTGTATGAAATTCCAAATCTCGGACTAATCTGGTTTGACGCTTTAGCAGGTAAATATGTACTCATTTTTTCTGGATTGTTTGGAAAGCTTAACTGATTGCCCGGGTTTCTTAATTGAGAAGGATATGTTGTATTAGGATCGAAATAATCATAGCGTACTCCGAGATTTATTACCATATCATCGAATTCCATTTTATCCTGCACATAAGCTGCAAGCTGAGTAGGTTCAACATCGTAAATATCTTTATAAGTTGAGTTTTTATCTAAAACCAATTCCGGTTCATAATAAAGATATTTTATTTTTTGGGCGACTGTATCAAATACGAAATCATTAACATTTGGTGTGTTGTAATATTTATTTCTAATTTGAGTACTGAAACGATGTATCATATATTTTGTAAAATCTGCACCCGTTTTTATGACATGGTTCTTGTTTATCTGCCATGTCAAATCAAATTTTTCATTTATATTTTTACTCCAGTTTTCACTCCAGTTCCTACCCATTCCGCCTGTGGAAAAACCGGGCCCATTTGATCCGCCATTATATTGATCATGGACATAACCTGGATCAAGGGGATTTGCAAACATGTAATTCGCATCCCAAGAGTAAAGAAAACTCGATTTAAATTCGTAAAACAGCGAATGAGAAAGAGAATGATTCAAAGTTGCCATTATGAGGTGCGATCGATTATAATAAGTAGTAACACCATCGGGATTAAATTTGTAGAAATAACTATAATTTTTTCCACTTGAATTGTTATAAGAATAATTAAGGGAAGTTCTTACAGATTGAAAAGGTTTATAAGTTAATTTACCAAAAAGCGTTACACTTTTATATGGTTCCATATTTACTATTGCATTATCGCCAGTATGCTCAGAATACCATTGATAAGAATTTTGTGATGAAAAATCGCTGAGGTTATCTGGCATAAAACGTCGAATACCGTTTCTTGGACCAAAATAGCCTTGATATCTTCCGTTAACGACAAACGATAGAAGATTAGTTGAAATGGGTCCTTCTAAAAAGAAAGAAACATCTTTGCTTTTTAAAACATCGGAATTTTTTAATCCGAAAAAAACGTCTGTATGAGATGTATAAAAATTACTGGAATTTAGAGAAACATCCCCATGAAATTCGTTACCGCCATCTTTTGTTACTGCATTCACAATACCGCTCATCGCGTTGCCGTATTCGGCATTGAATGTTCCAGTAATAACTTCTACTTCCGACACTACATTGTTTTCTACAGTTACAGTCCTACTATTTCCATATGCTTCATCTATCTTCACGCCATCCACTAGGTATGCCACCTCATTATCTCTACCACCGCGAAAATGACCGCGCACAACACCGGCTTGAAGATTAACAACAGCATCAAGGTTTTCGACTGGAAGCTTCTTCATCTCCTGGCTCGATATATTCTTCACAGAACTTGTCTGATCTTTTTTTGACTGAATTCGAGGAACAGAAATCACAATTTCTTTAGTTAAAATGGTTGTGGTCTTAAGTTTAAAATTTATGAATGTAGTTCTATTGACAGAAACTACAAGATCTTTCATAACCATAGTTTCATAACCAACGCTGCTTGCTTTGAGCCGGTAAGTACCGGGAGGAATATTAATAATAAAATATTCTCCCTTAAGATCTGCAGCATCCCCTAGTGTTGTTCCTTCCAATATAATATTTGCACCCACAAGCGGTTCACCTGTTTCGGCATCAGTTACTTTACCGGAAATTTTTCCCGTTGTTTGTGAATAAGATGTAGGCGCCAGAATAAACAAATAGACTGCATACATTATTATTAAATATTTTAAAAATCGGATTTTGTTTGATAAGTCATTCTTCAACATTGAATTACTCCAAAGCATTATATAATAATTAGTCTAATAATTCCTCTATTAAAAAGAATGTGTTATGAGACTTTTAGAAACTTTAATCAGTAATATTTTTTTGTAGATATTTTCAAAGGAAATATATCCCCGCGTAAATTGGCAACCAGTAATATCAAAAACATGAATATTCATCTTATCTATTGATTCAGATGTGAAATCGAATTGTTTTTCTATTCTATAATATTTCATGTAAAAAATTTTAGAACTCCACATGATTTTAAAATTGTCAGTAATCCATATCAATCATTTTTTTGAAATGTTTTCTGTAAGTAATCTTTCCATTGATGTCACTAGGATTTTTCGTTCTTTAATACAAGAGTTATACTTGTTACTCTGGCAATATATTATGAATTTAACACGCCTATTGTTTTTAATTCCAATAGGCGTGTACTGTACCGTTAAGGAGGTACCTAAGGTTGGTACCAATAGCAAGAGTCATAAAAATTATTTCATCAAAATCATCTTCTTTGCCATAGTATTATTATTTGATTGTAAACGGTAGAAATAAATACCACTTGATAATTTTTCTGCATTAAACTGAACATTATATGTACCTACGTTCTGTTCACTGTTAACAAGAACGGCAACTTCTCTTCCAAGTATATCATAAACCGATAAGCGTACTTTACCTTGTTTTGCAATAGAATATGATATTTTAGTAGATGGGTTAAATGGATTCGGATAGTTTTGTGCCAATGAAAAATTCGTTGGTACGATAGAATTGTCATTAACATCAGTGACGCCTGCTTTGAAAAGTCTAACATTATCTATTCTAAACCAGGTTCTTGCAACTGCAGCCCTATCTTTTAAAGCAATACCGAGCTTTTTACCAACTGCAGCCAGATGATCATTAGCGCTAAATGAAATTGAATGTTCTGTCCAATCTTTAACATTGAAAATATCTATTGTGTTAGATACAATTGGAACTCTATTGCTGCCATCAAGATAAAATAGTCCCATTTGCATCAGACTGTTTGTTCCATCAGACCAGACATATGACGCATCAATTTTTAATTCAATTTGATCACCAGCTTGAACCGCATAATCTGTCACTTGATATACTGTTGAATCTTGAGCCATTAGAAATGCAACCCATTGGCCTTCAGTTGTACTTGTTGCTTCAATTCCTGAATCAAATGCAAATTCATCACTCTGCCAGCCTAGAACATCATAAACAATTCCAGTATAGGCAGGATCTGCACAAATTCCGTCCCAACCTTTTATCTTGCCTGTATCCGGTTGTTCAAAACTAAAATTGGTTATTTCAATAATACGCGGATCTTCATTCGTTAGCCGTACATTGTCAAATTCGGTCCATGATGCAGAATCGGGACTTACGTTATCAAGCAAAATTCCCATTTTTTTCCCTACTGCTGCAGGAAAATCGGAAGCCTTAAATGAAACAGAGTATCCAACCATTGTATTAGTTAATGTTTTAGTATCGGAGACAATTGAAACTCTCGGTGCCTTAGCGGTATCCCCATCTAAATAGTATAATTCCATTAAAAAGTTTGTGCCTTTCCAGCTATTTCTTGCATCTACCGTCAATTTGATTTGATCGCCAACAAGAACACGTCTACTTAGATTTTGATAAATTCCCGGGTCACCGCCCATCATATATCCATCATATTTTCCGTCAGAAGTAGCCTTGATTTCTATTCCAGAATCACGTTGTAAAGAATCTTTTGAATCAACGCTCCAACCTGGAATATCAAACAGTTTACCACCACCAGCTTTCCAAGAAGCATCGGAACATTTACCGTCAAAACCTTTTATTTTGCCGGAATCGGGTTTTTCGAAACTGAAATTAATAACAGTTAATTTTTTTTGTGCATTAATTTGCGTTGGAATAAAGGAAATCATAAAAATAAAACTGAAAATGAACGAAATTGAAGAAATCATCTTAAAAACTGTTGAATTGCTCATTTTTACACTCCTCTTCACTAAGTTGTTTGTGAGATATTCATTTATTTCTAATTGAATCACCCACTTAATATATTGATTGAACATGTACTGTAAATTTTTTAAAAAAATATCACCTCCTAAGAATAATTTTTCTTATTTATTCTTTTTCCGCTTTTAAATGCGAATCATTTGTGTTCAGATTTATAAAGATTTCTATGTAGACTAAATTCAGGGATAGCAGCATAAAAACGCAATTTTTAACTTCTACAAACGTTTGAATTTTTACGGCAATATAAGGAAACTGACTAGATTGGCTGTTTCACTAATGTTCTAAATCTTTTAAGTAGAGTACCATTTTGCAAATAGAGGGTAAAAAGACTATTACGGTATTGTTTTTTTTCTAAAACATTTGATGACTAAATAAAAGAGTTTCCAATAATCATTCCGAAGAAAAGTTATCGCAGAACAACTAGTTCTCTGCAAAATTTATTTTTACCAATAATACCAATGGTTTTGGAAACCTTGATGACCAAAAAGTGACCGAGATTTTATTTTTCCTATCTATATATAATCAGGTCGGTAA
>Ga0182021_10000812_pt1 | contig 34957 bp, 26 predicted proteins | sample 612E3MmetaG_FD_120493 | JGI IMG/M metagenome (GOLD analysis project Ga0182021, IMG submission 120493) | Permafrost microbial communities from Stordalen Mire, Sweden - 612E3M metaG (Illumina Assembly) | ecosystem: Environmental > Terrestrial > Soil > Wetlands > Permafrost | place: Sweden...
GGCATGGCCGGCAACGTCAGCGCCTTCGCCACGGTGTGGACCTACGACATCTACCGCGCCCTCTTCCGCAAGCAGGCCCCCGACGCGCATTACGTCAGCATGGGGCGCTGGTGCACCATTCTGGGCGTGCTGATCAGCATCGGCACGGCCTACCTGGTGATGCAGTTCAGCAGCATCATGGACTACGTGCAGCAGCTTTTCAGCTTCTTCATCGCGCCGCTGTTCGGCACCGTGATTCTCGGCATGTTGTGGAAGCGCGCCACGGCCGAGGGCGGTTTCTGGGGCCTGCTCACCGGCACCTTCTCTTCCATCGGCATGTGGATCTGGGTCTACCTGGACCCCACCGCGCTGCGCTACATCGCCCTCTCGCCGCAGGCCAAGCCCATGGCCGAGAACATGTTCCGCGCGTTGTGGGCCTGGCTCATCTGCGTTACGGTGACGGTGGTGGTGAGCATGTTCACGCGGCCCAAACCCGTCTCCGAGCTGAACGGACTGGTCTACGGTTGCACGGAACTGCCATCGGAAGGCGACCTCGCGCTCTACCAACGCCCCATCTTCTGGGCCGGGGTGATCGCGGTGGTGTTCGTAGTGTTGCAGATCATTTTCTGGTAGGTAAACAATGCATCGTGCTGGCATGATTTCTATCTGGTTCTTCATCGGTGTCCTGCTCCTGATCTACGGAGTCTTAATTCTGGGCGCCGGAATCTACGATCTATCGAATCCCGCGGCGCACCCCGTGGTGCTGGCCAATCTGCACGCCGGAATCTGGTGGGGTGTCCTGCTGATCGCCATGGGTGTGGTTTATTCGCTGCGGTTCAGGCCCGGGAGGGGCAAATGACAACTTTTGGCGTAATCGTCGGAAACCGGGGATTTTTCCCCGACCATCTGGCCCAGAGCGGGCGCGCGGAGATGCTTGCGGTCCTCGAGAAGGCCGGATACCAGGCGGTGGCGCCCGGTCCGGAAGACACCAAGTTCGGGGCCGTGGAGACGCGCGCGGAATCGGCGCGCTGCGCGGACCTGTTCAAGAAACATCGGGATTCGATCGACGGCATCATCGTCACGCTGCCCAATTTCGGCGAGGAGCGCGCCATAGCCGATACTCTGCGCATGGCCGGCCTCAACGTCCCCGTGCTGGTGCAGGCTACCCCCGATACGCCCGCCCGCATGACCATTGCGGACCGCCGGGATAGCTTCTGCGGCAAGATGTCGGCGTGCAACAACCTCTCCCAATACGGGATTCCCTACTCGCTCACCACACGCCACACCGAGGCCCCGGATTCACCCTGTTTCCGCCACGACCTGGACTGGTTCGCCGCCGTGTGCCGCGTGGTGCGCGGGCTGCGGCGTTTGCGCATCGGGGCTATCGGCGCGCGGCCCGCAGCCTTTAACACGGTCCGCTACAGCGAGAAGATCCTCGAGGCCAGCGGCATCTCGGTGGAGCCCATCGACCTTTCCGAAATCCTGGGCCGCATCGCGCGCATGGGCGATCAACACCCCGCGGCGGTCGCCAAACTGGAGGCCATCCGGCGCTACGTGCCGACCGACAGCGTGCCCGCCGAACCGCTCCTCAAAATGGCCAAGCTCGGCGCCGTGGTGGATGAGTGGATGGCCCAGACCGAAGTCTCGATCAGCGCCGTGCAGTGCTGGACATCGCTCGAAGAGAACTTCGGCGTGGTGCCCTGCACGGTGATGAGCATGATGAGCGAGCGCCTGATGTCCAGCGCCTGCGAGGTGGATATCTGCGGCGTGATCGGCATGCACGCCCTGCAACTGGCCTCCGGAACGCCCAGCGCCCTGCTCGACTGGAACAACAACTACGGCGAAGACCCCGACAAAGCGGTCTGCTTCCATTGCAGCAATCTCCCCAAGCACTTCTTCAAAGAGAGCCGCATGGACTTCCAGCAGATCATCGCCGGCACGGTGGGCCGCGACAACACCTACGGAACATGTGTGGGCCGTGTGAAATCCGGCCCCATGAGTTTCGCGCGCTTCTCGACCAACGATCGCCAGGGATCGATCCAGGGCTATGTAGGGGAAGGCGAGTTCACCGACGATCCGCTCGAAACCTTTGGAGGCGCCGGCGTGGTGCGCATCCCCAGGCTGCAGGAGTTGCTCCGCTACATCTGCGAGCGCGGCTTCGAGCATCATGTAGCGGCCAACCTGGCGCCGGTGGCCGCGGCCGTGCAGGAAGCCGCCACACGCTATCTCGGCTGGAGCGTATACCAACATTCTTAGGGGCCAGGGGCCGGGGGTCAGGGGCCAGGGAAGAGCGTTCTTCTCCCCGACCCCTGGCCCCCGGCCCCCGGCCCCCGGCCCCCGAAAGGTCCCATGAGCATTGTTGCCGGCGTAGATTTCGGAACCCTGAGCGTCCGGGTTTCCATCTTCGACAGCGCCAAGGGGCGCCTCGGCTCTGGCGTCTCTGAGTACCCGCTCCTCCGCAAGAAAGACGACCCCGACTGCGCCACCCAGAGCCACGCCGACCATATGAAGGCGCTGGCCGAGGCCACGCACCGCGCCATTGAAGGCGCCGCCATCGACGGGAATGCTATCGAAGCCATCGCGCTCGATACCACCGGCTCGACCATGATCCCCGTGGATGCGCACCTCGATCCCATCGACGACTACTACCTGTGGTGCGACCATCGCGCCTGGAAGGAAGCCGGCGAGATCACCGCCATGGCCCGCAGCCGGGGCCTCGCGGCTCTCGACTGGTGCGGCGGCGTTTACTCCTCCGAGTGGGGCTTTGCCAAGCTGCTGCACTGGCTGCGCCACAATCCCGAAAAGCGCGGCCGCTTCTCCACCGCCCTCGAGCACTGCGACATGGTGGCCGCCGCGCTGTGCGGCATCGCCGATCCGGCCCTGGTTCCACGCAGTGTCTGCGCCATGGGCCACAAGTGGATGTGGAACGCCAGCCTGGGCGGCCTTCCGCCCGAGGATTTCCTCGTCGCGGTCGATCCGCTATTCGCCGGCGTGCGCGCCAAACTCGCCGGCCGCTACGCTACCTCGGGCCAAATCGCCGGCCATCTCGCTCCGGCATGGGCGGCGCGACTCGGCCTGCGCCCCGGCATCCCCATTCCCGTCGGAGCTTTCGACGCGCACTGGGACGCCATCGGCGCCGGCGTGCGGCTGGGCGACGTCGTCAACGTGGTGGGAACCTCCACCTGCATCATGGCCATTGGGGAGAAGCCCGAGCTGATCCCCGGCGTCTGCGGCGTGGTGCCGGGATCCATCGATCCCCACTGCATCGGTATCGAAGCCGGCATGTCGGCCACGGGCGATATCTTCGAGGCCATCGCGCGGCGCGCCGGCACGACGGTCGCCGGGTTGTCGCGGGGATTGGAGAATTATCGCGCCGGGGAGACCGGTCTGCTGCGCCTCACCTGGGACAACGGCGACCGCACCGTGCTGGTGAACCCCGAGCTGAGCGGCGTCACCCTGGGCTGGCGCCTCACGCACACGGCGCAGGATGAACTCTTCGCGGCCATCGAAGGCACGGCCTTCCACACGCGCGTGATTCTGGAGCGCATGGAGGAGCACGGCGTCCCGGTGCGCCGCATCATTAACGGCGGCGGCATCCCGCAAAAGAATCCCGTGCTCAACCAGGTCTACGCCAGCGCGATGGGGAAACCCATCCTGGTGCCCAAGGGCGATGTGACCAGCCTGGGCTCGGCGATCTTCGCGTTTTTGGCGGCCGGCGCGTTCCAGACCATCGAAGAGGCGCAGGACGCGCTGTGCCCCGGTTATGTCGCTATCGAGCCGGAAAGAGCCGCCGCCGCAACGTATGCGGAGTTGTACCCGCTCTTCCGCAAGCTCTACTTTGCCTTCGGCGAGCGGCAGGCCAAGGCCGTTGCGATCGGCGATATTCTGCCCGCGTTGCGCGGGATCGCCGCTCGCGCGCGAGGAGGCCAGAGTGCTTGAAGCGCTGCGCGCCGAGGTCTACGAAGCCAATCTCGAGCTGGTGCGCCGCGGCCTGGTGCTGTATACGTTCGGCAACGCCAGCGGTCTCTCGCGCAACGACGGCCTGGTAGCCATCAAGCCCAGCGGCGTCCCCTATGAAAAGATGACGCCCGCCGACATGGTGATCGTGGATCTCGATGGCCGCGTGGTGGAAGGCAGCCTGCGCCCGTCTTCCGATTTGCCCACGCACCTTGCGCTCTATCGCGCCTTCCCTTCGATCGGCGGCGTGGTGCACACGCACTCCCGCCACGCCACCGCCTGGGCGCAAGCCGGCCGCGAGATCCCCTGCTTTGGAACCACGCACGCCGACTACTTCCACGGCCCGGTGCCGGTAACCGCTCCGCTCACCCCCGCGGAAATCGAATCCGAATACGAAGCCAACACGGGCGTCGCCATTGTCCGTTTGATGGCGGACCGCGACCCGCTCGGCTGCCCCGCCGCGCTGGTGGCCGGGCACGGCCCCTTCACCTGGGGCGAATCGGCCGGCGCCGCCGCATACATGGCCGCGATCCTGGAAGAACTCGCAGCCATGGCCCTGCAGACGCTGGCCATCAACCCCGCCGCGGCGCCCATCTCCGCGCCGCTCCGCGACAAGCACTACTTCCGCAAGCACGGTTCCGAAGCCTACTACGGGCAGAAGTAGCGGAGCCAAGCCAAGTTGTCAAAGAACGCGAGGCCGGATGATCTTACCTTCCGAACGAGCGGGACACCTCAAGCCTCTGTCGGCACCCGCTCTCGAACGCGGGGACGAAGGCCGCGCTCGGTAACGACATCCACAGATACGTGCGGCAACGACTCAGGATCGAGTAGCACCCGCTGAGGTCGAACAGTGCGCTTCCGGGTTCCATCTCGACGAGGATATCGACGTCGCTTTTCTCGTCGTTGTCTCCCCGCGCGACGGAACCGAAAACGCGCACATTCCGGGCGTTGCGATGGGCGGCCACGCGCAAGATCTCTTCCCGCCTCCTGTCGCGAAGTTCCTGAAGAGTCATAGCGCCTCTGAGTCCAATCGTGGCAAGCACGAGGCCAGGTGGTCGATGCAAGCGCGAACCCACCCGCACGTCTCAAGAACTAATCGAGGCCGATCCCACGAGCGCAAAAGCGGCCTACGCGGCGTGGAGCGCCGAACCCTCCAAAACGCTATGATGAAAGCGGGAATGGAGAACCGGCCATGCAATTGAACGTCCCTCCCGACCTTGAGACACTGATCAACAAGCGCCTTTCCAGTGGTGGCTACCATAGCCCTGAAGATGTGTTGCGCCGCGCTCTTGAGGCTCAGGACGCCGAGGAAAGCTGGACCGACGAGGAACGCCGGGCGTTGTCCGCTCACATCGAGGAAGGCTATCTACAGGCCGAACGCGGAGAGCTTGTCGACGGCGCACAGGCCCGTCGTGAAATTCACGGGATGAAAGACAACTGGCGTGAAGGGCGTTCGCTCAAACGATGAGCGGGTATGCTCTCACGCCGCTCGCCAAGGCCGACATTTTTGCTATCTGGTTTTACATTGCGGATGACAACGAGGACGCAGCCAACCGCGTGGAACAGGCCATCTATGGCGCTTGCGCGTTTGTCGCCGAAACTCCCATGCGCGGCCATTCCCGCCCCGGCCTCACCACCCGCTCGCTTCGTTTCTGGACCCTGACCCGTTATCCCAACTACACCATTGTTTACCGGCCAGAGACCGCACCCGTTCAGGTTGTCGCCGTTCTGCACGGGAAAAGAAATGTACGGCGCATCCTGAAGCAGCGCCCATGAAGAACGTGGCCCATGACACGGCGTTCCTCGGATAGGGTGAGTCGCCGGTCAATCCGGCCGTTTCCGCCGCCTGCCGGCGCTGCCCCGCGCGCGGGCGAGCCCCACTCGTCTCAATATTGGTAACTTGGAAGAAGGAGCCGAGGCCGGTAGGCACGTTGAACCGCAGCGCGGGGCGTGCCACCAGCAAAACGCATGGACAAGACCATCCGTAAATTTACCAGCCACAAGGAAATGAAGGCTGACGAATATTGGTACTGGCAGAGCCGCCCGGTGCATGAACGGATGGACGCGGTTTCCGAACTCGCCACCGCCGCCTACGCGCTGAAAGGCATGGCCCCCGATGTACCAAGACTTCAAGGACCTGTTGTCCGCCTTCCACGCCCACGGCGTTAGGTATCTAATCGTCGGTGGTTACGCGGTTTCGCTCCACGGCCAGCCTCGTGCGACGAAGGACCCGGATTGTTCATCAAGGCCGATCCCAATTCAGAGCTCTGCGGATCGGCTTGCTGCACGCCGTGGCATGGGATTTCTTTGGTATTTAAAACAGGCAGGTCGGGGCGGAAATAGCTGGAACAGCCTCCGTGCCGGGACGAAACCATCCGGCCTGGTCTCCGTATGTGTTGGAGTCGAAGGGGTTGTGAATTAGATTGTGTATTGCTCTCCATTGACTATATTGCTCTGGTGTTGATCAGTGTATTGACTGAGCTTGACCACAGAGGGGTGGGGGGAGAGTTGTGGGGTTTCCGCGCGAGCCGTAGACTTGATCTTGGAACAGGGAGCCCAGGACGAGATGACGGCAGATATAACAGCTACGCAGACACATCAGGCCAAGGAACCGAAGGACCTGCGGCTCCGGAAACAGCATTTTCCGAAGGCGGAAGAACTGGTATTCGACCGCAAGAGGGGCTTCGTGCCGGTGCCGATCATCCTCCGCAAGCTCCTGCGCCATATGAGTGCGCCAGAGTTGCGCGTGCTCGTTTACCTTCAAACGCGCTGCAGCAAATACTTCATCTGTTGCCCGACACTCGAAGAGATCGCCCATGATCTCGGCCTCAACGGCCGGAAGAATCTGACGCCACACTTGGCGGCGCTTGAGAAAAAGAAATTCATCTCGACCGCGATGGCGTCGGGCAAAAAGTTCTTCCTCGTGCACGATCCGCGGGTGGTGATCGAATACCTGGTTGAGACCGGAAAGATCAACAAGGACGAACTGTTCGACATCAACGAACTGCGGCGCGATCTCCAGCAGGACGAGATTACGGCCGAACCGAGGCCGGCCGAAGCGCTGACCCTTGTGCCGATGCAGCGCAGAGCGAAATGAAAGGATTTCTGGCCGGGGGACCTCACCGATGAGTTGCCGCTCATCGGTGAAATCCAAGCCCCGGAGAAAGGAGGAACTGTGTGAGCCAGCGAAGCTCCATTACAGTTGTGGTGATTCAATCCAGCGGAGGATTGCGCATCCTGATCTGGATATAAGAACCTCACCACGTTCCTAAAACCGTGAGCCACTGTCTTTGAGCGGGCGGTGGCTTCCGGTCCATCTCCATTCTAAACATTTCGGAGAAGAAAAACACGAGCCCCAGGGGCCAAGGTCCGGCGCGCAGCCCGATCTGTCCAGGCTTCGCTAAGACTGTTTATCGTAGCCTGGAACTTCCAGTGCCCTTTCGCCTCCGTGTTTCACAAACGGTAAATTTTGCGACACTGCCCGGAGTCCGCAGAATCGGGCCTTCCGGCGCCGCACGTCGACCGCAGCCTCACAGAGGCACGTCCTCCTTTAACACCTGGTCCCGAATCAGTGTGTGCAGGGCGCACTCTTCCGCCACGTTTACAGGACGGCCTAATTCATCCTCCAGGTCGGCGAGGAAACCGCCTGGGAAAAAGGGGGTTCGGGCCGGTCCCGCCTCGATAAGCAGGTCGAGGTCGCTGTCATTTCGGGCCTCTCCCCGGGCGAAGGAACCGAACACACGAATTCCGCTCACGCCGTGCCTGGCGGCAATCGCCAGGATCGCATCGCGCTTGGTGGCGCGCAGTTCATCGAGCGTCATGGTCGCCTCTGTTGTCAATCCGGCTGTTTCCGTCGCTTTCCGGCACTGCCCTTTGCCCGGACCTTGCCCTTTCCAGCCGGCACCGCCGGGACCTTCTTGCCGGCCCGTGCTTTCGCACGCTTCGGCTCCGAGGCATCGGAGCCACCGCCTTGCGCCATCTCCAATCCAAAGAGAGCCGCCAGGTCTTCGCCGCCCAGCACCTTGCCAGCCGCCGGCGCTTTCTTGGCCTGCGGGAGCGCTTTGCCGGCCCCGGCGATGAGCTCCTTTTCGTCCACGCTGTGCAAGCGGAAGAGAAGCTCGGGCTGGCGGTCCAAGCGCGCGCCGATGCCGTAGAGCACCGCCGCCACGTGCTTGCACATATCGGCCCAGTCCGGACAACTGCACGAAAGCTCGATCTCATGGGGCGACGGGAAAAGGCCGGTCTTCTGCCGGCAAACCCGTTCCATGACGCCCTTCGAGAAGCGGCCTTGCAGCAACTCGATGAGCGAATCGATGGCCCCGGCGCAGTCCGTGCAGATGGATTGCCAGCGCGCCTTCTCGACCGGCGCCACTTTCACCGCAACCTTGTAAATCGACGAGCCGCTGACCAGGGCTTTGATCTCGCCGGGCGCAATTTGCAGATCGATCACGGAGCCGTTGCGGACATAGGTGCGGCCGCGCGGCAACCGGTTGGCAAAGTCGCTATAGCGTTCCAGGTTCTCGCACCAGGCCTTGCCCCAGAAGGTCTTGACGATGGTGCGGCCTTCCACTACCACCGGCGAGACCGGATGGCCTTTCTTCTTGAGTTTGGCCATCTCCTTTGCGGCCTTCTGCCGCCGTTTGGCCACCGGGACATAGGGTCTCCATCCGTAGAAGTCCATCGATCACGTCTCCTTCAGCGCTTTGTTGATGTCGAGCGCTACCAGTTTGAGTAAGTCCTCGTCCTTCATCTCCGTGAGCAGCAGGTCGGCGCCGCCTTCCAGCAGGTCGGTCGAGAGCTGCCGCTTCGACTCGATGAGCTGGTCGATTTGATCTTCCACGGTACCGCGGCACACGAATTTATGCACCAACACATTCTTGGTCTGGCCGATGCGGAAGGCGCGGTCGGTGGCCTGGTTCTCCACCGCCGGGTTCCACCACCGGTCGAAGTGCACCACGTGCGAGGCGGCAGTAAGGTTGAGTCCGGCGCCGCCGGCTTTCAGAGACAGAACGAAGAACCCCACGGCTTCGTCTTCCTGAAAACGGCGCACGATTTCCTGGCGCTGCTTCACCGCGGTCTCGCCGTGAAGAACCAGGCCGGGGCGCCCGAAAACCGATCCGAGGAAGGCCGCCAGCGGAGCGATCACTTCCCGGAACTGGGTGAATACGAGCATCTTCTCCTGCCGGGCCGCAGTCACCTCCGCGATATCCCGCAAGCGGGCCCATTTGCCGCTGTCGTCCTCCGCCCAACCGCCGTCTCCCAGCCACTGCGACGGGTGGTTGCAAATCTGCTTGAAGCGCATCAGGAACGACAATACCAGCCCCTTGCGCTGGATGCCCTCGGCGTTCTCGAGTTGCTCCGCCAGTTCCGTCACCGACTGCTCATAGAGGGCCGCCTGCTTGCGGCTGAGCTGGCAAAACGTCTTCATTTCGGTCTTGTCCGGCAGATCCGCGATTACGGACTTATCGGTTTTCAGCCGCCGCAGAATGTAGGGCCGCACCAACTCGCGTAGCGGGCCATAGGAATTGTGCGGCCTCTCCGCTAGGCCCTTGACGAAGCCGGCGAATTCCTTCGACGATCCCAGCAGCCCCGGATTGACGAAATCGAAAATGGACCAGAGGTCGCCGAGCCGGTTCTCGATGGGCGTGCCAGTCAGCGCCAAGCGTACATCCGACTTCAGCTTTTTGACGGTCCGCGTCTGCTTGGCCTCGGGGTTCTTGATGGCCTGCGCCTCGTCCAGGACGACAAGCTGCCAGGTGGTTTCGGCGATCCACGGCACGCGGAGCAGCGAGCCGTAGCTGGTGATTACCAGGTCGACCCCGCGCAGCCGTTCCGGCGCAACGGTCTTGAGCGCGGCGGCCGGAAGCGCGGACGGATGCGCGATGAAAGCCTTCAAACCGGGCGCAAATCGTTCGATCTCGGATGCCCAGTTGGCCAACAGTGAGGCGGGGGCGACCAAAAGGCTGGGCTGCCGTTGGCCGGCCGCCTGGCGCTTGAGGACCAGGAGCAGCGAAAGCACCTGCATCGTCTTGCCAAGCCCCATGTCGTCGGCGAGGCACGCCCCGAGGCCGAGTTTCGCGATGAGATAGAGCCAGCGCACTCCCACCTGCTGGTAGGGCCGCAGCGTCGCGTTCAGGGCGGCGCCGGGGTCGATTCGGGCCAATCCCTCCGGGCTGCGCAGACCCTTCAGAGTCTCTCGGAGCCAGGGGCCGGCCACCACCTGAGACCACTCGGCGCGCTCGTCCGCGGAGGCATCGCCGCCCACGAGATCGGCGCCGGCGAGCAACCGGGCGGCCTCCCGAAAGTCGAGCCCATGCTCCGCAGCCGTGCGCTCCACTTCACGGAAGTGCTCCAACATGCGGCGCAGCCGTTCGCCGTCCACTTCCACCCAACGGCCGCGGACCAGCGCCAGCCCGTCGGATTTCTCCAATAACTCCCGGATCTCGGCGGCGGTCAGGCGTTCGCCATCGAGCGTGACTTCCATCTGGAAATCGAGCAGCGTGTTCAGACCCAGCCCTACTGGAGCTTTGCCGCCGATTTGGGCCGACACCCGAGGCCGCGGAGGCCGGTCGCCCCGCCACGCCGCCGGCATTCGAACCACCACCCCGGCGCTCTCAAGCTGTGGGACGTCTCTCAAAAGCCGAATGGCCTCATGGGGCGTCCACCGGAGCGGGTGGAAGATCTCGCCGCCATCGACGAGCGCCTTCAACCACGGGCAGGTCTCCGACGCTCGCTGCACGGGAACGAGCAGGGACAGCAGACGGCCCTTGTTGGCCGCGCCGGCATATTCGCCGAGAGCCTTCCCCAGCGGAAGGTGTTGAGCCTTCGCATTCGCCGCCAGCCGCGTAGTGTAGGTTGCCAGAAAGGCGAAAGGCGCATCCGGATCCTTGCGGTTTTCGGCCAAGTTGAAGTGCACGCGGCCCACCAGGTTCCACGCGGGGTTGCGGCGCTTCAAGAAGTCCTGTATCCCGCATTTCGATTCCGCCAGCTCGATACCGAACGCGGCGTCCAGTTCCTGCCACAGAGCGCCCAGGACCTCCGCGGTCAGGTACTCCGCGCCAGTCATGGGAGGCACCGCCAGCACCAGCCTCTCCAGTTCGGCGGCAGGCGGCGCCGGGACGCGCGTTTCCGGCTGGGTGCGGAGGGCGGTCACGTAGCCTGCACCGAACTCTCTCCAATAGGAGAAAACAGGCGGAAGCGCGGCTCCGGCCTCAGCCGCCCCGAGTTGCAGAAGGCCGTGACCCGATCCGCGCGCGAAGGCATCCCGCAGGCGCTGCGCAAGCTCGGCATCGAGAAGTGGCGCGCCGGGCTCTTCGACCAACGCGAGACGCCCGTGCGGAGTGAGGGCCAAAACCCGGTGACAGACGGAACGTTTCCCGGTTTCTTGCCCGGGAAAATCGGGAAACGTTCCGTCTGTCACCGGGTTTCTTGTCACCGGGTTTCTTAGCTGATCCACCGCGCCAGACCGAATGCGGCGGCCGATGCCAGACCCCCGATAGTCACCGTCTGCAGGCCGCCGCGCAAAGCCGATATGCCCGTAAGCTTGCCTTTGACATAGCCGAAAACGAAGAGCGCCAGCAGCGTCACCAGCACCGAGATGGAGAGCGCCGTGTAGAGTTGGCGGACCAGCATGTACGGGGCCAGCGGCACCAGGCCGCCCAGGACGTAGGAAACCGCGATGGTGGCCGCGCTATTGCGCGCGCGGCTGGGATCGGGCTCTTCGAGGCCCAACTCGAAGCGCATCATGAAATCCACCCAGCGCTTCTGATCGGCACAGATGGCCTTTACCACCGGGGCCGCGTCCTGCTCGGACATGCCGTAGCCGCGGAAAACGTCGGCCACCTCGTCGATTTCTCTATCGGGCACCTCCACGGTCTCGCGGATCTCGCGCTCGCGCTCCGATCGGTAATGGTCCTGGTCCGTGCGCGCCGCCAGATAGCCGCCCAGGCCCATGGCGATCGATCCGGCCGCAATCTCCGCCAACCCGGCGATGACTATAATGCCGGTGGAGGCGACCGCGGTCGCCCCGGATAGCCCCGCGGCCAGGGCGAACGGAACCGTCAGCCCGTCCGACATCCCGATCACCACGTCCCGAACTGTCGCCGAGGCTGCAAAGTGTTTTTCATTGTGCGGTGTACTGGGCATAGGTCCAACATCATATCCCGTACGCCCTCGTCTGCGCAGCGCCTTCTGTCATCCGTGGTACCGAAGTTGTCCGCGGAAGACCGGCCATGGCCTGCGGGGCTGGCGGGAGAGTCTCATGCCCCAAGCCTTCCCTTGTATAGGACCGCTTTGCGACGTGGTGACCACGGATTGCGCGATATCACCCAGGACCGCTATCGGAACTGGCTCTAAACTGTTGATAATAATAAGCGGTTTTTTGGAAGGCGAGGTGCACCGTTATACTGGTTAAAGACTCCATACTCTGCAAAGGCGGATACCGAAAAGCATGCAGGCAACTAAGCCCTCTCGCAAGAAGATGAACCAGAGGACCCAGCCTCTGAACGTATTTTTTTCACCCAAGAGCGTCGCCGTGGTCGGCGCCACGGAGAACCTGAACACCGTCGGCCGGACCTTGTTCTGGAACCTGGTCACCAGCCCGTTTGGCGGTACCGTGTACCCCGTCAATCCCAAGCGGCCCAACGTTTTGGGCGTGAGAGCCTATAAGTCCATCACGGAGATTCCGGAACAGGTGGATCTGGCGGTGATTATCACTCCGCCACCGACGGTGCCCGGGATCATCCGCGAGTGCGGCCAGAACGGAGTTCACGCCGCGATCGTCATCTCGGCCGGATTCAAGGAGATCGGCCCCGAAGGCGCGGCCATCGAGCGGCGCGTGCTGGAAGAGGCGCAGGCCGGCAAAGTTCGCGTGATTGGCCCCAATTGCCTGGGTGTGATGGCCCCGCTCACGGGCATGAATGCCACCTTCGCCACCGCCATCGCCCGGCCCGGCTCGGTGGGGTTCATCAGCCAGAGCGGAGCGCTGTGCACCGCGGTCCTGGACTGGAGCCTCAAGGAAATGGTGGGCTTCAGCGCGTTCGTCTCTATCGGCTCGATGGTGGACGTGGACTGGGGCGACCTGATCTACCACCTCGGCAACGACCCCAAGACCAAGTCCATCGTCATCTACATGGAAAGCATCGGCAATGCGCGGTCTTTCCTTTCCGCCGCGCGCGAAGTGGCGCTCAACAAGCCCATCATCGTCATCAAACCCGGCCGCTCGGCCGCCGCCGCCAAGGCCGCGGCCTCGCATACTGGTTCCCTCACGGGCAGCGATGAAGTGCTGGAAGCCGCTTTCCGCCGCAGCGGCGTGCTGCGCGTCAACAACATTGCCGACCTCTTCTACATGGCCGAAGTCCTCTCCAAACAGCCCAGCCCCAGGGGGCCGCGCCTCACCATCGTCACCAACGCCGGAGGCCCGGGCGTGCTGGCCACCGACGCCCTCATCATGGGTGGCGGCGAACTCTCCGAGTTGTCGCCCGAGACCATGGAAGCCTACAATGCCGTACTGCCGGCCACGTGGAGCCACAATAACCCCGTGGATATCATCGGCGACGCTTCCCCCGAGCGTTATGCCAAGGCCCTGGAAATTGCCGCCAAAGACCCCAACAGCGACGGCATGCTGGTGATCCTCACCCCGCAGGCCATGACCGATCCCACGCAGATCGCCGAGCAGCTCAAGCCACTGGCCAAGCAGGAAGGCAAACCACTCATTGCAAGCTGGATGGGCGGCGTGGACGTAGCCGCGGGCGAGGAAATCCTCAACCGCGCCAATATCCCCACCTTCCCGTATCCCGATACCGCCGCGCGTGCCTTCAACTACATGTGGCAATACAGCTACAACTTGCGGGCCTTGTACGAAACGCCGGCTTTGCCGGAGGATTCCGCCGAGTGGGCTCCCGACCGCAAGCTGACCGAGGAAATCATCCAAAAGGCACGCGGCGAAGGGCGCACCATCCTCACGGAGTTCGAATCCAAGAACGTGCTGGCCGCTTACGGTATTCCCGTCGCCAAGACGATTATCGCGGCCGACGCCGGCGCCGCGGTCAAAGCCGCCGACGAAATCGGTTACCCGGTGGTGCTCAAGATCTACTCCGAAACCATCACGCACAAGACCGATGTGGGCGGCGTGCAGTTGAACCTGGGCAGCGCCGAGGCCGTCGATCGCGCCTTCCGCTCCATCCAGACCTCCGTTACCGAGAAGGTCGGCGCCCAGCATTTCCAGGGCGTGACCGTGCAGCCCATGGTCAAGCTCAAGGATGCCTACGAGCTGATTATCGGCTCCAGCCTCGATCCGCAATTCGGCCCCGTGCTGTTGTTCGGCACCGGCGGCCAACTCGTCGAAGTGTTCAAGGACCGCGCTCTCGGCCTGCCGCCGCTGAATTCCACGCTGGCCCGCCGCATGATGGAACAGACCAAGATCTACAAGGCCCTGAAGGGCGTTCGCGGGCGCAAGCCCGTGGACCTGGTGGCCCTCGAAACGCTGATGGTGCGGTTTAGCGCACTGGTGGCCGAGCAACGCTGGATCAAGGAAATCGACATCAACCCGCTGCTGGCTTCTCCCGACGGGCTGATCGCGCTGGACGCGCGCGTGGTGGTGCACGGCCCCGAGGTCTCCGAGGACCAGATTCCACGGACCGCTATCCGCGCCTATCCGACCCGCTACGTAGCGCCCTGGACCATGAAGGACGGTGGCGTGGTAACCATCCGTCCCATCCGGCCCGAGGATGAGCCGGCCATGGTGCATTTCCACGAAACACTTTCGGAGCGTAGCGTGTACCTGCGCTATTTCCACCTCCTGAACCTCGAACAGCGCACCACCCACGAACGCCTGACGCGCATCTGCTTCATCGATTACGATCGCGAAATGGCTCTCGTCGCGGAGCGTCGCAACCCCGAGACCGGCGAGTCCGAAATCCTGGGGGTGGGCCGCATGAGCAAGATCCACGGCACCACCGACGCGGAAGTCGCCGTGCTGATCAGCGACAAACATCAGGGCCAGGGGCTCGGCAAGGAACTGCTTGCCCGGCTGGTCATCATTGGCGCCGATGAGAAGCTGACCCGGCTGGCAGCCGACATTCTCCCGGACAACCGGGACGTGCTGCGGATCTGCGAAAAGCTCGGGTTCTCGCTCAAGCACTCGCCGGAGGACCAGGTAGTCCACGCCGAATTCAAACTGTAGCGCTTTTTCCTCGGCAAGCTGGAGCATGCACCCTTGGCGGAGCGTGCTTCGGCTTGCCCTTCATCAAGGATCCCTCCGTGAGGGGGCGTGCTACACTCGTACATAGGTTCCCGGGTGCAGGTCTTCTGAAATCTGTAACGAGGTGATCGCCGGAACCGTCCTCCTAGTTGAAGACAATGGTGCTCCAATGGCAGAGGCTGGTAAATAAAGATGGCTGATCTGTCGCAACCCCACGATTTACATCCCACCACGGCTGAAGACCACCTCTCGCGCTTGTTGATTGAGGAAGTGGAAGAACCGTGGTTCCTTTCGCTCTACCGGAATGTCAGGGATCTTGTCGCCCCACCCAAGCTGCCGCCCCTCGTATTGACGTCCAAGCCTATAGCTGTCAAGGACATATGGGGTCTCTACCGCCGCCAGAAGAAATCCTTCATGATGTCCACCGGCTTCCAGATTACGGTGGTTACGGTGTTGTTCATTCTGGCGTCCAACAAAGCGGTGCAGGATAAAGTCAAGCAGACCTTTACTCTGATCGCCCCGATCGATCTGGCCCCTCCCGACATGGCCCCCAGGAAGCAGACCATGCAGGGCGGCGGCGGCGGTGGCGACCGGTCTCCGTTGCCGGCCAGCAAGGGCCGCTTGCCCAAGGCATCCCTGCGGCAATTTACGCCGCCAGTGGCCGTCTACAACAATCTGAATCCCAAGCTGATGATGGAACCCACCATCATCGCGCCCCCCGATGTGAACCTGCCACAGGTCAACATGTCGGTATACGGCGACCCGCTGGCGAAGATCGGACCTCCCTCCAACGGTCCAGGCTCCGGCGGCGGCATCGGGTCCGGTTCCGGCGGCGGCGTGGGATCCGGCAAGGGCGGCGGTTTCGGTCCTGGTGAAGGCGGCGGCGTGGGCGGCGGCGTATACCGCGTGGGTGGCGGCGTCACGGCCCCGGTCCTGCTCTACAAGAAAGAGCCGGAGTACTCGGAAGAGGCCCGCAAAGCCAAGTATCAGGGCACCGTGCTGCTCTATATTGAAGTCGACCCCAGCGGCAAGGCTACCAACATCCGCGTGCAGCACAGTCTGGGTCTGGGTTTGGATGAGAAGGCTATGGAAGCCGTGCGGCAATGGAAATTCAAGCCTGGCTCCAAGGACGGCAAGCCCGTCACCGTGGCCGCCACCATCGAAGTGAACTTCCGGCTCCTGTAAAGAATTCAGCTACGCAGGCGGAACCGCCTGCGCCACCTTTCCGTAGGCTTCGTCCAGGATTTCCACCACGTGCATCACGCGCTGGCCGGAACCGTGTAATCGCACGCCGGCTTGAAGCTGGAGCAGGCAGCCCGGGTTGGCCGTGGCGACGATGCCGGCGCCGGTCGCATTCACCGCCTCCATCTTGTGCGCCAGAATCTGCATGGACATCTGGTTCTGAACGACGTTGTATATGCCGGCGCTGCCGCAGCAGACATCCGAAGAGGGCATGGCGCGGAATGTCAGCCCGGGGACCGCGGCAAGGAGTTGGCGCGGGGCGTTGCGGATGTGCTGGCCGTGCGCCAGATGGCAGGAATCCTGATAGGTTACCGTGGCGTTCACCGGGGCCATATCGGGGTTCAATTCGATGGAGGCGAGGAACTCGGTGACGTCGCGCATCAGGCTCGAAAACTCGCGGGCTTTGGCGGCGTACTCGGGGTCGTCCGCGAGCAACTCGCCATATTCCTTCAGCGTGGAACCGCATCCGGCGGCGTTGGAAATAATGGCGTCGAAACCGTCGCCACCGATCGCCGCATCGATGTTGCGGCGGGCCAGCCGGCGCGCATCCTCGCGAAAACCCGAATGCAGGTGCAAAGCGCCGCAGCATCCCTGGCCGCTGGGAATCGCCACCTCGCAGCCGTTCTTCCGCAACACCCGCACGGTGGCCTCGTTCAGCCGCGCGAACGACACGTTGGCGATGCACCCGGCCAGAAACGCGACGCGGTACCGGCGGCTCCCTTCCGCGGGAAACACGCGGCCGATCTGGCTGAAGAAGAAGGGCGGGTCCGCGGGCGGAGCAATTTGTTCCAGTTCTCCCAAGCGGCCCAGCAGCTTGAGGAAGCCCATGGCGCGCACCAACCTCTGCATGCCGCTGGCCTGGTATAGGTAGAGCAGCGTGCCCACCGCCGTCAGCGTGGTGCGCGATTCCAACAAATGGCCGAAGACGAACCGGTGCCATAATCTTGCGAACCACCCTGGTTGGGAGTGCGCTTCGATTTCCGCCCGCGCGTCCTCTACCATGCGGCCGTACGGCACGCCCGAGGGACAGGCCGATTCGCAACCGCGGCACGCCAGGCACAGGTCGATGTGCCGGATGTAGGATGGCGTGATGGGCGCGCCCTCGGCCACTTGCACCATCTGGTAGATACGGCCGCGCGGCGAATCCATTTCGAGCCCCAGCTCGCGGTACGTCGGGCAGGCGTTCAGGCACAACCCGCAGTGGACGCAGCGGTCGAGATCGAACTGCCTCGGCCCCACACCGGTTTTTTCAGATACGGCGATACAGTCGGCCACGGTTCAAAAGGTTGGCGGGGTCAAACAGGTTCTTGACGCGCCGCATGATTTCCAAGTCGCCGCCCGGAGACGGCCACAATTCGAGCGTATGCTTGCGCTCTTCCGGCGCAAACTCAATCACCGACTTCCATCCGCGCCCGGCGGCGCCGGAAAGCCAGCTTGCGGCGGCGTCCGATTGCTCGAAATAGCCGTAGCAGACTCCCGAACCGGCACGCGCCAGCGCCGGACCTTCGAACGATGCCAGGACGCCTTCGATCTCTTTCAGCGTACATGAAGCGCGCACAACCGCGCCATCGGCGTGCCGGTCGAGGAACCGTGGCGTGAAGCTTTCCACTTCCTGCCAGAGGGTCTCGGGGCAGGGGTTCTCCACCGCCAGGCGGCCGGCGATGTGCGCCAACTCGCGATCGTAGCGATTGACGGAGGCGCCGCTGCCGCCGGCCCGGACGGCCAGGAGCCAGGCGCGCTGCCCGAAAGCCATCCCCGCCGCCGGGTTCAATAGATCGATGGCGGCCGGCTGCAGCACGCCGGCGAGGATCTGGTTGCCGGCCGCCAGGGCGCCCGGGAGCGAATCGAACGGCAGCAGAAAACTGCGTTCGGTTTCCGGCGCCGGCTGGAGTTTGAAATTGACCACGGCGATGGCCGCCAGCGTGCCAAACGATCCGATCATGAGCTTGGCCATATCCAGCCCGGCCACGTTCTTCACCACCATGCCGCCGGATTGCACCAGCTTGCCCTCGAGCGTGGCGAACCGCATCCCGATCACCAGGTCGCGCGCCGTGCCATAAAGCAGCCGCCGTGGGCCGCTCGAGTTGGAGGCCATGACGCCGCCCACGGTGGCGCGATCGCCAAATGGGGGGTCCAGCGGAATCGTCTGCCGGTTGGCGGCCAGAATGCCGGTCAGCTCGCTCCAGGGCAGGCCGGCCTCCACGCTGATGGTGAGATCGCGCGGCTCGTACTCGATGACGCGTCGCAGCGCGGAGGTGGCGATGGCGGCGTCGGCGGGCTCGATGGGCCCGGCCATCCGCCGCTTGGTGGAGTTCCCGGCCAGAGCGATAGTGCGCCCGCGCGCGGCGGCGCCGCGGAGCGCCTCCGCCAGTTCCGCGGGAGTAGTGGGCGCGAGCGCTTCTACAGCGTGTTCCATGAGGGACCCGGGTGGAACACGCTGTGGCGCAAGATGGAGTTGAGGATGGTCGGCACCAGGGAACCCGCCACGGCCGATAGAAAGCCGTGAACCGCGAATCCGGGTGTAAACAGCGATGCGAGCTTCAACGGCAAAGCGTTTACCACCAGCAGAAAAAGACCGAGCGTCGGGAAAATCAAGGGCCACGCGAAAAAGCGGAACACGGGCCCGGCCACGGCATTGACGATAGCGATCACGATGGTGGCGACGAGCGCCGCCCCGTAGTCGCGAACCTTGATCCCCGGAATGATCTGCGCCACGAGCCAGAGCGCCACCGCGCTCACGAACCAACTCACGATGAGATGCAGCATTTGTACCTCGGGCTAGAGATAATGATAAGCCATGGGGACACTGTTCGTGGGGACATCCGGTTTTGCGTACCCGGCCTGGAAGCCGGGCTTCTATCCGGCCAGGCTGCCGCTGGCCACGGGCCTGGATTTGTACCTGATGTTCAAGCATGAAGAGACGCCGGCCGGGGCGCTGAACGCGGAACTGGTGTGGAAGAAGGCGGGCGACTCCGACTGCCGATATTAGGTAGACTGCGAAGTTCCTGGCGGGCATTGGCCGCTTAGGCCCGGCGGCCCAAGCCTACGCTCTCGGTTTCGCCACCTGAAGCACCACCAGACCAGCCATCAGGCACGCCGCCGAGACCACCAGCAGTGCTAGGGTCATGCTGCCGGTCGCATCGAGGATTTCGCCTATCACGAACGGGCTCACGTAGCCTGCCAGATTGCCCACCGAGTTGATCCACGCGATGCCGCCGGCGGCGGCCGAGCCGGACAGGATCGACGTCGGCAGGGCCCAGAACGTGGACTGGCCGCACATGACCGCGATCGCCGCGCAGGTAATGGCCGCCAGACCCAGCGCTCCCGGAATTCCCGGAAGCCTGCACGCGGCAAACCCCACGCATCCCAGGATGCCGGCCAGCGCCAGGTGCCAGCGCCGCTCCCCGGTGACATCGGAATGGTGGGCGAATACGACCATCGCCACCGCCGCCGTGGCCCAAGGAATCGCCGAAGCCAGTCCGATCTCCCAAGGGTTCTTGGTGATCGTGTCCTTGATCATTTGAGGCAGCCAGAACCAGAGTCCGTAGTTGCCCAGCACAAAACCGAAGTAGACCACGCACAGGAGCCAGACCTGGCCGCTCTTAAAAGCGTCGATGAGGCGGTGCCGGGATTGGCCGTCGCTCTTCTTGGCGTCCTCTTCCTCCCGCAACCGGTCCAGCAGAAGACCCCGCTCGCCGCTCGTCAGCCACTTGGCTTTTGACGGGTTGTCGTCCAGGAAGAAGATGGTCACGGCGCCTGCCAGGATGGACGGGATTCCTTCGATCAGGAAGAGCCACTGCCAGGCCCGCAAGCCTCCCGCGTCCGACGCGAATGCCAGAATAGCCCCGGAAATGGGGCCCGCCAGCACGCCGCTCAGCGGAATGGCGGTCATAAAAGCAGCCACCATCCTGGCCCGGTGCTGTCGCGGATACCAGTACGTCAGGTAGAGGATCACCCCCGGGAAAAAGCCGGATTCCACGATCCCCAACACGAAGCGCAGTACATAGAAACTGGTGGCGCTCCCGACAAACATGGTGCAAACCGCCACCGCCCCCCAGAGAATCATGATGGGCCCGAGCCACAGCCGGGCTCCCAATCTCTGCATGAGCAGGTTGGCCGGAATCTCAAAAATGAAATAGCCCAGGAAAAAAATCCCGGCGCCGATGCCATAGACCGCGTCGCTCATGCCCAGATCCCGCTGCATCTGGAGCTTGGCGAAGCCCACGTTCACACGGTCCACATAGGCGAAAATATAGCAGACGAACAGAAAGGGAATAAGCCGCCGGGTGACCTTTCGGTAGGTTGCCCGTTCATATTCCGGGGAAGACACATTCACGGCGCCACCGCAATGGTCTTCTCGATCCGTGTGTCGGCGGAAGACGCGCCCAACATGATACCGACTCTGCCAGGCTCTACCACGAAACTCCGCTTGTCCGCATCCCAGTAAGTCAAATCCGACCCTTTCAGCGGCAGCCGGACGGTCCGCGTCTCGTTCGGCCGCAGCGCGATGCGTTCGAATCCGCGCAGTTCTTTGATGGGCCGCGCCACCGCGGAATCGACGCGTTTGACGTACAGTTGCACCACTTCATCGCCGGCGCGGGTCCCCGTGTTCTTAACGTCCACGCTGACGGCCACCTCGCCGGCGGCGTTGACCGAATCGGCGGAAGTGCGCAGGTTGGAATACTCGAACGTGGTGTAACTCAGGCCAAACCCGAAAGGATATAGCGGCTGCCCTTTGAAATACATGTAAGTGCGGCCTTTGCGGATGTCATAGTCCATCATGGGGGGCAGATCGTCCAGCGATTTGACCCACGTGGCCACCAGCCGGCCGGCCGGATTGTAGTCGCCAAACAGCACATCCGCGATGGCGTTGCCTTCCTCCTGGCTGGTGTGCGACATGTGAAGAATTGCCGGGACGTTCTCTTGCACCCAACCGATGGCGTAAGGGAAGCTGGAAATCAGCACCACGATAGTCTTCGCGTTGGCCTCCTTCACGCTGCGAATGAGGCTAAGCTGCGCCTGGTCGAGGTCGATGGCCTTGCGGTCCAAGGCCTCTTTGCCCTCATTGGGCAGCGTCGTGCACGGCTCGTTCTGCGGGTAGCACGTGGGATGATTGCCCACAAACACAATGGCAACGTCGGATTCAGCCGCCAGGTTGACTGCGTTGCTATGGGTGTCGTTCGGTACAAAGCGGACCCGGACGCTGGGCCCTACCTTGTTCCGGATTCCTTCGAGCGGCGTCACGGCATAAGGCGGAATCCCGGCATACGAGTCGATAAACACCCTGTCTCCGAAGGGCCCGATCACCGCAATGGAGCGAAGCTTGCTCTTATCGAGGGGCAGTAAGTTGCCGCTGTTCTTGAGCAGGACGATGGATTCCTGAGTGACTTTTCGGGCCAGCGCCTGGTTCTTCTCGCCGTACCAGGGTTCCTCGGTCCCAGCGATCTTCTCGTAGGGCACCATCTCGGGCGGGTCGAACTCGCCCAACCGCATACGCATCCGTATGTTGCCCCGGATATTGCGCTCGACGTCGGCTTCCGTGAGTAGCTTCTTCTCCAGAGCGTCTCTCAGTGGTGCGGCGTATGAATCGAGGAACACGGTAATGCCCGCCTTGACACTCCCGACGACCGCGGCTGTGGCGTCCGGGTAATATTTGAACTGGCGCGTGAGGTTGGGAAGCGAGCCGGCATCCGTGCACACCATCCCATCGAACTTCCATTCCTTCTCCACGATTTCCCGCATGAACGGAGACACGGTGTCGGGGATTTTGTTGACCGCGTTGTACGACGCCATGTACGATTGCGCGTTCCCTTCGAGGATGCCCATCTGGAACGGAACCAGGTAGTACTCGCGCAGGTTCCGCTCGTCGAAATCGGAGGAGGAACTGGTGCGCCCATCCTCATTGCTGTTGGCCAGGAAGTGCTTCATAGTCGCGGCCGAAAGCAGGTACTTGGGGTTGTCGCCCTGCAGCCCCTTGATGAGACCCACCGACATTTTCCCGACCAGATACGGGTCTTCGCCGAACGACTCCTCGGTGCGGCCCCAGCGCGGGTCCCTGGCCAGATCCACGTTGGGCGTGCGTATGGAGAGGCCCACGCGAGTGCCCTCGTACTTCTTGAAGTAGATGCGGGCTTCATAGCCTTCGACGGCCCCCACTTGGCGCAGAATCTCGGGGTCCCACGTTTCGCCCAGGCCCACCGACTGCGGGAAGGTGGTGGCGGTAACGCTCCCGCCGCGGACCCGGCCCAAACCGTGCAGTCCCTCGGTAAAGTTGGTGAACGCCTTGATTCCCAGCCGCGGGATGGCCGGCTGCACCTGCGCCAGCATGCCGATCTTCTCCTCGAGCGTCAGCCGGGAAACCAGATCGTCCACTCTCCGCTCGAGCGGCAGGTTGGGATCGCGGAACGGCTCGGCGGCGGCCAGTGCCTGCGCCATGCCGGCGGCGGCCAGTGCCTGCGCTATGCCGGCGGCGGCCAGCGCCTGCGCCATGCCGGCGGCGGCCAGCGCCTGCGCCATGCCGGCGGCCAAAAGAAGCGGCAATACGATGGTTGGTGGCTTGGAGATATTCATCATGCTCGATTATGCACGAGTCGGGCCGCCATCGGACCGCTCCTCTGCTACGATCAATGGGAGTTTGCGAGGTGAAACCTTGAAACGCGCTCTGTTGCCCCTCCTGTCAATCCTCCTGTCAATCCTGCTCGGAACACAATGCACGCAGCATCCCCCCAAGGACGCGCCCTACAGAAACGCGAAACTGCCCGTCGAAGAACGCGTGGCGGATCTTCTCGGCCGCATGACGCCGCGGGAACGGGCCGGGATGCTGAGCGGCGCCGGCTGGATGGAGAGCCAGCCCAACGCGCGGCTGGGCATTCCCGCCATCAAGATGGCCGATGGCCCCATGGGCGTGCGCAACTGGGCCGGCTCCTCGGCGGTCACGGGCGCAGCCGCCACGCCGCCGGTTCTCTCCACCGCGTTCCCGGCGGGTGTTGGCATGGGAGCGAGCTGGGATGTGGAACTGGTCCGGCGGGAGGGCCGTGTGATCGGGCAGGAAGTGAAGGCTCTGGGGCGGGACATGATTCTCGCCCCCACCGTGAATATCAATCGCCAGCCGCTGTGGGGCCGCAACTTCGAAGGCTACGGCGAGGACCCCTATCTCACCGCGCGCATGGGCGTTGCCTTCATCCAAGGCGTGCAATCCGAGAAAGTGATTCCGTCGGTGAAGCACTTCGCCGCCAACAACCAGGAGTTCGAGCGCCACCGCATCGACGAAAAGGTCGACGCGCGCACCTTGCACGAGATCTACCTCCCCGCGTTCCAGGCAGCCGTACAGGAGGCGGGCGTCTGGGCCGTCATGAATGCCTATAACAAGGTAAACGGGCTGTGGTGCTCCGAGAACCCCTACCTGCTGACGGAGACGCTCCGGAAGCGCTGGGGCTTCCAAGGCTTTGTGATTACGGACTGGGGCAGCACCTACAGCACGGCTGCCGCCGTGGCGGCCGGCGTCAACCTGGAGATGCCCGGCGGAGAGGCCATGCGAACCTGGTTCGCCAAGCCCGAAACGCAAAAGGACGGCAACGGGGCGGGCTGGCTGACAGCCGACAAAGTGCTGGCGGCGGTCGCCGCCGGCCAATTGAAACAGGAGGCCGTGGACGACGCCGCGCGGCGCATCTTGCGCGTCATGTTTACGACGGGGTTGTTCGACAGCGCCCACACTGGCGGCGGCGAGGTGGATACTCCCGAGCAGAGGGCGGTGGCGCGCACGGCCGCGACCGAGAGCATTGTGCTGCTGAAGAACGCCGGCGGCCTGCTTCCGCTAGGCGCGCCGAAGATCCGCTCCGTGGCCGTGACCGGTCCGAGCGCCGCCGTTGCGAGAACCGGCGGCGGTGGCAGCGCACTGGTTCGGCCGAAGTACTCCGTCACGGCGCTTGACGGCATCAAGGAGGCCGCCGGAGCGCAGGTGCGGGTGAGCTACGCACTGGGGGCCGCCATGCCAGGCGAGGACGCCAGCGCGGAAACACCGCAAGCGCGCGCCGAGCTTCGCAAGCAAGCCGTCGAGCTCGCACGGAAATCCGACGCCGCCATCGTCGTGGCGGGCTACTCCTCCAAGCTCGAATCGGAGAGTTTCGACCGCCCCTCCATGGATCTGCCTGCCGGTCAGGACGAGCTGATCGAGGCGGTCGCCTCGGCGAACCCGAACACCATCGTAGTGATTGTCGCGGGAGCCCCGGTGACCATGACGAAGTGGATCGGCCGCGTTCCCGCCGTGGTCGAAGCCTGGTACGGAGGCCAGGAAGCCGGGCACGCCATCGGAGATATCCTCTTCGGCGCGCAGAACCCGTCCGGCAAACTGCCCGTGACGTTCCCGAACCAGTGGTCCGATTCGCCGGCGTATGCGCACTATCCCGGCGAGAATCTGCACGTCGCGTACGAAGAAGGCATCTATGTCGGCTATCGGGGCTTCGACCAGCGGAAAGTCGCGCCGCTGTTCCCGTTCGGGCACGGCCTCTCCTACGCCAGGTTCGATTACAGTGGTCTCAAAATCACGCCGGCCAAGGTGGCTGCCGGAAACCAGATTGAAGTTACAGCGCGGGTGCGCAACAGCGGAGCGCGCGCGGGCGCCGAGGTGGTGCAGTTGTACGTGCACGACGTGAAATCGAGCGTGGATCGCCCCATCAAGGAACTGAAGGGCTTCCGGCGCGTCACGCTCAATCCGGGAGAGGCGCGGGACGTGAGGTTCACGCTGGACAAGTCCGCACTGTCGTTCTACAGCGCGGCGAAGGACGAGTGGGTGGCCGAGCCGGGTGCGTTCGAGGTATGGCTCGGCGCATCCTCGCGCGACATCCGCCTGAAAGGCACGTTCGAGCTCACTCAGTAGGCGCGGGCCGACCGAGCCTCCGTGCTACCGATAGTGTCCCATAACGCCCGTTCGTGCCAGGGCAAGGGCGCAATCGCCACATCCACATGGCCCCACAACCAGCTCTCTATTGCAGGGCCATCGTGATTTGGCCCAATTGGCTGGCATAGAATGCAGCATAGATCACGATGGGAACGGCGGCACCAACCGGGGCATTCTGTGGTACTTGTACATTCACCTGCGTGGCTCCCGCGATCAGACCCGGGGCTTGGCCAACGAACGCGATCGGAGCATTCACCGAGCCGATCGTAACGACGACGCCAGCTACTGGCGCCGGAAACGGAGGACTGAGCGGCCCGAGCGAGCCGTCGGCAAGCGGTGGATTCAGCGACCCTGCGCCCGTCATAAACACCGAGACGGTGGAACCTCGCGCCGCCGGGTTCGAGGGCGAGTTTACGGTAGTGTCCTGGTTCAGAATGGCAGCTTGACCGGTACCGCTTCCGTTCACGGCAAATATCCCGGGCGCCGCGACCGCTACGGGGAGCTTCACCGGTCCTAACGTCCGCTCGCCGGACTGGACGGTCACGGGGATTGCCAGGCCCGGAATAACTTCAAACGGAACCACCGCATTGATTTGGCAGTCGGATGCATACAGAACTGTCGCTGTGAATTGGCCGAAGTTTACCGTTGGCTTGGATGATCCGAAACCGTTACCAAACATAGTAACGATCTCGCCCGGAGCTACCGCTCCCGCGCCGGTCGCAAAAGCCGAGCCGTAGCCCGGACGCAAGCTGGCGGCGTTCAATACCGAACCCAGTGAAGGTCCAGCGGGCTGTGAGAAGTCGACCTTCGCGGCGAACGCATCGGAATCCCCGCCGCCGTACTCGCTTTGGAAGGCATGCGGAGTCGAAAAGAATACGAGTGCATATGTCAGTCCCGCGGAATAGAGTCCACCCTTGCCGTCCAAAGCAAGATAGGCGCCAGGGATGGGCGAAGTCGCCGTTACCGCGGAACCAGTGGGGTTAATGACGATAGCGGCGGGATTTGATGGCGCCGGACAGGTGCGCTGGACGAGGGACGACGAAGCGACACTGGCCACGCTCACGTATGCCTGCCCTGCGGCGTCCACTGCAATCGGCGTCGGGTAGCCGTTCGCGAGGCCGGTAAATGTCGAGTAAGTAAGATGCCCGGAGGTATCGAGCTTGGTGACAAATCCGTTGCCGATGAGGCTTGGCGGCTGATTTGACTTGCCGCCGCTGTAGGCCGTCGCGAGCGCCCCCGCCGTGGTGGGGAAATCGGCCGATTGCGTTCCCCCAGCGATGTATACCGCACCGCTTCCATCGATTGCAATACCCGACGCGCCGTCGGGTCCGCTGCCGCCCAAGTAGGTGGAATAGAGCAGATGGCTGCCGCTGGCATCGAGTTTGGCGGCGAACGCATCGCCATAGCGCAGAGGCCCCAGGTCTGTTTCGCCATGGAGCGTACGCGAGATCGCGCCCGAAGTAGTCGGGAAATCCGGCGAAACAGTTTCGCCCGCCACCCATACGTTTCCCGTCCCATCGACGGCGATGGCATGTGCATCATCGGGACCCGAGCCGCCCAGGTAAGTGGTCCACACCAAACTCCCTGAAGCTGATAGCTTCGTGATGAATGCGTTGGGACACGGACCGGTCGAATGCAAATTGCCGCCTGGGCATTGCCCTCCGTGGTACTGGGTTTGGTATGCCCCGGGAGTCGTAGCAAGACCCGGCCCGGCGGCGCCAGCTACGTAAATGTTGCCCGCCGCATCTACCGCCATGGATTCCGCGGCCTGGCCGATCGCCGTGGTATAGATAACGCTTTGCCCGGTGGGGTCGAGCTTGACCACGGCAAAGGAAACCAGGGATGGGTTAGCAAACGTCTGGATCGCGAGATATATGTTGCCACTTGCATCGAGCGCGAAGCCGGTAGCCCGCGACGCGGAAAGACAGACGGAAAATGCGATGGCAGTGCCAGACGGGTTGAATTTCGTAACAAAGGAGCAGGCGCTGTTTGTAGAGGGCGTACCGAGGCTGGTGGAAGTGAGCGGAAAATCCGGCGATGAGGTGGTCCCGGCAACATAAGCGGAACCCGTGGAATCCACCGCCATCCCGGCCACGTTCTCAGCATACGATCCGCCCAGATAGGTGACGTAACTAACGAGCGGAGCGGCTGCAGCCCAGGTGTTCACACAGAAGAGGATGAGAAGAGTAGTCAGCTTAATGGAGCGGATGTTCATCGACGGCGTCATAAAACCCCTGTCTATTATCAAAGACCCTTATGAGCCTACTTCCGACTACACCTCTTGCTACATTACTCCCGATAAACGCGTTAAGCGCCTGAAAAGAGGCCCACTTGCGGAGGCGCCCATCGCGCCCACCCGCCCTGAACGCCGATCCGAGCCGCGAACGTTAGAGAGCGGTTGGCACAGTTGTTTCGTGACAAGCTCTCACTGGTAGCGGTACAGCGTGATGTGCTGGATCGTTTTCGTACTCGTCGAAGCCGAACAGCATCCCGACGGCCGGTTCAAGAGCACATATTGCCCCTCATCGTCGTCGTCGCCGGCCATCACGCGCCCCGGGACCCAGCGGCCATTCACAAACGTGCCTTCTTCCACCCTCGCCAGTCCGACGTGCGGAGGCCCCGGTGTGTTAGGCGAAAAGGCGATGGTTACGCCGCTGCCAGCCGCGAAGTACTCGTCCGGACCCGCCGCAATGAGAATTGCCGCTACCGGCCCCGGCGGTGGTGGCTCACCCAGCGTCTTTTGCGGGTTCAGGAACGCCACCTCCAGCGTGTAGTTCCCCAACTCGATCCTCTGGGGCGGGTCGTCCGGGCTCCGCAGCAGCACGGCGGACATGCTTCCCTTGCCCTGGTGTTCCGCTATCAGGGGCGCCAGTTGCGCGAGCAGATCGTAATTGTCGGTCAGATCGTTGTCGGGCTGCGGGTACCGGTCGATCCCCATCGGCGAGACACCGATGGCGTCGTGGCGTCCGAAGGCGTACAGGGCTCTGGCCGCGGTGCCTGGCCCACTCCTGGTCTCGGGTATGAACAGCGGGTTCCCGGGCCGGGTGTACTTCGCGCAAAACGCCGGGTAATCGCTCTCGCCGTAAATGTCGGGCGAGAGCATATCGATTTGCGGCCCTCCGGCTTTCCAGACGTCCATCACCAGGTCCCAAGGGCGGCCACCGCTCGGTGGGGGTTGCGGTCCCCGTCCAATCCCGTACAGCGCGGCGTTCACGAACATCGGCAGCGGGTATTCGGCCTTGCCCGCCTCCACCACCCGGCCGATGTATCGCGCGTAGTTCCAGGCCATGAAGATTCCATCCGTCACCCGGCTCTTGCCGAACACCTCTTCCCAGGTCCCGGCGGTCTTAAAACCGGCCGCCTCCCACACCTGGCGAAGCTCCGGGACTAGACCGTCCTTGTGCGCTTGCAGGTAGTCCATCAACTCCTTCGGCACCGGCGCCGCGAAAGCCCGGTCCGCCAACGGCGAGCGGTCGCGGGAGTCCCCAGCCATCCCCACTTCGTTCTCCACCTGGATCATGATTACCGTGTGCTCGCGGCCGTCCACTTCCTTGATGTGCCGCATCAGGGCCGCAAAGGCGCGGGCATCGGCATCCCGGTTCGCATCGCCGAGGGGGCTGAGCAGCTCGATGCTCATACTCCCCAGCACCGGCGTGCGCGGCACGTCGGATATGGTGACGCCGGGCCAGGTGCCGCCCACAATCTGGGCGCGCGGGAAGCGCTCGAAGTTCTTCTTGACCCAGTCGGGCGGGTAGCTGGAAAGACTGTTCTTCCAGCTCGCAAACCACAAAGGCACCAGGCGCAGGTTATGGGTCCGCGCGTCCCGGATGACACCGTCCAGCACGGTGAAGTCGAACTTCCCTTCCCGCGGCTCCATCTGGGCCCAGGAAACGCCCGCCAGAACGGTATTGACCTTTCGCTCGACCAGCTTGGACCAGACCGGCCGCATGTGCTCGACGCTGGTGGCGCTGTTGTTGTTCAATTCTCCCGCCAGCGCCAGGAACGGCTGGCCGTCGACAATCAGTTGGGTGGCCGTCCCCTGCTTCCGCAAGTGAGGGATGTCCGAACCAGAAGTGGTGGGAATGGATCTGCAGCCACTCGCAACGAGGGCGAGAGAGCAGATGAGAGTGCGGCTAAACAGGATTCGAAGTTTCATGACGATCCGCTTCGCAAGTCTTAGGACTCCCGGGTCCCGTTCAGTATACATCCAGCGGCCCCCCGTCTGGCCGCTGCCGACAGGTGCCGCTGACAGGTGCCGACGGAGTTGCCGAAGACGATGGTGACTGCGTGTATACTAGACAGGAGCCCGGAGTCCAAAATGGGGATTCCGGACTACAGCGGAGGAACACAATGGCGCCCAGATTATTCGCAGTCTCGACTGTGATGCTTTCGATGTTGTGGCCGGCGGCAAGCTTCGCCACGGTCACCCCCACGCCCCCGTATCCGGGCGCATCGCCCAGCCTGGCCTACAAGGTGGAAGTGGACGGCCAGCCCGTGTTTGCGTATCGTTATCCGACGTACAACCAGTTCAATTGGATGGACTACGCCAGCTTCAGCATGACCGGCAAGGTGCATGTCACCATTACCTCGCTCATCAGCGAGCGGGACGTGAAAACCTGTTTCGTCCGGCCGGCCGCTTACAACATCCAGCCGCGGATGAAGGGCAATACGGTCAGCTTCGATCTCGATCGGCCGCGTTATCTGGTCGTCTTCATCAACGAAGAGCCGCTCTTCTCGAGCACCGGATTGATGCTCTTCGCCGACGCCCCGGAGGCCAACGCTCCTAAGCTCGGCGATCCGAACGTGGTCGATATTATGGACTACAAGGTGGACAATACCGGCAAGACCGTCGAGACCGCCAAAATCAACCAGGCCATTCGCGACGTGTCCGCCAAGCCCGGCGGCGGCGTGCTCTTTTTCCCCAAGGGTGGCGTCTACCTGACGGGTCTGGTAGCGATGAAGAGCAACGTCAAGTTCTACGTCGAGGCCGGAGCCGCGATTAAGGGATCCACCAGGAATGCCGACTACGTCTTGCCGCCCGCCACGGGGGAAGTCGGCAGAAGGAGGGAGCGAGCGCTGTTCTTCTTTGAAAACGTCGAGAATGCCAGCATCATGGGCCGCGGAACCGTCGACGCGCAGGGCTATCCGTGGCTGTGGCACGATATCCAACCCGACACGGGGGACGGGAAGGCCAGAACGCCGGAGGGGTTGGTGAACGATCCCCATGGGAATGGCGTCAAGGGCTATACGGTCTCCAACTGCAAGAACGTGACGTTCCAGGATCTGTTCCTCCTACGCTCCGCCTATTGGACCGTGACAGTCAGCAACACCGATGGTTTCACCAGCCGGGGAATCAAGCTCATCAGCCGCAAGCAGCAGTACCACGACGACGCCTACGACCTCACCGGAGGCAGCAAACATATCCTGATTGAAAATGGATTCGCCATGACCATGGACGATGCTTTTGCCTTCTATGGCGGCGCCGGCGCCGGCCTCGAGGATGTCGTGGTGAAAAACTTTGTGGATTACGGCTACACTTCGGCTTTGGTCCTCGGGTACGGTTCTATCCCGGCGGCCAGGCACGTGCGCTTCGAAGATGTGCACTTCGTTTCGACCCAGAACAAGTTCGCCGTGTGGATTCAATTCACTCCGGCGTACTTTACGGGACGCGGGTATCCCACCAAAGCCAGCAGCAAACAGGCTTTGGACGATTTCCACTTCATCAACTGCTCGTGGGAGCATGACGGCGGGCAGATCTACATCGACGGCGGGGATTCGTCCTTGACCAACTTCGTTTTCGAGAATTGCACATTCGCTACGCCCAGCCGGCCTGCCAAGATTACCGGGTCGAACGTGGGTCCGATCCTGTTCAAGAACGTCAAGGTGAACGGAACCCTGGTCCGGAACATCGACCAGTTGAAGGGCGCTGGTTGGGACATTTCCGTACCCATGAAGTTCGAAGTGACCGGCCAGCCGGCCACGGGTGGGCGCGCTCCCCAAGCGGCCAAGAAGTAACGCCGGCCGCTGCGGTTGGGCGCTGTCCGTGCTCGGGCTATGCCTCCAAGGACTGCCGGACGGCGTCCAGCAGCAGCGCCGGGGTGAAGGGCTTCTGCAGGTAGGCCACCCCCGGGTCCAACATGCCGTTGTGCACGATTACGTTGTCGGTGTAGCCCGAGGTGTATAGCACGCGGAGGCCCGGACAGATGGTGCGCAGTTGCGCCGCCAGGCGCGGGCCGGTGATGTCGGGCATCACCACGTCCGTCAGTAGCAGGTCGATTGCATGACCGTGCACCGCCGCGATCTGCCGGGCTTCGGCGCCGCAACTGGCCGGCCAGACGCGGTAGCCGTTCTCCGTCAGAATGCTGGCCGCCAGTGCGCGCACGCCCACTTCGTCCTCCACCAGCAGGATCCTCTCGTGGCCTCCTCGCGCCACCGCCGCCGCCGGCGACTCCTCGGCCGCCGCGCTGTCCACCCGGGGGAAGTACAGCTTGAACGAGGTGCCCTTGCCGAGCTCGCTGTATACCCAGATGTGCCCGCCGCTCTGCTTCACGATCCCGTACACTGTGGCCAATCCCAGGCCGGTTCCCTTGCCTTGCTCCTTGGTGGTGAAGAACGGTTCGAACAGGCGGCCGCGGGTGGCCTCGTCCATCCCTTGGCCGGTGTCGCTGACCGCCAGCATGACATACGAGCCCGGGCTGACTTCGGCGTGATCCTGGGCATAGCGCTCGTCCAGTTCCACGGCGGCGGTCTCGATCAACAACGTGCCCCCTTCCGGCATGGCGTCCCGGGCATTCAGGGTCAGGTTGAGAATCGCCTGTTCGATCTGGCCAGCGTCGGCTTTGACGCTGCCGAGCAAGGGGGCCAGGGCCGTCACCACGTGGATCGGTTCGCCAATCACGCGGCGCAGCATGGGTTCGATGCCGGCCACCACGCGGTTGAGATTCAGCACCTTGGGTTGCAGGGTCTGTTTGCGGCTGAAGGCCAGCAGTTGCCGCGTGAGACTGGCGGCCCGCTCGCCGGCCTGCAGGATGGCCTTCAGGCTGGGGTGCAGCGCATGGTCTTGTCCCACCCGGTCCATTAACAGTTGGCTGTATCCATTGATCACCGTGAGCAGATTGTTGAAGTCGTGGGCCACGCCTCCGGCCAGCCGGCCGATGCTCTCCAGCTTCTGGGCCTGGCGGTACTGCTCCTCCAGCGCGCGAAGGGCGGTGACATCGCGAACGCAGGCCACCGTTCCGGCGGCTTCGCCAGTTGGGCCGCGGAGGGCGGAGACCGACAACTCGACACGGCGCGGCTCGCCAGAGTCGCGGCGGATCTCCCGTTCGCCCGACCAGCCGGCGCTGCCGGCCAACTGGGCCAGCGTCTCCGCGCCCGGCTTCCCACCGGCGTTCAACTGCAAAATCCGCTCCGCCGGGCTTCCCAGCGCTTCCTCGCGCCCGCAACCGAGCAGCATTTCGGCGGCGCGGTTGAGGAAGGTGATGCGGCCATCCGGGGCGGCGGCCAGGATGGCCTCGCCGGTTTGGGCCAGCAACTGGCCTTGATAATCGAGATACTCCAGGGAGCGGCGCAGACGCCGGTTCAAACGCGCCACGTGCAACGTGCTGACCGCCAAGCTGAGCGAAATCAAGGCCAGCAGAAGCATGGCCGCGCCCCAGTGTTGCTGGATGGCTCCGGCCAGCGTTACTTTGCCGTACTCGGTGTAGGGGTCCAGGCGCAGTTCCCGCAGGCATTCGTGCACCGGCGCATAGCTCAAGGGAAGCGTGAAGCCAGGCGAATTGGTCCACCGGGCGGCCTCACTGTCGGGCGGCATGTTCAGCAGCGCCACAGTCACCGCGGTCGCCAGCGCGATGGATGTGTGGGGCGCTTTGACGAAAGGCTCCGCGGGATACAGCCTGGTGCTGAGGGGGTAGGGGTGCCCCTGGGACTCCGGGTCGGGCCGCGGAGCGGGCAGAACCCTAGCCCAGGTCTCATAGTCTGGCGCCAGCCGCTCAAGAACCCGGCCGGACAGCACCCCGGCATCCGCTCTTCCTTGGCGAACGGCATCCACCACGGCCAAGGCTCCCGGCTCCGCCAGGGTGCTGCCGAAGCGCAGCTCGGCGAAGTCCCTGCGCGGATCGATTCCCAGGTCCGCAAACTCACGCCACGCCGCCGCCCATCCCATGGTGCTCTCGGTGAAGACGATCACACGCTTGCCGCGCAAGTCGCTCAACTGGCGAATGCCGCTCGCGTCTTTCCGGCAGATAATCGCCGAGCCGAACTGCGCCGACTCCTTGCCCGGTGAGTCGCCGTACTTCATGGAGGCGATCACGCGGGCGCCGTAACGGACCTCCCACGCGGGAAAGCGTAGCGCATGGATGATCGCGAATTCCAGCCGGCCATTCTGGAAGGCGTCCTGCATGGCTTCGACGGTCGGCAACTCGGTCACCTGGAAGGAGTAGCCGGGAATCTTCGATTCCAGGTATTGGGCCAACGGGTTAGGCATTCCCGAAGCTTGTCCGGCGGCCCCGGATGAGGCCCGAGCGATGCGGACGACCGGCCGTTCGGTCCCCTTCTCCTGAGACCACGCGTGCAAGGCGAAGAAGGCCAGTACCACCGGTAGCGCCAGGAGAGGAGGCATAGGACTGCTAGCGCATGCTAGCAGACAGGCAGCGCCGGCGCAAACAAAATCGGCCACCACAAAATCGGCCACCACAAAACCGGCACATGGGCTTTTCCGCTCGCGCCCACGACCGTATACTCAAAGTGGCGCGCACCATCGCCGATTTAGGCGGATTGGAGAGCGTTTGAACGCCCAGCGGCCACGGGAGGAAACACGAAATGACCAGACTTCCAAAAGCGCCCCCGCCCCAGGACGCCGCCGCCCTGTTCCGCGAACAACTCGCGCATGGCGAGGCGGCACTGGGCTGTTTTCTTTCGCTCGGATCTCCGGCGACCGCCGAATTGATGGCTAACGCCGGCTATGACTGGGGGCTCATCGATCTCGAACACGGCGCCGGCGACGAGGGCGATGCGCTGCCCCAGATTCAAGCTCTGGCCGCCGGCGGCACGTTCGCCATTGTGCGGGTGGAATCGACGGCGCGGCAGCGCGTCCATCGGGTCCTCGATTTCGGCGCCCACGGCATCATGTTCCCGCGCATCGATTCGGCACAGGAGGCGAAGGCTGCTGTCGCGGCCATGCGCTACCCGCCCGCCGGCGTGCGCGGCGTGGCGTTTTCGAACCGCGCCGGCGGGTACGGCTCCAACTTCCGTCCCTACATGGCGGGGTCGGGTGCATTGGTGACCATCGTCCAGATCGAGTCGCCGGCGGCGGTTGAAAACGTGGAAGCCATCGCAGCCGTGGACGGCGTGGATGTGTTGTTCGTCGGCCCGTCCGACCTGTCGCATGCGATGGGCATGCTCGGCAACTTCGAACACCCGGATTTTGTCGCCGCTATCCAGCGCACCGCGGCGGCGGCGTCCTCGCATGGCAAGCAGTGCGGAATCCTCCTGCCCACTCCCAAGGATTTCAAGAAGTATTACGATTTCGGATACCGCTTGATCGCGTCCGGTTCCGACGCCGTTCTGCTGAACAACGCGGCGCGGTCCCTGGTCGAAGGCATCCGGTCGGTTACGCTATAATATTGATGGCTCGCCGCAGGCAGCCCGCTGGAGTGGCGGAACTGGCAGACGCACGGGACTCAAAA
>Ga0182021_10000813_pt1 | contig 34950 bp, 18 predicted proteins | sample 612E3MmetaG_FD_120493 | JGI IMG/M metagenome (GOLD analysis project Ga0182021, IMG submission 120493) | Permafrost microbial communities from Stordalen Mire, Sweden - 612E3M metaG (Illumina Assembly) | ecosystem: Environmental > Terrestrial > Soil > Wetlands > Permafrost | place: Sweden...
ACCTGTTTTCCTACAGTCTCAATACAGGTGGGTTAATGCTGCTTGGCAGTGCAGAAAATATAAACTCAAAGGAAATGTTATTTATTGCGATTGATAAGAAATTAAAACTCTACAAACGTTCCAGCACTCCAATGGAAGTTGAAATGATGGATTTCCCAAGTTCCTTATCTCCTGCAAAAAAACGAACACAGGAAGATATCTCACCTGCTAAAATCGCTGTGAATATTCAGACCTTTGCCGAGCAGTTATTACTTCAACGTTTTGCACCTGCAAGCGTACTCATAAATCAGGAAGGAGATATACTGAATTTTATTGGCAGAACAGGTAAATACTTAGAACATGCCGCAGGAAAAGCAAACATGAACATATACGCAATGGCTCGTGAAGGTTTGCGTAATGAATTAGCGGGTGCTATTATAAAGGCAAAACAAAACTACAAACCTGTTATTTTACGAAACATAAAAGTAGGAAATAACGAAGATACTCAGATTGTAGATGTAACTTTTCAAGTCACTGAAAACCCCGAAGAATTTAAAGGAACTATAATGATAGCTTTTGCAGACGTGACTGCCCTTCAAAAACCCGTAAGTAGAAAATCGAAAACTGCGAAACAAACTTCAACTACTCGTGAGAATGAACTTGAAATTGACCTGCAACACACCATTGGAGAGTTACAAAACATACGTGAAGAAATGCAGACTTCGCAGGAAGAGTTAAAGTCAACAAACGAAGAACTGCAATCAACTAATGAAGAACTCCAATCCACTAATGAAGAACTTACCACATCGAAGGAAGAAATGCAAAGCATGAATGAAGAACTGCTAACTGTAAATATTGAACTTCAAAGTAAAATTGCTGATTTTATAGCGATAGACAGCGACATGAAAAACCTTCTCAACTGTACTGAAATTGCTACCTTGTTTCTCGACAAAGAATTTAACATCAGAAAGTTTACCGAAAAATTAACTAATATTATTAAACTGCGACCGACTGATATTGGAAGACCTTTTACCGAAATGGTTTCCGATTTGCAGTATCCCGAAATAACCGACCATGCCAGAGAAGTATTGCGCACCCTGATATCTAAAGAATCTGTCATTCCAACCAACGACCAGAGGTGGTTTACTGTTCGAATAATGCCTTACCGCAGACTGGATGATAAAATTGACGGGGTGGTGATAACCTTCATTAATATTACCGTAGCCAAAAATTTAGAAGCCAAATTAGCCGCTGCCAATATCGAAGAAAAAGAAAAACAATTGGCAGAATTAACCAATGCCAACAAAGAACTTGAGTTTCAAAACAAAGAGAAACAAAAACGGGCAGATGAATTAACCATTGCTAACAAAGAACTTGAGTTTCAAAACAAAGAAAATGAAAATCTGAAAGCCGAATTAACTAAGACCATTAATATTCTTCGTGAACATAATTTATACAAACCATGAAGAAATCTCAAAATAGTTTGACAGATGCTGAAATACTTCGCCAAAAGGCAGAAGCACAATTTATAACACAGCAATCAAAAATAAGTTCGCTTTCTACTGAAAACGACTTGCGGAAACTCGCTCACGAAATTCAGGTACATCAGATTGAGTTGGAAATGCAATATGAGCAACTCAAACAGGCAAAAGAAGAGTCTGATTCAGCTACAAAGAAATATACTGAATTATACGACTTTGCTCCATCGGGTTATTTTACACTTACAAAACTTGGTGAAATCATCGGATTAAACTTTCATGGGGCAGAGCTGCTTGGTAAGGAACGTCTGCATTTAATTAACAATAGATTTGGCTCTTCAGTATCGGACCAGACAAAACCAATCTTTAACAACTTTCTCGATAAAATATTTACCAGCAAAGGCAATGAATCATGTGAGGTGACCATTTCGGTTAAAAGTAAGGGCATTCCTACTTATGTTTACCTTACGGGTCATGTTAACGAAAATGGAGAGCAATGCCAAATTAGCATGATGGATATCACTGAACGCAAAAAGGCAGAAGAAGAACTAAAGAATAGAATGACTGAATTAACCAGTGCATACAAACAACTCGACATGTATTTTTCTGATAACAAAGAATTGAAACAGTTTGCATATATATCTTCACATCAACTTCAGCAGCCTCTCCGTACAATTAAAAATTATATTCAGATACTTGTGGAAGATTATGGTAAATTGTTTGATGATAATGCCATTATGCATCTAAATACTATAAAGGACTCAGCACAAAGAATGAACTCGTATATTTTAGGATTATCGCAGTATAGTCGATTGGGTCTAAACAAAAAACTCAGCAGCGTTAATATAAAAAAACTGATTAGTGATGTCATAAATGACCTTCAATCAGTAATTGAACCGTTATCCGCATCCATTGAAGTCACAGAAATGCCAGTAATTAATGTTTACGAAGATGAATTTAGACAAGTATTCCAGAATCTTATATCAAACGCTATAAAGTACCAGAAAAAAAATAATCATCCAGTAATTAAATTATATGCAGAGATGATAAATGAAAATTGGAAATTCTCGATAAGTGATAATGGCATTGGAATTCCTAATGACCAGTTTGAAAATGTATTTAATATGTTTCAACGATTGCAAGTCAATGAAAATGAATACGAAGGGAGCGGAATCGGACTCGCATTATGCAAAAAAATAATCGAAATACATCATGGTAAAATTTGGGTTGAATCTACAATGGGACAAGGGACAACAGTAAATTTCACAATACCAAATTTAATCTTATGAGAAAAAAATTACGGTGTGTTATGCTGATTGATGACGATCAGAACGACAATTTTTATCACCAGAGAGAAATCAAAAAAGTTAACCCCAATATTACTATTGTTACAAAAACGACAGGAGTTGATGCATTGGAGTATTTAAAATCTAATAAAGAAAATATTGACATGCTTCCAGACCTGATTTATCTTGATATTAATATGCCATTAATGAACGGGTGGGAGTTTCTTGTTGCGTACGAAAAATTGGATGAAATCCTTCAGAGCGGAACAATAATCATTATGCTTTCATCTTCAGGAAATCTCGAAGATATTACACGGGCAATGGCATTCAGTTGTGTTTCGGACTACATTACAAAGCCTCTTACGAGTGAAATAACGGGAAATATATTTAAAATATATTTTAACTGATTATTGAATCTGAAAGTATGCCTGTTGCAGAGTGCCGTTTACATTAAGTTTTTTGAACATTACCTCATTTAACAGGTTAACAGAAGAATCCCGTGATACTTTAATTTGTGTCACTTATTTTCTTGATATTCTCTGCCAAGTCTATTAAATAATCCAACGAAGCAATTTCCCATAAGCAGTAATCAGTGTCCGCTTGCAAAAGTCTGGATATTTCATATACCTGACCAGTCTGCAAATTTTGAATTCTGATGTAAACAAAACCATCAGAATCCCAGATCTTCAGGAAGAGTTTATAACAAAATTGGTCGAAAGCTTCGATAGAGTTGAGGATTATGAAAGGTTAAATCTGGCCTTAAGTTTATACAAGAATGCTGGTAATAACTTTTGTGTTTTTTGGAAATGCACATACACTCTGGATGGGGATGGTCTGTATCCAAAAGCAATAGTGGCTGCCACAAAGACTTTTAACGCCGGTCTAAACTGATACCACCTTCCGGCAAAAAATGGTACCACCTATATTTGAGTTAGATTTTTTACGATTGCATTTTATACATTATGCCGGAATATTAGTTTTTTTTGATCCCATCTTCGACCAGAATTTTGCAGAATAAAGACTTAGCTCTTTTCAATATTATCACCAAGATTTTTTGATGTAAAGTGAAAAAGTCACTGATAAGTTATTTGTCTATATAACATCATGATGATAAAAGATCTACTTAACAAAGTAGCTGTATTTACCCAAAAAGTAATTTCTTAAATGGGCCTGAATATCCTGTGTTAAAAATCTTGTCATTCAAAATCAGTAAAGACGAATGCAATCCGAAATTTTCTGTTTAAAACATTCTGTCCTTCCTGAAAAGGTGAATGTAAATTTCTTAATTTTAGTAAAAACCAAAATAAAGTGTAAAGGCTATGGATGCTATAAGTAAAGTCCTTATAACCAGTAAAATAATAATCTACCACCTTATTTCAAAAGAGATAAAATCAAACCTTATCATCTTGAAATCCTTGCCAATACTTATTCATACATCTGACAGGAAGCTCCGCATTTTTCACTTTAATCAGTAAATACAAACAACTTTAAATTATAATTCATGACTACAAAAACCAAATCGATCCTCGTTACCGGGGACATTACTCTCGATCATTACATTCAATTAGGGAATCGTAATTTTTCAGACTCAGCCAGGAATAAGTACGGAACTGGTTTATCAACAATAAAAGGCGGGGCTCACATGATTTATGATTTTCTGACGGCTTTTATAGATAGAAAATCAATTCATTTTGGTTTGAATCAGGGACTCTTCGCCGGGTTGCCAGCTCAAAACAACAGCTATGCAACCATTGCCCTGCACAAAGAGGGCAAAGAAGGTAAAGATGAAATCTGGAGGATTGACAGGCAGTTAGGATTTGGCACATTCTCAAAAGACGCAGATTATTCAAATGCCGATCCGGTGAAAGATACCTCTGCTTATGACATCGTTATTATTGACGATGCAGATATGGATTTTGGTTCACATGTCAACCAGAAAAGCGTCTGGCCTCGACTGGAAAGTCTGAATAAACCTGATGGAGACCGGAAAGGAGTCGAACTTGTCATCTGTAAAAAAAGCGGTGATCTGAAAAAAGGAGAGCTGCTGAAAGAGTTGTTAAATGCCTCCTATGAAGGGAACATTAACCTTCTTAGCATAGTCTCCATAAACGAAATTCGTCGTCAGGATGCCAGAGTGTCGTCAAAAATATCCTGGGAACAAACAGCGCTGGATCTGGTCTATGAGCTCAAAAATAATATCGGGCTCGCTGATCTGTCAAAAAGTAAATATCTGGTAGTTACCATTGACTCTTCAGGGGCTGTGTTCGTCATAAATAAAGGTGATGGTGAATTTGAATACAAGCTGATATTTGACCCGCTGAATCTTGAAAACGAATGGGAAGAAAAATGTAATGGAAGTGTGATTGGACTGATGTCCTGCTTCACAGCTGCCCTGACTTCTAAATTGAATTTAGAAAAACCCGGCAAAGATTACCTGCTGGAGGATGCTATAATTTATGGGCTCCAATCCGGGAGAGGGTTTTTGAATACCGGTTATTTAAAGAAGGGAGAAGTGATGAAACTTCCACTACCCGGGATGTTAGCTGCAACAGCAAAACTTACCAATTCTTTCTCCAGGGCTTTTATCCCCGTCCCGGGAAAAAATCCGGATTTTCTGAATTGCAACTGGACTATTTTGAAGGATAACTATCAGGAAAACTCTGCCGGTTCCGGGAAGGAATCAATTCATCCCGGTCAAAAAGCTGTTGGAAACAGACACTCAGTAACCGATGAGTCTCCGCTGTGTAATATTGCAAGGAATGTGGTAATGAATGGACGGGCGGTTTTGAACAACATTCCATCCTTAACCCTTGGAAAGCTTTTTACTGTTGACCGCAACGAAATTGAAAGTCTCAGGAATATTAAGATGTTGATCGAGAACTACAGGGATCAGAAAGGTATTAAAATACCTCCTTTATCCATTGCAGTTTTTGGTTTGCCCGGTTCAGGTAAATCTTTTGGCGTTAAGGAAATAGGGAAAGGTGTATTAGGCGACAAATTGCCTATTCTCGAGTTTAACCTATCTCAGTTTGCGGATCCTGTAGATTTGATTGGCGCTTTTCATCAGGTGAGGGATGAAGTGCTGAAAGGGACGATCCCACTGGTATTTTGGGACGAATTTGACTCGAACCAGTACAAATGGCTGCAATATCTGCTGGCTCCGATGCAGGATGGGATTTTTCAGGAAGGTCAGGTGACCCATACCATCGGTAAGTGTATCATGGTATTTGCAGGTGCGACTTGTTACAAGATGAACAATTTCGGTGTTTTCGATGAACTGAAAGACAAGGATAAAATCGAAGACTTCAAGTTAAAAAAAGGGCCTGATTTTATCAGCCGGATTCATGGGTATGTCGATATTCTGGGGCCAAATCCGGGCTTAACATGGGATAAGGTAACAGCTAAGTGGGAGCCCGATTCGTCAGATACCTGTTATCCGGTAAGGCGTTCCTTATTTATCCGGCAAATTCTGGGGCTGGGAATCAATGAAAAGCTTGACATCGACTGGGGTTTGCTGAATGCATTATTGAAAGTAGGGAAATACAGGCATGGCGCCCGTTCGCTGTCAAACCTCCTGAAGAACCTTAAAGATAACAGCAATGGCAGAAAAATGAGGCGCTGTCACCTGCCATCCAATACAATTCTTGAACTATACATTGATAAAATCCCGGAATTCTTTGAAAAGCTGAATGAAAATCAGAGGTATCTCGAACATGTTTTTGAAATTGCACCTGCAATCCATGCTGTTTTCATGAGAGATGCAAAGACAATAAATCCCGAGTATTTAAAGGAGTTTCATATGCTGCCGGTATTTATTAAAGCAAGCAATATTGACGCTGCCATACGGATACCAAAAGTTCTTGCCATCGCCAGACTCAAAATTGTGATAAAATCCGAAAACAATGCCATGACTGAAGAAGAATATCAGGAATATTTAGCGGCAGAGAACAATTTATTACTTGAAAAAATGGCAGAGGAAGAGCATAAATTGTGGATGAAATTCTATTTTGATAACGACTGGCATTACAACGAACAGCGGAACGACTATCAAAAACTACATAACTGTCTGGTTGAATACCATTCAGGTAAATTGAGCGATGGTGATAAAGACAAGGACCGGAACCAGATTATGAAGTACCGGGAGTTTCTGACCCAGGCAGGTTTTGGAATAGCAAAGGAATAGCAATTAAATTCAAAAGCCTTATGCCGCAACAAACCAAAATCTTCCGGGTATTTGTAAGTTCTACTTTTACAGATATGAAGCTGGAAAGAAGTATCCTTCAAAGGGATGCTTTTCCGAAATTAGAAAAATACTGCGAAGAAAAAGGCGCTAAATTCCAGGCTGTCGATCTGAGGTGGGGTGTAAATGAGGAATCATCTTTGAACCAAAAAACTCTTCAGATTTGTTTCAATGAGGTCGCCCGATGTCAGAAAATCTCGCCCAGACCCAACTTTCTTATTCTTCTTGGTGATAAATATGGATGGCAACCCATACCTGAGATAATTCCTGAGCAGGAGATGAATGCCATTTTCAATGCGATTACTGATGAGGATAAAGTTCACCTTAAAAAATGGTACAGGCTCGATAAGAATGATGTACCTAAAGAGAATCCTGATACATATCAATTCGTATTGCAACCCAGGGGAAAAAAATTCAAGGAGTATAGTGACTGGGCTCCGGTTGAAACAAAACTTCGTGATATTCTGCACAAAGCAGTTGACAAGCTTAATTTTAGCGCGGAAAAGCGAAGCAAATATTTTGCCTCTGCCACACATCAGGAAATTATCCGTGGTGCCTTAAATCCTCCGGAAGATATTGAAAGTCCTGAAAAGCATGTTTTTGCCTTTAAGCGGAATATTGAAGATTTTCCGAAAGACCAGACAGCAGCAGGTTTTATTGATTTGGTCAATGGGAAGCAGGATGAAGATTGTAAAGCAAAGCTTGAAATTTTAAAAGCTGAACTCAGGGTAAAGTTAGGCGAATGTCATATTGACCAGATCCAACTGCCGGATGGAAATAGAAAAGACCAGAATATTGAAGGGATCAAATTAAAGGGCCATTATATTAATTATAATGGGAAATGGCTGGACAATAAACTTGTATTAAATGATTTACAGCATTTTAATGATGTTGTTTACGAAGCTTTAAAGAAAGTTATTTGTGATCAGCTTGCTCTGGTTTTCGACAAAGATGAAATCAACCATGAGGTAAAACTGCACGATGAATTTAAATCAGGACTGACCAGACATTTTGAAGGCAGAGAAGATATTCTGAAAACAATCCGGAGTTATCTGGATAATAAAAGTGAGAAAAGGGTAATGTCCCTGATCGGAGCTTCAGGCACAGGAAAATCGAGCGTGATGGCACAGGCTGTCAAGCTCAATGAAGACAGAAAAACAGTTTGTGTTTTTCGTTTTATCGGAACAACTTCCGGTTCTTCCAATATTATGTCCCTTCTGCAAAGTGTTTGTGGTGAAATTTCCAGAGCGTTTGGTATTGATGCTAAAACGCTTGCCCGTGATGGCGATGAAAAAGAATGGTACGATATTAACGGACTTTCGGATATTTTAAGAAAATGTCTGGCGCTGGCAACTGAAATAAAACCCATCCTGCTGCTTCTCGATTCGCTCGACCAGTTATCAGATACCGACAATGCCAGAGCTTTGTATTGGTTACCTGGTGAGTTGCCAGACCATGTCCGTCTCGTGGTATCCTCATTGCCGGAACTGGGACCGGCATTGAATGCAACTTATCAGGAACCCTTATTGGTTTTGCCGGTTGAAGAAGCAATAAAAATATTGGAAAAATGGTTCTCATCCATTCATCGCAGGCTTACTGTAGAGCAGAAGGAACTGGTTATCAATTGTTTCAGCAAAAACCAATTACCCATCTATTTGAAACTCGCTTTCGAAAAATCAAAACACTGGCACAGTTATGATAAACAACATACTTTAAGGGAAGATGTGAAAGGTATTATTGGTGATTACTTTAATGATCTGGAACATGATTATCCGGAGGATTTTGTGCGTAATGCAATTTGCTATATCCTTTGTGGAAAGTATTCCGGATTGGCTGAAAATGAGATCCTGGAAATACTCGCATTTGACCCTGAGTATTGGCAGAAATTTATAAATACAACACATAAGGACCACCGTCAGGAGCTCCGGAATCTGAAAGAAGAACTTAAAGGATCAATGAAAATCCCCATTGCTGTCTGGTCAAGGCTTTATCTTGATTTCGAACCTTTCCTTACCGAACGCGATACTGATGGAGTCCCGATAATAACCTTCTTTCACAGGCAGTTTAATGAGGTATTGAGGGAGAGATATGAATTGCAATCCTCAGATATTCAAAATTAAAGAAGAAGTATTATGGGAACTCAAATAACAAGATATTTTCATAGGAATCTCGCTAAATACTTTGAAAGAAAGCCCCTCTATCTGGACGAATCTGCCCGGAAAAAACCCAACACCCGCAAACTCGTAGAATTACCCTGGCAGCAAACCAGGGCTAAAATGTGGGATGAGGTGACCAAAACCCTGTGCAATCTTGATTTCATTCAGGCTAAGGCTGCTGTTAAGATGACTTACGAACTAGTGACTGATTTTAATGCTGTATTGCTGGTCATTCCTGGTAACAAAAAAAATATCAGTAAAGAAAAGGGAAGGCAGGATCGGCTGGATAAATATGCGCAGGATCTGATTGCTTACTCCAAAGGAGAAATTTCACAATTTGAAAATATAACAAGCATTTTACCATGGTCGCAAAAAGCGATTGAAGTTGAGATTAATAGAATAAAAGAAAGTCCATCCCGTCTGGATAAGTTAACCTGTTATTATCTCTTTCTTGGACAGGAGGCTGGAATCCTGCAAGCTCATGCACATGAACTTGATGGTTTGGCTTTACAACAAGCCTGGAACAATAATAACAGCGGATCATGTGGAAATGAAGCGGAAAAAATAACAACCGATGTCCGTTCAAAGTTGCTTTTGCGAATCCCTGCAACCCGCCAGCCATGGACCCCCTTACCTCAGATATTGAAAAGGTTTAAAGGACATAAAAAAAAGATTAGCGCTGTTGCCATCAGCGCAAATGGAAAATATCTGATATCTGCTTCAGAAGATGAAACATGCATCATATGGGATATTATAAGCGGGAAACCTTTGAAAACTCTGGTTGGTCATAACGAAGAAGTTAATTCAGTTGCTATTACTCCCGATGGCAAAATTGCCTTGTCTGGTTCATACAGATTCTGTATTCTATGGGATACGGAAAGCGGAAAGGTTCTGAGAAAACTTAAATACCGGAATTCAGAAGGGATTAATTCAGTTGCTATTACCCCGGATGCAAGATTTGGTTTTACCGGTTCCGGCGCTTATTCTATTGACAAAAATAATAGCTGTAATTTTTGGGATTTAAAAAAGGGGAAAATTCTAAGAACTCTCAATTGTGATAAGGAAGAAGTCAATTCCGTTGCTATTACTCCTGATGGTAAAATGTTTCTGTACGGCTCATACAAAAAAATTATTCAATGGGATACAGAAAGCGGGCAAATTACACAAAAATTTGAGATAAATAATGGACATTTTAGCGCAGTTGCAATTACACCTGACAATAAACTTGTTCTTACAGGTTCAGATGATGAAACCTGCATCCTTTGGGACGTTGAAAGTGGTCAACCACTCAAAACATTAAAAGGATTTAGCGGTCGTATAAACTCTGTCGCACTGACACCCGATGGTAATTATGCAATATCCGGTTCAGATGGCAATACTTGTATTCATTGGGACCTGAGAAATGGACAACCATTGAAAGTTTTAATTGGCCACACCAAAAATGTCACTGCTGTTACTCTTACACCCGATGGCAAATACGCAGTTTCCGGGTCAGAAGACAATACTTGTATTTTATGGGATTTGGAAATGGGACAAACAGAACAATTTTGCTTTGGTCATAATTCAAATATCTATAATCTGAGTGCGAGCTTAGACGGCAAAATGGCTATAACAAGTGGTTATGATGAAACATATTTCACTTTATGGGACGTTGAGAATAAGCTGCCATTAAGATCGTTTAATGACAATGCCAAAAAAATATTGGATGTTAATATATCCCCTTCTGGAAATCAGGCATTATCAAACTCTGAGGATAATTCCTTTATCCTATGGGATTTAAAAGGTAATTCGCCGGGGAAATACTTAATTGGACATACAAAAGATATAAACTCTTTTGCATTTACCCATGATGGAAAATACGCTCTTTCATGTTCAAAAGATGAAACTTGCATTATCTGGAATCTTGAAACAGGAGAACCGGATCTGACAATTAAAGCTCCAAACCTTGGGCTTAATGTAGTCACTTCATCACCGAACGGAGAGTTTGGAATCATTGGTTTAGATGATGGCAAATGTGTAATATTCGAATTAAAATCGGGGAAACTGGTAAAGATTCTTGAATCTCATAATGATGAAATTACTGCGATTGTATTTACAAAAGATGGAAAGTATTTTATAACAGGATCTTCTGATAACAACTGTATACTGTATGATCTGAAAAGTGGACAAATATTGAAAAAATTGTATGGTAATTCTTCAGTTCGTGATGTTCAGATAACTCCTGATGGAAATTTCGTACTATCCAATTATCAGGATTATTCATGTATTCTTTGGGACTTGAAAACAGGGTTGCAGGTAAAAAAAATAAAATCAATACAAAATGATTATTCTGCTATTGCCTTGATCAATAATGGTCAACAAGCATTAATAGGAACATACAAAACACTGATTATATGGAATTTAATGGAAGATTATCCTATATATCAGCCATATGAACAGGGGAATGTTAACTCTATTATGATACCAGGAGATGGAAAAATCGCTATCTCATCAACCTATTCGCAAAATTTCGTTTGGGAGATGAAAAGCGGGCAAATGATAAATTTACTAAGAGGAGATAAATACATAAGTGAAGCTCTTGATGTTACTCCTGACGGTAAAAAAGCCCTGACAGGAGATCAGGATGGCAATTGCATCCTGTGGGATACCCGGGATGGTTTACAAATAAAAACTTTGGGGTATAATCAAAATGCAGAATATAGAAGAGGTTTTAATGGCTATACTGAAGAGCCTGTCAATTGTATTAAAATTACCCGGGATTGTAAACGTGCATTATCAGGAGATAGTAAAGGCAGCTGTGTTTTATGGGACATAGAAAAAGGTAAAGAAATAAGATCTTTAGAAAGGGGAACCAGTAATATATCAACCATCTTGTTAAATCAGGATGAAAAAAATGCCCTGATCGGATCTACCAAAAATTGTATACTCTGGGACCTTGATACTGGCAAGCGTATTATAACATTAAAAGGAAACAAAGCTGATTTTAGCGTCATTGCTCTGACTCCTGATGGCAAACAATTATTTACTGGCTTTTCGGAAGGTGGTTTATTAATCTGGGACCTAAAGAGTGGTAAAATTGCCAAAAAACTTGGTATCCCTGATTGTAAAATATCTAAATTTTCTATTACCCCCATGGGAAATGTATTTTTGACAAAACCAGATTATGAGAATTATTTTGCAAGTTGGAACATAATTTCTGATATTAAAGTAAATTACATCTCCGGACACAAAGATATAGTAACTGATGTAATTATTTCTGATGATGGGTACTATGCACTGTCTACATCAGAAGATAATACATGTATTCTGTGGGATCTGGTAAAAAGGGAAAAAATAAGTCAATTTTTTTCGGATGAATCACTTAATTGCCTCTCTGTCAATAAAGATGACTTAGTGCTAGGAGGGGGAGGGTCAGGGAAAATGTATTTTTTGAAATTACCTTCGCTGTTTTTGAATATTAAATACGCAATTGTCAGGCAGATCTGGAATTTTGATCAGCATGAATTTCAAAGACCGGTATCAGATTGTCCGACCTGTGGAAAGAGGTTTGAACCCGATCAAACTGTTTTAAATTGCATTTCGCAAATGACCCAACAGGCAAACCATATAAGTGAAAAATTAAATTGTCTGGATTTACCAGCGGAAGTCTGGAATAGTGAAGGATTAATGAGTGGCTGTCCATATTGTGGTGAAATACTTAAATTTAGCCCATATATTTCTGGTCTGAATGCATGCATATCTGGCGAAAGCCTGAAATCGGAGGGAAGGGATAAAGCAGAAAAAAATATCGTTCTAAAGAAACATAAAACCGGACTGGAAAAAGAAACGCTGATAAATGAAATAATATCCAATGATTTTAAAGCAGAAAGATCAATCGCTACAGCCCTTTTTATAGATGGGGAGTATGAAAAGTCTAAGCATATTCTCGAAGAACTATTGAGAAATGGTTTTGAAGTATTAAGCACCCGGATTCATCTGGCACGGATTGCATTAATAACGAATGACTTTGAAGAGGTTTCAAGGCAGATAAAGAAAGCCTGGGCTCAACGTACGGATGCAGCACCCTATTTATTGGCACGTATCTTATGGTTTAAACTTCTTATGACTATGATTGGCATTCAAAGTGAAAGAAGGGGAATTGTTATTCTGAGACGACTAAGAAAGCTGTTTAAAGGAAAATACGTAGTTATGGAATGGTCAATGCAATCAGTATTAGATCATATGAAACCAAAAATGAAAGCAGATGATCATGCTCTGTTATCTTCGTTAGTTTATGCAATGAGTTTTGCTTCTTTACCTGATGTATTGAATCATAGGGGCAACTCTATGGTGGATTCAAATAGATTAATTGAACTTGAAAATTTTGAGAAATGGCGGTTATCCAATCCCAATTCATCTGAATTAATTGATTATGAAACAAAACAATAGCTTAAATTCGAGTTATCCTGAGTTAATCGAAAACTTTAAAATTCTAATGCATACATTGTTAGGAAACACATTAGTGGAAAAAATCTTCTGAATCAGGTCAACTAAGTTAAATATTCAACTTTGTCTTCAAATTCCCTACAATATCATTCACTCCTTATGATGCCAATGCGACCGCTTTTATTACGCATTGGTGTTACCGGGCATAGGACAGAACCGGATGATCTGCTGGCAGAGGAGCGAAAACGATCAGTTCCAGATATTCCTGCTATCAGGGCTGCTATCCGGGAAGTATTGGATGAAATACGTGTTGTTTTTAAACAAGTGGCTGGTGCTAAAGGGGAATTGTTTGATATCAATCCATCCACATATAGTCAGCACGGTGGAGATACTTTAAGCTTGATTTCATCACTTGCATCCGGTGCCGACCAATGGGTGGCGGATGAAGCCATAAAGCTGGGATTCGAACTGTATTCTGTCCTGCCTTTCGGGCGCGATGAATATTTAAAAGATTTCACAGCTGAAGCTGATGCCAGATGCTACCTTGATCTTTTATTAAAATCAACTACAATCCTTGAACTCGACGGGAATGTCGGAATCGATAAAACCGGTAAAAGGAAACCTGACAACCGGTCGTACGAAACAGTCGGGCTTGAGATACTCAGGCGGACCGACCTGCTGATTACCATCTGGGATGGAGAGGATGCTCAGGGAGCTGGTGGCACAGGTCAGATAGTCAGGGAAGCTTTGCAAAACGGAATTCCAGTCGCATGGATTCCCTGGACTTCGCCGGGGAAATGGCTTTTGGGACAACCTCCTTTGAATAAGAATGAGAAAACTGTTGATTTCTTCGGAGGCAATGAGCGGCTGTCTGAAATAATCTGGAAAATAATGCTTCCACTAAATGAAGATCATCATGCAATATTTTGAACCTTTTAAATCTCAACCATAACGCCAATCATGTAAACAACATGAGGACTAATAAAATGCCAGGCTGGAGGGTCGTAATTCAGGATAGGCTGCTATGATTGTAATCATAAATGATTTAGATTCTGATAAATGAGTCAAAAAGAAACAAAATATCATAAAACGCTTGCATCTTACTTCCAAAGCAAGCCCCTTTATCTGGACGAATCCACCTGGAAGAAACCCAACAACCGAAAACTCGTTGAGCTACCCTGGCAGCAAACTAGAGGAGAAATGTGGGACGAGGTAACAGATACCCTTTGCAACCTCGATCTTATACAGGCGAAAGCAACTGCTAAAATGACTTTTGATATGGTGGCGGATTTTAATGCTGTATTGGAGCTTATTCCGGAAAATGCAGATAATATCCGGGAGGAAAAGAACAAACAGGCCAGAATGGATAAATACACCCGGAATTTGATTGCGTGTGCCAAAGGAGAAATTACAATTGAGGAACTTGAAATTCCTGAAAGCATTACCCCTTGGACTAAAGAACAAACTGATGCTGAAATTGAACGGATTAGAACAAACCCAACCAAGGCAGACAGGTTAAAAGATTTTCTTAGTTTTCTTGGTCAGGAAGCCAACAACTTGCAAAACTATGCTTATGAATTTTCTCATTTCGCCACTCAGCAAGCATGGAATTATTCCAATGATGGTCCTGTAGGAAAGAGAGCGGAAAAATGTTCAGATGAAATTTATAAATTCTTAGTCCTTAGAAGTAAAAATACCCGTCCTCAATGGAATCCTTTACCCCAACTATTTAAAGTTCTTAAAGGTCATAGATTTATTGTCACTGCTATTTCTATTACCGCAGATGGAAAAAAGGCAATCTCTGGTTCACGGGATGAAACTTGCATTGTTTGGGATTTAACTTCAGGAGAGGCTCTCCATACCCTAAAAGGGCATTCCGATATTGTAACGTCCGTATCCATAACTCCAGATGGTAAATTGGCGATCTCCGGTTCATGGGACAATACCTGCATCCTCTGGGACCTGAAATCCGGTAAGCCAATTCACACTCTAAACGGACATAATTCAAAAGTCAATTCAGTGGCAATTACCCCAGATGGTCAACTAGGAATCTCTGGTTCAGGCAATACCTGTATACTCTGGAATCTTAATACAGGAGAATCGCTCAAAACTCTGATTGGGCATACAAATGCAATTTCTGCACTATCCATCACTTCAGATGGTAAACGGGCGATCTCTTGTTCGTATGACAAAACTTGTATTTTTTGGGATCTGACAACTGGAAAAATACTCCAAACTCTGATTGGGCATAATGATTCTGTTGTGACCGTTTCTATCACTCCTGATGGTAAACGGGCAATTTCCGGTTCTAATGATCAAACCTGTATCGTATGGGATTTGACAACAGGAAAAGTAATCCAAACTCTGATTGGGCAAACTGGTTCTGTTGTGTCTGTTTCTATCACCCCAGATGGTAAACGAGCAATCTGTGGTTACATTGGGCAGAAATGTATGATATGGGAATTAAACACTGGTCAGATATTAAAAATCATGAATGGGCATTTACACAATTTCAAATCGCTAAATATCAGTCCGGATGGTGAAAGGGCAATATCTGTTTCTCGTAATTCTTGTTTCCTCTGGAACATAAATAAAGTACAGGGTGAACAAATCCTTAAGGAACCTGCTATCAATGTCTTTTCAGTTGCAATTACTCTTGATAGAAAAAGATCTTTCTTAGGTTGTTGGGAAGGATCTTGTATATGGTTTGATGTGTATAATAAGCATGTAATCAAAACCCTGCAAGGGCATAATAACGCGGTTAATTGTGTTTCCATTACTCATGATGGAGAACGAGCAATCTCAGGTTCCGGTGATAAAACATGCATATTGTGGGATTTGAAAAGTGGAGAGGCAATCCATACACTCAAAGGGCATACTGACTGGGTCCGTGCGGTTGCCATTACATATGATGGGCAAAGGGCAATCACAGGATCTGAAGACAAGACCTGCATATTATGGGACCTAAAAAGTGGTGAGTCGATTCAAACTTTCAAAGGCCATAGCGGCTGGGTCATATCTCTTGCCATTACCCCCGATGGACAAATGATTTTTTCCGGGTCTTATGACAATACCTGCATCCTGTGGGATCTTTCTACTGGGGAGGTACTCCAGTCTCTTAAAGGACATACCTCCGGTGTCACAGCTGTTGCCATAACTCCGAATGGAAAATTGGCAATATCTGGTTCTTTGGACAATTCCTGTATACTGTGGGATTTAACAGCAGGAGAGGCTCTCCATTCATTTACCGGGCATACTTCTGGTGTCACAGCTGTTTCCATTACCCCGGATGGCAAAAGGGCGATCACAAGTTCTAAAGATAATTCTTGTATCCTTTGGGATTTGGAACATCGAAAATTATTGTCTCGTTTTACATCATTTTCAAATGTACTAGCTTTTTCTTTCTTCTCAAATGGTTTTTCCTTATACGGGGACAATGCTGAAGTTATATCCTTGTATTTAAACAGGCAAATTTTATTTTCAGGAATATCAATTTCAACTATCTGTGAAGTATGGAATTACGAAATGGAAAAACTCAAAGAACGTTCCGCAGATTGCCCCTTATGTGGTCACCGCTTTGCGCCGCCAGCTTCAGTTTTGGATACTATCGAAAAAATAACCAAGAAAGCAGGATTAAAACCCGAACAATCTCCCTGTCTCGAATTGCCTGATGAAGTTTGGGAAGAACCTGGATTGCTGGGTAACTGTCCGAAATGCCGAGAGAAGTTGAAGTTTAATCCGTTTATTGCCGGGGGAGGATAATCTAACCTGAAATGCGAATTTCGTTAAACTTAAAATCATTAAATTTAAATAGTTTTTAATAATCAGAATTTGTATAAATAATGCATATGATTTAAAAGAGATTAAATATTTCTCAATAATAAATTATTCAAACTAAGCCGATATGCAACATGATGTTTTTATCAGTTACTCCTCATACGACAAGACGATTGCTGATGCAATCTGCTCAAAGCTCGAAAATAGCCACATCCGTTGTTGGATAGCACCCAGAGATATTCTTCCCGGGAAGGAATACGGGGAAGCGATAATTGAGGCTATTATTGATTGCAGGATATTGCTTTTAGTTTTTTCAGTTCATGCAAATGAGTCTCCTCAGGTCCGGAGGGAAATTGAAAGAGCGGTCAGCAAAGGTAAAGTAATTATACCTTTCAGGATTGAAGACATCCTTCCAACCAAGTCGATGGAATACGCTTTGAGCAATACCCATTGGCTCGATGCAATGACTCTTTCTTTTGGAATGACATATGATTACGGAAAAGAAGCAATTATTCTTCATGGAGGATTCGGGCGTGGAACTGAAGACTATCGTGCTATAGCTTCAATGTTTTTAAGATCCCCTGAGCTCAGTGATACATGGATCTGGAACGGATCAACATGGAAGCAGTTAAAAAATAATCCATTGACTTTATTAAATCATGATTTAGCTTACTGTAAAAGGATAAATCAAAACATAATTTTTGGAGGCTGGAACGGATCCCAGCGATTGGATAAAACTTATCTGATGAATGGTGAAGATTGGAATCTGGCAGATTCCGAAAATGGATCAGGTCCAGAAGCGCGGGAAAGTCATTCAATGGTTTATGATGAAAAACGAAAAGAAATCATTCTATTCGGTGGTTTAACCATGAAAATTGAATTTGGTCAGTTTACTAAAGCGAATACTATTGCACTGGATGATACCTGGGCATGGAATGGAAGTGATTGGAGCCTCATAACTGAACATGCTCAACCAAAACCCCGGTATAAACATGGGTTTGTGTATGATTCGAAAAGAAACAAAACAATACTATTTGGTGGTTATGATGGCAAAGAGTATTTTCAGGACACCTGGGAGTTTTCTTATTAATCACCTTTATCAGATCACCTTATGGGAACTCTTACTCTTTGCCTTACTTGCGACCAACCGCTTACAAAAGTCGGCAATTTCCGGGTTTCTGGTGGAAAGCAAAGAGGAGATGCAACCACACAATGGTTAATAAGGCACCTGACAATAAAATTCAACAAAATCAATACATAATGCAATATGACCTTTTTATCAGCTATTCCCGCGAAGACAACCTAACCAACCGGGTTACCGAACTCAAAGAAAAAATTGAAGCCGATTACCTTGAATTTGCAAAAGAAGAACTGAAATGTTTCTTCGATAAGCATGAAATAAAAGGTATGGAAGACTGGAAACAACGACTTCTTCAGGGATTGAAGGATTCTTATCTGCTGCTGCTTATCCTTTCTCCTAATTATTTGGAAAGCTCTTACTGCGAATGGGAAATTGTTGAATATCTTAAGTACGAATATGCCCGTGCGATTCAGGGCGATGGAGTTGCACAGATTTATTTTATAGAAATACCGGACCTCGATGGACCAGGATTTGCTGAAAAAGCTAAAGCCTGGATAGAAAAGGTTAGCCGCAGACAACGTTTTGATTTCCGCCCATGGTACAATGATGGGGTAGATTCTCTGAAATACGCTGATGTTAAAACCCGGCTTGAAGAACTTAAAAAATCTCTGCTTGACCGAATCTTACGGATGCGTCGTATTGCAAATGCCATCGGAAATTTACCTGCCCCCAATGTGCGCTTTGTTGGACGCGAACGTGAAATGAAATTACTGCATGAATCTGTTGGCTTGGGAAAGTTTGGTGTTTTAACGGCAGTGCATGGAATGGGTGGACTAGGTAAAACCGCTATTGCTTTTCAGTATGCTTATGCTTATGCCGATTTTTACGCCGGCGGACGCTGGCAAATTGGATGTGCCAACGAAACCAATTTAGCCTCGGTTTTAAAAAAACTGGATCTTGACCTGAAAGTAACATTTACCGAAGATGAAAAGAAAGATGATATCCGTGGTGCCAAACGGATCTTGAATGAATTGGAAACACTTGCCTTTAAAGGATCCGAAAACGCTTTGGGTGAAAAGAAATCCTCAAACCCTGCAGTTCTTTTATTGCTTGACAATGTTGATCATGCAGGATTGATTCAACCGCCAAATTCCGATCTCATTTCGGGCAAAAAGTGGCTTAAGGTATTGGTAACAACCCGAATGGGCCCGGAAGAACTTGGTAATGATGAAACAAAACAAACCCTCTTAACCATTGATGAACTTCCTTTTAGTGATGCATTAAGTCTGCTTGAAAGCTACCAGCCAAATGGAAGATTTAAGAATGAGGATGAACAGGAAAAAGCCGGAGAAATTGTAAAACTACTAGGCTGCTTTACATTGGCCGTAGAAGTTGCTGCACTCTATCTTTATGAATGTAAGAGACGGGTTTCCTGCGCTGCTTTTCTTGAACTGCTTAAACGGGAAGGTGGAGTGACTGGGGTTGATATAGTTGGAGCGAATACCTCTATGGCAATTAGCCACGGTAAGCTTGTTTCAGCAACTTTAGCGCCAACACTTGATATTCTTTCTCTGGAAGAAACCCTTATACTTAACTATGCTTCTTTACTTCCTCCCGACTCAATCCCAATACCCTGGTTAAGAGCCTTGGTTATAAAGGAATTCCCTGAATTAGAATTAGATGCTTTACCTGGATTGGATGACCCCTGGCTATCTGTAATTAACCATTTGCTAAGTTTACGGTTATTGCAGGTTGTGGATTTGGATGTTGATCAGCTAACACCACAAATAGTTCGTATGCACCGTATTGTTCAAGAAACTATGAATATGCGTTGTAGCAATAATGATGAACACCTGTCGAAATTATGCAATCTTTGCATTGACCGTTCCGAATATCTTGAAACCCATTGGCATTTGAGAAGTGAACAATGGGAAATTAATCCTCTTTTTATCTTTACCGAATCTCTTCTGGATAAGGGACATCTCTTTGCAACAAGGATGGTTAAGTATCTTGGGCAATGGTTGCCTTATAATTTCTCCTGGAATCAATCAGAATTGATTTACCGAAAAGCGATTAACATTCTAGAGATGAATCCTATAGCCGATAGCAAGGAAACAGCAATAATTCTTTCAAATCTTGGTTTGATCTTAAGATGGGAGGGAAGATTCAAAGAAGCTGAAGTATGCATTCGAAAAGCTCTGGAGATAGATGAGAAGGAACGAGATTCAAAACATCCATTTATAGCAATTCGATTGGATAATCTTGCAGGGATACTTAAAGATACTAACAGGCTTATCGAGGCTGAGCCACTCTACCGACGTGCAATACAAATATATGAGACCAATTACGGACAAGATTGTTTTGAGTCTGCATATTCCTTGGGTAACCTTGCATCACTTTTTCGAGAAATATATCATCTGGATGAAGCAGAATTACTATACCTCCGAACAATTAGAATTACAGAGAAATATCTCGGTTCGGAACATCCTCATCTCGGAGTAATGCTCTCAGGTTATGGTGCTACTTTATATTGTAAAGGGCAACAATCTAAAGCCAAAGATTTCATTCAAAGAGCCTTAGTAATTATGAATAAATCACTTTCCCCTGATCATCCATTAATAGCAGGCGCTTTAAACAATCTTGCAGCAGTAGAACAGAAATTAGGTAATCTGAAAGAGGCAGAATTATTATTTTGCAAAGCCCTTGCTATATGGGAAAAATCCCTACCTCCTGGACATATTGACACGCAAAATAGTTATAATAATCTTGCAGCCTTATTTGAAAAAACCGGGCGAAATAAAGAAGCAAAAGAGTTACGTCTCCGCTCTTTGGAACATGAAACATACGAAATAACTCCTTTGAAATTGCGAATACGAGCTTTGGAATATCTAAAACTTGCGGATTATACAAATGCTGAAAAGTTATTGAATAGGGTTCTTGTCGAAAAATTTGAAATTCCAGGAACACATTGCCACCTTGCACGAATTTACATTTTAACAGACAGGTTATCTGAAGCTGAGGAACATGTTGAACTAGCATGTCAACATAGGACAGAAGCACCTGTCTATGTCACAGCCCGTATTATCTGGTTTAAAATAGCATTGCGATTTCTAAAAAAAACCAATATTGAAAACCTGATTGATAAACTTAAGGCAGTTATTTCAAAAGAAGGTGTCTTTATGGTATGGACAATGAAACCCGTTTTAGACCATATCAAACCTCAAATCACAGAACAACAACACGCTTTTCTTTCTGCCATCATTGATGCTTTAAATGATAAAAAATATCTGGAGAGGCTCAATAACTTTGAAGAATGGAGGGATGCAAAACCTGAGGAATTAGATTAATATTTATTTGGCATATTAATGTGTAAGCTGGTTTGGTTATGGAATTACCTGGGAAATGCGGGTAGCTTGAGAGAAATTCACTTTCGATTTTAGTGGGAAAGTTTATTTACCTTCTGTTCTATATATTCTTTTCCGTTAAAAACAAAATGTTTAAATGCAACGGGTGTTTTATCATTCCAGTCTGTCTCATCGCTTTTGGTTTCAATATCGAAATAGTCTTTATTGCTTTCAAGGATCCGCATACTTGAATATCCGTCTGTGTATTCAATATCTTTCGGATAATCAATGTAATATTCATAGCTCGTGAATTCAAATACCTGATTAAATGAATGATCTGCCTCTGTATAAACCGATTTCGATTCCTGGTCGTGACCCTGACCTGAATATCCGGTATGCACTATCACAGCATATTTATTTTTGTTCCCAATCTGGACAAGGTCAAAACCTCTCGGCTCAAGTGCAAATTCATCGCCAGATGCAAAAGCAGGATATTTTCTGATCAACTGCCAGTTTTCATTCTTATTCTGAAATTCAAACAGACTGATTTTTCCACGGCATGCATGACAAAGATTTGCAGTGGAATTGGAAAAGGTGATGACAATGAAACTTCTGCCATTTCCATAATCTGTATTAAATTTACGGGCAAAAACCGTTTCGTGATACAAACTATAGAGATCTTTCATTTTGAGAGCTTCATTCCAGTTAAAGCGCTCAAGTTCAGCTGTAAGTATTTGAATAATATTCTCTGGCAGATTAATTGTGTCATTTCTCAATCCCTCAAAATCAACATTTAATGTATCCTGTTTCTGGAAATGCATTTCTTCTTCATCGTCAGAATAAGACATATTATGGCTATCTGAATTATCCCTGCTGAATTTGTACTTTAAATCGTCGTAATTGACAATAATCAGTATGGCGATAATTAATACCAATAAGATGGAATTGAGGATGAGAATTCGGTTCGTGGACGACATGAGCAGTCTGCTTTTATGATGCTTTTCTTAATTCAACCTTTCTACTGATATTCTCCGAATAAAAATATGTAAGTCCGCACATCTGCTTGGTTTCGATAATTTTAAAGCCATATGCTTCCAGAATTGCTAAAACTTCATTTTTATCCGGATAAAGACTTGTGCCGGAATCCTGAAAATTTGCGGATTTGTCGGATTGAATCGAAGGCTGATAAAAAAGTCTTCCATTTCCATTCAGAGTTTTGCTGTCTGAAAAGTATCCGATGAAACTTGCATCCGGGGAGGAAGTACGAACAAGGTCAGCAAGAAACTTATCCAGATGATTAATATGGTTCAGCTTCATTAGATTTACTGAAGTTCTGAAACTCATTGAATCATTTTTTTTATCATAATATTGATTTGATGAAGAAAGTATCATTAAATCAGGATCCTTTGACTGACCGGGATTTTTAAGAAAACTGAAAAATTTTGAAATACCTCCGGAAACTGTATTGACAAAAAAAGAACTCAAAACGGTAGCTCCGCGGGAGTTCTTTTTCATGTTGATTTTAGCTTCATTAGTTTTATCATTAATAAAACCTGTATTGTTTAAAACTGAAAGATTTTCCATTATTTTATGTCTTAAATGTCAGGGTAAAGTTAAATAAGAAGAACATACCTGACAAGTCACAAGCGTCCATTTAATGGATATTCAGGGTATAATTACACGGTGCTTGTGTAAGTAATAATGATGACTGTAACCTGGAATCCTGTACCTGCACCGGTAAGGACGGCACTCGTCAAAAGGAATATTGAATTTACTAAAAAACTGAACGGCTCCGGATTATTAGTTACACCGGTTATTGTAAAATTAAGGCTGTCAGTTTAATACGATTCAACCCCTGCAAAAATATTGCATTTCTTAAGAAAAACAGATTTTTGACCGATCGTTTATTAATGATGATAAAAACACGTGGAAAATTGTGTTTCAACTGATTTAAATGATTGCTGATTCATGCCAGATCATACCTTTTTCATCGCTTCCAATATTCTCTCGGGTGTCATAGGTAACTGATAAAGTCTGGCTCCGGTAGCATCAAAGACAGCATTGGCAATAAGGGCTCCCATGTTGATAATAGACGGTTCTCCGCCTCCCTGCGGTGCCTGGTCTTTTTTATCCAAGATCTTTGTACTGATCTTCGGTACCCATGAAAATTTTGGCAGCTGATAGGTATCGAAAGTGCGGCTCTTTATATCCCCTCCCTGAAATTGTATCTCTTCGGTGAGAGCATAACCCAGTCCCATAGTGATGCAACCTTCCATCTGAAGAGTAGCACCCTGAGGATTTACGCACAGGCCCATATCCTGTACACATGCTACTCGGATTACCTGAACATGCCCGGTATTTTTATCAACTTTTACCTCTGCCATATGAGCAACATATGATCCGGCATCTATCCCGCAGGAAAGACCATAGCCCCGTCCGCCCGGGTTCTTTCCAGGAGTATAACCAAACATATCTGCTACCTCTTTCAGAATCGCTATCATCTTTTCGTCTTTCAGGTTTTTCAGACGAAAGTCAAGGGGATCCATTCCTGCCTTCCAGGCCATAATATTTATTTGTGATTCACGTGCAAAGGTGTTGGTATTGTTTCCCGGGGCCCGCCATGCTCCCGTACCAAAGGGATGCACAGGCGGAGCGCCTTTGCCCCTGCTGTAATCTGTTGTTTTTGAGTGGGGAACATCATAAACCGTATCGGATCCTCTGGCACCGGCATAATAGGTATTATAATCCCAAAGAGTTATCCTGCTTGATTTATCCATCCCCGATGTGATTTTCACTACAGCTGCCGGCCGGAATGTATCATAAAAGAACTCTTCCTGCCGCGTCCAGGCAACCATTACGGGTTTACCGGTGATCTTTGCAAGTTTTACGGCTTCCACTGCCTGCTGGTGAGCTGATTTTCCTCCGAATCCACCTCCGATGAAAGGTGGTCTTATCCTTACGTGATCCGGTGAAACACCCAGCTCATTGGCTATTGTTTCCTGCGCCCTGAAGGGTTGCTGCGTCCCGACCCACACCGTGGTTTTGTCACCTTCGATTTGTGCTACTGCAGCATGTGGTTCAATGGCTGCATGTGCCACATAACTATTGTGAAATTCCGATTCTGTTATCATATCGGAAATTTGTCTGCCCGTGGAAATATCACCATTGCTTCTTAATACATTAGCATTCGATTCGGCTTTCAGGATATAGTCAAAGATGGTTTTATCATCAACTTTCATTTCATCAAATGAATATTCACCTTTCACTTTAACTATAGCCTCATCAGCATTATCACGGTTATCACTCAAAACAGCAATCAGATCACCATCGTGTACAACCTGTATACCCTTTATCTTTTTAGCTTCAGTGACATCGGCAGATACCAGTTTTGCCCCGTGTGAAGGGGGCCTCAATATCCTGGCATGGAGCATCCCGGGCAGCTGAATGTCAGCTGAGAACTTTGCCTGTCCGGTTACTTTTTCCCTTGAATCCTGTTTCATAGTTGGTTTGCCGATATATTTGAAATCGGTATAAGCCTTTACAACAGGTTTTCCCTCAAGATGTTTTTCAATTTTTTTGCCCTTAGTCAGCTGTGCGTAGCTCACTTTATTTTTACTGTTCAATTTATCGGTGATAATTCCATCCTTTGCTTCAAGTTGCGATAAGGGTACGTTCAGTTGTCCGGAAGCCAGCTGCATTAACACTGTTTTTGCTTCAGCGGCAGCTTCTCTCATATGCGGAGCAAAGGAACGGGTTGTCTGGGATCCATTGGTACCACCGTCCCAGGGACAGAGGTCGGTATCGCCCATAACCATTTTTACTTTCCCGACCGGTACATCCAGTTCATCAGCCATCTCCACAGCCAGAGATGTGATGGCGCCCTGGCCCATTTCAATCTTCCCTGTAAAACAATTTACCAGGCCATCTTCCGTGATCTGGAGGAAAGCATTGAAATCGGTCGGAAGCGACCGGCCCTGACGGGCTTGTTGTGCCAGAAGATCAAACGGATCCCATGGTTGGATAAAGATGAATATTCCACCGCCGAGAAGCTTAAAAAATTCTCTTCTGTTCATCCCTTTTCGTTCCTGTGACTGTGACGACGCTGAATTTATTGATTCTGAATTTTTCATGGCTATTTTCCTCCTTTCATTTTGTTACCTGCAGTCTGAATTGCTTTGATTATACGTACATGAGCTCCGCACCGGCAGAGGTTATCCTCCATCCCGTGTATAATCTCCTGTTCGGATGGCTGAGGATTTTTAAGTAAGAGACCCACGGCATTCATTATCATACCCGGAGTGCAATAGCCACACTGCAGGGCATCATTATCAACGAATGCCTGCTGAACCGGATGCAACTTTCCGTTCTTTTCGAGACCTTCAATTGTAATGATCTTCTTTCCGGAAACATCACCGACAGATAAGGAGCAGGACCTTACCGCTTCATTATCGATGAGAACAGTACATGCTCCGCAGAAACCCATTCCGCAACCAAATTTTGTACCTGTTAATCCGAATTGGTTCCGCAACACCCATAGCAGAGTCAGTTTGGGATCAAGGAGTGTCTCAGTTTTTTTACCGTTTAGTTCGAAACGAATTGTCTCTTCCATGCTGATTGAATTTAATTCATTTATAAATAAACATATCTGGTATCATTATCCCTGAAATAACATTATGGTGCACAATAAAATCCTTCATTCTTTTTGTAAATACCCCGGCAGGGCAATTAAACTCCTGTCTTCTTCTTCAATTGTATAGAATCTTACAATCATCCCGTGTAAGATTGAATTACTATAAAATTATGAAATTTTAATCAAATGGCATAAATATGTTAGAGTTGCATCTACACTGTAACTGGATTCAGTTTAGATTTGATTGACCTCAATCACAAACACGATAAAAATATTATTGTCAACCTGGCGAAGCGAGCCCGACGTATTGGTTACAGCGAAGTGGTATTTCGTAAACTGTCTTAATTTGAATCTGAATTACAGCATGATGAATGGGCTCATCATACTTTCAATTGATTAATTCTTTACGCAGCGGATACTTTTACTCCAAGTCTTATAATCGTGGTTAAAAGCATGTTTATCATTATTATAGAACAGGATAAAGCTCCATCCGTCATTGAACCCCAGGTCAGTATATTCTGTGGATGACCACCACTGGCCATCATCTTTCATGTCACAGAATCTGTCACTGAAGATTCCTCCCGGAAGGGCCGTAAAGCCAAATTTATCAGTTGCCCCAAGATTTGGATTGTTCCAATTTAATGTTCCCGGCTCCTTTAACATTCCCCCGTTACCCGCATAGGTAATTAAAGTTTCCCATTCAGCCCTGGAAGGGACATGCCAGCCGGCAGGGCATAATTTGCCGGAATTTACGGAATACCAGTTATATAATGCACCATAGGTCGTTTTATTGTTTTCTGCATCGTTATTATACCAGCTGCAGATAGCTGCCGGAAGAGATGCAAATGCCTTATTATCTGTATTCAATGGTATTTCTGTGCCATCGTTGAATTTAGTTGATTTCAGGTTCTCAACTGTCCAGATCTGGTTGCCAATAGCAACGATATTATATAAATTTCCCTCATAATCTGAAATGGCATTTGTTTTATAGGTTGTAAAAGCTTTTTCATCACCATAAGAAGTCCCTTCAATATTTGTGGCATAAGCCCTGACATAATATTTTGTATTTGCATTTAGACCTCTTAAACTGCTTTTGAAAGGACTTGACCCATCGCCATCGACAGTTTTAGAATTTGATATTGAAGGTTTTTCGGAAGTACTCCAGCATACTCCGCTGGCTGTAATTGCTGCTCCGCCATCAGAAGTTACATAACCACCACACACAGCAGATGTAACGGTTATGTTATTTAAAGGTGAAGTTGATAAGAAAGGTATTATTGCAATATCTTCCTTTTTACAACCGAGAATAGAAAAAAATATCAGAAATGAAAAGAGTAAAAGTTGTTTCATGGCAGGTCTGATTAGATTTTCATAACTTACTCAGCTTTATCAGACTACAAAGGTCGGCCTCCTGACCTTAATAACTATTATACAATTTTGGGAAAAAGTTGCAATATTAACACATTCTCAGTCAACACTCCGGGTTTTTACATGAGCTGACTGAAGCGAAGAGAGATTCAAAGGTTAATATTATCAAACAGGACTGACAAAAAAACCATATATTTAAAAAAAGGGATTCAAATTGACTTTTTACTTGCTACCGGTATCAGACATTGATATTTCTTTCATAATTTTAGAAATTATTCATGCGGGATAAATAACCAATAAGCACTTAAACAAATGATAAATAGCAGATTCTTACAATTCAAACGGATGTCTATCTTACTATTTTTGATGATTTTTTTGAATATGTGCGATTCAACAGTGAAAAAATCAACAATTAATGAAGCTGAATTTCGCGATCGTGTCTATGCCTGCTGGCTTGGTAAAAATATAGGAGGAACTCTTGGGATGCCCTTCGAAGGTAAAACTAATCTCAATAACATTTCTTTCTACACTAAAATTAAGGAGGGAGAGCCGGCAGCTAATGACGATCTGGATCTGCAATTACTCTGGCTTAAAGCGATGGAGGAGAATAATTACAAAGTTGATGCTTATACACTTGGGGAATACTGGCTAAAATATGTACCTGTTAACTGGAACGAATATGGAGTGGGTAAAACCAATATGCAATCGGGCATTATGCCTCCATTGTCAGGAGAATATAACAACGCGAAATGGAAGACAAGCAATGGAGCTTGGATCCGTTCTGAAATATGGGCATGTCTTGCACCTGGTGATCCTATGCTGGCTGCACAGTTTGCCTGGAATGATGCCTGCGTTGATCATGGTTGTACGGAAGGTACCTTTGCTGAGATTTTTACAGCTTCCCTGGAAAGCGCCGCATTTGTTGAAAAAGACATGAAAAAATTAATTCAGTTTGCTCTCACCATGATACCCGACACTTGCAAAGTCGCTACTGCAGTAAAAACTGCTCTCCAGGCCAGGGAAAGTGGCAAAACATGGGAACAGGCCCGCGAAGATGTAATAGGTGCAACTGTGGATCTTGGCTGGTTTCAGGCTCCGCGAAATGTTGCATTCACTATGATAGGATGGCTTTACGGAGATGGGGATTTTGGTAAATCGATCAGTACAGCTGTAAATTGCGGAGACGATACAGATTGTACCGGTGCTACCCTGGGATCCATTTTCGGTATAATTCATGGGACAAGTGGTATTCCCGAAAAATGGAAAGCTCCGATAGGAAATGGAATCAAGACGGTTGCTGTCAGCGGATTTGAAGTGCCTCCGACTTTGCAGGCTTTAACAGAAAAAACAATCGCAGCACAAAAAAAAGTTGCTGAATTATACAATTCACCGGTAACTGTCAGTTCCGCTAAAACCAGGGTGTTAAAAGTAAATGACCTGCTAACAACAGATAAAAATGAGCTTTCACGCATATGGTTGAGATCTCCATATAAAATTACCCGCAATATGGATGATCTGACTTTTGTTTGTGATTATACCGGAGACCCCATAATAAAAACAGGCGACACCAAAAAAATAAAGTTGAGCATTGAGAACAAGTCTGATAAGGAGAAACTCATTTCCTTAAATCTTAAAAATGTCCCGGCAGGATATTCTGTAGATGGTATTCCGGAAGGTTCAGTGAAGATCGGTCCATCCTGGAAAGATGATTTTGATATCAGCATTACAGCGGATCCTAAAGCCGGCAATGGTAAATTCATTGTTGAATTAAACGATTCCGGTATAACTCTTGACATGCAATTAGGATTCATCCAGATTAAAGCGAACTAATTTTAAATCCTGAGAAGCTTGACATTAAAAATGCTATAACCACCCGGGCAACAGGGATCAATGTTGAAGAAAGCTTACAAGATACCAACTGTTTTGGGCTCAAGACCCGTAACGCTACTGTAAGCCGGCTTCTTTTTCAGTTTTTGTCAGTAATTGCAATCGGAGATCTTTATATCCTTCCCATTTGAAATTCTCAAGAAAATCCATTGCCCCGGAAGCTCCTCTTTCAAAGAGCAATAATTTATTTTCATCCGAAATATTGAAATCAAGCCAGTTGAAATCCTTATCAGTATCAAGTCTGCATATCAGTTGGCTATAATCAGGATTTTGTAACAGGAAATCAAAATCATATATGTGCCTCATAGTATTCAACATAGCACTGAAATAGCCCGTGAGTTTGTCTGTATTATTTAATTTTTCACGGAATGCACTCAGGCGTACACCAAACGTAGGAAGTCGCGGCACACGAAAGGGATTATGAAAGACATTTATTGGGAAATTTGATATCATACCTCCGTCGACAAAAACCGCGGAAGCGGGAGGATTCCCATCGAATTTCACTTTTGATCTCCACAAATTCACTGCATCCGCACCGTCCGGGATGCCACTAATCTCAAAAGGTTCGAAAAACACCGGAATAGACATCGAGGCCCGGACATATTCAGACGGATTAACCTGTTCAGGGTTCTTATAATATAAATCAGCCATATCAGGAAACTGGACCTTGGTTTGTGTGGTAATTTCAGTGGCCACAATAACCAGTTTTGGACTTAAATCATTTATATCGTTTTCAGTCCTGTGCCTTAATCCTTCCGGCAACCGGTTTCTCAACCCGAAGAGTTCGGCAGTTGTTCTGATGCCATTTTTTTCCAGTATATTTTCAATCCATTCCTGGAAAGTCTTTCCCGGGTTCAATCCATGTTTCTCATGCAAACTTTTAGTTAATCTGAAAATGTCGAAGACAGACTGAACAATACTCCAGACAATTTTGTTATCTAGAGCTGATTTTAGAATGCTTCTGATTTGTTTTTTACCATCAACAAATTGAAAAAGGTTCTGATCGCACAGATCCTCAAGGATATCTAAAGCCTTAGGTTGGGAAATATCTCCCTTTGAAGCCAGGAGTATCGTATTAATGGCACCAGCAGAAGTGCCGGCAAGGCTGAAGAATCTTATTCCGGCTTCTTCCATTGCCCAGGCATATCCGACCAGGGCGATCCCGAGGACTCCTCCTCCTTCCTGTACCAGGTCAACATATTGATTATTGGTCTCATCAATAATATCGGATACCCGGGTACCGGAAAGTCTGAATTTTTCAGCTCTTTTCTGTACTTCCATGATGACCGGGCGGCTTAAAAAATCCTCTTTTTTTAACCTTTTGTCTTGCATGATATTCAAATGCCTCTTAAAGTGATTGAGAATGATTAATAAGTCAAAATTATGATAGAAATACCATAAAGTCAATTTTGATTTGAATAAAATTCCTCAGGTAAATCTCTTTGGGCATCAGTCATGGGACAGGCAGGCTCTCCCAGGAGGGGATCCAGGACTTCTCCCATTAATGTTTAACTATTTAAAGGTCCTGGTCATGGTGGATGGTACAACTATAATGAAATCTGCCTGACCCTTGTTTTCATCATTCAGTTTATCAATATTATCCTGGAGGACAGTTGTTATGGTAGCAACTTTGATCCGGGGATTATATTTATTAAGATGCCAGATAATTCCCATATGCCTGTCCGAATGGTAACTTCCGTTAAAATGGAGAACCGTCTTTCCTTCCTGCCAGATGTTTGCAATTGATTTTGCCATAGTTGCATCCTTAATTGCCTGGGCTTTAGGAAGATTCACATTTACTTTATTTTCCATGCCACCTCCTATCGAGCTGTCCATTGATAACATGTCTTTATAACATGGCAGATCAGGATCATATTCAATGGGCAGCGGGGCAATGTACCTTAATCCTTCAGGAGAGATTTTCTGAAGGGCTTCAAAACCTCCCGAGGCAACAACGGAAGCATACCTGCGCGGAATATTTGATGCAATAAATTTTAATTCTTTCTCCTTTGCAAAATTCAGAAGAGGTTTGTAATCAGTCGCATAGTTTTTCCATAAGCGCATTTCGCTCTCAAAAGATGACTCTTTAATTATCCCTGAAAAATATTCATCAATAAGTAGCTGGTTATCAGTCTCAAACATTTCCGCAGCCAGAATCAGATTCTTACCTTTATCCGTGAATATCTGTTTTGTTAATTCAAGCTCAAGCCAGTGAGCTACCGGATTATCGTGTTGTTCCCCAAAAAATACTACATCAGCTTTTATTGCCTTTTTAATGATATCCTCAAAGTCAGTTTTTTTCCCCTCTCCGGTAAAAACTTTATAGGCAGGTATATCCTGCTGGAATGATTGTAATGAAAGGGCGACAATAAACAGAATCGCAGATAATTTCATACTGATTGATTTATAATTATGGATTTAAATGAGGCTCCAAAGAAAGAAACAATCTTTCTTACTACAATGTTCTTTCATGCCAAAAAAACGCAGGGACATATCATGGTATTTCCCTGCATCACAAAATGGATTAAACCTATTTCAGACCAAATCTGTAGCTGAACTTTATAAGAAAAACATTATGAGGTTTATTATTACCGGAATTAAAGAGATCACCCAGATCGTTGAACATATCCAGGGTTCCAGTATCATTGTTACTGCTTCTTGTCTGACTCCAGACAAGATAAACTGATGAACCAGGATTATATTCCCATCTGATTACCAGGTTTGAAAGAAATTCACGTACATTAAAATCCTTTCTATCAAAACTGAAGTCAGTTTTACCATCTCCGTTTTCATCTACATTATACTGATCACCATCCGCAATTATCTGGTTTGTGGAAAAGGTCCTGAAACGATCATGGTAGTTATCTGCCATTGGTTCCTGAATGAATTTATAATCAAAGTATTTTCCGGTTGCAACGAATGGTTGTCCCCAGTACTGGAAAGTCAGATTAGGACTGAGGTTAAGGTTTATTCTGAACGATGTGTTTATGGTTTTCCTGTCAATACTTGCAAAAATGTATTTATCCTTATCATCCACAGTCAGCTTTGTAACATATTGAAGTTCACTGAATGACTTGCTGTAACCAGGGTTCAGGGAAAGTACCAGATAATTTGTCGGTTTATAGTCTAGACTAACATTTGCGTTCAATTCTCTTGAGTCATTTTCAAAACCTTCCGTGAAGTTTGCTGAAACCTCAAATGTCAGTTTTTTACGGTAATCTGTCGAGAAACCTAGACGTGCGTTTACATTTCCAGGTAATTTAATCATAGGTCCTCCACGAAGGGTTCCTGTTGAAAGGGATGAACTGCCAAGGTTACCTCCTGTCCATACACTCCAGTAATTTTTAAGATTCATGTTTCCATACCATTCGAATCCTTTGGCTACCCAATCGCCGCCAAAATTTTGAATTGTATAGATATCAGTATTAATATTATACCTTCTGTAAATTCCTTTTGGTTCCCACTGGCTGTATTGAGCCCAGATAAGATTCAGAATCTGATCTGATTCGCGTATATAGCCAAGGTCATTGGTTTCAAATCCCGGAGATTTCCAGATACTGGCTCCAATAAAATTCCAGTGTCCGTTTAGTTTCATTATCTGCATTCTTCCACCTGTTCCTGAAAGTGAAGTCCTGTTGGTATCAAGTCTGGCATAATCGTTATCAGGCCGCTGGAAATAATGGGCAGAAGATTCCTGTGTATTTTTCAATGCTGCTTTTGACCCCTCTACAAGGCTGAATGCAGCATTTAAATTAAACATCCAGTTTTTTTTGTTAAAATATTGTGTGAAATCAGCTCCCCCGGTATAGGCTGCTTTATGCATAATGTTGCTGAGATTTGCATCCAGATTTCTGTTAGTACTTGTAAATATTCCTCCGATTATTGTATTTCCACTTTTAATATCTTTTTGTACCCTGCCGACAAAATAATTTGTAAGTGGTTCTACTGTTTCAAATTTTCTTCCGCCAAGTGTGTCAATTTCAGCTTTTTCCTCTGCTGTAACAGCTTCCACGAAACCAAGTGAAAGCCCGTTTTTAGTCTTTCCGGTAAGCTTGGCAGCGCCCAGAATAGCTGTGCTCGTCGGAATATTTGCAGTCCAGCCTGAGTTCAGACCGGGATCTCCCTGCGGCTGCCTGCCAATCCTTCTGGAGTAAAATAAATTATCATTTCCTATGCCTCCGTCACCAATTCCCAGGCCAAAATTTGTGATGTTGTTTCCTTCGATAAAAAAGGGTCGTTTTTCGCTGAAGAAAGTTTCATAAGCAGAAAGATTAACTTCAGACGGGTCTGCTTCAACCTGACCGAAATCGGGATTTATTGTCAGGTCCATTGTCATATTATTTGTAACTCCGATCTTGGCATCAATTCCACCATTAAGTTTTGATGACCTTCCTTTTGACAGGAAAGGATTTTCTGGTTCTGCTTTAAAGGTTTCAGCCCTTGCAACCGCATATGGGGTTATATCAAATATTTTCCGGGGTTTAATTTGCTCCAGACCCGATAACTCACCCATCAGATGGACAAATCCGGGAGCATCCTTGGGAATATGCTGCCAAAATGATGTCTCGTTCTTTCTATATAAAACTCTTGCTATTTCAAGGCCCCAGACTTCACCTGATTTTTTTTCAAACCTTACCTGGCTGAAGGGTATCTTCATTTCCGCAACCCATCCCTCTCGGTTAATGGAAGTCTTTACCCACCAATTCGGATCCCATGATGAATCTTCATTTTGTCCGTCATTTGTGAACATTTGGTCGTATTTAACTCCAGCCGAGCTTACACCGAAAAGAAAACCGGTCCGTAGATCATGAAAACTGTCGACAATTATTCCAACCAGGTCACCATCAGCCTGATCACGTCTTGTAAGACGGTTGACTATACTGTCGGGACTCGTATCGAATGCCTTGATAGCCACATAAAGGTTATTTTCGTCAAACAGAATTTTAAACTCAGTTCTTTGTGATGACGGTCTACCGTTATAAGGTTCATTCTGCGTGAAATCATCTACCCAACTACCTGACTGCCAGGCTTCATCATCGAGAACTCCATTAATTACAGGAGATACGGAGATCCTGATTGCCTTATATTGTTTTTTCCCGGCTGTCTGTCCGGATAAAACCGGTAGCAGGAGAAAAATTATAATAAATGTAACAGGAAATCGTTTCATGCACAGAAATAAGCTTTTCGTTTGCTCATAATGACGAATAACTATTAAAATTGATGCAAAAAGTGTCTTTATTTTTGACAATTTTTTACCTGATCCTAATCCGAGTTTCATAAAAAGTGTGCCAAAATAAAT
>Ga0182021_10000815_pt1 | contig 34930 bp, 34 predicted proteins | sample 612E3MmetaG_FD_120493 | JGI IMG/M metagenome (GOLD analysis project Ga0182021, IMG submission 120493) | Permafrost microbial communities from Stordalen Mire, Sweden - 612E3M metaG (Illumina Assembly) | ecosystem: Environmental > Terrestrial > Soil > Wetlands > Permafrost | place: Sweden...
ACCGAGAGCACGACACCAACGATGGTGCCGCGGCCGCCGAAGCTGGACACGCCTCCGAAGAGGACGAGCGCCACGACGTTCAGCTCGAGCCCGGTGCCCGCGTCGTAGCTGACTGACGCGTTCTTGAGAGTGAGTAAGATCCCGGCGAATGCACAGACGATGCCGGAGACGACATAGAGCCAGATCTTGATGCGGTTGACCCGGATTCCTGCGAACTTCGCAGCCTCGGGCTGCAGGCCGATGACCACGAGCCCACGCCCAAGCGGCGTTGCATGCAGGATGATGCCGGTCACGACAGCCAAGGCCAAGAAGACTGCCGTTGAGTACGCAACTTCGGTTCCAGGAATCGGGACGACGCCGATCTGCGTCAGCGACGCGGGAAAACCGGTGATCGTGCGAGGCGCCAAGAGGATCAGCGCGAGACCGCGGTACAGAGTCAGCGTGCCGATGGTGACTGCGATCGAGGGCAGCCCCACTTTGGCGACCAGCACGCCGTTGATCGCGCCGCCGATCGCCCCGACCACGAGCGCCGCAGCGATCGCAAGCCAGATCGGCCAACCGTTGCTGAACAGTTCGCCCATGACGGCCCCGGACAAGCCGAGCATCGAGGCTACGGACAGGTCGATCTCGCCAGTCATGATGATCAGGGTGAGTGGCAACGCCATAATGGCGACCTCGCCCATGTTGAGGCCGGTGTAGAAGAAGTTCGTCGGATTCAGGAAGTTCGGTGTCTGTATAGATCCGAAGATCATGACGCCAATGAGCACGATGACCAGGGCGCTCTCCCAGCGCACCAGCCCACGCCACAGGGCGCGCCCGCCCTTCGCCGCGTCGTTATGGCCGGTGGTCATAGGTGTCCTTGTCGCCATTTCAGAGGGCACGATGTGCTCCCTTAGCCGATTGCAGACTTCGTGCCACCCGGAGGGACAACCATCGGTCGAACGCGATAGCGGTCAGCAGCAGGGCGCCGGCAATCGCTTCGTTCCAGAAGGATGAGACCCGGGAAGCGACGAGGGCCTGATTGATGGTGTTCAACAGCACCGCTCCGAGTGCGGCGCCGAGGACGGTACCGCTGCCACCGAAGATTGCCACTCCACCCACGACACATGCGGCGATCACGGTTAGCTCGTAACCGGTGCCTCCGGAAACATCGATCTGCGCGTGCAGCGCGAGGAACAGTGCACCGCCAAGCCCTGCAAGCGCGCCGCTGATAAGGAAGGCAGTGAATACCCTGCGTTCTGCGGGGATTCCAGCCAGGGCAGCCGCGTCCGGGTTTGACCCGATGGCGTACAGGTCCCGGCTCGCCCGGAATGACCGCATCGCGTAACCCGCGCCAGCCACGACCACTGCGACGATGATGGCCAGCCATGGAATTCCGAACAATGTCTGGTAACCGACAGCGGTGAAGGCCTTCGGGATGCTGCCGGGGTCGATCGTCGTGCCGTTGACCAGGAGTCCGTCCAGTCCACGGACGATGTACAGCATCGCCAGTGTCACCACCAAGCTCGGTACGCGGGCCACCGTCGTGACGAGTCCGTTGATGGCACCGATCACCGCTCCAACCACGATGGCGACGATGAAGCCGGCCACCACTGGCATTCCCTGATTGTGTTTGAAGAGGTCGCCGACGATATAGGCGGACAGTCCGACGATCGAGCCGACGGACAGGTCCACGTTGTTCGTGACGAGTACCAGGGTCTCGCCGACGCCGAGCAGGGCGATCAGTGCGGCGCCGCTCAGCAGCTGCTGGATGCTGGCGATCTGGGCGAACGCGTGGTTATTCAGTGTGGTGAGTCCGAAGACCACGACGATCGCCACACCGATGCCGAGCTCTCGGGCTCGCATCAGCGACTCCCGCCGACTCACCGGGCGATCCGTCGATGCTTGTGCGGGTGCGGCGATCAGGCTCATGCCGCCACCGCCGGGGGCTGCCCTGTTGCCGCACGCATGACCGAATCTTCATCCGCCTGCGCCCGGGTGAACTCGGCGGTGATGCGACCCTCGCGCAGTACCAATACGCGGTCGGCCATGCCGAGGACTTCAGGCAGTTCAGAGGAGATCATCAGCACAGCTAGGCCCTGGGTCACAAGCTCGTCCAGGATGCGGTGCACCTCAGCCTTCGTGCCCACATCGATCCCGCGCGTAGGTTCGTCGATGATGAGCAGCGACGGCTTGCGTGCCAGCCACTTGCCAAGGACGACCTTCTGCTGGTTTCCGCCAGATAGCGTCGAGACGGTGTCGACCATCCGAGAGAACTTCAGCTGCAGACGGCCCGCCCACGTGGTGGCCAGGTCGCGTTCGCTCGAACGCCGGATCAGACCGAACCGGCTCAGCCGGCCCAGAGAGGCGAGCGCGACATTCCGATCGATGCTCATGTCCATGACCAGGCCTTGCTGACGCCGGTCCTCGGGCACAAGAGCAACCCCCGCGCTCATCGCCGCGAGCGGGTTGCCGTTCGGCAGCTCCGCGCCGTGAACCTGGACGGTCCCCGACGTGCGCTTGTCAATACCAAAGATGGCGCGGGCGACCTCGCTGCGACCCGCGCCGACCAGACCGGCCAAAGCGACGATCTCTCCGCGCCGCACGTTGAACGAGATGTCGTCAAAGACCCCGACGCGAGTGAGGTGCTCGACTTCCAGGACCACCTCACCCGGCTCAATCACCGTCTTTGGAAACAAGTTGTCGAGGTCGTGGCCGACCATTGACCGGATGACGTCATCGATGGTGACCTCCTCTATAGGCGCGGTCCGGATGGAGCGACCGTCGCGCATGATGGTGACGCGCTGACAACTCTCGAAGGCCTCTTCCAGCCGGTGGGAGATGAACAACACGGCCGCGCCATGGGTTCGCAGCGTCCGGATCACCTCGAAGAGTCGATCCACCTCGACATTTGTCAGTGCAGCGGTCGGCTCGTCCATCACCAAGACCCGTGCGTTGAACGAAAGGGCCTTGGCGATCTCCACGATCTGCTGGTCAGCGACCGACAGACCGCGCGCCACGCGCGCCGGGTCCAGCTCCACGCCGAGGCGCTTGAACACGTCGGTGGCCTCACGGTTCATCGCCGCGCGATCGATGCGCCGGCCGACGCGCAGCGGCTGCCGACCCATGAAGATATTCTCGGCGACGCTCAGATCGGGGAACAACGTCGGCTCCTGATAGATAACCGAAACACCGGCCGCCCGAGACGCCGCTGGCCCCTTGAACGCCACAGGCTCGCCATCAATCAGCAATCCGCCACCGTCGGCCCCGTAAACACCCGCGAGAATCTTCACCAGGGTCGACTTGCCTGCGCCGTTCTCGCCGAGCAGGGCGTGAGCCTCACCGGCGTACAGCGGGAACGAGACGCCCTGAACTGCCATGACTGCCCCGAACGACTTGCTGACGTCACGAATCATCAACAGCGGTGTCGGTGACGTTTGCGTCAAAGCCTGCCCCTCTCATTGAAAGGATTCAAGTAAGGAGATCCCTGATCGTAGGGTCTTGTTCGACGGGCCGTCAAGGAACTTGCAGCAATTGCGTTGCATGTCTCGGGCGAGTAGATCGCTCGCTGAGGCCGCGTCACCGATGTTGCCTGCCGTGACCGGGCGAACCGCCGGAGCGCGAGGTCGACCGTGCGCAGACCGACGACCGAGCCGAAGCTCATTGCCACGTGAGCGAAGTGCGGCACGGGCTGTGGTTGCGGGCTGTTCATGGGTGCCTCCGTTGGCGCCTTGAAACGTTAAAATGAAAGGTACGGCGGCAGAGCCATGGCTGTCAAGTGGAGTTGGGGTGCCGTAACCGGATCGTGTTGTTCGCGGTCAACGGCGCGCGATTGGCGTTGTTCCGTACTCTAGAACCTGCACGGCAACGAAAGGCTCTCTCCATGGCAACCACCGCGCGCGACGTCGGCAAGGCCATCGCAACGATCCCCGGACGGGTCAGTCCGACCGCTGGGAGCGCGCTGCTCCGCCTCGTGGACCTGGCGATCGACGGCGTGTACACGCTGCCGGGCGCCAAGACGTCCGCGGCGAAGGCGCTGCAGAAGCGCGGCGACTCCGAGGCGGCCGTCGAGTGGCTCATCACCTCGCACATCGCCATGGCATCGGCCCAGGGCTTCGCCACCAACGTCGGCGGTGTCGTCACGACGATCCTCACCACGCCGGCCAACATCACGGGCGTGGTCGTGATCCAGATGCGGCTGGTGGCCTGCATCGCGCACCTTCGCGGGTACGACATCGACGACCGGCGAGTCCGTACCGCCATGCTCATGTGCCTGCTCGGCGACGACGAGCTCCGTCGTCAGATCGAGTCGGGGCGTCTTCCGACGAGCCCGATGGCCGTCGCCACCGCGCCCGTCTCCGACTCCGACCTCGACCTCAAGGTGGCCGAGCGGATCGTGGCGGACGTGATCACCAACGTCGGCGGCAAGCGCCTGACATCGCTGGTCGGCCGCAAGATCCCGCTCATCGGCGGCGGGGTCGGCGCGATCTACGACGGGTACGGCACGCACGTCATCGGACAGTGCGCCAAGTCCCAGCTGCCGACGCGGCGGCGCACCAGCTAGGTCACGCAAGCAGTTCCCGGAGGTCGGTGATGACCGGCGCCGGGGACGTACCGGCGGCTCCGCGTGCGAAGAACCAGATCGCCCGCAGCCCGGCGAGCATGGCTCCCTCGACGTCGTTGGTGAGGTCGTCGCCGACCATGACGGTACGCACCGGGGCGGAGCCCAGCTCCGTACAGGCGGCTTCGTACGCGCGGACGTCCGGCTTGGGCGCGGGCAGCTCGGAGGACGCGAACAGTGGCACGTCAGCAAGCCCGAGCACGCGCAGCTTGCGGGCCTGCAGCTCGGCGTGACCGTTGGTGAGCACGCCGACTGGCATCCGTGCCGCGAGGGCCTTCACGGTCTCGATCGCCCCCGGCACCGGAGACCAGGCAGCCTCGGTGTGGGCGAAGTACGCGCTGAAGGCACGGTCGAGCTCGTCATCGGCCGCGTCGCCGAGGTGGGGCCAGAATGCGCGCAGGCGTGCGCGTCGTTGCTCGTCGAAGGTCACCTCTCCGGCCGAGTAGCGCCGGAAGTGGCGCTCTTCGAGCTCGCGCCAGACACGTACGGCATCACCGGGGTGCCGGGCGCCATCGACCTCCCGCACCCACGCGCGGACACCGGCATCGCGCGCTGTGGAGTAGTCCAGCAACGTGTCGTCGAGGTCGAACAGCACCGCGTCCGCCCCGTCAAGAAGCCCCATGGCGGCTCGCGCTCAGGCGGCCCGCGACTGCTCGATGATCGCGGCCGCGATCTCGAGGGACGCGGTCGCCGCCGGGGAGGGCGCGTTGAGGACGTGGACCTGCCTCGGGGCGTACTGGATGATGAAGTCGTCGGCCAGCGAGCCGTCCGGGCGGATTGCCTGAGCGCGAACCCCGCTGCCACTAGGGACGATGTCATCGCGACGCACCGACGGTACGAGCGTGGCGAGTGACGCGGCGAACAGCGTTCGCGATGCCGACCTCACCATCTCGCCGGCGCCGTTGCCGAGATTGTGGCTCGCCATCTTGAGGAACCCCGGGTAGCTGACGGCGTCCCACACGTCTCGCACCTTGATGTCGCGCCAGCGGTAGCCCTCACGCGCGAACGCGAACACGGCGTTCGGGCCGGCCTGTACGGAGCCGTCGATCATCTTCGTGAAGTGGACGCCGAGGAAGGGCAGGTCGGGATCCGGTACGGGGTAGATGAGCGTGTTGACGAGGTAGCGCTTGCTCTCGGCGAGCTCGTAGTACTCGCCGCGGAACGGCACGATCCGTACTTCTGGCTCAAGGCCGGCGAGGAGCGCGACCCTGTCCGACTGAAGGCCGGCGCAGTTGATCATGATGTCGCCCGTGACCCGCCCTGTGTCGTGCTCGACGACGACGCCGTTCGCCTCGGTATGGATGGCGCGTACAGCTGAGCCGAGGATGAGAGTGGCCCCGTTCTCGGCGGCCAGCCGTGCGTAGGCCTCGGTCACCTCGGTGTAGTCGATGATCCCGGTCGAGTGGACCTGGAGCGCGGCGACCGCGTTGACGTACGGCTCGATTTCGCGGGCCTGTTCCGCCGAGATCAGCTCGCAGGGCGTGCCGTTGGCCTGTCCCCGCGCGTACAGGGTCCTGAGGCCGGGCAGCTGCTCGTTGTCGGTCGCGACGATGAGTTTGCCGCACACGTCGTGGCGGATGCCGTGCTCCTTGGCGAACGCCACCATCGACCTGTTGCCGGCGGTGCACATCGTCGCCTTGAGCGATCCGGGGCGATAGTACGGGCCGGCGTGGATCACGCCCGAGTTGTGACCGGTCTGATGCGCGGCCCAGTGGGTCTCCTTCTCGACCACGGTCACCGCGACGCCACGCTGCGACAGCCTGTACGCGACGGCCAGTCCGACGATCCCGCCGCCGATCACGGTGGCGCTCGAGTAGTCCACTCTTCACCCCCCACTCTCATGGGCAGTTTAGGGCGCAACAGGTGTTTGGGGTGGTCGTATCCCGGCCGGGGTTGAGCCCGTGCAGCACTACCTATGTCCGTGGTCTGATACGCCTCGTCCGTACGGCTGAAATGTGTGCTTCCAGGTGGCGGGATGCTTGCCTGCTGACGTAACGTTGTCATCACGGCGACATGAGCCGCGCGGGCTACAGAGACGGGCCACCTACCCAGATCTCCGCAGCGATCATGACGCTATGGCTTCTACCGGTCCCTCCCCCGGCTCCCGGTACGAAGCGCCAGAGGGCCGAACCCGTTGGGAACGGCCCTCTCGCATGTCGGGCCCCGAATCCAGAGTGCACGGGGCCACACCGAAGAGCAACCACCAGCTGACCCCAGGGCGCGGAAGAACAGACCCCCGAGGGTGACTGCCGTGGAGGTCCGGCCAGGAGCTGACTCAGCGCGAGTCAGTCGTACAGCCTCGTCACCCTGGGGGTGATGAGACAGGTGACCTCGTACGGGATGGTACCCATGACCTGCGCCACCTCGGTCGCCGTGATCTGCTCGTCGCCCTGGACACCGATCGCGACGACGTCGTCGCCGACGGAGATCTCGTCATCGCCGGCGTCGATCATCGTCTGGTCCATGCAGACGCGGCCGACCACCGGGTAGCGGCGGCCACGTACGAGCAGGTGTCCCGTGTTGGAGTTGAGGCGGCTGAAGCCGTCGGCGTACCCGATCGGCACGGTCGCGATCGTCGTGTCCTTCGGCGCCGTCCACGTGCGGCCGTAGCTGACCGACTCGCCGGCGCGCACCCGCTTCACGAACGAGACGCGCGAGGCGAGGGTCAGGCCGGGCAGGAGGTCGATGGTACGAGGTGTGGCGGGATCGGGATAGTGCCCGTACGCCATGACGCCCGGGCGCACCATCGTGCCCCACGAGTCAGGATGCGCGAGGACGCCGCCGGAGTTGGCGGCGTGGATGTACGGGAGAACACGGCCGATCGTCGCGGTGACATCGTCCACCACTCGCCCGAACGTCACCAGCTGGGCCGCGGTGAACGCATCCTGCGCCGGCTCGTCGCTGGCCGGGAGGTGCGTGAAGATGCCGGTCAGCGCGAGGTGCGGTTGCTCCTCGACGAGACGGGCGAGAGCCGCCGCCCGGTCGGGCTCGACGCCGATGCGCCGCATGCCGGTGTCGACCTTGACGTGTACTTCGACGGCCGCACCCTGTGCCGCCGCCACCCGCTCGGCCGCGAACACGGTCGCCTCATCGACGACGGTGAGCACGAGCCGAGCCCGTACCGCGTCGCCCAGCTCGTGCTCGAAGACCTGCGAGAGCTTGAGGATCGGCAGCGCGATACCCGCCTGCCTCAGCTCGATCCCCTCCGGAACGGTCGCCACGCCGAACCAGTCGGCCGCGCCAGCAGCCTCGACCGCCTGCGCGACGGGAACCGCGCCGTGCCCGTACGCGTTGGCCTTGATCGCCAGCAGCACAGCCCGATCGCCGACGCGGGCCTTGATGGCCCGGAGGTTGGCGACGATGTGGTCGAGGTGGACCCGCGCATGGGTCGCGTACAGCATGAGCCCATTTGTAGCCCATCTGCGGCGGGTCCTACGCAGGAGTTCAGCCAGGCGACCGCACAATGGGGCCATGCGCGCCTTCCCAGCAGCAGTTCTGGCCGTCGCCTGCGCGGCGACGTTGGCGTCGTGCGCCCAGACCGCACCACCCGGCGTGACAGTGGTGTCCCAGAGCGCTGATCCGTCCGCCACGACGACGTGGAAGTCCGACGCGCCCGTCACGCTCCAGGTGGGAACCTCCGCCGACCTGTCGCAGACCCGCGGGCTCGCGAAAGCCGTTGTTACGGTGGAGTCCATCACCGAGAACGCCAAGTGCCCGACGGGCGCTACGAAGCCGAAGAACGGCCAGTTCATCGCGGTCAAGCTCAGCGCCACGAAGCTCGACACGTCCGAGGGATTCGGCATGGCCGTGTACGAGTGGGGCTCGCTCGACGGCAAGGGCAAGGCCGTCACCGGGAACGCAGGGCTGGTGACGGGGTTGTGCCTCACCGACGGCACCGCGCTCAAGCTCGCGTGGGACGCGTCCGGGCGCGCCGCGGGCACGCTGCTGATCGACGCCCCGACCACGGTGACCGCGATCACCGCGACCAACACGATGGTCACGCCCAGCGTCACCGTCACTGTGGCGATGCCTGCTCGCTGACGCGGTCCTGGCAGTCGGTTCTCTGGTGGGACGAGGAATCGGGGCTTAGCCTTGCCCGATGACAGAGCCAGTGACGCCTCTTCCGCCATTCGCCGAGAGCATCGAGCGCGTCCTCGTCGTCGTCGCCCATCCCGATGACGCCGAGTACGGCACGTCCGCGGCGGTCGCCACCTGGACCTCCGCCGGCGTCGACGTCGCGTACCTACTCCTGACCGCCGGCGAAGCGGGTATGCAGCGACCGCCCGAAGAGGCCGGCCCGCTCCGCGCCGGGGAGCAGCAGGCGGCCTGCGCCGCGGTCGGTGTGAAGCGACTGACCATCCTCGACTTCCCCGACGGCACGCTGGAGTACTCGCTCGCCCTCCGGGAGGCCATCGCCCGCGAGATCCGTCGCTTCCGGCCCGACGTGGTGGTCGGTGGCTCGGGCGAGCTCGTCACCCCGTGGGGCTTCGACCACGCAGACCACCGCGCGGCGGGACTGGCGACGATCGACGCCGTGCGCGATGCCGACAACCGCTGGGTCTTCCCCGATCTCCTCCGCGACGGGCTGGAGCCCTGGGGCGCGAAGTGGCTTTTCGTGGTCGGCAGCTCCCACCCGACCCACCACGTGGCCGTCACCGAGGACGGACGAGACCGTGCGGTGACGTCCTTGGAGTCGCACAAGGCGTACCTCGCAGACCTCTCGTGGCACCCAGCGCCCGCTGACCTCGTCGACGGGGTCCTCACGGGTGGCGGTCGGGCAGCCGGGGTGCCGAGGGCTGTCGTCTTCGGCGTCCACAAGCTCCACGACTGATCCGCACTCCCCTGTCGATAGTCTCGGTGCCGTGACCCAACACGTAGCGATCTTCGACCTCGGCATGGTGCTCTCGACGCCGACAGGACTGTACGAGGGGCTGGCCACGATCCTGGGCTGCACGCCCGCGGCGGTGGAGAAGGGGTTCTGGGGACCACACCGTCACTCGTACGACGAGGGCATCAGCGACCGTGCGTACTGGGAGCTGGCACTCCCTCTCATCGACGGCGCTGAGGTTCGTGATCTCGACGCGATCCTGCCGCAGCTTGTCGCCGCCGACACCGGTGGCTGGCGGAAGATCCGGGATGGAGCACAAGCCATCCTCGAAGCGCTCGCCGCCCGCGGCACGAGGGTCTTCGTCCTGTCGAACGCCCCGCGGAGCTTCGCCGACACGGCCGCGGGATTCGACTGGGCGCACCTCGTCGAGCGGTTCTTCTTCTCCGGCGTCATGGGCGTCGCCAAGCCGTCGCCCGAGATCTACGCCCGCGTCGAGGAGTCCATGGGGCTGACCGGCGAGGCCCTGTGGTTCGTCGACGACAAGATCGAGAACGTCACCACGGCCTCGACCCGCGGCTGGCACTCCCACCTCTGGGTCGACGACGCCGACACCCGCGCCTGGCTGGCCGCAGAGGGTTTCCTGTCCTGACACCAACCACACCGGACCGGCGTACGGTGAAAGTGAGCCCACGAGAGCGTGGTCTCACTGGAGGTTTGACGATGTTCGCGTCTCAGATGGAACACATGGCAAGCGGGCAAGGCTTCATCGCCGCCCTGGACCAGAGTGGTGGCAGCACCCCCAAAGCACTGGCGCTGTACGGGATCAACGCAGACTCGTACGCCGGCGATGCCGAGATGTACGACCTCGTCCACGCGATGAGGGAGCGGATCGTCATGAGCCCCGCCTTCAACGGCTCGCACATTCTCGGCGCAATTCTGTTCGAGATGACGATGGATCGTACGTTCGGCGGGCAGGCGAGCGCAGACTACCTGTGGGAGGCCAAGCACGTCGTGCCGTTCCTCAAGGTCGACAAGGGGCTCGCGGACGAAGCACAGGGCGTACGTCTCATGAAGCCGATCCCCGGCCTCGACACGCTGCTCGAGCGCGCCAAGGCAGCGCGCATCTTCGGGACGAAGATGCGCTCGGTCATCCGGTCCGCCGACCGGGACGGCATCGCCGCCATCGTCGCGCAGCAGTTCGAGCTGGGCCGACAGATCTCGGCCGCCGACCTGGTTCCCATCCTGGAGCCCGAGGTCGACATCACCGCGCCCGACAAGGGCGAGTGCGAGCAGATCCTCATGGACGAGATCGGCAAGCACCTGCTCGCCGACACGTTCGACGGACCGATCATGTTCAAGCTCACGATCCCGGACGTCGACGGCTTCTACACGCCGCTGATCGAGCACCCCCAGGTCGTACGGGTCGTGGCTCTGTCGGGCGGCTACTCGCGCGAGGAGGCCAACACACGGCTGGCTCGCAATCCCCGCCTGATCGCGAGCTTCTCGCGCGCCCTGACCGAGGGGCTTCGCGTGGACATGACGACGGAGGAGTTCGACACGGCGCTCGCCGAGTCGATCAGCTCGATCTACGCCGCGTCGACGACGTAGGCCCCGAGACCGGCGACCGGACAGGCATCTGGATGCCTGTCCGGTCGCTGGTGAGCCTCGTGGGCCGCCGTCAGCGGTCCGGGGTGGCGCCCCAGATCTTGGTGAGGTAGTCCCTCATCGAGCGGTCGGACGAGAAGAACCCCGACCGCGCGATGTTGAGGATCGCGGAGCGCGTCCAGGCTTCCTCGTCGGCGTACGCCTTCTCAACCGCCGCTTGGGCGTCCATGTACGGCTGGTAGTCGGCCAGCGCCATGAAGCGGTCCTGATAGAGCAGGTTGGAGACGACCATCTCGAACGCGTTCCGGTCGCCGTCCGAGAAGATGCCGGACGAGATGAGGTCGATGGCGCTCTTCAGGGTCGCGTTGCTCTCGTAGTACTCGCTGGGCCGATAGCCCGCGGCCGTCAGCGCCGTGACCTCCGGCTCGGTCATGCCGAACAGGAAGAAGTTGTCGTCGCCCACCAGCTTGCGGATCTCGATGTTCGCGCCATCGTCGGTACCCACCGTGAGTGCACCGTTGAGCGCGAACTTCATGTTGCCCGTACCGGACGCCTCCATCCCCGCGAGCGAGATCTGCTCGGACAGGTCGGCCGCCGGGATGAGCTTCTCGGCGAGGGTGACGTTGTAGTTCGCGGGGAACGCGACCTTGAGCCGGCCCCGTACCCGCTTGTCGGCGTTGATCGTCTCGGCGACGCGGTTGATGAGGTAGATCGTCTCCTTGGCCATCTTGTAGCCAGGTGCGGCCTTCGCACCGAAGACCACCGTCCGCGGCGTGACCTTCGTCGCGTCGAGCCGACCGGAGATCAGTCCGTCGTACAGCGTGACGACGTGGAGCAGCTTGAGGCTCTGCCGCTTGTACTCGTGGAGCCGCTTGACCATGACGTCGAGCAGGTTGCCGTCCGGCAGGTCGATGCCGTCGCGGGCTCGCAGCAGGTTGTACAGACGTGTCTTGTTGGTTTCCTTCGACTCCCTGAACGCCTTGCGGAAGTCCTCGTCCTCGGCGTACGGCTCCAGCTCCTCGAGCCTCTCCAGGTCGGTGACCCACCCCGGGCCGAGCGCATCGGTGATGAGCTGGCTCAGCGACGGGTTCGCCAGGCGGATGAACCGCCGGGGCGTCACGCCGTTGGTGACGTTGGTGAACTTGTCCGGCCAGTAGGTGGAGAAGTCAGGCAGGACCTTCTCGGCCAGCAGCTCCGACTGGAGGGCAGCAACGCCATTGACCTTGGTGGAGGCGACGGTGGCGAGGTAGGCCATCCGTACGGCCCGCTCCGGGTACTCGGTGACGATGGACATCCGGCGCGCGCGCAGCTCGTCGTCCGGGAACGCCTCGCGGACCTCCTCGAGGAAGTTGTCGTTGATCTTGAAGATGATCTCCAGGTGGCGCGGCAGCAGCCGACCGAGCAGCTCCACCGACCACATCTCCAGCGCCTCGGGCAGGAGCGTGTGGCAGGTGTACGCGAAGCAATGCTTCGTGATCTCCCAGGCCTCGTCCCACTCGTACTGCTTCTCGTCGACGAGTATCCGCATGAGCTCCGGCACCGCGATGACCGGATGCGTGTCGTTGAGCTGGAACATGATCCGCTTCGGCAGGTCGTGGAGGTCGTAGTCCTCCTCGAGCATTCCGTCGATGAAGTCGTGGAGCGAGCAGGCGACGAAGAAGTACTGCTGCTGCAGACGCAGCTCCTTGCCCTGAGGCGTCGAGTCCTCGGGGTACAGCACCTTCGTGATGTTCTCCGCGAACGTCTGCGCACGGACGGCCTCGGCGTAGTCGCCGGCGTTGAAGATCGCCAGGTCGAACGCCTTCGTGGCCTGGGCGCTCCAGAGGCGCAGCGTGTTCACGCGGCCGTTCTGGTAGCCGGGGACCATGTAGTTGTATGGGATGCCGAGCACGTTCCACGCCGGCACCCAGCGCGTACGCGTCGTGCCCAAGTCGTCGTACGTCTCCGTGTGGCCGCCGAAGTCGACCTGCACGGAGGCTTCCGGGTGCGGGAACTCCCACGGTGCGCCGAGCGACAGCCACGTGTCCGGCTGCTCGACCTGGCGGCCGTCGACGAACGTCTGACGGAAGATGCCGTACTCATAGCGGATGCCGTAGCCGATACAGGGCACGCTCATCGTCGCGAGGGAGTCGATGAAGCAGGCGGCGAGGCGACCGAGGCCGCCGTTGCCGAGGCCCGGCTCGACCTCCTGCGCGCGCAGCGTCGCGATGTCCAGGCCGCAGCTCTCGAGCGCCTTCGCGGCGATCTCGGTGAGGTCGGTCGCGAGGAGGGCGTTGCCGAGCTGGCGGCCAAGAAGGTACTCCGCGGACAAGTACCCGATGGTCTTCGCCTTGGTCTGGCGGTTGTGCCGCTTCGTCTCCAGCCAGCGGGCCATGAGGTAGTGGCGCACGGTCTTGGCCAGCGCGAGATATTGGTCGTTGACCGTGGATCCCCCGAGCGCGACGCCTTGGCTGCCGTTCAGCTCGCGCAGGAACTCCTTCACGAAGCCGTCGACCGAGTGCGGCGGTGTCGTGACGGCCGCCAGGGCGATGGGATGCGTGGGCTGGAAGTGGGGACCCACGTGGCGGGTCTCTGTGGTCGGCGTCTCATCGGCGTGAACGTCGGGATCTTGATCGTTCACATCGGACTCCTCGGCAACGGACTCAGCACTCATTGGATCACCGTAACGTGGTCATGTTTCAAGCATGAAAACGTCCACGGACCGTACAGATCGTGTCGCCATGCGAGACAACCGTGCTATCGAGGCGCGAGACCGTGCCGTGCCACGGGCTGTCGGAAGGGCATGACAGGATTGTCCCTGTGGAACTCGAGGCCGAAGACGTCAGCGTGACCGCTCGATCGCGCGGGAGACTCGCGTGACCGAGACCGGGTCCATGACGTGCTACCGGCACGCAGGTGTCGCGGCGGGTGTGGTGTGCACGCGCTGCCACCGTCCCATCTGTCCCGCGTGCATGGTCGACGCGGCCGTGGGCTTCCAGTGCCCCGAGTGCACGAGACAGGGTGCCCGTGAGACGAGGCAGGGGATTCTCCCGTACGGCGGCCATCCCAGCCGCGATCCCCGGCTCACGTCGATCGTCCTGATCGTCATCAACACCGTGGTCTGGCTGATGACGAACAAGGGGCCACTACTCTTCAACAGCCTTGCGCTCGTGCCGCGCGGCCTGTGCCTCGACGTGATCGACCCCGGGTCGTACTACCCAGGGGTCCTGAAGGCGGCCTGCGTCGCGAACGGCAACAACTGGGTTGCCGGCGTCTCCAGCGGCGCGTGGTGGCAGGTCGTCACGTCCATGTTCACACACCTCAATATCGTGCACCTCGGGGTGAACATGGTGTCGTTGTTCATCATCGGCCCGCTCCTTGAGCGGCTCCTTGGGCGCACACGGTTCCTCGCCGTATACGGGATCGCCGGCCTTGCCGGGTCGGCGAGTGTCATGTGGCTGACCACCCCCGAAACCTCGAGCGTTGGTGCGTCCGGCGCCCTGTTCGGAGTCCTGGGCGCGATCCTCGTCCTCACGTACAAGGCGAAGGGCCGCTACCAGCAGATCCTGATCATCCTGGGCGCCAACATCGCGTACGACATGTTCTACCTCAACACGATCTCCTGGCAGGGCCACTTCGGCGGCCTCGTAGCCGGGCTCCTGGCGGGCTGGATCATGGCCTACGCCCCCCGAGAGCGCCGGCATCAGATCCAGGTGTACGGACTGTCCGCGCTCACCGTCGCCATCCTCGCCGCCATCGTGGCGAGGTCCCTGATGCTGGCCTGAGGCCGGCCGTGGGCGTGCGGCCGTCAGCGGTAACGCTCCTGCCGGCCGAGCCCGGTGTCTACCGGTTCCGCGACGATCGGGGTCGCGCTCTGTACATCGGACGGGCCGGCGATCTGCGCCGCCGCGTCTCCTCGTACTGGGGCGATCTGCGTGGCCGGTCCCATCTGCGACGAATGGTGCCTCAGATCGCACGGATCGAAGCGCTCGTCTGTGGGTCTGAGCATGAGGCCGCGTGGGCGGAGCGCCTGCTGCTCGAGCAGCGCATGCCTCGATGGAACCGGATCGCGGGCGGCCTGGAGGTCCCCGTCTTCGTACGCCTGGACGTGGCAAAGCCGTCCCTGGGGGTGGCGCACGAGGTGGTCACGACCTCAGACGTGCGCTGGTACGGGCCGTACCTGGGCGGCGGCGCAACCCGGCTCGCGGTCGCGGCGTTGGATCGCGAGTTCTCGCTCGCCTACACAGGCAGGCGTCTGACCGGTACGGAACGCGACCTTGCGCGGGTACGGGGTGTCGGCCATGCGGACACGGCAACAATGGCCGATCGCGTCGACCGGGTCCTGAGCAGGGATCCCGACGAGGTCGCGGCCGTACGGGCAGCGCTGGTGGGTCGACGGGATGCGGCTGCGGCGGCCGAGAGGTTCGAGCTGGCCGCCAGCATCCACGCCGAGCTGGGCGGTCTCGAGTGGGTCGTTTCCCCCGTTCGGTTCCTTGGCACGGCCGACCTCGACCTGGTCCTGTCGCGGGAGGGGCAGCGGCTCACCTTGCGGTTGCGCAACGGCAGGCTGGAGAGCTGGGACCAGGCAACGACACCGGATGAGAAGTCTGTCTCACGTCCTGAGTGGCAGGAGTTCCTGCAGCTCAACGCATCCCTCGCCGCGGCTCTCGCGGCGTGCCCCGTGCGCTGACGCCCGGCAAACCGCCGAAGTTACGCCCACAAGAGGTGCGGCGACCGCCCGTCGGCGTTGAACCTCCGAAGTTGCGCTGACCACGCTCCACCCGACGCCGTACAGCGCAACTTCGGACGTCCCGAGCCGAAAGGCCCGCGCGACCGGCTCCATAGGCGCAACCTCGGAGGTCGAACCAGACTCAGCCCGTGTGGGAGGCCAGGTACTCCTCGCGGACCTGCTTGCGGAGCACCTTCCCGAGCATGGACTTGGGGAGCTCGTCGACCGCGACGATGTCCCGCGGGACCTTGTAGGCGGCGAGCTGCACGCGGCAGAACTCGATCAGGCCAGCAGCGTTCAGCTCGACTCCCGGCCGAAGGAGCACGACCGCGACCACGTTCTCTCCACTGTGCTTCGACGGAACGCCCACGACGGCTGCGTCGACAAGGTCGGGGTTGCCACGCAAGACCGCCTCCACCTCCGACGGCGAGACGTTGAAGCCGCCCGTGATGATGAGCTCCTTGACCCGGTCGACGATCGTCGTGAAGCCGTCGGCGTCAACGGTGACGAGGTCGCCCGTACGCAGCCAACCGCCGGGCAACAGCGTCTTCGCAGTCTCCTCGGGGTTGTTCCAGTAGCCGCTGAACACCTGAGGCCCTTGGATAAGGAGCTCGCCGCGCTCGCCCTGCGCGACCTCGCGGGTGGGGTCCTCGGCGTCGACGACCTTCATGAACGTGCTCGGGAACGGGACGCCGATCGTGTTCGGGCGCCTGCTCGGAGCGAACGGGTTGCCTAGGCAGACCGGCGACGCCTCCGTCATCCCGTACCCCTCGACGAGCAGTCCTCCGGACACCGACTCCCACAGCTCGACGACCGACTGAGGCAGGTTCATCGCGCCGGAGATGCAGTACTTCGCCGACTTCAGCGAGATGCCGCGCTCCTGCGCGCGGGTCGCGGTGCGCTCGTAGATCGGCGGCACCGCGCAGTACACCGTGGGCGGGCTCTTCTTCGCGGCGTCGAGCACAAGGTCCACGTCGAAGGAGGGGAAGATGACGAGACGTGCCTGCTTGAGGATGCCGTACGTGAGGAACAGCGTCATCCCGAACGCGTGGAACATCGGCAGGATCGCGTAGAAGATCTCCTTGCGGTACTCGGCGCCGTACATCCAGGCCTCGCCCTGGCGGGCGTTGCTGTAGAGGTTGAGATGGGTGAGCATCGCGCCCTTGGGCTCGCCGGTCGTGCCGGACGTGTACTGGATGACGGCAAGGTCGTGTACATCCGGGCGAGGGTGCTCGTCGGCCAGCGGACCGTGACCGAGCAGCTGCTTCCAGGTGATCGTGCCGGGAGCTTTCGCGGTGAGCTTGGCCCGGGTCTCCCGCAGGCTCTTGATCGGTAGCGAGAGCGCGAGCCGCTTGATCGTCGGGAACGCATCGAGAAGGTTGACCGAGACGATGTGCTGAAGCGGTACGTCGTCGGGGATGGCCTTGAGCTTGGGCACGGCCACGTCCCAGCAGATCGCGACGTGAGCGGTGTGGTCCTCGAAGATGTGACGCAGTTCGCGCTCGGTGTACAGCGGGTTGTGCTCGACGACGACAGCACCGAGTCGCAGGATCGCGTAGAACGCGACGACGTGCTGAGGCGAGTTCGGCAGCACGATTGCCACGCGGTCGCCAGCCTGTACGCCGAGTGTGCGAAGCCCCTCCGCGGCACGTGAGATCTGGTCGCCGAGCTGATCGTACGAGGTCGTGCGTCCGAAGAACTCGGTTGCAACGCAGTCGCCGGCCTCTCGGACCGACCGCTCGTACAGCGCGACGAGCGACTCCGTCGGCAGCTCGATCTCTGCCGGGACACCAGGTTGGTAGTGCTTGACCCACGGAGCGTTCACGGCGCCGACACTATCGCCGGAGGCGGCACGAGGTTCAGACCCGCGCGTACCGAGCCCTCGCGAAGGAGTAGATCCCGTAGCAGGCAAGGCCCACCGCGACTGCCGCGAGAACGACGACGCCGGCCGGTACGGCCAGAAGGCTACGAAGGCCGGCGTCGAGACCGCCCGCCTTGTTCGGGTCGTGCGTGGTGGCGGCGAGGACGAACAGCGCCCCGACGGCACCGAGTGCGACGCCCTTCGCGACGTAGCCCGCCTGTCCGACCCGTACGACCCACTGCGGAGGATGCTCGGCCAGGTCCTTGAGGAAGCCCTTGCGGACTGCCTTGACCACGTGGAACAGCCCGACGCCGATCACGACAAGGCCCACGGCTCCGACGGCCCAGATACCCGCCGGGTAGGACATCGCCGTGGCGGTGATGTTGGCGGTCTGCTGGTTGGAGTTCGTCGAGGTCCCGTACAGAACCGAGACCGTTGTCACCGCGAGGACCACGTATACAACGGCCTTGGCGGCGGGCTTGAGCTTCTGCTTCGCAGGCCTGGCGAACGCCTCGGTCACTTCCCACAGTCCCAGCAGCGCAAAGCCGACCAGCAGTACCCACAGCAGCGCAGCGCCGACGGGGTTGCCGGTCAGCTGGCGCAACGCGCCGGACTGGTCGGCCTGACCGCCGTTCCCTCCGAATGCCAGCTGCAGCGCGAGCCAGGCCAGTACGAGGTGCAGCACTCCCGACGCCGCGTAGCCGAGCCGTGCGCCGACCTCGACCAGAGGGTTGGATCCGGCCTGGCGAGCGAGGTTGTGCGCCGAGTGCCTCATCCAGCAAGTGTGCCACCGCATCCATCAGGTGCCGGCCAACGGCGGCGGGCCTCAGGACGGTATCGCGCAGCAGGGCTGGTGAGTCGATCAGGCGCTAGGCCGGCGACCCCTGATAGGTCAGGCTCATGGTGAACTTCGTCACCTGCGCCGAGGTCGCGGTGTTGCGGACCGTGCACGTGAACACGACCGCGTGGGTCGACTTCGACTCGTTGAGCACGTACGTGCGCACTGACCCGGACGCGGTGTCCTGGCCACCCGCCAGCGACTGAGGGCGTGCCCCGTCGACGGAGTACGTCCAGGCGTACGAGAGCGTCGCGTTCGCTTGCGCAGCGTTGACGTACTTCCCAGTGAACGTGAGTGTCTCGCCTTGCACGAACATGCCGCCGTTCGTGAAGACACGACCGCTGTTACCCGTGACCGTGAAGCCCACCTGGGGCGGTATGACGGCTGGGGGCTTGGTCACGGTGATCGTGCGCTTCTCCAGGATCGGCGCGCCGCCCCAGAAGGGGTTGATCTGCAGCGTCACCGTGTAGGTCCCGGCAGCCGGCAGCACCACCGACTGCAGGCAGTCGTCGATCTTCGAGAACGTGAGGCCGGGTGTCGACCAGACGACGTCCTTGCAGGTCGGCTGCATGCTGCCCGCCGGCGGCTTCGGTACCGCCTTGAGGTACACGGTCTGCCCGGTGTAGCCAGCCGTGCCCGTGCGTGGCAGCTCGTTCATCGAGAGGTCGTACAGCGTCGAGGTCAGCCCCCAGACCGGTGTCGTCACCGTGATGTGCAGCTGGGCGGAGGTCTGCCTGCCGTCCAGATCCGTCGTCGTGAGCGTGAGCACCTGGGGGCCCGGCGTGGACGGCATCTTCGAGAGCCCGCCGGAGATGGCCGTCGTTCCCAGCGGCCCGTCCCGATCGGACGTCCAGGTCACGGGCAGCAACCCATCCTCAGGGTCGTTGCCGTACGCCTTGTACGGCTCCACCTGGAGGCCTGCGAGCGTGTACGTCGCGCCGTCCTTGGGGTTGCCGATCACCAGTTCGGGTGGCGAGTTCTCGGCGCACGAGACAGGGAACTCCTTGGAGTAGATCGCCTGCGGCCCCCACGTGAACGACTTGATGCCGAGGTCGAGGGACATCGACGTGGTCATCGTTGCGACGATCGACAGGCACCACAACGGCTTCGTCAGCGGCTTGCCCTTGATGGCGATGCCGGTCTCCCCGCCAAGGCCGGCGCCGACGATCCCGTACACCATGCCCCGCACATCAGCGCCCACAACACCGGACAGGTCGATCTCAGGCCCGGAGGTGACGGAATGCTTCTCTGCGCTGACGCTGAAGTCGGCGTTGGCCATCCAGCCCTTGTGATAGCCGAAGGTGATCCCGAAGTTCGCCTGCTCGGACGCGCCGTACGTGACGCCCGCGAACACCTTCCCGTCCAGGGCGGCGTAGATGTGCATCCGGAACAGGATCACCACAGGCACCGGACCGATGAAGAACGTGATGGAGCCGAGGTCCACCACCGCGAGTTCGATGGGATCGAGCTTCTTGTCGGTGGCGACGGTGATGTCCACTGCTACGGACTCGCTGATCCCGCAGCCGGCGATGAAGTACGCGCCGTTGGGGATGATGTGCCACTTGTACGTGAGCCCGGCGGACACGCCGCAGTCGGCCGCGAAGTGGAGGCTGCCGACGAAGTGGACGCCGTACTGATCGGTGTCGACGTTGTAGTCGTACGAGTTGCCAGTGTTCTGCGGCAGTGTCGGCGCGAACGGCGACAGGAGCGACGACGGCGTGTCAGCGAACTTCTGCAGAGGCGAGGTACCGAACGTCGGCGCGCGCGTCACACCCTTCGCGAGAGATACGTCGACAGCCTGCGCAGGGTCCATCTGCTGGTCGCCCCGGAACTCGCCCTGCTCGATGGCGTCACCGAGGGTTGCCTCAACGGCGTGACCCGTTGCACCCGTCAGGCTCGTGACCTTCACGAGGAAGCCGTACGGAGCCTTCGGGAGCGCACCGCTCGCGAGCACCGAACCGACCGCGACACCGGCCGGTACGGGATCAAGCACGAAGTCGTACTCGCACTTCGGTCGCAACGCGGAGGTCGCCGTGCAGGCCGGCGCGTTCGTGGCAGTCCACGTGGTGAGCGCAGCCCCTTCGGAGGCTGTGACCACGTGGGTCTCGGGACGAATGATCGGCTCGAGCCCGTACGCCTTCGGGAACTTGAGCGTCGACGACGGATCAGCGTCAGCGGCCAGGCTGCCGACGCGGCTGGGGTCGTCGAGTGCGCTGTTGTACGAGGGATCCTGCGAGGCAGGGAGGTGGCTGGTATCGCTCGGCTCCGCCGTGGAACAGCCGCCGAGGATCAGGCCCAGGATGAGGACTCCCATGAGTTGCGAGCGTGTTCCATGTCTGGGCATGGCGACCTCCCAAGGCTGGGATCCACGCTATTCCTGACGCTCCGTCCCCGTTGCCGATCCGCGGAAGAGCTTCGCAGACCCGGCCTCCCCTGACCGCTCGATAGAGTGTCGGCTTCCGCGTCCCAAGGAGTACCGATGGTCGACCTGGTTGGTCGGAGCTTCCTCAAGGAAGTCGACTTCACGCGCGACGAGTTCACGTACCTCGTGGACCTCGCCGCGGAGCTCAAGGCGGCCAAGAAGGCACGGCGCGAGACGACGATGCTCGAGGGGCTCAACCTCGCGCTGATCTTCGAGAAGACCTCGACCCGTACGCGGGCCGCGTTCGAGGTGGCCGCGTACGACCAGGGCGCCCACGTCACGTACCTCGACCCGTCCGGCTCTCAGATCGGCCACAAGGAGTCACCGGCGGACACGGCCCGGGTGCTGGGCCGCATGTACGACGGGATCGAGTACCGCGGCGCCGGCCAGGCGATCGTCGAGGAGCTCGCCAAGCATGCCGGCGTGCCCGTCTGGAACGGCCTCACCAACGAGTGGCACCCGACGCAGAGCCTGTGCGACGTGCTCACGATGCGCGAGCACACAGGCAAGGACTTCTCCGACATCTCGTTCGCGTACGTCGGCGACTCCCGCTACAACACCGGCAACTCGCTGCTGGTCACGGCGGCGCTGATGGGCATGGACGTACGGATCGTGGCGCCGACGCCGCTGCAGAACTGGCCGCACATCGTGCGCCAGGCGTACGCGCTCGCGGCCCAGTCGGGGGCTCGCATCACGATCACCGACGACGTGGAGGAAGGCGTGAAGGGCGTCGACGTCGTCTATACCGACGTGTGGGTGTCGATGGGCGAGCCGAAGGAGGTCTGGCTGGAGCGGATCCCGATGCTGCTGCCGTACCGCGTCGACCGCGGACTGCTGGACCGTACGGGCAACCCGGACGTGAAGTTCATGCACTGCCTGCCGGCGTTCCACGACATGAACACCTCGCTCGGCTCGGAGGTGCAGCGCCTCAGCGGCGTCGAGGACGGGCTCGAGGTGAGCGACGAGGTCTTCGAGTCGGAAGCCAGCATCGTGTTCCACCAGGCCGAGAACCGGCTCCACACGATCAAGGCGATCCTCGTCGCCACGTTGGTGGGTGCATGAAGGTCCTCATGGTCTGTACGGGCAACATCTGCCGCTCGCCCATGATGGAGCGCGTTGCCGCTCGTCACGTCGAGAAGGCCGGGCTTCAGGCGTCGTTCACGTCGGGCGGCACGTCCAGCGAGGAAGCCGACAACCCCATCAACCACCGGGCCAGACGCGTGCTGGAGCGGGCCGGATACGACGCGAGCCACCACCGTGCCCACCAGGTGACGGCGCGTGAGGTCGCCGAGGCCGACCTCGTGATCGCCGCGGAGGAGCACCACCGGCAGCGGCTGCTGCGGCTCGCCCCTCAAGCCGACGTACGGCTCCTCAGCGAGTTCGACCCTGACCTGGCTGCCGGTACGGGTCTGCCGGACCCCTGGTACGGACCGCCGGAGGACTTCGACGAAACCCTCACCGCCATCGAGGCCGCCATGCCCGGCCTCGTCGCATACCTGCGGACCCGTCCGGAAGCGGCCGCCCCGTCCTTCCGCGAATGAGGCGTCAGGCCGACGTGATCCGCAGATTCGCGAAGTACGCCTCCGTGCCGATGTCGACGAACAGGCCGAGCTGTCCGACGGCCGGCGCGACCAGGGTCGGGGCGACCGAGAGGACCTCCACGCCGTCGATCCACGCGGTGAGGTGCGTCCCGTCGATGCGGAGCTTGAGCGTCATCCAGGCGCCGGGGACGATGTCCGCGCCCGACTCGTACGGGCCATCCGGTCGTTCCTCACGCAGCCGGTCGAACGGCCACTCGGGATAGGCGAAGTACTGGATGGCCCGGTGATCGCGATGGCTCGGCGGGTTGAGCGGCCGACCGTTGAGCGGACGCACGTACACCGCCTCGAACCGGTCGCGGTCCTCGGAGATGCGGTACGCCAGGCCCGCGAAGCCACGTGCGTCATCGGGCGCGAGCTCGTTGAGGCCGCTGCGTACGTCCACCTCGAGCGTGCCGTTCTCGACGTCGACGGGCAGGATCACGAACGTCGGCTGGTCGACGTAGTCGACCCCGGGCACGCCGCGGAGCGTCACCTCGTCGGTGAGCGAGACCCGCAGCACATCCCGGCCGCCGATCGTTGCCGGTGTCGCCACGACCGAGCGGAGCTCCGTACCGTCCGGGATCGTGGCGAGGTCGTACGTGATCACCATGAGCTACTCCGTCGTCTCTCGGGGCCACGGCAGCTCGTCGGGCTCGACGGTCGCCATTCAGCCCGCGTGGTCAGGCCGGCGTGATCCGCAGGTTCGCGAAATGCGCCTCGGTGCCGACGTCGACGAAAAGCCCGAGGTCGCCACGAAGGGTCGCGGCCTTGGCCACCGGAATCACGAGCACCTCGACGTCGTCGACCAGCGCCGTGAGACGCGTGCCGTCGATGTACACCGTGAGCCGGGTCCAGGAGTCAGAGACGACATCCCCACCCGACCACGACGGCTCGTCTGGGCACAGTCGGTCGAATGGCCATTCGGGGTAGGCGAAGTACTGCGCGGCGCGGCGCGCCCGAGCGCTCGGCGGGTTCCTCGGCGTGCCGTTGAGTGGGCGCACCTGCACTGCTTCGAACTGATCCCGGTCGCTGCCCATGCGGTAGGCGAGGCCGGCCAAAGGCTCACCCGAGTCGGGGGCGCCCTCGTCGAGTCGGCTGAGCACGTCCACCTCGATCGAGCCGTCTTCGAACCAGATGGGCAGCGCGATGAACGTCGGCAGGTCGACGCAGCCTGTCCCCGGCACATCACGCCGGGTCATCTCCTCGGTGAGCGCGACCCGCAGCGCCGCCCGACCGTCCAACCTCGTCAGTTCGGCCACGCCCGAGTGGAAGGCAGCACCCTCGGGCCTAGTCGCGAGGTCGTACCTGGGGTTCACGGGTGTGGCTCCGATCCTGATCTTGTGTCTGCTCCGCAGGATGACATATCCGGACGCGCTGCGTGACACGGGGGTGGCAACTCACATTCAGCGCGTGTGATGGAATGGCGGATCGTGTCCAAGAAGTCGCTGGTCGTCGGGCTGTGCGCCGGCGTGCTCGCCATCGCGTTCGAGGCGATGAGCGTCAGCACGGCGATGCCCGCGGCCGCAGATGACCTGGGACAGAAGGAGCTGTACGCCTGGGCCTTCTCGCTGTTCGTCATCGGCATGATGGCGACGACGGTGATCGGGGGCCGGGTCTCCGACCGGTACGGACCGGTGATCCCTCTGTACGTGGGGTTCGGCGTCTTCGGCGTAGGACTGATGGTGTCGGGCTTCGCCCCGACCATGGCCGTGCTGCTGATCGGGCGCACGCTCCAGGGCATCGGCAGCGGACTCATCAACATCGGGTGGGCCGTCGTGCTCGCCCACGCGTTCGACGCCAGCGAACGGCCGAAGATCATGGGCCTGTTCTCCACCTGTTGGGTGGTCCCGTCGTTCGTCGGGCCGCCGATCTCGGCCTGGTTGACGCGAACGCTGAGCTGGCACTGGGTGTTCTTCTCCGTGGTGCCGCTGCTCGTCGTGGCCGCGATCCTGTGCGCACGGCCCCTCGGCGCGCTGCACCGGGGGCACCGATTCGACGCCGACGGCGAGCAGCCGCAACCAGTCCCGTACTGGGCGGCTCTCGCGACCGGTCTCGGTGTCGCCGCGTTGCAGTTCGCAGGCCAGCAGTTCGCGGACGCGCAGGGCTCACTGCCGGTGACGATCTGGATCTCCCTCCTCGTGGGCGCTGCGCTGCTGTTCTTCGGCGTCCCGCCGCTCCTGCCGGCCCGCGAACTGCGCGACCCATCGCCCTCCCAACCCAGCCATCGCAGGTCGCTGCTGGCCGTCCTCGGCGCGCGCTTCCTCATCGCCGGACCGTTCTTCGGTGCGCAGTCGTTCCTGCCGCTCATGATGGTGGAGCAGCATGGCTGGAGCCTGCTGCTGGCGGGCGGCCTCCTCACGATCGGCGCGGTCGGCTGGACCGCAGCCTCCTGGGTACAGTCACGCTCGATCTCGTGGTTGCCCCGCGGCCGGATCATCTTCGTCGGCAACGTGACCCTGGCCATCGCTTTGGGGATGTTGGCTGTCGGCGCGTCGACGCCGGCATTGTGGGTGGGGGTCATTGCGATCGGCTGGGTGATCGCCGGGTTCAGCATGGGCCTCGCCGTGACGTCCACGTCGCTGGCGGTCATCACCCTGTCTGTGCCACTGGCCCAGGGCCGCAACAACGCGGCGCTGCAGGTCAGCGACAACCTCGGCAGTAGCGTGCTTGTCGCGGTGGCGGGCACGATCTACGCCGCCATGCACCCGTCGGGCAACCTGGTGCTCACGTACGGGATCCTCATGATCGCGATGGTCGTCGCGTCGATCGCGGGCATCGCCGTCTCCTCCAGGATCGGGCCATTGCGCCACGTCTCGTAAACACCGACGACCGCGGGTGCCGCTGAATCGACAGGGTCGTTCGAGCGACTCAGTGCGACGCGAGAGCCCCGTCCGGACATCGCCTCCGGTATGGGCCGCCTCCCTCGTGCCGACACAGCACCCGCGGTCATCAGGTGGCAGCTCTCAGCCGGGCGGACTGACCACAAGCGTCCGGCGAAAGCGCGAGGAGCACCGCGATCGCGGGAGTGGCGCCGGGCCCCGGTCCGGCGTACCCGCGATGTCCATCCGCAACGTCCTCATGACGAGAAGTTCACCGCCAGGGCATGTGAATGCCGTGGGCCACGGCTGTGGTCTTCCTGTGAGCCGGACCCGGTTCCCCCACGCGAAAGGCCCGGACCCGGTTTCCCCCACGCGAAAGGCCCCGGCGAATGCCGAGGCCTGGGAGACGATCTGCCCGCTTGTGGCGCGGGCCCGCCGGGGGGATAGGGGGCCCGCGCCGCAACCGAGCAGATGGTCCATGCTCGCACGTTCCAGCTTCCTACGCCAGTCAAACCGGGCAGTGTTGTGCATGAGGAGCGAACTCCTCTTCAGGCGTGATCGAAGCCGTCAGCAAGGACGATGCGGCGGCGATCAGACCCTCGGTGCCGCGCATGGCGCACATCTCCTGCCGGGGTTGGCACTTCTGCACTCGGATCCCCGACGAGTCCGCGTCGGCGGTCAAACGGCTGCACGTTTTCGCCGACCTAGCCTTACCGAATAGGAGCCGACGATAAGCCGTTGGGCAGCGATCACAGCGGCCTCGACGAACTGACCTCGCTCGATCGTTAGCAGTGCCACAGTGGAAAGAACACCCGAGACAAGGAGTCCCATGGACGCTCGAGAGATCCTCACGGACGCCGCCCAGCGGCCCATCGAGAGCACGCACCAGGTGCTGAAGGGCATCTCCACGGATGCCGTCAACCGCATGCCTGACGACGCTCACTCTTCGATCGCCTGGCTCATCTGGCACTCGGGTCGCCAGATGGATGCCCAGCTCGCGCGGCTGTCGGGTGGGTCGCAGGTCTGGACCGACGCTGGCTGGGCCGAGCGGTTCGGCCTCGACCGTCCCACGGACGACATGGGCTTCGGCGACGGCCCGGCGGACGTGGCGAAGGTGCAGGTCCAGGACCCGTCCCTCCTCACGGGCTACCTCGAGGCCACGGTGGACGCGCTGGTCTCGTACATCTCGAACCTCACGGACACCGACCTCGATGACGTCATCGGTCACTTCGGAGGAAGTCCGGTCACGCGCGGCGTACGGATCGTGAGCATGATCGACGACGCCGTCGCGCACGTGGCCCAGGCCGCCTATCTGCGTGGGCTGCTCGAGAACTGGCGGATCGGCTACTAGCCGGCCCAGCTCAGGCGAACACCTTCGCGAGCCACGCGTCGACGACGGGGGTCTCCGCGTACGTCGGGTCGCCGAGGCCGCGGTTGATCTCCGCGTGGCCCTCGAGACCTGTACCCGGGAAGCTGGCCTCCTCCGCGTTCGTACCGGCGGCCCTCAGCGCGGCCGCGAGCTCGTCCGCCTGCGCGATGCCGTCGGGGCGCTGTACGTGCGGGAGCAGGAAGGCGGGCGCGTTCGGAGCAGCGGCGTGGGACGTGGGCGACAAAGCGGCCTGCCGTACGGGGTCGGAGCCGAACGCCTCCAGGTACCGGTCGTGCATGATGCCGCCCGCCGCGACCTGCGTCGGCACGTCGTACGCGGCCCCGTCGATCGCGATGACGCCCCGCAGCGACGACTCGGACAGGCCGAGTCCTGCGAGGTACGTCTCGTCCGTACCCACCAGCGCCACGAGGTGCGCGCCGGCGCTGTGGCCCATGATCACGACGCGACCAGGGTCGATGCCGAGCTCGGCCGCGTGGTCGAGAAGCGACTTGAGCGCCGCCGCGACGTCGCTGGCTTCGTCCTCGACCGTGACGGAGGGTACGAGGCGGTAGTTGATCGACGCGTACACGTACCCCTCCGCCGGGTAGTAGCTGGACGTGTACGGGCTGGAGGCAGAGTCCTTGCTGCCGCTCGTCCAGCCGCCTCCGTGGACGAACATCACCAGAGGCGCGGACCCGCTTCCGCCGACGGCCGGCCACACGTCGTACACCTGGTCGGCCGACGATCCGTACGAGATGGTCTGCTTGCCCGTCGCTGTCACCGGCGCGCCGATGACCTGTGGGTGCCGACGCACGATGCGGCCGACGACGAGGACGCCGATCACGGCGACGACGACAACCAGGAGGACGACCAGGGCTCGGCGGGCTCGGCGGATGCGGCGAACACGTGGCATGACTCGACGGTAGGACCCGCGCACCCCTCGTGGGAGTGACTCCGGAGGGCGCTAACACTCCTCGAACACCATCCCGACGTAGCCCTGACGCAAGGCCCTCCGTGCGGGTTCTACGAGCCGAGCGAGCGCCCGAGCGCGGTCGCTGTCTCGAGCGCATCAGCGGCGAGTGGTCCCTTGGTGCCACCTACGAGGAAGCTGGGTCCACGGTCGGCGTGCCACCCCCGACGGTGGGCGAGCTTCTGCGCGGCCTTCGCGGCCGAGCCGGAGAACATGCTGGCGACGACGGTGTCCACGCAGGTGAGCCGCGCAGCGGAGGGGGTCGCCTGCTCCAGCCACTCGCGGATGCCGACGTCCTCGCCGCTGCCGCCACCCTCGATGGCCTTGCCGCGGCTGGCGGGAGAGGGGAGTCCGAGGTTGTGCGTGGGGGCGGCGACGACGATGAGATCAGCGACCGGCTCGCGTGGTGCGGACGCAGCCGGCGCGACCTCCACGTCGGCCCCCGCTTCCCGAAGGCCATCGGCGATGGCCTCGGCGATCTGTGCGGTGTTCCCGAACCACGACTCAACGACGACGAGTGCGCGCATGACAGGAGTCTCCTTCATGTGTAGAGAGGATGCTGGGACCAGACAGCAGTCATCGCCTGGTCGAGGACGATGCCGGTGCGAGAGCGGGCACGGACGGCATAGACGAGCGCGACCAGCGCCGTGAGGGGCGCGACGATCACCACGATGTGCGCGATGCCGACATGGAGTGGAATGACATTCTCCTTCGATTGGTACTTGGTACATTATGTATCAATGTAGACTGAAAGCGTGCCGATCACCACAACGCCGTCGCGGGATCAGGGTCCGACAGGGGTCGCCCGGAGGCGGCAGCGGATACCCGACGCGGAGACCGAGCAGCGCATGCTGCAGACGGCCCTCGACCTCGTGGAGTCGCAGGGGCTCACCGTGAGCCTCGACCACCTGAGCCTCGAGAACGTCATCACGCACGCGGACGTGTCACGCAGCTCGGCGTACCGCCGGTGGCCGTACAAGGACCTCTTCCTCGCCGACCTCCTCGTCGCCGTCGCACGGGACACGGACCTTTCGGTCGAGCCGCCCGGTCTGATCGAGGAGCTCGGCGCCCTGATCCAGGGCACGGACCTCAACGACCCCCAGGCGCGGCAGGACCTGCTCATCGAGGCGCTTCGTCTGTCGTCGGGATCCGAGTTCGAACGGATCTGGAGCTCGCCGCGTTGGCGTACGTATGTGGCACTGTCCGCAACGGTCACCGGGCTCCCGCCCGGCCCCATCCGCGAGGCGGCCGCCGCGGCGGTCCTCGACGCGGAGACACGGTTCGTGGCGCGCCGCGCTCGCGTATACCGCAACCTCGCCGCCATGATCGGCTACCGCGTCAGCGGCGGCCTCGACGACCACGTGGGGTACGAGCTCATGTCGAGCACCTCGGGCGCCGTCATGACTGGCTACGTCGTCAAGGCCCTCGTCGACGAGAAGCTCGCCACGTCCACCCGCAGCCTCGCCCCGTTCGGCAGCTCGAAGACCGCCGAGTGGACCGTCCCGATGTACGGGCTCACGGCCGTCTTCCACGCGTTCCTCGAGCCTGATCCGGACGCCGACTGGTCCCCAGCGGCGATCGCCCAGCGTCGGCAGCTCTGGGCCCTGACCGCGCAAGAGCTCTACGACATGTAGGGCCTGCCGCTCAAGGCCTCAGGGAGCCGGCCGCCGCCAGCTACCGGCCGACCGGAGGCATCTCGTAGCGCCGGAAGACGGTGACACCTGCCAGCCCGACGGCGACGAGTGTGAAGAGACCGGCGACGTGTGGGATGGCGCCCGAGAGCGTCACGAACGCGAACCAGGCCGGGCCGATCGCCGCACCGAGGACCAGAAGCCCGGACCACCAGCGCAGAGCACCCGGCCTCATCACCCACGCGACGGCGAACAACGCGATCGCGACAGTGACGACCAGCAGCAACACCGACAGGCCGCCAGAGCCCGTCGCGACGGCACCGATCCAGCCGAGCACGGCAGCGACGTCGGCGACGAAGCTGAACAGCGCGAGCCAGCGCTCCGTACGTTGCCAGCCCGTCACCGTGCCACCCAGTCCGCGAAGACGCCGACGTGCGTACGGATCCGGTCGACCCCGGGTGCGTACATGTCCTCGCTCACGGTGGTCAGACTAGAGCGACACGGCTCAGGTCGCCTCTCGACTCGGACGGGCGATAGCAAAGCTCCCGCCGTCAGTACCCGCGGGAGGAGTCGGCCGATGCCAGCGACCCCGACAGTGCCGCCAGGAAGTCGGTGGAGCTCATCGGGTGCGAGAACATCGGGTAGTCGTACGTGATCGCGTTCGCATGCTCCTCCATGCTCGTGCCGGCGACGCAGTCGGTGAGCGTGATCACCTCGTAGCCGCGCTCGTACGCAGACCTCATCGTCGACTCGACGCAGCAGTTCGTCAGGAAGCCGCTCAGCACCACAGTCTCGATGCCCTTGCTGCGCAGGATGAAGTCGAGGTTGGTACTCGCGAAGGCGTCCAGTCCACGCTTCCCCTCGAGGACGATGTCGCCGTCGGCCGGCGTGAGATCGCCGACGATCTCCGCACCCCACGTGCCCTTCACGAAGGCCGAGGAGTCGACGACGCCCTTGAGGATCCCGTACGGGTGCTTCGTGATCTCGTAGTAGCCGGCTGCGAACTGGATCGGCGAGTGGATGATCGTGGCGCCGGCCGACCGAGCGGCCTCGACGAGCGCCTTGGTATGCGTGAGCATGTCAGTGGAGTCCATGACCGTCTTCACGGCGCCGTGAAGAACGCCTCCTTCGGTGGTGAAGTCGTTCTGGTACTCGACGAGCACGATGGCGGTTGTGACGGGATCCATGGCATCTCCTGATCAGTGCTGAACGGGGCCGTTCCTCGCCTGTCACGGTAGAGCCCGACCGGGTGCTCCACAAGGCCCGTACGGTCTTCACAGGCGGGCTTCGCGTTGGGTGGGATTCCTGCAAGGTGTCACCGAGTGTTAACGCCATAACCCGGCTACTGACACCAACGTCCGGTTGGGTGAGGAGATGAAGAACTCACTGAGCGCGTTGGACTTCTTCTCGGCCAGGCTTGCCTACGAGATCACCCCCGAAGACCTAGCTGCTGCCCAGGCGACGGGATCCTCGCCGATCGTGGTGGACGCTCGCCCGGAGGGCGCGTGGCGACGGGGACGAATCCCGGGGGCACTGCACATCTCGTGCAAGGAGGTGGCCGACTGCGATCCGGAGCTCCTGCCGGACGAGGACGCCGACATCGTCGTCTACTGCTGGGGCGCCGATGACCACGGCGCGGCCCGGACCGTCATCAGCCTCATTCGTCTCGGATACACGCAGGTGCGCGAGCTCAGCGGCGGCTTCTCCTCGTGGGAGGACGGCGGCTTCGACATCGAGGTGGAGCCCAACCAGGCGCGCCACATGGTCACCCCCATCGGCGCGCCGAGGGCCGGCTGACCTGATCAGGCCGAAGCTGGCGCGACCTCGTTGATCGCAGCCAGGCCATTGAGCGTGCGCGGGTAGCCGATGTACGGGACCAGCTGGCTCAACGCATCGAGCAGCACGGCGCGAGAGTTGCCGACCCGTACGTTGCCGTCCACATGTCCGCGGGCCTGGGAGTCGCAGCCTCCCTGCGAGACCAGGATGATGAACGTGAGCAGTTCCCGCGTGGCGAGCGCAAGACCGGTACGGGTGTAGTGGTCGCCGAAGCAGTTCTCCGTGAGCCAGTCCTGGATGTGCTTGGTGTCGGGCGTCGCCGTGGCGTGCAGCTGCGCCAGCCGATCCCCGATGACCGCCTCCTGTACCTTCCAGCCCGAGTCGAACCGCATCGCGGGCGTGGTCGTCGACTGACCGGGCAGCGGCAGCTCGACGTCGCGTTCGATCAGCGTCTCGTTCGTGATCGTGAGGTAGTCGTACACGCGACCGATGCCCATGTACGCGATCGCGTGGTAGACGACTTCCTTCGCCTCGACCGGCGACACCCCGTTGTCCAGCGCCGCCCCGAGGAACACCCGGTACTCCGTCTGAGCCTGGCACCCGATGAGGGCCGCCAGGATCACGAGGAGCCGGGTGTGCGGATCCAGCGACCCGTGCTCGAACACCTCGCCGAACGCGAAGTTGTCGAAGTACTCGATGAGCTCCGGGTCGGTCTGCGACAGCGTCGACAAACGGTTCCCGAAGAGCTGGTCATGGTTGTGCTGGGCATTGGCTGAGATCGCCATGGGGTGCTCCTGGCTGTACGGGTGGTGCCGGGGGTCAGAAGGACCGCGGGATGTGAGGGGCGTAGTGCTCCTCGAGGCTCGCGACCTCGTCCTTGGTGAGCACCACGTCGAGCGCCGCGACGGCGTCGGTGAGGTGGTGCACCTTGGTGGGGCCGACGATCGGCGCGCTGATCACCGGCTTGGACAGAACCCAGGCTAGGGCTACCTGCGCCATGGGTACGCCACGCGCCTCGGCGATCTTCTGCACGGCGTCCACGATCGGGGCGTCGGCGTCCTGGTCGTACCGCCTGCCCACGGGGTCTGTTGCCATGCGCGCTGTCGTCTGGCCCCACGGCCGGCAGACCCGGCCCTTGGCCAGCGGCGAGAACGGGATCGACCCGACACCCTGGTCGGCGAGCAGGCCGAACATCTCCCGCTCCTCCTCTCGCATGATGAGGTTGTACTCGTCCTGCATCGAGACGAACGTGCTCCAGCCGTGGAGCTGCGCGGTGTACTGCATCTTCGAGAACTGCCACGCCCACATGGCCGAGGCGCCGATGTAGCGCGCCTTGCCGGCCCGTACGACATCGTTGAGGGCCTCCATCGTCTCCTCGACCGGGGTGTTCGGATCGAAGCGGTGGATCTGGTACAGGTCGACGTAGTCGGTGCCGAGGCGCTTCAGCGAGGCGTCGATGTTCTCCATGATCGCCTTGCGGCTCAGGCCCGAGCCCCCAGGGCCGGAATGCATGGGGAAGTGCACCTTCGTGGCCAGCACGATGTCCTCGCGGCGGCTGTACTTCGTGATCGCGCGGCCGACGATCTCCTCGGACGTGCCGAGGCTGTACACGTTGGCCGTGTCCCAGAACGTGATGCCCAGCTCGACGGACTGGGCGAAGAACGGCTGCGCGTCCTCCTCGTTCAGGGCCCACTGGTTGAACCCGCTGGAGGTGTCGCCGAAGCTCATGCACCCGAGTGCGATGCGGCTGATCCTGAGGCCGGAGTTCCCGAGCCGTGTGTACTGCATGTCGATCCTTCGTGTCGTTGTGGTCGAGTGCGGCGGGGTCGTCCGTCAGCTGATCTGGCGGACGGCGATCTCGTACTCCTCATCGGTGACCATCTCGCCCCAGACCGCACCCTCGGAGAGGTCGGCAGGGATGGAGCTGATCGCGAGGTGGGTCATGAACTGGTCCGGTACGGCCGCGTGCCAGTGCCGCTGGCCGGGAGGCGTCCAGGCGGTGACGCCGGGACGCAGCGCGATGACCTCGTCGTCGGTCACGACGAGCCCGTACCCTTCCGTGCAGTGCAGCGTCTGGCCCGTCGTGTGCGTGTGCCAGGCGTTGCGGGCACCTGGTGTGAAGTGCACGAACGCCGCGACGACGCCGGCATCAGGGACTGTGATGCCGTCCACGTACACGTCGCCGAGGAACCTGTCGTTCGGCCCCTTGGTGGTCTTCGGTGTGGGGAGCTGCTCCATGTCGACTCCTCAGACGACCGGGCGGACGAGCGACTTGATCGCGCGGCGCTCGTCCATCGCCGCGTACGCCTCGGCGATCTCGGACAGTGGCAGCTCGAGGTCGAACACCAGCCCGGGGTTGATCGTGCGGGCGAGTACGAGCTCGAGCAGGTGCGGCAGGTACACGCGGCAGTTCGCGGGGCCGCCCTTGACACCGACGTTCTTCCAGAAGAACTGCTCGGTGGGCAGGTCGCCGTGCGGTACGCCGACGAGGCCGATGTTTCCGCCGACGCGGACGGATCCCGACGCTTGCAGCCGGGCCTCCTCGGTGCCGACGCACTCGAGTACGCAGTCCGCGCCGATGCCGTCGGTGAGCGCCTTGATGGCGTCGATGCCGGCCTCGTCGCGCTCGGCGACGATGTGTGTCGCGCCGAACGCGGTGGCGACCTTCTGGCGGCTCTCGTGGCGGCTCATCGCGATGACTTCCGTGGCCCCGAGCTGTACGGCGGCGAGGACGGCGCACAGGCCGACCGCGCCGTCACCGACCACGGCGACGCTCTTGCCAGGGCCGACGCCCGCGGAGACGGCCGCGTGCCATCCCGTACACATCACGTCGGACAGCGCCAAGATGCTGGGGATGAGGTCCTCATCCGGCATCCCGGGGGTGGCGACGAGCGTGCCGTCGGCCAGCGGGACGCGCAGCTTGTCGGCCTGGCAGCCCTCGTAGTGGGCCGCGTTGAGGCAGTTGGCGGTGGCGCCCTTGCGGCACGCCGCGCAGGTGTTGTCGCAGGGGTTGAAGCCGCCGACGACGAAGTCGCCGGGCTTCACCGTGGTGACCGCGCTACCGACGGACTCGACCACGCCGCAGTACTCGTGGCCGATCGGTGTCGGCTTCGGGACCGGTGCGATACCGCGGTAGCGCCACAGGTCCGACCCGCAGACGCAGGCCGCCGTGACGCGGATCACGGCGTCGGTCGGCTCGATGATGGTGGGCTCGTCGCGCTCTTCGTAGCGAACGTCCCCGGGTGCGTGAATGACAGCTCCGAACATGGGTTCACCCCATCACATGCCGCAACCCACAGGGAGGCACTGTCAGAACCACCCTCCGTGCCGGGTTCGCCGACGGCGATCGTCAGATCTCGGTCCTACACCGACGGGATGATGCCGCCCCGGGTCAGGTAGCCCATGAGGCCGTCGGTGAGGGGCAGAAGATCGAGCTCGCCGAACGGGACCCAGCGGACATCGGCCGCGTCGTCCCCTGCACGGAGCGTGCCGCCCGTCACGGTCGCGGCGAAATCGTGGACCTCGTACGCCACGTCGCCAGCGGGAATCGTGAGGTCCCAGAGCTCGTCGCCGATCCGCACCTCCAGACCGGTCTCCTCGTACGCCTCACGCCTGGCCGCCTCCGCGAGCGTCTCGCCTGGTTCCACCCGACCGCCCGGTACGGACCAGCGCCCCAGCTGAGGCTCATGGCCGCGCTGAACGAGCAGGATCGCGCCGTCCGCGACGATGACGGCGCTGGCGCCGAGGATGAGGTGTGCCACCCGTACAGTCTGGCGCGGGCTACCATCAGGCGCATGAAGGGACTTCCCGGCCGCTCGGGCACGCGGCGCTGACACCAGCCGTACGCGTGCCTGCCCCAGTCGCTCACTGAGACCAGCAGGCTCTGCCGCACGGTCAGCGCACCTCCGCCCTGCCGACCGCGA
>Ga0182021_10000816_pt1 | contig 34903 bp, 30 predicted proteins | sample 612E3MmetaG_FD_120493 | JGI IMG/M metagenome (GOLD analysis project Ga0182021, IMG submission 120493) | Permafrost microbial communities from Stordalen Mire, Sweden - 612E3M metaG (Illumina Assembly) | ecosystem: Environmental > Terrestrial > Soil > Wetlands > Permafrost | place: Sweden...
CGCGGACCCGGCCAACGCCGCGCGAGCCGCCGAAATCGGCCCCGACGACGTCACCATCACGCCCGGCTACCTCGAACCCGTCAACCCGTTCCCGCCGGCCCTCAACTGGCTCCGCGAGAGAGAGTCGGCCGGCGGCGACGCTTCAACCAACAACTCCGCCAACCCCGCGAGCGGCGCTCCTGGCGTCGCCACTCCGGCCGAGTGATGGGGGCGGGTCGCGCGGCAATGGCCGGCGGCTCGTTTCGTTCCCGGCCGCGACCCGAATCGAAGGGAGTCCCACGATGATCGATCTCTCCGGCAAGTCCGCCCTCGTCACCGGCGGCGCGCGTGGCATCGGCAAGGCCATCTGCCTCAAGCTGGCCGCCCAGGGCGCGAACATCGCGTTCGTCGACGTGGGACGCGCGGAAGTTGCCGAGGCGACCGTCGCCGAGATCGAGGCGCTCGGCCGCAAGGCCATCTACATCCCGGCCGACGTGACGGACCCGGAGGCGTGCGTCAAGGCGGTCGCCGCCACGGTCGAGGCATTCGGCAAGGTGGACATCCTCGTGAACAACGCCGGCATCACCCGCGACGACCTGATCATGCGGATGCCGATCGACGACTGGAAGAAAGTCCTCGAGGTCAATCTCTACGGCGCCTTCTACATGATCAAGGCTGCCATTCGGCCGATGCTCAAGGCTCACGCCGGCCGCATCATCAACATGTCCAGCGTGTCGGGCCAGGCGGGCCAGATGGGCCAGGCCAACTACTCGTCCTCCAAGGCCGGCCTCATCGGCCTGACCAAGGCCACGGCTCGCGAAGTCGCGTCGCGCGGCATCACCTGCAACGCCGTCGCCCCGGGCTTCATCGTCACGGAGCTCACCAAGGACCTGCCCGAGGCGCTGACGGATCAGATCAAGGCCAGCACGCCCCTGGGCCACTTCGGCACAGTCGACGACATCGCCAACGCGGTTACGTTCCTCGCCTCGGACGAAGCCGGCTACATCACCGGCCAGGTCCTGGCGGTGGACGGCGGCCTGGTGATGCAGTAACCGCTTCGGCCCTCGCCGGTCCCTTCTAGTATCGTTGCGGCCATGCCTCGCAAGTACCATCTCACCGTCGTTGGCGCCGGCTATGTCGGGCTGGCGACGGCTATCGGTCTTGCCTCGCGCGGGCATTCGATAGACCTGGTCGAAGTCCGGAACGACAGACTCGGGGCGCTGCAGGCAGGTCAGCTGCCGATCCACGAGCCGGGCATGGACGCCGCATTCGCGAACCCCGAGATTCGGGGGCGAATCCGGCCGGGGGCCCTCATCCCCGACGAGCCATCCGACGCGGTCTTGATCTGCGTGGGAACGCCGATGGACGAGAACGGCAGGAGCGACCTCCGGCAGCTCCAGGGAGCTCTCGAAGCCGCTCGGCCACACATCCGGGCGGGCGTGCCTCTCGTGATACGGAGCACCCTTCCGGCCGGGTCGAGCGAATCTATCGTGCGCTGGTCCGGTGGCGACTCCTCTCGACTCTTCACCAACCCCGAATTCCTCGCCCAGGGCCGTGCCCTGGAAGACTTCCTCGCACCGAGCCGCGTGGTCATCGGAACATTCCCGGGACCGGACGCTCAAGCCCTGAGCGTGGTCGAGGATCTCCTGGGAAGCGACACGTGCCCGGTCATGGTCGTGAGCGTGATCGAGGCGGACTTGATCAAGAACGGTTCGAACGCATACCTCGCCTTGAAGCTCTCGTATGCGAATGAACTCGCCGTCCTCTGTGAAGAACTCGGCGCGGACGTCATCACCGTCATCGACGGCATCGGGCTCGACCCGCGGCTCGGTCGGGGATACATGCGGCCCAGCTTCGGCTTTGGAGGGAGCTGCCTGCCCAAGGACCTGCGGTCGATCACCAACGTGGGTCGTGACCTGGGCCTGGAAATGCACGTCACGTCGGCCGCGTCGGATGCCAACGATGCGCACCAGCGGAGGTTCGCGCGCCGCATCGTGGCGGCCCTGGAATCCGGCAAGGGGCGCGTGGCCATGCTCGGCCTCGCCTTCAAGGCCGGAACCGACGACGTGCGATCGTCGCCGTCTCTGCGCGTGGCGGAACTGCTGCTGGGGCGGGGGATCGAGGTCGTCGGCTATGACCCGCACGCAGGCATGAACGCCGCCGCCGCCCTGCCCGGGCTGCGAGTGGTCGCCACGGCGGCCGAAGCCCTCCAGGGCAGCAGCGTGGCGGTAATAGGCACTGAGTGGCCCGAGTTCCGTCAGCTCGATTGGCGCGCTCTGGGCCCGACCATGGCCTCGCAGGTCGTGATCGACGGCAGGCGCCTTCTCGATGGGCCCGCTATGACCGCACTCGGCTTCAGCTATGCGGCGGTCGGCGCCGCCGGCGTTCCGCAAATCAACCGGACAAGGCAATCCGCCCGGCCTTAGCAGCCGGTCGGCCGAGCCGGACGGGAATCATCGGACCGAGGATACGGCCTTGTGGCTGTCTCAGCCGCCACCCGAACCGGCGAACGATCGGAGACGCAAGCGAGTAGATCTCGCCCGGCGCCTCCGAGCTCGCGATCGAGTCCGAGGTTACTTGACGGTAATTGCCGTTCCGGTCGGCGTGCTCTGCATGAAGATCTCGCCGCGAACGAACGGGATCTCCGAGCCGGATGAGTCGTAATAGCGGGTCAGCGCGGTATTGGAGGTCTTCTTCCAGGTTGCGGCAATGGCCTGGCCTTCCATGAAGACTGTTGCCTTGCCGCTGCCGACGTTGTAGACAAAGGGGCGATTCGCCTCGTCCAGCGAGTTGGGATCCGTACCGTAGGCCTGGTACATCACCACGATTGTTCGGGCGTAGACGTTGTTGCCGTTGGCCGGGTCAACCTGGGGGTGCCCATCCATGATCCGCAGGTAGCTGTCGGTCGTCGGGTTGTACTGGTAGCCGACGGTTCCCGTGCGGTAGGGGATGTTGATCGTCTGGGACTGCGGCCGGTTTGCGACCGGCATATCGTCCTTGAAGGTTCTTGTTGGCAACTTCTGAAACGTCGCCGGATAGCCCTTCTTGGCAGCGCACGAGATCAAGGCAGCGGTGTTCGTATAAGCGTTGTGCGGGGCCGCGCGAGTGGTGATGCGGTGGTACGGGCAGGAGCCTCCACTCAGGTCATCCATGTTGTAGATGTACTTTGCGTTCGCTGGGATGACAACCCGGACGGAGTTGGCGTCGCCGCCGAAGTGCCCGTACAGCGCGTGGTACTCATCGGCCCAGTAGACGTAGTAGGGTCGCGCGCTCCGTATGGGTCCGATGTCGGTAGCCGTCCCCTCCTGGAAGACGTACATGTAGCGGTCTTCGCCACCGTCGGCATATGCCTGGTACACGATCGAGGCGGAGGAGATGCCGGACTGCGGCCTGGCCACGGTGTTGTCATCGACCATGATCGCCATGGGCAGCCTGTGGGCGTCCGCCGCCGGGGCACCCACGCCGTCAAGGTCGGCGTACGCCCAGCCCGTAGGGAGTGGGCTGGGCAAGAGGTCCGGCGAGTCGGTCGGTGTGGGTTCGGCGGTCGGCGTGTCTGTCGGCGACGGCGATGCCGACGGAGACGGCTCCGCCGTGGGTGTAGCCGACGGGGTCGCCGAGGCAACGGCCTGGGCTACGGCGAAGGGCTGGGCTACGACGAAGGCCGTGGCCGCGACCGTGACCACGGCCAGACCGGCGACGGCTACCGCCAGTATCCTGCGGTTCGCCCGGATTCGATTCATCACTGGTTCTATCTCCGTGAGTAGGACTTGCCAACAGCATAGCCGAGGATGGCGGTGCGGAAGTCGCCCCGATGGTCCCCCATACGGGTGGGCCAGGAGCACCAGGTTTTAGGATCGCGGCGGGATGGCAACTGCGCATCGGACGTTCCGGCACCAGACTCCGTGACCCCTCACACTGTCCTCGGCACGATCAGAAGGCAGATGACGGCGGGGACGAGCGAGAGGCGGCCGCTGGCAATCCATCAGTCGCTATCAAGTACCGTGCCCGAGGATGCCTGCGATGGCGAGTCGGTCGAACGCGGCGGATAAACGTAGCCCGAGCGTGTGGCAGACTCGAGGAATGCCGCGGCCGCGAGCGGCGCCGGCCGGAGTCTGCAAGATCGCGGCGTTCAATACGCTCGCGGACCCGGCATCACGATACCAGCCAGCAAGAGGATCGGCGGGGCGGGTGGGAAATCCCACAAACTTGCGGCCCTGAACCATAGGCGCCAAATCGGCCGGCGGTTCGCCGACGCATAGGATCCGTGTCCGGTCATTCGATTGTCCGCCAGCCATCAAGCGACGTCTATCGTCTGGCGATGGCCACGAGGACCGTCGTCAGGCCGAGCACCCTCTGTTTGTCGATGCGGACGTCGCAGCCGGGAGGGAACAGCGACCCAAGCGTGGCTGCGTTCAGGGGGTTGAGCGCGGCCTCGCTCGCCCAGTGCCCATTGCCGGACCATCGGAGCAGTGGGTGGCGAACCCGGCGTGGAAGCCAATGGACAAACGGCAGCAGAGTGTGCGGATCCAGCGGAAAGCCGGCGTTCGGTGTGGCTATAAAGACGGTTCGGCAGGTCCTGACCATCTCCTCGACGAATCGCTTCTGGTCGGCGCGACTTCCGACATGTTCGATCACGGCATTCGAAAAGCCGATGTCGAAGGCGTCCGCCTCGAAGGGAAGGCTTCGCCCGTCCGCGACTACGAACCGGACTTCCGGAAAGGTGCGCTCAAACGTCGGCATGATGACCGGTGCAACAGCGGTGATGCGCTCGGGCCACTGGTAGTGGGATTCGAGGAAGTTGCCGGAGCGCCACGCAGAGTCGGTCACACCGACGTCCAGGACCAGGTCCGTAGGCTTGGGCTGGACGATCCGGAGGAAACGGGCCATACGCCGACGCCGCGATCCGGCGGTGAAGCGCGACGTGAGACGCCATCGGATGCCCCTCGGCAACTCCGGCGCAGGTTCTGGCGGATGACTTACGGGAACGTCCTGGGTGGGCGACATGAGCCTGTACGGTTGGGTTGGTGGGATGGCGCGAATTATAGGACCTGGCAGTGGGCTGACAGCCGATGCATTGACATCGATCAGAAGCCAGATGCCACCCTCCCATCCGTATACTCTTCCTGCATGCAACTGGAATTCGTCGTCGTCGCCTACCGATCGAGCAGAGAGCTCAGAGGGTGTCTCGACTCGATTGCGGCCGACGCGCCCGCGGGCAGCAGGGTCGTGGTCGTCGACAATGCTTCGCCCGACGATTCGGCAGAGGTCGCCGCGTCCCACCCGTCGGGGCCACGGGTCGTGGTCAGCCCGAAGAACCTGGGCTTCGGCGGGGGGTGCAACCTTGGTGCGGCTGGCTCGGATGCCGACGCTCTGTTCTTCTTGAATCCCGACGCCCGTCTGAAGCCTGGAGCGACCGCGCTCCTCATCTCCGGCATAGAGGTCGAGGCATCGCTTGCGGTTGTCGCTCCTCGGGTGGTCGACCCGTCTGGCGAGTCCCGGGCATCCTCGGCCGGGGCCGAGCCGTCCATTCGCTCTAGCCTCGGCCATTTCCTGGCGTTGGGAAGACTCCCCTGGATAAGGCGATTCTTCAGCCCCCTCTGCCTCGCCGATGGCCGAATGCGGACCAATCCAGATTGGGTCAGCGGTGCTGCCATGCTGGTTCGGAAGCGTGCGTATGAAGATGTCGGTGGCTTCGATGGTCGCATCTTCATGTACATGGAAGATGTGGATTTGTGCAGGCGGCTGCGCGAGAAAGGCTGGGCGATCGGCTACCAGCCGGAAGCCGTCGTCGAGCACGTCATGGGGCACTCGCAATCCACCGAACAACCAATCCGGTGGTACAGGGCGTACCACGTGTACATCGCGGAGCATCGGGGCGCACTCCACGCCCGCGCAGCCTCGTTGGTGGCCGCGTTTGGCCTGAGTCTCAGAGCAGTGGCCTACCGCGTAGACAGGCCGGTCAACTCCGCGCGCATGGCTCGCAGCGCCCGAGCCGCCCTGCGCTTCGCCTTCTTCCCGCCGGAAGCCGACGTCCCGCCACAGAGCACGGTTGGCCGTGCGCATAATGGAGCCAATGACAGAAGCGATCCGTGAGATCCGGCCGGCCATCGACGCGCACGTCGTGGGCAGGCGCAAGACCGGAAACGAGACCTACGTCGTTAACCTGGCTACAGCGCTCAGCCAACGCCACGACGTGCGACCTCTCGTCTACCTTGACGCAGGCGCTAAATGGCCGCAACCCAATGGACCCGACACGCGCCAGCTTAACTGGCGATCGTCGTTCCTCCGCATTCCGGTCGAATTGCCCATTCGGGCCCGCCGAGATGGCTGTGACCTCCTCCACGTCCAGTACGTGGCGCCGCCGATCACTCGCCTACCGATTGTGACGGCGATCCATGACGTTTCGTTCGAGGACGTCGCCGGACTCTTCCCGCGTCAGACCGAGCTTCGCCTCAAGCTGACTGTTCGGCTGTCTGCGCACCGCTCGCAAGCGGTGATCACGATTTCCGAGTTCACGCGTCGCCGTATTGCCCATCACTACCATATGGATCCGGACCGAATCGTTGTGACCCCGCTCGGGGTTGGGGATCAATGGCGTCCCGTGGCGCGCGACGATGCGCTGGCGATGCTCGCCGGTGTACCGCTCCCTGGCCTGTTCGTGCTCGCCGTCGGCAACCTGCATCCCCGAAAGAACATCCCGCGCCTAATCAGGTCCGTCGCATCGGCCCGCCGGGCGGGCGTCGGCGACCTGCACCTGGTCCTTGCCGGGCAGCGGTGGTGGCGTATGGGCGATATCGACCGAGCAATCGACGAGGTGGTCGGCGATGGCTGGGTCCACCTCCTCGGCTACGTCGACGACGCCTCGCTGGCAGCCCTCTACTCGTGCGCTGACGTAGTCGCCTACCCCTCCCTGTACGAGGGTTTCGGGCTGCCTGTCCTGGAGGCACTAGCCTGCGGTGCCGTAGTGGTAGCATCCAACACCACATCGATACCAGAGGTGGCCGGGGACGCTGCGATCCTCTTCGACCCGCAGGATGAAGCCGCTATGGCGGATGCGCTGTCTACCGCGCTGACCGACGAGCGAACTCGGGCCGCTCTGAGGCGCGCCGCTCCTGAGCAGACCGCGCGTTTCACCTGGGACCGCTGCGCCGAACTCACTATGGGCGCCTATCGGAGGGCGCTGGGCGTTTGACTAGGCCGCAGTCGGGTGGGGATCAGCCCGGGAGCGGTACCCTCGTCTCTTCGGCACCGTCGACGGGCGCTACCGATGCGGCGAGGCCGGCGCCGGCTAGCAGCCAGATGAGTGCGAAGTTCAGAGCGTTCGTGGCCTCGTAAGCCACGAGCAGACAGACTAGGGCGCCGGCGTAGGCCGCGATCTTGCCCCTGTCGGGGCGGCGCCGCGTCGCCTTGAAGAGTGCCAGCAGCACGAGCCCAAAGCCGATCGCCAGGCCCGCGGCGCCAACTACGCCAGACTCGTATAGGGCCGCGACAGCTAGGATCGCAATGTGATCGGGCTGCCCCGGGTTCGAGGGGTCCAGGTGCCGCTGACCGTAGGAATTCGCACCGAGGCCGATCAGGAGGCTGTTGGACAGATCTTGCAGCGCCGGCGTTATGCGATTGAGCCGGAAGGTGACGGTGTCGGGCGGCGGTTTCACTTGGTAGCCCGGCGTAGTAACTGGCCCAGCCGATGGGCCGGCCTGCGGGACGCTTCGGAACCCCGGCTGGGTGAGATCCAACGGCTGAGTGGGTGGTCGACCTCCCGGCAGTAGCACCAAGGTGGCCAGTAGACCGACTAGGAGACTACCAGCGAGGGCGGTCCCGCCTATGCCGACACGGAGGACGTCAGACCGCCCCCATCGGCGCCAGGGTGCGAAGGTGGCCAGGGCGTACACGGCCAGTCCGGCGGCCAAGCCCGCGTAAGCGCCTCGCGTCACGCCCAGGGCAATTGCCCCAGCCATGAGGGGTACCAAGACCTTGTCGGCCAGTCGACCACCCGAGATCAGCCTGTCGAATCCGAATACCGTTACTGCGGCCAGGAACGAGGCGTAGAGGTTCGCTTCCTGTGACAGGGAGAACACCTTCGGCAACGAGGACAGAGCTTCCTGGACACCTGGGGCCGGCGTGTCACCCGCTAACAGGACGGGCCCCAGGGCGAGGAACAGGACCGCGAACAGGATGCCGGCTACCGCCTGGGCGTAACCTGATGCGCAGATCCACTCGCTTGCCCTGGAGTTGCCCCGGGCAAGGAGAAGAAACGCCAGCAGGCCCCCCGACATCGACAGGCCGGTCCAGAAGGTCATCCGGAGGCTGTCCACCCGGTCCGGCGAGAAGAGCACGGAGGACAGCCCCAAGCACGCCAGGTAGACGCCGAAGGACACCCCGATCGGCCACAGACGACGGAGGCGGCGGATGTCGAACCTCGACGGCGACAGCAGGAGGGCAGCCCAACCGGCCACTATTGCCGGTTGCTCCAACCGCATGTTTCCGACGGAGCTTGGAACTATCCCTCGCGACAGCGTGGCCAGCACGAAAAGGATGCCGAAGGCGACGACCGGCTTGGAGGGCGAGAGCCATGCGACTGCGGCGGCTCCGCCAATAGCGAGCAGGACGAGGGCTGCGCTCCCTATCCGTTTGTCTCCGGTCAGCCACAGGGCGATGGCCACGGGCACCGATAGTGCCACGATCGCCGCGACTTGGCCGCGGCTCCACCCATTGTCCATGAGCCTCGCACCTCTCTCATTACCCTCGCCGCCGCCTCGGCGGTCACGCCACGCTCCACAGCTGGGCAGCCGGCGGTCAGTCTAGGCCAGTCTCTCTCCGCCTGCAGCGTCAGCCGACCTCGACCGGTTCCGCCGAACGATCCGGAGGCCGGAATGGGCCATCAGTGGCGACTTTGACATGGCCAGCGGCATCTGCGAGAGTCGGGTGGTCTGTAGGGCGAATCGTGAGGGCAGCCAGATGCTGAAACGAATTGTGCGGGCCGGTATCCGGTATGGTCTCCGGCGAAATCGAGTCCGTCGGGTTGTTGAGGCCGAGCTGGCCAACCACCGGGTGCCGTTGATGGAGGGGGCCGCGACCGGACAGTTCTTCGTCGATCGATACGGCGTCAATCATCCCCTCGACCCAGATCTTCGCGACCGTCTGAAGCCGGGCTGGCGCGCAATGCTCGATCCCACTAGTGCTGCTCGCCCTCCATCCGCGGATGAGTTGCGGGACCGGGCTCGCAGGGCTGCGGACAAGGTCATGGAGGCGGAACAAGTGGTCGCCTCCCTGACCGGAAGGTCGCTGGCCGGGAGGCTCCTCGAGATCGGGTGTTATGACGGCGCCGTCGCCTTTCAACTCGCGCGGCGCGATAGAACCCAGGTGGTCGCTTCGGATCTTGCTCAGTACTACGTCGTCGAGCAACCGGGCCGAGCGAAAGAAGGTGATCTGGCGGCGCAGCAGGCCGTACTCGAGGCTCTCAGGGAGCGAACGCGATTGACCGCGAATGTCCCGTCAGGTGCGGTGAGATTCGTCGAAGACGACATCTCGGCTTCGGCACTAGAGCCGGAAGGCTTTGACGCCGTAGTGTCCTTCGAGGTCCTCGAGCACGTTCGGTCGCCGCTTGCCGCGTTTACGTCGATGGCGCGCCTGCTAGCGCCCGGCGGCGTCGGGTACCACGATTACAACCCGTTCTTCAGCGTCGTTGGCGGCCACTCGCTCTGCACCCTGGATATGCCCTGGGGGCACGCGCGGTTGGCGCCGGCCGATTTTGAGCGCTACTTGACGGACCTCCGACCAGCCGAAGGCGAACAGGCGCTGCGCTTCTATCGGGAGAGTCTCAACCGATTGGCGATCGCCGACTTGCGTCAAGCCGTAGCGAATGCCGGACTCGAGCTCGTGGCCCTACTGCCATGGCCCGATCGAGACCTCGCTGCTGACCTCACTCCACAGATCGTGTCGGAGGTACAGCGGGCGTACCCGTCGGCCACGGTGGAGGATCTCCTGGCCACGTTCGTGAGCGTCGTGGTGCGCAAGCCTTAGGCTAGGCCTTGGGTCCTGAGTCCCCGAAGTCCTTCGTGCTCGCTCTACGCGCGGCCGACCAGATTCTCCGCGCGGTCCGTCCGATCAGCCCAGTGACCATGAGCAGGTCGCCACGGGAATCGTGGTGAGCTCGAAGATAGATCCATGCCAGGGTTGCCCACGTCACACTAAAGAGCGCGGCTTGGATCCCGGCTCGGAGAATCACGCCCGTCGGATCGAGCCTCGGTACGACGATGTCGGCTACGACCGCTGCGACGAGAAGCTCGAGCATCGGTAGCACCAGCATCGGTACGAAACGCAGCAACTGGCTGGCTGGCTGCCCGGCCGCTCGATACGCGGCCACTTGCATCACGACTCCGAAGCCGAGGTATCCAACGGCATCGACACCCGCGGCGACCTCGAGAGACATCCTGCCGCTCGCCGCCGCCACGAGGTAGACAGACGCCATAATTGCAAGGATCGATCCCGAGATTCCGACCTCTCGCCACTGTCTGTTCACGGTCATGAGGTAGTTGGCCGCGGGCATTGAGAATGCGATGCCCGCCACGCCTACGAGCAGGAGGCGCATGGGCCCGATCGCGTCGCGATACTCGGGGAGGGCGAGGAAGACCAATGCCGGCAAGGCCACGAAGAACGTGGCCACCAACAGCGGCATAGTGATAACGAGCGCGTCCGTTGCCCGCGATGCCAGTGCAAAGACCCGCCCCTCGTTGGATGTGGCGCCCAGTTCGCGCTGCAGCCTCGGGTAAATGACGGTGTCGATGAGGGTGGGCACCCGGAGCACGAAGGAGTTACCGAGGTACGCGGCCGAGTAGAGCCCCAGGCTTGTCGTGCCGAGCGTGAACCCAACCGCGAGCTGGTCGACGCTCAGCAGGAGAGTCGCCACCGCCCCGGAAGCGAAGAACGCGGGAGCCAGCGCCTCGAGGTGGCGGAAGGTGCTCCCGGCAGGCAACGTCCGGCCGCCGATCCGGGCGACTCTCGCCAGCAGCACAGACTGGAAGACAGCGGCGATGACGACGCCGACCAGCGCACCAATGGCACCCGCGACGAAGGCACCTATCACCGCGAGCATCGATCCGACGACTGCGCTCAAAGCCGTGGACCAGCCAAGGGCTCGGAAGCGGAGTCGAGTCCGAAGCCTCACCGTGGCCCAACCGCTGACCTGCAATGCGAGCATTACCAGCGAGGCGCAGATGAGCGCCGCGCCGAGCAGGGGCTCGGTGGACGAACGAATCACGCCGATGACAAGAAGCGCCGCGCAGGCGACCACGGCCACGCTCAAGCCGACGGCGACCCCGGCCAACTCGAGCGATCGCGCTTCATGCTCATCGCCTCGGGCTATCGCGATCGGAATCTCCCGTTCAGCTGCTTGGAGTGCCCCGAGGCTCGAAAAGGAGGCATACGTCGTTACAAGTTGGGTCACAGCCACGTATCCCATTCCGGCGGGCCCGAGCTCCCGCCGAAGGAGGAGCGCGAGCCCAAGCGTGAACAGCTGACTCACGTAGGCGGTCAGGATTAGCCAGAAAGCATCTTTTGTGGCGGTGGCGCCGCTCCGCAGCGCCACCGGTGACTCATCCACCGTAGGCGCTCACGAGTGTCGGAGCTCGGCCACGAGGTCTGCGAGCCGTCGCACCGCGGTGCCGGGCTGCCCGAACCCATGAATGAAGGAGCGAGCATAGGCACGGCCCCGTTCGATCGCGTCCCCGTACGCCGATCTGTCAGACAACAGGTGCTCCATGGCGGCCGCGAGTTCATCTGCCGAGTTGACTGGGAGGGTTGCGCCAGATTCCGCTATGAACTCTGTAGGACCTATGTAACCGCGAGCTGGGACTTGGAGTACCGGGCGCCCCAGACACATGGCTTCGAGTCCGGTCGTACTCCGCCCTACGAGAACGACGCGCGCCGAGCGGATCAGGGTTAGTGATTCGGCGGTCACGAGCCGCGCATGCCGGATCGGCGGCACCGCGAAACCGAGGGCTTCATTTGCGGGATGAAGCTTTATCGCCACCCGGCGTTCCGGGTGCCGCTCGGCATAGTCATCGACCATCTGCAGGGCCAGCAGGTTGTCCTCGGGCCAGTTCCCAGCCGAAAGATCCTCCGAGGGTTGGCTGAAGTGAAGCAGGTCCCAAACGTCGTCCCTTGGCGGCGCGACTGCTTCGGCGGACTCGAGACGGGGCCAGCCAACGGACACCACCCGCAGCCCCGATTGACTGGCCGCTCGCGTGTAGGAGGCCTGCGGTTCGCCCCAGACTGCCTCGATGTTGGCCACGGACGACACCAGTTCGGTGTAGCCGCCAGAGAGGCCGTGCTCAAGGGTGACTACGCTCCCTCCCGCCGCGCGCAACCCGAGCAGGAACGCACGCGCCGGGGGGAGAACATCCTGGGCGGCCACGGCAACCGCCCCCGGCCTTCCGATGCGCCGGCCTGCGCGAGCCCACGAAGACATCGACGCTTGGAGCAGTGCAAACCGTGCCTCCACTGCCCGCAAAGGCTCCTTTTCGGGTGACATGGCCGCCAAATCGGACAGCGTCGGCGACCGGCGGCCCTGATCGAGATCCGCGAGCCAGATGCTCGTGACGCGGGCTCGCTGGCCAATCGCACTGACCAACACGCCACGGCCGGGGTCGACGAGTTGAGCCGGCGCGGTTCGCAGGAGGTGACGGTGATACGGGCGAGCCCACGCCGGCGACCCAACGAGGACGAGCCAAGGGTTCTTCGGAGGAAAGACGCCCGCGATGCGCGCCGCCAAGCGACACGACCGTGATGGAGGCGTGGGATGGGAACCGCTGGCGGGCGAGGGGACGATTCCGGGGCCCTGGGCTGTCGGCTCAGCGCCCAGCGCCCGCGCCATGGTCCACCACTCGGCGCCTACTCCGCGCAAGCAGACGGTCCTGTTCGCAGAGTCCGCGAGCAGCTTTCTGAGGACAAAGGCCGCCCGGTAATGGCGGATCAGGGTCTCCGTTGCCGCATATTCGAACGCGTGCCCAAGTGAGACGCCGTCGACGACCGTCCTGTCCGAGCCGTATCTCACATACCACGATCGAGCTTGGCGGTACGCCTCGCGATCGATGGCTGCGCACTCCGATGAACTGATCAACGAGGAGTATGTGAGCAAATCCGATCCCGGAGTGTCCAGCTGATGGACAAAGGCGCGCTCTCCGGTCTCGACCAGGTCTGCCGAATGCGCGATGACCAAGACCTTCACCAGCGGACCTCAGGCGTCGGCAACTGGCGGCACGACGTCGCCTGGCCGGATTCCTTCTCCGGCCATAATCGTGCGCGCTGCGTGGCGCCCTGCCATCTCGTCGAGATGGCGCGGGTGCATGCCGATCGAACGCTTGCCGGGCCGCAGGACATCGAAGTTCTCGCCTTCGACAAGTGGATCACCCGGCGCGATGTCGCGCGTGGCTTGAATGGCGCGAACAGCGAAGCGCCTGAGTTCCGTCTCGCGAGACCCGACGGCTTTCAGGCCGTCGCCCCGTGCCTGTTCGGCAGCCCGGATAGCGGAGACCATCGCTGTCAGCTCCTCCGGTTCGAGGGCAAAGGCATGGTCGGGTCCCGGCAGCCGGTTGTCGATGGTGAAATGCTTCTCTATCACCGTCGCCCCAAGCGCGACTGCTGCGACCGGTCCGACGATTGGATCACGGCTGTGGTCAGAGAACCCGGTCGCCACTCCAAACCGCCGGCCGAGCCAGGGGATCACCGACAGATTCAGACTGTCGGGCGGGGCGGGATAGCTCGAAGTGCACTGCAGAAGAGTGATATCAGTCGCGCCCGCCGCCCGACTAGTCGCCAGACAGAAGTCGATGTCGTCCTCAGTTGCGGCCCCGGTTGAGATGATGAGCGGCTTGCCTGTCGCGGCCAGCCACCTCAGCAGCCTGACGTGGTTGATCTCGTAGCTGGCCACCTTGTGACGCGTTACGTAAGGATCAACGGCCTCGGCGTCTGCGACAGAAAACGGAGTAGACATGAACTCGATCCCGGCGTTCTGACACTTAGCCGCGATCTTCTCGATCATCTCGTACGGCATCTCAAGGTCCACAAAGACCTCATTTATCGAGCGCTGGATGCCCACGTTGGCGAGGTAGTCGCTTGCGCCCGCGTCGGTTACGTATGTGTCCCGCGCTCGATACGTCTGGAACTTGATCGCGTCTGCGCCCGCCTCGACCGCGACGTCCACGAGGGCGTGGGCCATCTGAAGGTCGCGATCCGAAGTCCCCATGCGCCAGTTGCTGCCAGCCTCGGCAATGATGAAAACGTGCTGTGAGTCGTTCATCGGTTCCGCGACCAGCTCCCAGTCATGGTGTCGTGTCGGCCAACGCGGAGGCATGGTACAGGAGAACTCCCTGGCTTTCTCCGACCAGCTGGAACCCCGCGCCGACGAACAGCCGCCGCGACGGCTCGTTGTCGTTCTTGACCCTGGCGACGAGCATGACCTGCGGAAACAGGCGCTGGAATCGACGCATCGCGCTCTCGAGGAGCAGCCCTCCCACGGTCCCGCGATGCTCCGGAGCGACTGACACGGAGACCTCGGCCTCTCCGTCTCGACGGTCGAACCTAACCTGTCCCAGCGGTCCAGCCGCATTCCATCCCACGACCAAGAGGCATGACCGATCGGCCAGCCGCTCCTGCAACCAGCGTACGTGGTCTGGGTAAGGGATCTGTTCCGAAGCGAACGAAGCCGCGCGCGTGTCCGGGTCGTTGGCCCAGCGCCAGAGCAGGCGGGCATCCGCCATGGACGCCCGGCGGACTCGCACCCCGTCGATATGGTGGGCTACTCGATCTACGCCTCTACCATCGACGAGATTCCGGGCGCGATCACCCATTGCCTCGCGCGTTGACCGATCATCAGCCAGGCGACGAATCAATCCTGAGAGCGTGGCGACGTCGAGCTGCTCGGTCGCTCCGGCGTCGACCGCCGCTCCGGCCTCATGAAGGCGCTGGGCTATTGCATCCTGGTTTCTCGCAATGCGAACGACGATGGTCGGCAGGCCGAGCGCGCAGCGCTCCCAGGATGTCGTACCACCCGCGCCGATGGCGAGGTCGGCTTCTACCATGAGTCCGGCCATAGCCTCGCCGCCGATTGCCCGATGGAACCGGATGCCTGGCCCGCCGTCGGGCTCGCCGCCATACAGGGTGCCAAGGACGACCTCGATCCGGGCCGACGGCAGGGCCGAACGTACTGCCCGGACGGCGATGGTCGTGGCGTCCGAAGGATCGCTGCCACCCATGGTGATGAGCACATTTGTGACCTCTCCGGCAGTACGGCGGCCGGTACCCCTCGCGGCTCGAAATGGCGGACGGAGAAGCGCGTATCGAGTGCCGAGGAGCAGGCGGGTTTCCGGCTCCACCAGGCCTTCGTAGTCGGCGGGCACGACCCCGAGATTGGCGTTGACAACGAGCTCGCACGGTAGGCTTCGATCTGCAAGGTCGTCTATCACGAGCCGCCGGGTCGCCAGCTGCCGCGCTCCGTTGAGCCATTCAGCGCCGAGGCCGTAGTGGTCCATCACGAGCACGGAAAACGGCTTGCGGCGGACCTCGATGGGCATCTGACTGCGGATCGTGACCGCCTCGGCTGAGGCCGGACTACCGAGAAGGGTCACCGTGTGACCGCTCGCCCCGGCCTGATCGGTTGCGTGGCCGGGTGCGCTGCGAGACGCGAACCACGGTTCGATGCCACGACGCTCGAGTTCCGATGCCAGGGTGAGACAGCGCACGATGTGCCCGGTACCGATGGTCTCGGATGCGTCGACTCGGAAGAGCACCCTGCGCGTTCGTGAGCGATCAACCGATCCAGCTACGCGAGCACCTCCCGCGCGACGGCCGTGACCGTCTCGATGACGCGTGCAACGTCACCGTCACTAAGCCCCGGGAAGATCGGGAGCGAGACCGCGCGGGCATAGAAGTCCTCAGCACGCGGGCACAGACCCTCCGAGTAGCCCAGATCCTGATAGTACGGATGACGATAGACCGGCAGGTAGTGCACCTGGACTCCAATCGAGCGCCGCCGGAGGGCCTCAAAGAACGCCCTGCGCCTGGACGGTTCGGACACGCGGACAACGTACAGGTGCCAGGCAGGCTCGACGCCTGGGCGCCGTCCCGGCAGTTCTAGCCCGGAGACGGATGAGAAGCTGCTGTCATACAAGCTCGCAATGGCTCGGCGGCGTGCGAGGAATGAGGGCAGCTTCCTAAGTTGGCTGCGCCCGAGGGCGCACTGGATGTCCGTCAGTCGGTAGTTGAAACCCAAGCTCTGCATCTCCATGTACCACGGCCCCTCATCGTGGCTTAGCCGGGACCCCTCGTAGACCATGCCATGTGAACGGAATTCCATGACACGGGAGTGGACATCGGCGTCGTCGGTCAGGACAGCCCCACCCTCGCCCGTCGTGATCAGCTTGACCGGGTGGAACGAAAGAGCTGTCACATCGGCCAATGTGCCGACCGACCGCCCTGCATCGGTGGCACCGAGTGAATGGGCTGCATCGGCGACAACCGAGACGTTGTGCTGAGCGGCGATTCGGCGAAGAGCGTCGTAGTCGGCCGGCTGCCCGGCGTAGTCGATCGCCACGATGGCGCGGGTTCGGCTGGTGATGGCGTCATCGATCAATGCGGGATCGATCAGGCCCGTAGAAGGGTCGATATCGACAAACACCGGTCGCGCGCCAAGGTATAGGGCGGCGTTGCCGGTCGCCGCAAAGGTCAGGGGCGAGGTGACGATCTCATCCCCGGGACCAACCCCGATGGCCGCGTAGGCTGCGTGCAACGCCGCCGTGCAGGAGCTCAGGACCGACGCGTGCGAAGCGCCACTCTGTGCGGCTAGAGCCTTCTCGAACGCCACGACTTCGGGCCCTGTCGTCAGATAGTCCGACGACAGAGTCTTGACCACGGCCTCGATGTCGTCCGCGTCGACGGTCTGATGCCCGTAAGGCAGAAAGCGTTCAGCCACCGATCATCGTCCGGAGTTGCTCGAGCGTAAGCCACTCCGGGTTCGTGTCGCTCGTGTAGCTGAAACCCTCCGAGACTGGACTTACGGTCTCCCACGGAGTGCCGTCCCACCAGTCTGCGTCCGGCTTGATGACATAGAACTTTCCCGCGTCGACGGTGCGACGGGCATCGTCGACACTGATCATCTGTTCATGGAGCTTCTCGCCCGGCCGGATCCCCACGAAGTCCAGCCGCGCCTCCGGCGAAATGGCTCTGGCAAGATCGACGACTCGCATACTGGGGATCTTGGGAACGAACAGCTCTCCGCCGTGCATCACCCCTAGCATGTCGATCACGAAGTCGACTCCCTGGTCGAGCGTGATCCAGAACCGCGTCATCCGCTCGTCAGTGATCGGCAGGACTCCCGTCGGTGCGAGCCGCTTGAAGAACGGGACTACGCTACCCCGGCTGCCGACCACGTTGCCGTACCTGACCACCGCGAAGCGCGTCGACTTCGTCCCTGCATATGCATTTGCGGCGACGAACAACTTGTCGCTGACGAGCTTCGTGGCGCCGTAGAGGTTGATGGGGCTCGACGCCTTGTCCGTGCTCAAGGCGATCACGCGTTCGACCTGCCGATCCAGCGCGGCGTCGATGACGTTCTGCGCACCGTGTATGTTGGTCTTGATCGCTTCGAACGGGTTGTACTCGGCTGCCGGAACCTGCTTCAGGGCCGCGGCGTGCACAACGACCTGTATGCCGTCGAACGCTCGCCACAGCCGCCCGGCGTCCCTCACATCCCCGATGAAGAACCGGACTCTGGGGTCGTGGCCGAGCTCAGCCGCCATGTCGTACTGCTTCAGTTCGTCCCGGCTCAGGACGACCAGGCGCGCCGGATCGTGCTCGGCCAGCACGCGGCGCACAAACCACCGGCCAAAGGACCCGGTCCCACCGGTGACGAGGATCGACTTGCCTTTCAAGATGCTCACATTCGAAAGGATAGAGGAGAAAGTACAGCGTGTGTCAGGTTGGGTGAGCCATGGGGACGGCCGATGCCGGTATACTCCCTAGCGGAGGTGCAGTTGTGGTCCCTGACGAGGGCGCGAATACTCCCGGGCCAGTTCGTCGTGAGGAAATGTGGGCGGGAGATCTCGGTGACTTTGACCCCCAGGGAACCGCCGCGGCAGCGGTGGGGCTCGGAGCGTCACGGGACCTGCCCCTCTCGAAGAGCCTTGTTCGACGAGTCCTTGAGGTCGGCTGGTGGCTCTTGGAGAACTCCTAATTGGGCAGCCTGCCACGACCTCGATGAAGCGGGTTTGCGTCGTCCAGGCCCGGATGGGTTCGACGCGGCTGCCCGGCAAAGTGCTGCGCGATCTCGCCGGCCAGCCGATGTTGACCCAGATGCTTCGCCGGTTACGTACCTGCGTGTCGATCGACGAAATCGTCGTCGCGACATCGATCGCCACTAGCGACGATCCGATTGCGGAACTCGGGGTCAAAGAGGGGATGCGAGTCTGCCGCGGCAGCGAAGCCGACGTGCTTGGCCGGATCGTTGAGGCAGCTCACGCCGCTCAGGCGGATGTGGTCGTGCGAGTCACAGCTGACTGCCCGCTCATCGATCCATGGGTAACTGATCGCGTTATCGATGAGCTGACGACCAACGGCAGCGCTGCGGACTACGCCAGCAACGTCCTGCGGAGAACCTTTCCCCGCGGTCTTGATGTGGAGGCCATGTTTCTGGACACCCTCCTGAGGGTGGACAGGTTGGGTCGGTCAAAGGCTGAGCGTGAGCACGTGACCATAACGATCCGCTCTGAGCATCCGAATCTATTCCTGTCCAGGTCGGTGGAGAGCGGTCACGACGATTCCGATCTTCGCTGGACGGTCGATGAAGAGCGGGACTTCCAACTTGTTGCGCGGCTGTATCACGTGTTCGGTCTGGATGAGCACATCCTTCCGTACGAAGTCGTCGTCAATCACGTCCGGCAGAACCCAGAGTTGACGAGCTTCAACGCGGACATCGCGACATGGACGCCTCTCAGCGACAAGCCTGGGCCAATGCAGGGATCGCAGGAGTGATCAGGCATCGCAGCGCTTGTTCTGCAGGCGAGATCGGGCAGGTCGGATGAAAGAGGTTGGACTCGTTGACTACGGCATGGGCAACCTACGCTCGGTGCGCAATGCGCTGGAGCTGCTGGGGGCTCGCGTCCTGCTACTCGAGGACCCTGCCGGGTTGTCCAAAGTCGACCGGGTGGTCCTGCCCGGCGTGGGGGCATTTGCCGTTGCCATGACTAACCTGCGGAATGTGGGGTGGGACGATGCGCTGTCCGAGTACGTACTCCACATGCGCCGTCCCTTCCTTGGGCTCTGCTTGGGCCTGCAGCTTCTGGCTGACCGTGGCACAGAGCACGGCGAACACCGAGGGCTTGGTTTCATCGCCGGGGCCACTCTCCGGCTCGAGCGCCCGGACGACGTTCCCTTGCCGCACATCGGCTGGAACGAGGTGAGACCCGTACGGACGGATGGGATCCTGTCCGGCGTCAAGTCCGGCACGTGCTTCTACTTCGTGCACAGCTACGCCCTCGTGCCCGAGGACCTCTCCGTGGTCGCGGGCGTTACTGAGTACGGCGGCCACGATTTCGTTTCCGTCATCGAGCGCGACAACATCGTCGCAACTCAGTTCCACCCCGAAAAGAGCCAGACACACGGTCTGGACCTACTTCGTCGCTTCCTGGCGATGTGACGGCCGATGCTGCGCACGCGACTCATTCCTGTGCTTCTACTGCAGAATGGATTGCTGGTGCGGAGCCAGTCGTTCAGAATCCACCAGGCGATCGGCAACCCGATCCACGAGGCTCGCCGCTTCAATGAGTGGAACGTGGATGAGCTTATCTACTTGGACATTTCGCGCGACGACTCCTATGACCTCCGGCGCGACGACCATAAGGTGAAGAACCTGACCGGCCCGATGGAGATTCTCGAGGAAGTGAGTCGCACCTGCTTCATGCCCCTGACGTGGGGCGGGGGCATCCGGACCGTCGCGGCTATGCGCGAATGCTTCCTGAGCGGGGCGGACAAGATCTCGATCAACACCGCCGCGTATCGGACCCCCCAGTTGATTCGCGACGGCGCGAAGATCTTTGGTCGCCAGGCGATGGTGATTTGCGTCGACGTGTGCCGCCGTGAGGACGGTCGGCCCGAGGTCGTCATCGAAGGCGGCCGAGAATTGACAGGCGCCGATCCCGTCGATTGGGTCCAGGAAGCCGTGTTACAAGGCGCCGGAGAGATACTTCTCCAGAGCCTCGACCGCGATGGCACGGCTCAGGGGTACGACGTCGATCTGATACGGTCGGTCAGCGACGTCAGCGCGGTGCCAATCATCGCTCTCGGCGGAGTTGGACGATACGAGCACTTCTTCGACGGATGGAAGGCGGGGGCCAACGCCGTCGCAGCGGCGAATATCTTCCACTTCAAGGAGCTCTCTGACCGGAACGCTAAGCGCGCCATGTCGAAGGCCGGTATTCCCGTGAGGCTATGAATGACAGTCCGATATTGTGCTCATTGCGCCTACCCGTCTATCGCCGCCACGCCCCTGACGTTCGACGATCGAGGCGTGTGCAGTGGGTGTCGCTCAGCCGAGCAGGCACAGACAATCGATTGGGACGAGCGCTTCGAGTGGCTCAAGCAAATCGCCGAGGAGTACCGATCCCAGTCCACCTATGACGTCCTCATTCCCGTGAGCGGAGGTAAGGACAGCTACTATCAGACACACGTCGCGGTTCACGAGCTCGGTCTGAAACCGCTCCTCGTCACCTACCACGGCAACAACTACCTCCCCGAGGGAGAGGAGAACCTCTTCCGGATGCGGAAGGTGTTCGACTGCGACCACGTCGTCGTAAGCCCAAGCATCCAAACGCTCATCAGGATGAACCGCATTGGGTTTCGGTTGCAGGGCGACATGAACTGGCATAACCACTGCGGGATTTTCACGACCCCAATCCAAGTGGCTGTCCGGTACAAGGTGCCGCTTATGTTGTGGGGCGAGCACGGCTTCCTTAACCTCGGCGGGATGTACTCGTTCGACGACATGGTCGAGTTCACTTCCAAGTTCCGCCTCGAGCACGGACTGCGCGGCTACGATTGGGATGACTTCACAGATGAAGGCCTCGACACCCTGGGCCGACCCGAGTTGAAAGAAGGCCTTCGGGCGAAGGACCTCCAATGGGCGCAGTACCCAACGGACGACGAGATTGACGAGGTCGGAGTGCGAGGCATCTACTTAGGCAACTTCGTGAACTGGGACGCCAACGTCCACTCTAAGCTCGTTATGGAGAAGTACGACTGGCAACCCGCACGCCAGCCCTTCGAGCGCACGTACCGGCGTATGTCGAATCTGGACGACATGCACGAGAACGGCATCCACGACTACCTCAAGTTCGTGAAGCTGGGTTATGGTCGCGCTACGGACCACTCCTCCAAAGACGTTCGCTCCGGGCACATGACACGTGATCGCGCCATCGAGATGGTGAGGCAGTATGACCACGTTAAGCCGCGGCGCGACCTCGACCGGTGGCTGACCTACGTTGACATCACCGAGGAAGAGTTCGACGCCACGTGCGACTCCTTCCGGGATCCGCGAGTGTGGTGGATCGAGGACGGCGAGTGGTGGAAAGACAACATCTGGGGTAAGCCATCGTCATATGGCCCGGTACACATTCCGGTGAGCGGGCGAGACAAGTACATGCAGGATCGCGCGCGATGAGCCAGCTTGGTGAGCCAGTCCGCTCAGGTTGGCACGCCGACTTCCTCCGGAGGCGCTGAGAAGCAGTTCAGCGATGTTCAGGACAAGGACCGAGACCGGCGTTCACGCTACTGCAATGGAAGCCGGCCGAACGCGCTCTTCATCCCTGGGGCGGTGGTCGCGAGAGGGCAGGGCGCCCCTCAGCATGAGCGGCTTCCTGGGGCGACACCCCTCGGCCCTAGCGGAGGCTCGTGAAGAGGATCCGGTCGTACTTGCCGTCGAGCGCCGTGAACGTCGACCGGCCGAAGCTCTTCGACGGAAAGAAGCCGGGTAGCAGGGCCGGATCGAAAGTGGTGTTCGGATCGAAGGGATCATACGAAAGCATCACTACGGTGGTGGACTCGAAACCAGCGAGCCGCGCCAGTCTGTCGGCGTAGTTGGCCACAACGAACTGCGGCATCTCCACAAACGAGTGGGCGTTATAGAAGACATCCACCCCAAGGTCCAGCTTCTCGATTTGCCATGGAGCGATCATGAGGATCTCGAGTTCGTCGTTCTTTGCGAATTGAACGCGGTCGAGCCGTCGTGTCTTCCGATAATCTCGAACGGAGTCGCCGTAGAACGACTTCAGGTATTGGGTGCCGACGTATAGATTCGGGGGAATATCAAGGTACACAACCTTCCTGATGTTCGGATAGTTCTCAAGCAACAGATGGACGTTCGTGCCGAACCCCCCGCCTATCTCAAAGAAGCTGCGCATTGCAGGAAACTTCACCTTCTCGGCCACGAGATCGTGCTCGTGTAGCAGGGTCAAGTAGTGCATGGCGACCTTGTCGCCGTCGACCTCGATGTACTCAAGGCATCCACCCCGCAGTGAAGGCGGCATTGTGTACTTCCCCAACAGCTCACGCACCCGAGGGCTATCGTTGAAGAGAACCCTCCGGAGCCGTCGGACCTCGTCAGAGTACGTTGTTGTTAGGGCGACTTGGGCATCGAATTGCCTGTTGAAGGGAGGGACGGAGTCCAACAGGAACCTAAAGGGCCTTCTAGGACCGCCGGTCAGGTTGTGGCGGACATCCAGAATCACCGAGTCAGCGTAACTCTGCCCTATGGTCGAAGTCGTCCCCCGGAAGTCCGCGAGTCCGTAGCGTTCGATCTGGATTGCGGCGCTCTGGCTCTTCCGTTTCCAGTAGGGGCCCGGCTTGTATGCGTTGCGCTGGGCTTTGGCGTCCAAGAGCATCATTCGCAGAAGCTCGTTGTCGCTGCTGATCGCCGTACTCAAGGTCATGCCCGCTACTCCGAACGACAGAAATCGTTGTTCCCTCCCAGCCAACGCTCGTCGGTTGGCCGCGCCATGAGGCGGTTCCAGCGGGCATCGCCCATGCAAGGCAGCGCGCTCAGGCGAATTCCCTGAGCCGGCACGTTAGGGCCGGAAAGCGCGGCGCGGACGGTCGTGCCAGCCGGCGGCTATGTTAGACCATATGGCCGCGTTCGCGCGGCGGTCGAGCAGGCTGTCCGTGCCTCGTCGGGACGACTGGATAATTGTGGATTACCAGGATTGTCCGGGGCGAGAAGCGTCGAACGGCGCCGGCGCGCGGGGGGTTACCATCCCATCATGCGCATGGCGATCCTAGGCACTCGTGGAGTTCCGGCCAACTACGGTGGATTCGAGACCTTTGCGGAGAAACTGGGCGGCCGGCTGGTTCAGCGCGGCCACGACATAACCGTCTACAGCAGGGATCTGTCGGTCCCGCGCGGGATGCGGTCCTATCTCGGCATGAGGATTGTCCGGCTGCCTGCGCCGCAATCCAAGTACTTCGAGACGGTGATCCATACGCTGTTCTCGGCCCTGCATGCGCTGACCCAGCACTACGACATCATCTACGTGTGCAACTCAGCTAACGTGCCGGCCGTGATCCTGTTGCGGCTTTTCGGGAAGCGGGTGGTGTTGAACGTCGACGGGCTGGAGTGGAAACGCCGGAAGTGGAGCGCAATCGGGCGAGCCTACTACCGAATCTGCGCTTGGACGGCGTCCAGGTTGCCGGTCCATGTGGTCACCGATGCCCTGGTGATCCAGCACTACTACCAGACTGCGTACGGGCGCTACACGACCTACTTTCCGTACGGGACAGAACTGGACCCTGTCGCCGATGACGGAACCCTGGCCGGCCTCGGGCTCGAGCCGGGCCGGTACGTACTCTACGTCAGCCGTCTCGAGCCGGAGAACAACGCTCACGTCGTCATCGAGGCCTACAAGTCCGTCCACACGGACCTGCCGCTCGCTATCGTCGGCGACGCGCCGTACGCCTCGGAGTACATCGCCTCGTTGCGAGCCACGATAGACCCTCGCGTCCGTTTCCTCGGGGCCGTCTACGGAACCGGGTACCAGATCCTGCGGTCGCACGCGACGGCGTATGTCCAGGCGACAGAAGTTGGAGGCACTCACCCGGCGTTGGTCGAGGCCATGGGCTTCGGAAACGTGGTTCTCGCCAACGACGTTCCGGAGCACCGCGAAACGCTGGACGACGGGGGGCTCTACTACCGCGGCGCCGTCGAGCTCGCCGCTCGGCTCCAGGAGGTCCTCGACGACGCGGCTTTCGCGGCCGACCTGCGTCGAAGAGCCCAGGACCGGGCGCGGAGGATGTACAGCTGGGATGCCATCTCGGACACGTACGAGAAGTGGCTCACGGGACTCTGCCCGCCGATGCCGGCCGCCGCAGACGTCAAAGAGGAAGACCTCTCATCGGTGGAGATCGCCGGTATTCCGATCCACAACGTGACCTTCGACGAGGCCGTAATCCTGATCACCCGCTGGGTGGCCGACGGCACGGGGGGCACGGTCTACACGCCGAATGTCGATGACGTTGTCAAGGCCCACCGGCGGGCCGACTTCCGGAATGCAGTTATGGGCATGCGGCTCCGCGTGCCCGACGGCATGGGCATCATCTATGGCTCACGGATTGCCGGCAGCCCGCTCCGGGGCACGGTTACCGGACGCCTCCTTCCGGAAGCGCTTGCCGCGGCCCTGGGCCCATCGGTTGGGATCGCCATCTTCGGTGGCAAGCCCGGGGCGGCGGAGGCCGCGGCGAAGGTCCTCGAGAGCAAGGGTGCGCGTATCGCGGCTGCCCTGGCGCCGGAGATGGGCTTCGCAATCGGATCGGACGAAGACGTCAGATTGACTCGCCGGCTGCGCGAGAGCGGGGCGGGCATCATCTTCGTGTGCCTCGGCGCCCCACGCCAGGCCTTATGGATGGCTTACCACGCCGCGGAGTTGCCGGCCGTGCTCGTCGGGGTCGGGGCAGCCGTGGACGTCCTGGCAGGCAAGTCGCCGTCGGCCCCGGCCTGGATGACCCGATTCGGCGTCGAGTGGGCCTTCCGGTTGTACCACGAACCGAGGCGCCTGACGCCTCGCTATATCTGGGACGACCCGCGCTTCTTCTGGTGGATGCTGCAGCAGCGTGCGATCCGAAAGTCGGTCCGTAACGACCGGACCGCCCGCGACTGACTAGCCCCGGGCTCGGTGCGACCCGACTCCCAGCCGAACGTACAGGTCGTCGATCTCGTGAAGCAGTCGCGAGACGTCGTAGCCCAACGCCCGCTGCTTCAGGCGAGCCGATAGTTCCGCCGACTCGCGCAGGCCAAGAGACATGGCCCCCCGGATCGCGCTGGACGCGGCCTCGGGTTCCCCGAAGTCGGTCAGCCGTTCTTCGAGATCGGGACCCAGAAGCGCCACGTGCGCGGGGATCCTGTTTGCGACGAGAGGGACGCCGGCAGCCATTGCCTCGAGAAGCGCGATGCCGAAGCCTTCGCCTTTGCTGGGGAATGCGGCCAGCGCCGCAGATCCCAGGATCCCCGGCAACGCGTCCTCGTCGAAGTCATGGAGAAAGTCGACCCGGCTCTCGACTCCCAGGTCGCCGGCCAGCGCCTTGATCCGTCCGACTTCTTCATCGTCCTTCTCGCCGGCCAGGAGGAGGGACCAGTCGATATCTGCGATCAGGGCCAACGCTCTGACCAGGTCCGACAGTGCCTTATTCGGCACCATCCTGCCGATCGACACGACACGACCGGGGATCGGCTGCCGGCTCAGGCCAAGGAGTGGCGCCAGGGGGATGGCATTCAGATAGACGACGGTTCGCTCGGCCAGGTACGGCGCATCGCGAAGCAGGAGCATCCGATCCGTGGGGCTGTCGGCGACGACCCGTACGCCGCACAGGCGGAGCCACGGACCGAAGTACAGCCGCACGGCCAGATGCTTCAGGCGTGAGCCGCCGGCGGAGTGGAATATCAATCCGTGGGTGTGGAACACACGGGGCCGCCGGCGAAGGGCCGCGCCCAGGACCGTGGTCGCAAGCGCGAAGCGCAGGTCGTGGATATGGACGACGTCGTGCCGGGCAATCTCGCGCCAGATGCGGTCCGGCCGGTAGGTGATCGCAATCTGAGCCCCGCCTCGGCCCGGTACCCGGACCACGTCGATGCCGTCGATGGTTTCGCGGTGGGGGAGGCCCCTCGTGGGTCCGGCGATGTCGCGGTCCAGGGTCAGGACGGTAACTTTGCGACCCGCCGCGACCTGGGCGCAGGCGAGATCGTGGACGTATTTCTCCGTGCCTCCGGCGAACGGGCGGTATCGGCGGCAGATGTGAAGGACGCGAACGGGCCCGTCGAGCGGTATGGGAGCAGTCTGAAGCGACGGTTCTCCACTCGAGGCATTACGCACCGGCTTGCCTCCCTATACTGCGCGGCGTGCCTTTACGACGATCCGATCGGCCTTGCGCCGTCATTCTCGCAGGTGGACGCGGCACCCGATTGGGGGCCCTCACCGAGTCGCTGCCCAAGCCGATGCTGCCCATCGACGGTCATCCGTTCCTCGAATACCTGGTCTGGCAGCTGGGCGCCTATGGGATAGGTCGGATCGTCATCTCCACCGGATACCGCGCCGAAGTCGTACGTGACTACTTCGGCCGCGGCGAGAAGTGGGGGATCGCGATCGATTACGCGGAAGAGCCTACGCCGCTTGGCACAGGAGGAGCGGTTCGCCTCGCGGCCGCCAGATTCGACGATGAACGATTCCTTCTGCTGAACGGCGACTCGGCCTGCGACGTCGACTGCAGCGCGCTGCTGGGGGCGCTATCGGGTGATCTACTCGCGGCAATGACCCTTACGCGCGTCGCGGACGGCAGTCGGTACGGAAACGTGGAGCTGACCGCGGGCGGGCGAATTGCCAGGTTCGGGGCTGGTGATGGGCCCGGCAGGCCAGCGCTTGTGAACGCCGGCGTCTACGCCCTCCGCCGGGAGCTTGTCGGCCTGATACCGGCGGCCGGACCGGCGTCACTTGAGCGAGACGTGCTGCCCGCGATCGGCAGTCGAATCGGTGCCGTCGTATCGGACGGTTACTTCGTGGATATGGGTCTGCCGGAGACGTACCGGCAGCTGACGGTCGATTCGTCGGGCCTGAAGCGAGCCGTCCGGCGCTCCGATTACTTCGGCTAGACTAGCTCTCGGCCCCGCTTCCGAGGGTGCCGTCGGCCAGATCACGTCGCGATTCTCTGCAGTTCCTGCATCCTAGGGAGACGCGCTTGCTATATCGAGCCAAAGCTCCGCTGCGAATCAGCTTCGCCGGAGGCGGCACCGATGTGCCGCCTTTTCCTCAGCAGGAGGGCGGCGTTGTCCTCAGCGCGACGATCGGTCGATATGCGTACGGCACCTTGGAGCCGCGATCCGACGGCGAGATCCACATCGAATCCCTCGATTTCGGCGAGTCCATCACTTTCTCGCGCGACGACCGGCTCATCTACGATGGCAAGCTGGATCTGGTGAAGGCCGCCATTCTCCACCTCGGTCGGCCGGAGAGTGGCTTCGATCTGTCGCTGCACAGCGATGCACCTCCCGGATCGGGACTTGGTTCCTCCTCGGCCGTCATAGTGACGCTCGTTGGTCTCCTCAAGGAATGGAAAGGGCTCCAGCTTTCGGACTACGAGATCGCAGACATGGCGTACCGGATCGAGCGTAACGAGCTGGGCATCCAAGGTGGCCTGCAGGACCAGTACGCCGCCACGTTCGGCGGCTTCAACTTCATCGAATTCGCCGGTGATCAGGTCGTCGTCAACCCACTTCGCATCGCGCCCGATGTCCAGAACGAACTGCAGTACAACCTCCTGCTGGTCTTCACCGGCCGAATCCGCCTGTCGGCCAGGATCATCGAGGACCAGGTCGCCCGCTTCGAGGCGGGCGAGGCCGACAGCGTCGAGGCCCTTCGAGAGATCAAGCGCCTTACGCTCGAGATGAAAGCGCACTTGCTGCGCAAAGAGCTCGACGAGTTCGGTGCGCTCCTTCACGAGGAGTGGTGCCAGAAGAAGCGAATGTCGTCCCGCATCTCTACGCCTGAGCTGGATGCGGTCTACGAAGCGGGACGAGCGGCCGGGGCCACCGGCGGCAAGGTGACCGGGGCAGGCGGCGGCGGTTACATGCTCCTCTACTGCCCGGGCGGCACCCGGCATAAGGTTGCTCGGAAGCTTGCGGACATGGGCTGCTCGATGTCCGACTTCGCTTTCGAGCCTTTGGGACTCCAGACATGGCGAGTGGGCTGAGCACGATGGGGACAGAACGGCAGGAAATCGAAACCATCTTCCGAGCCCGTGTCGATGCCAGCATCGCTGCCAAACAGGCGTTGCTGGAGGATCTCGGCCAGTGTGTGGATATCGCGGAAATCCTGATATCGGCCTATCGCAACGGCGGCGCTCTGCTGCTGTTCGGCAACGGCGGCAGCGCGGCCGATGCCCAGCACATCGCCGCGGAGTTCGTGGGCCAGTTCTACCGTCGTCGCCCGGCACTGCGGGCCCATGCCCTGACTGTCAATGCTTCGGCATTGACCTCGATCAGCAATGATCTGGACTTCGCGGAAATCTTCGCCCGACAGGTGGAAGCCCTGGGTCGCGCGGGCGATGTCGCCGTGGGGATCACGACGAGCGGGAATTCACGCAATGTCGTGGCGGGCCTGAGAACAGCGCGGAAGATGGGTCTGGTCACGGTTGCGATGACGGGCCAGAACGGCGGCAAGGCCCGGCAGGAGGCGGAGCACTGGATCGGCGTTCCGGCTTCGGACGTCGCGCGCATCCAGGAGTCCCACATCCTGATTGGCCACGTGTGGAGCGAGTTGGTTGAACGAGCCCTTTTCCCCGATGCCCCTCCGGCCCACGACAGTCTTCCTTGATCGCGACGGCGTAATCAACAGGAAGATGCCAGCAGGAGCCTACGTTGAGCGGTGGGAGCAGTTTGAGTTCCTGCCCGGCGCCATCGAAGCCCTGAGCCTGCTCCGTGGCGCGGCGATCCGAACGGTGGTGGTAACGAACCAGCGGGGCGTTGCCCTGGGTCGCATGACGATCGCCGACGTAGACGATATCCACGGCCGAATGCAAACCGCTCTCGCCGCCTCGGCGGCTCAATGCGACGCCGTCCTGGTCTGCCCCCACGACGAGGGCAGCTGCGGATGCCGCAAGCCCGGGCTTGGACTCTTCGTTCAGGCACAGGCGCTGATCCCGGAGATCGACCTCGATCGGGCTGCGGTCGTGGGCGACTCCGCGACAGATCTGATCGCTGCAAACCGGCTCGGCTGCCCATCATTCCTGGTCGGCGATGAACACGCGCTGGTCAAGATCCTGGTCGGTCATCCTGACCTCAGCGTGGCCGGTCGGGCCCCATCGCTGTTGAGCGTCGTGACCGACTGTCTGGGTCTGAGAGAGCCCACCTGAGCCAGCTTCTACCGCCGCGCTGGTCGCGACGCCCCGGCACTCGGCGGGGACTCAGGTGTCTATACTGCCCCACGCACATTGGTGTGACTATCGGAGGGCTCTGTCTGTGGCTTCGACTGCCGCGGTGGCTTCGAGCTTGAGCGTGCCAATCCGGACACGTGAGTCCACTCTCGTTACCTGGATCGTCATCGCCTTCCTGGCGTGGATGCCTCTCTGTACTCCCGTCAGTCTGCTGGCCTGGGAGAACCACCTTGTGTCGGTTCCCGTTGCCCAAGCGATCCTCCTGGTCAAGGACGGCTGGGCTGCCGGACTGATCGCGGTCCTGTTTCTCCGGCACATCCGCGAGATTCGCTTCCGCTGGTTCGACTGGTGCGCGTTGGCCTATGCGGCCCTGGTGGTCGTGTATAGCGTTGTGCCGTCCCTACTTGGATCGCACCTGTCGGCGCTGTCCGTCATCGCCTCCGCGCGGGAACTGCTTGTGCCGGTTGAACTGTACGGCCTTGGCCGCCTCGCCGGCTATGCCGGAGTTTCAACGGCGACCGTAGTCAAGGCCTTCTTGGTGATAGCGGCCGTCGCGGCCGCCTTCACTGTGGCGGCCTTTGTTCTGGAGCCGGGGGCCTTCTGGCAGAACACGTACGAACTTGTGAACTTCATTCGTGTGGTGCAGGGCGTACCCACTGCTTGGACCACCTGGCAGATAAGTCTCCTGACCATGTACGGGAGTTTTGGTGAGGCGATTCGTGCCGTGGGTCCATTCAGCCATCCGGTCGGAACCGGTGTCTACTTCGCTATGCCGTTGACCCTGGTCGTTTGTGCAGCCTGGCTGAGCAGTCGGCGCCAGAAAGTCGCCATGGTCACCGTGATGATCGGGGTGGTTCTGTTCGCCCTCGCAGTTATCACTCCTATCTCGCGAGGGACCTGGATCGGATTCGTTGGCGCGGTCGTTGTCTGCGGTGCGGTGCTGCACAGGTACCGCCTGTCGGTACTGACCGTCGTCGTGTTCGCTGCCTTTATCGTCCTGGTCCCTCCATTCAGCTGGTCGGTTTGGGCCTCCGTTGCAGGCAATGACTCATCCACTAACGCTCATACCCAGACCGTACAGAAAGACGTAACGCATGTCCTGACGACGAATCCGGTTGTGGGCCCCAAGGTCGGCGCCGGTGATTCGGCTGGACAGAACTACACGGCCGGTGACGATGCGGCCGGCGTTGGCGAGAACATGTACTTGACCGCGTACGCCAGCGTAGGACCTCTGGGCGCGCTCGCCTTCGTCGCCTGGCTGGGGGCCCTGCTCGTAGAGCTGTTCGGTCGTGTCAGGTCCGGCATACCCGCGTGGATTTCTATTGGCGTAGCAGCCGGGCTCCTCGCCGAGGTGGCCGCAGGCATGACTGCCTCGACTCTCATGAGATTCACGACTTCGGCGAGCATGATGCTGCTCGTTGGCCTCGTCGTTGCCCAGCCGACTTCGGGGTCGCGGATACCTGATCTCGCCGCTTTGCGCCACCCGCGTCAGTGGTTCAGGTCCCGGGGTGTGACGACCGACGACGGTCTCCCCGACCCGACCGAAGGTTAGGAAGCTGGCTTGTTCAGTCCGTCCAGGGCCAGCTCAAACGCCCGCCTCGTCTCGTCCTGAGAGTACCTCGCGGCCCTGGCCAGGCCGGCCGACCTGAGCCGCTCGGCCAGCGTTGGTGTGTCCATCAATTCCTCGAGCGCATATACCCAATCGTCTGGCTCCGCCGGGTTCAGCCGGATGGCCGCGTCGCCTGCGACTTCATCGAATATCGGAATCGCCGAGCAACAACACGGGACGCCGGCCGCCATTGCCTCCACGAGTGGCATCCCGAAACCCTCGTAAACAGAGGGGAGCAGGAGGGCGGACGCTTCGGCGTACAGGGCGTCTCGCTGCTGGTCCGTGACGTACCCCGGCCATACGACCGCGCCCGCGAGCTGCAGCTCACGCAGGGCCTCGACCTCCGCGTCGGTGACCCATCCTCGCCGGCCCACGATGACCATCCTTAGGTCGCGGCCCTCCTGGCGAACACGGGCCACGACCGACGCGGCCATGAGCACGTTCTTCCGCGGCTCAACGGTGCCGACCATGAGGACGAAGGGTTTGGCGACGCCGAGTTCTGCCAGGCAGTCCTGATCGGCAAGCGAGTCAGGTGGCCTCGTCGGGAACCATGGCGGCACCACGAATCCGCGAGCCAGTGGGAATACATCCCGGATATCGTCGGCCGCGGCCTGCGCTGCAAAGATGAGCCGGTGACGACTTATCACGCGACCCATCAGGGCGTGTTCGAAGAGCCTGGTGCGCCGCGTCTGGTGCTCAGGCACGCGGAAGCTGCTGACGTCGAGGACGACAGGGATTGCCAGCACGCCGGGCAAGGACGGGATTACCAGGCTCGTCGAGACGTAGGCGGTTACCGGGTGGCGTCGCAAGTGCCTCCAAACCGATAGATGCCACCGGGCTCCGCGAGCGGGCAGCGAAACCACCTCGATCGCGTCCGGAACCTCCAGGCTCCCACCCGATACGTAAGCGCGGACGCGGACATCCGGAAGCTCCGCCGCGGCGAGGGCTATAGAGAGCAGGTACCGGCCGACGCCCGAGGGCCTGCCTACTGCGGCCCTGAGGTCGAAGGCTGCGATTCGTCCCTGCACGTGTTGCCTCTCTCCATCCCTTGCGCGGCCCAAATCTCCAGCACGGCCGTGGCTCCGAGTAGCAGCCGAAGGATAGCGGCCGGCCGCTGCGATCGTGTCGACCGTGCTTGTCGACCTGTTCGGCTGGAAGGTCCGGAGACTCCCTATACTCGGGTCATGACGCAGACTGCTTTGATCACCGGCATTACCGGTCAGGATGGCTCCTACCTGGCCGAACTCCTGCTCGAAAAGGGCTATCGCGTCGTCGGGATGACCAGGCGGTCCAGCTCCAACGCAATGGACCGTATCGAGCATCTTCTCGACCGACTCGAGCTCGTTCAGGGCGATGTACTGGACCAGGCTTCGCTGGTCGCGGCTATCCAGTCGTCCGAACCAGACGAGGTCTACAACCTCGCGGCAATGAGCTTCGTGCCTACTTCCTGGAACCAGCCCGTGCTGACCGGGGAGTTCACGGGTCTGGGCGTAACCCGAATGCTCGAAGCCGTACGCCAGGTCGATACGTCGATCCGCTTCTACCAGGCCTCCTCGAGCGAGATGTTCGGCAAGGTGCGCGAGATCCCTCAGACGGAGATGACGCCATTCCACCCGCGCAGTCCGTACGGGGTGGCCAAGGCCTACGGCCACTTCCTGACCGTCAACTACCGCGAGAGCTTCGGCATCTACGCCGTGTCGGGCATCCTGTTCAACCACGAGTCGCCACGGCGAGGCCTGGAGTTTGTGACCCGCAAGGTCTCGGACGGCGTGGCCCGGATACACCTCGGTCTCGCGACGGAACTGAAGATGGGGAACCTGGATGCCCAGCGCGACTGGGGCTTTGCCGGCGACTACGTCAAGGCGATGTGGGCGATGCTCCAGCGACCGGAACCGTCGGACTATGTCGTCGCGACTGGGCTGGCTCATTCCGTTCGCGACCTCTGCCGAGTTGCCTTCGAGCATGTCGGTCTGGACTACGAGAAGCACGTCGTTGTCGATCCACGACTTTACCGGCCGGCGGAGGTGGACCATCTCCTGGGCAATTCCGACAAGGCGCGGGCAGAACTCGACTGGGAGCCGAAGGTGGGATTCGAGGAATTGGTCCGGATGATGGTGGACGCTGATATCGAGCGTCTCCGGGGCCACTCGACGCCCAAGCTGGATGTGGCTCTTCCTTCCGGCCGGGCCTGAATTCCAGATGCGAGTCTTCGTCACTGGCGCCGTCGGTTTCGTCGGCGGCTGGCTCGCGAAAGAGCTTCGAGCGTCGGGCCACGAGGTCGTAACGGCGCCGGGTCCGGAGCAGATGGACATCGCGGATCGACGAGCGGTCGCGAGCTGGCTAGCCGATCCGGCGGGACTTCCCGACGCCGTGGTCCATCTCGCCGGAATGGCCTTTGCACCGGACGCGGGCAAGGACCCCGGCGAAGCATTTCGGGTCAACGTCGGTGGCACGGTCGCGCTGTTCGAAGCTTTGCGCGAACTCGGAATCCGGCCGCCCGTGGTCGTGAGCTGCTCCGCCGACGCCTACGGCAACCCTCGACCCGAGGACCTGCCGCTGAAAGAAGACGCGCCGCTGGCCCCCAACAGCCAATACGCGCTGTCGAAAGTTGCGCAGGAGGGCGCCGCGGCCGAAGCATGCGCCCGCTACGGCTTTCCCGTCGTCATCAGCCGATCGTTCAACCATACCGGCCCCGGGCAGCGCCCGGTCTTCGTTGTGCCGGCGATGGCCCAGCGCGTGATGGCCGTGAAGCGAAACCAGGCGACCGCAATCCCGGCAGGCAACATTGACGTACGGCGCGACCTGACGGACGTCAGGGATGTCGTCGTGGCGTACCGCCTGCTCACCGAAGCGGCCTCCCATGGCACCTTGCCAGACCGGTTGACTGTCGTGAACGTGGCTTCGGGCCAGGTCGTCAGTGTCCGCTTCGTCATCGAGCGGCTGGCGGCGCTGGCGGGTGTCGAACCGGTGGTCGAGATCGATCAGTCTCTCGTGCGGGCAGACGACCCGGTCGAGATTCGTGGCGATGCGAGCTTGATCCGCAAGCTTGTCGGCTGGGAGCCGCGCATTGAGCTGCAGCAGACGCTGACGGACCTGCTCGCCGTTTCCTAGAGCCCGGCCTCAGATACGCCGGGCCCTCGAATACGCCTGGAGATGGAGTTCGGCGATCCGATCCCACTGGCTCTCGGGCGTCTCTATCCGGCGGCGCCTGGGATGGGACGGGGCGTCCAGGATCGCGTTTGTGAGCGCCGTCTGGTCGCCCGGCGGCACGTAGGTGGTATTCGTTTCCGGTTCGAACCCGCGCTTTGACGTTTCGGTCGTCACGACGTACAGGCCGTGAGCGACGGCCCCGGCATACGTGGTGCGGTTCTCTGTGAGCCCCTCTCGAAAAGGCAGGACGCAGACGTCGAATGAAGCCAGCTCCGCCGAGAGCTGTTCGGCCGGGATCCTGCCAGTGGTGCTGATCGCGTCGGTGATGCCGAGCTGGTCGGCCAGACGCCAGATCGACTGAATGTAGGCCTCGTCTGGCCCCGGATCGCCGGCGAGGACCAGCCGGGCCGGTCTCACGCGCCTGACCGCGGCAAATGCGTCGAGCAGGCGATCGACTCCCTTGTCCTGGCGGATGAATCCCCAGTAGCCCACGGTGAGTTCTGCGCCGTCTCCCGCCTCGCCGGCATCGGCGCCGACCGCGGCACCGGCGATGGGCCAGACGTTCGCTGCGACCGGGATGAGCTCCAGGTTCTGGCCCGGGCGCCACCGCAGGTGCTGCCGAACGGAGGAGAGCACCGCCGGATCCGGGGCCACGACCAGGTTGCACGCGGCCACGGCAAGCGCCAGCCGGGCGCGATAGCGGAATCGGAA